>PVBE011660193.1_pt1 | contig 25375 bp, 20 predicted proteins | sample 1631181 | NCBI WGS metagenome assembly PVBE01 (sample SAMN08397723, study PRJNA350692) | Marine metagenome, whole genome shotgun sequencing project. | isolation source: water | place: Pacific Ocean | collected 2012-04 | reverse complement strand
ATTGATAATCGTTTTATAGTGACGGGTTAAGACTAAGCGCATACTGGCAAGGGCTCAGCAAATTGTACCAACAAGTATGTTGGCAAGAACTTACCCCTAGTGCAAATATTGTTCTCACGGTCCACTCTCTCCCGGGTCCTGACCACACCAAATTCCACCAGATATCCTATCTTCCGGAAGGTTTTCTGAAACAGAAACCATTCCTGCTTGTTTTCGACTGAAAACCGTATGACTCCAGTACTCATCACAGTCAATCAGACACTTTGATCATGCGTACTGGGTAGCAAGTACGTTCACCAGCTTACCCAGTTCCTTCTGTTTAAGTTGCTTAACGGCCTTATTCGGGCTCATCCATTGACGTCCACGATGACGCTCTTCCCACTCCTCTTCAGGCACAAGGCGCGTCACTTTCATCGGGTAAACTGTCACACTGCAGTCCGAATCCCACTTCTCGTACACATAACTGCCCAGCGCTTCCTCGGCAACTTCTCCTACTACGCCGGCTTCCTCCAACGCCTCCTTTGCAGCAAAATCCTGCAGGGAAAGTTCTGGCTCCTTGATACCTTTTGGCACGATCAGGTGGCTACCGTTTCTGGACGAAATAATCAGCACTTCCAATTGGCCTTCATGTATTCGGTAGGGAATCACCGCCGACTGGGTATAGTAGTATGCTGGCTGGAGGCGCCATTCTTTTCCACCTGCTCCAAGGTAAGGAAATTTCCTGGGCAAGGTGTCAGGCCGGATGAGAGATTTCAATTTTCCTCACCCCTTCGTGAGATTGTTTTAGGCGTCTGCTATTTTCACTATCGCGAGAGTAGCCGGAGCTAAGCGCTTATCCTCATCTGGCAGGCTAGATCCTTTGCTCGATAACCAGGCGAGCAACTGCTCCAGGCCAGGATTATGCCCTATCAGTAGAATTCGGTTATCGGTCTCAGGCAGGGCAGCGACAACTTCAAGCAGGGTGCCAAGATTAGTAGCATAAATACGATCATCATGGCATATCTCCCCCTCCGCCATTCCCATGACCTTGCTGACCTTTTTTGCAGTACCCGCGGCACATTCCGCCGGTGATGCAACAATGAGGTCAGGGATCATATCCTGCTGCTCAAGCCATTCACCGATATGCTGGACGTCACGAATACCGCGATCCGTTAGAATTCTGTGATAGTCACCGGCACCACCGTTAGCCTTGCCATAGCGTAGCAACATGAGTTCATGTTTCTTGCTCATATTAACCTTCGAATCCTTTCAGGCTAGCTATCGTTGATGTAATTGGCAGACGGATCGTTCTGTATTTAGTGTCTGCATGACTTTTCGCAACCTTGACCGTTCAAATCAAGCAGCATCGTCTACATGAACATATTGCCATCACTGGCCTAAATATATCATTATTGAAGGGCCCATCACATTCCTCCTTGTGTGGTAAGTTCAGTGGTGTTTAACTCTGATACCGCAGCCACATTTTCTCATTGACAGGCCAGAACCAGCAGATGCGTATCGAATTCATTGTCCAAGGCAGTCAGGATATTGAACAACTAAAGTCGTCAGTACAGGAAAATTTTTTAGTCCGCCTCGAACCCCCACGCACCGTTTTCAGGACCCACTACGACAGTTTTGACTGGCGTCTTTATCATAAGGAATCACTCCTTGAGGACACCAGGGACGGAAAAGAACATATTCTGGTGTGGAAAACCCTGAAGGGAGAAAACTACTGCCCTCGAATGAAGCTTCGTGAAATGCCCAAATTTGCCTGGGACCTACCAAAGGGACCATTTCGGGACCTCCTGACGCCGGTTCTTGAAATGCGCGAACTCACCCCTAAGGTCAAGGTTCGGTCAAGAATCCATGTAATGCACCTCCTCAACAAGGATGAGAAAATCGTCTCACAGATCATACTCCAGGAAAATAACCTGCAGCGCCAGCGGGGAGCCCGTTCCCAGGAACTCGACAACAGAACGACAATTGTTCCTGTCAGAGGATACGCAAAGCCCAGTATAGAAGTAGCAAGATTCCTTGAGCAACATGGTCTTACACCGATGCAAGATGATCTGATGATTACCGCACTCAACCTCATTGACGCCTCCCCCGGTGACTATTCAACAAAATTACAGCTGACGCTCGACCCTGAGATGCGAGCGGACAGAACAATGAAGATTATTCTGCGACGCCTGCTCGACATCATGCTGACGAACGAGGATGGCACACGATCAGGGACCGACACGGAATTTCTGCACGATTTCCGGGTGGCAATTCGCCGTACACGATCAGCACTCTCTCAAGTCAAGGCTGTATTCCCGAAGCAGACCCTGGACCGCTACAAGCGGGAATTCGCATGGCTGGGACAAATTACCAGCCCTGGTCGCGACCTGGACGTCTATTTACTGAATTTTGATGACTACCGCAACAATCTGCCCGTCGGCATGCAGCCACATATTGATCCCATGCGAGATTTTCTCATCAAACAGCAGGCGATTGAGCACAATGCCCTGGTCAAGGCGATGAATTCACAGCGGTACCGCAGGATACTCAAGAGCTGGTCAGCTTTTCTTGATGAGCCGGTCAAGGTACGATCGACCCTGAGAAATGCGACACAACCAACCATTAGTGTTGCCAGAAAACGAATCTGGCGAATCTACAAGGGCATCCTCAGAGATGGCGGGTTAATAACACAGAGTACACCGGCAGAGGTGCTTCATGATTTACGAAAGGACTGCAAGAAGCTGCGCTACTTGATGGAGTTCTTCAGAAGCTTATTCCCGGAAAAGTATATCGAACAACTCACCCGTATGCTGAAAACACTGCAAACCAACCTCGGCGACCATCAGGATTACGATGTGCAAATTACATCCATCAATGAAATCAGAAGCCAAATGCAGACGCAGGAAAATGGCACCGGCGAGACGCTGTTGGCAATGTCCATGCTGATCGAGGGACTGCAGGCAAAGCTGCGACAGACCCGAAGTGAGTTTGCGGTACAGTTCAACACCTTTGCTGCAAAGGAAAACCGGAAGCTCTTTCGCGAGCTCTTTGCCAGTACGTGGGAAAGCCAGAAAACCCTCCAATGAAAGTAATAGCGACATATAACATCAAGGGCGGTGTTGGCAAGACGGCTACCGCAGTCAACCTCGCCAGGCTGGCAGCTCGGGAAGGTGCTCCGACGTTAATCTGGGATCTCGACCCCCAGGGAGCTGCAAGTTACTACTTTCGTATCAAGCCAAAGATCAAGGGTGGTGGCAAAAAGCTCATACAGGGCAAGCGTAACCTGGAAAGATCAATTCGCGGAACTGATTTTGAACTGCTTGACCTCCTGCCAGCAGATTTCTCCTACCGGAACATGGATATTTTTCTGGAAGGAACAAAGAAACCCTCCCATCAACTGTACAAACTGCTCAGACAATTCAAAAACGAATACGAGTATGTGTTTCTGGATTGCCCACCAAGCATATCCCTGGTCTCTGAAAACATCTTCGATGCAACCACGGCGATACTGGTACCGACCATACCAACCACTCTGTCATTGCGAACCTATACACAAATCCTGCAGTTTTTCAATAAACATGACCTTGATACAACCAAGCTCTTGCCATTCTTCTGCATGACAGATCGCCGCAAGAAAATGCATCGCACCATGATGGATAGCCCGGCTGAGTACCTTAAAAACCTCATGCCCACTGCCATCCCTTACGACAGTAAAGTGGAACAGATGGGGGCCCACCGGGCTCCCCTGGTTGAATTTGCGCCAAATGCACGTGCTGCAAGATGCTACGAGGCCCTGTGGAATGACGTCAAGTCGTACACTTCTCAATTGAAGTAGACCTTACTGCCAGTTCGGTACGATAAATCCGAAGCACCCCCGCCATACTTGCTCTGAATCAATAAATGGCTACAAATACTTGCGAGCGATTCCCAATTGATTAGCCGAATGCGATAATCACGTTGGACATATGGAGATGTTCATTTTGGAAAGGAGTCTAAAAGATGAATCCAGCCATTTCTGATGTTCGAGGCCTGGGCCCCGCAACAGTCAAGGTACTAGCCGAGGCTGGTTTCAGGACCGTTGCCAGCCTGGCAAACACCTCGATCGAAAAATTGTCTGCCACCCCTGACTTCGGTGAAGCACGCGCCGCAAGCACTATTAAGGCAGCTGCCGAATTACTCGCTGCATCCAGGAAAGCAAAGCCGGCAAGAAAAACTACTACCAAAGCCGCCGAAAAGAAGGGTAAAAAACAAGAAGAGTAAGAAGTAACGATAACCAGGGCTGCATTACGCACTGCTGCTCTTACCTAAAAGCATACCCAAAAGCTTATCCAAGCGGCTTATCCAGACGCTTGCCCGAGCGCTTACTCAAACACCGCCACAAACAGCCGGTTAGGCTCCTTCACCAATGCTGAGTTTGCCCTGGTGAATTCCTGTCGAAAACTAGGCAGCCATTTCCTTCACCTTAAGAGAAAAAATACTCGAACGGAGGTAGTGTTGTTCCTGCTCCAGGTCAGCGTGCGTCAATGGGTGATCCGCCAACCACTGACTATCCAACTTAAGAGAAACCTCTGCGTCAGCAGCTGAAATTTTGATTTTAGGCAGATCTTCCGGACGACGCCCACGATTGAACACGACGGCCAATCTAAGGACAAATATCAACCGGGATAGTACTAGGATCCGATCTTCATCCAGACCAGATAGAATTTCATTGTGAAATTTCTTTCTATGCAATCTGACCAGTAGAGACAGGTCCCTCTGTTCCTGCCTTGAGAATCCCGCAAGCTCCATGTACTCAAGCACGTAGGCTCCATGCTTGTGATACTGACCATGCGCAATCATCAACCCAATCTCATGCAATAGTGCTGCGCGCGACAGTAGCTCCTTGTCTCGAGAGCTAAACTTCCAGACCTTCTTGAGCTGAGAAAATATAAGAAGCGCCGTATCACAAACGCGATCGGCCTGCGCTTCATCAATTCGATGTCGTGAAATCATAGATTTAACAGTTTCAGCGCGGGTATCCTGACTTTGCCTTCGGTCGATGAGGTCCGCCAATACACCTTCCCGAATTGATCCTTCCGAAACGCGCATATGATCAATAGAAAGGGACTTGAAAATCGCCATCAGTATAGCGACACCACCCGGGAATACCGACCGCCTGCTCTCACTGAGACCCGCCAGTTTCAGTTCATCAACATGGCCTGCCTGCAAAATTGCATCTACCAGCTTTTCAATTGATGTTCGTGTGATTCCACCTTCAGTCCAGCCTGATTCTCTTGAAACTTCCTCTATGGAGCGAGCCGTACCGGATGTCGCAATGATATCTTCCCAGTTCAGCTTCTGAAATATGGCGATATGCGGCTCCAGTATTACGGAAGCGGCTATGATTGCTTTGTCCATACAGGATTTGTTTATTTTGCCGTCTGCAAAGAAGAGTTCACTGGTGCTGACGCAGCCCATGTACAAACTCTCAAGATAAAGTGGCATGGCACTGTCACCCACGATCATCTCGGTACTGCCTCCACCAATGTCGATGACCAGCCGCCGGCCAAGGTCCTCCTGGAGTGTTTCAGATACGCCAAGATAAATTAGCCGTGCTTCTTCAACACCGGAAATAACGTCGACGGGAAAACCGAGTTCTTCCTCCGCCTGGCGAATGAATAGCAAAGCATTTTTGGCCAACCTCAAGCTGTTGGTGCCGACAACGCGGACACAGTCTGCATTCATACCACGGAGACGTTCACCAAACCGTGTCAGGCACCCTAGTGCACGCTCACATGCGATCTCACTGAGCTTGTTCTGTTCATCAAAGCCAGAGCCGAGCCGCACCATTTCCCGCAGGCGGTCGACGACTATCAGATTTGAACCATCGCGGCGAGACACCACCATGTGAAAGCTATTGGAACCAAGATCTACAGCAGCATATTCCTGGTGGACATTCGTATCATTTTCAGTCATTGATATATTGGGCTAAACACCGGTGACGCAGCAGGCCGTATCATAGCCCGACCGCCGAATTTGATCACTTGTAATTTTAGTTTTCGGGTACTTTGGCCCGGGATTTTATGTTCCTTATGCAGCTTTATATATTAGGAACCGCTGAGGGCTTTTTATAGAAGAACCGCGGGGACTTTTTTCTACGAGCCGCTGAGGGCTTTTATTAATATCCGCTGAGGCTTTTGATAGAAGAACTGCTGAGGGCTCTTTCCGCTTAGAGTTCTTTACTCGCTTAGAGTTCTTTACTCGCTGAGGGCTCTTTACCAGCGGACGGCTCTTTACCAGTTGAAGGCTCTGCCAACATGTCTTCCAAATTTTTTGTGAAGTAACTAAAAACATGGTCTGCAACCTGGTAGTCCCAGTCGCTGGTACCATCGGCTTCACTCTCTCCTTCTGCAGTTGGGGGCTCTGAGAAATGCAGCCACTTCTTCTCATCAACGGTGACGGCGCTCACTGAAATGACGCGGCCGTCCGTGAGGTGGTATTCCGCCCGCCTTGATGAAGACCACTTTTCCGCATCGTGAGGTGCGACATCGTCCAGCCGCACGTTAACCAGTGCCCTCGCAAGCTCATTCGCCACCGATGGATAGCTGAGACTTCGACCTTCCGGGAGATTCTGGACGATTATATCGTCCTTACCTTCCAAGCGCTCAGCCGATAGCTGTACAGTGCCCGAGATGTCAAAGAGTACAACCTTGTTGACCTGATCAGAATCAACATTGACGATCACAGGGTCAAGCCAATCTGGGGCCGACTTTTCCAAAGTAATTGATTTATCGGTTAGCCAGGCCTGGCTCTCCTGCGGTCTCCTAACAAAATTCCCGTCCTGACTGCCTGCGGACTTTCCAACGAGAATAGCGAACGAATAGTCCGCCGCAAAACCTGAAACCAGGGTACCGGAACCAACCTCCTCGCTCACATCAGCCAGGTCCAGGGTTGAAAAATTTTCTGCTTTGGCCGTCTTTTTCTCGATTAGTTTTGCCCTGCTCAGGCTTTCCAGCAACTTCGCCAGACTGGAAAAATTCACCGGGTATAGACTCTTCTCAGCAACCCCCCATTTACTATCCTCGTGAACAAGGGTTATCGACTCTCCAAAGGTTTTGATTTCAACCCTTTCGAGCTGATTGAGATTTTCCTTGATCTCCGGGAACAGCAACTCGTCGTCCATCAGCGCCGAATCATTGTGGCTCTGCTGCCAGGCCAGCATCAGCGTCGACAGAACAGCAATTCCCAACAACAGTATCTTATTTCGGTTCATTTCCCAAACTCCCTGCTCCGACTCATACGCAGGAAGTTAGCCGCCAGCAACAGTAGAGTAAGCAGCAATGGAATCAGCGCAATGTTGAGGAATTTTAGTGTGGAGCCAAGTGTTTCAATATCTTCATTTAGCTGGTGACGCACGTCTCGCAGTTGCTTGCGTATGCGAATTTTTTCCTCCTGGAACTGAAGAATCGCAGCTTCCTGTTCAGGATTGAGAAGAAGAATATTGTCACTACCGACAGTTTCCTCCAGTTCGCTTAGCTGACGCTCCGTTTCCGCCAGTCGTGCCTGCAGGCTATTGGCATTCTCCAGATATCGAGTCTCTGCCTCCCTGCGCAAATCCTGCACCACATCAAAAGGTCTGGTAAACCTTCCGCGACTGCGGATACTAATAAGCGCTGAACTGCCCCTCAGGTTATCCAGGGCATTAACAACCAGGTCGCCGTTATTAGCCCAGGGGTTCGCTATCTGCTGGCCAAAAAAGTTCTGTACCTGAACCCAAAGCCTATCCGAAAGAATATCGGTATCCGCTACCAGTATGACATTCAATTCATCGGTTTCAGAAACAAGATCCCCAGTAAAACCGCTAAAGCCGTCGGGAAATGCAGACACGGCTTTTCCGGAAAGCCTGGCAGCAACCAGATATTGCTCACCCGTCGCAGAAAAGGACTTCTGCAGTTCTTCCGGATTCCTGAGAAACTGGAATTGCAGACTATCGAGGGGCATGGAGTATTCACTCGATCGAATCAACGCATCAACCCGTAGCTCGCTATCTTCATCAACATCTATTATACCGGCGGTCGCCATATTGATACTCTCCAGGCCTGCGGTTACCACATCGTCCATGGAAAAATTGTCTAATCCCATGCCAACAATCGCAAGATGGCGCACCGGCGTGCCGCTGGGCCCACCCACTGATAGAGCAGTTTGTGAATCTCCAAGCACCATGCCTTCCCGCAGGCTAACCCCCCAGTGAGTCATAAGCTTGTTCAGGTCTGATGCCTGGCCGGTAGGAGGAGAAGGCATCATGGGGTTGGCCTGTGCAGGTCTATCCAGTTCAGCTAGGGGGTCAACGAAGGCCAGCATCTTACCGCCCTTCATGATGAACTGGTCAATTGAGAACAGCAGTGCCTCTGGAATGTCCTTCGGGTGAATTACAAGCAGGAGATCAATATCCTTGGGCAGCTCACTTACCGTCGTTTCTATCTTCTCAATGGAAAAAGCCTGTTCGAGTTGCTGAATAACAATCCAGGCAGGCGTGCTCTGGAATGTTTGCATATTCATATCACCCTGCACCGGCAGGGAGGTGATCAGGCCGATCGATGGTTTCTTGAGGGTGATTAGCCCATGGATCATTTTACTGATCTCGTACTCCAGGAACTCTTCCTTGTCTGGCTGGAAAAAGGGAAGAATAGCAACGTCGTCCAGGGCGTTTGTCCCCACCAGTCCAAAATACAGCTCATCACCTGCAGCGGATACAGGAACGCTTTGAAGGCCAAACCCTGCCGCCTGATCTTCAGCTTCAGAAAACTGCTCAGGATCAATGATCTTCAATTCAATCTTACCGTCACCGGCAAGTTCATATTCCTGCAATAGTTCCCGCACCCTTACGGCGTATGCTCTCAATGCCGTCAGATCCTGGCTGGCCTTATCAGAGAAAAAGAAACGTAAAGTAATGGGTTCATCAATAGATTGCACAATTTCCCGGCTTCCCGCGGACAGGGTGAAGAGATTGTTTTCAGTCAGGTCCAGGCGAACATTGCTAAACAAGGTGTTATTGACCAGCGTGAATAGAAGGAAAGCTAAAACCACCAAGACAAAACCGGAAGTCGAATAAATCTTCTTGCTCATATTCTTCTCCTAATCTGCTTGTTTGAATTCAAGAACGACTGCAGTTGAAACCAACCAAAATACAATCATTGAAATGAAATAGAACATATCCCGCAACGACAGCACGCCCTTCGAGACAGAAGTAAAATGGGTCAAAAAACTTAACGATGCGATTGTGTCTACCAGCATCGTCGGCAACCAGTCGTTGAAGGCGTTCAATACCAGCGGAAATCCAGCCATGATAAACAACAGGCAGACAACACCACAGATAATGAAGGCGATAACCTGACTCTTGCTCAGCGCCGATGCACATGAGCCTATCGCCAGGAAGCCACCGGCCATCAACCAACTGCCCAGGTAGCTGGCCAGGATGACACCGTTATCAGGCTCTCCAAGGTAGTTAACCGTTATCCAGAGCGGGAAAGTGAACAAAAGGGCAATGCCCGTGAAAAACCAGGCGGCCAGGAACTTGCCAACGATAGCGTCATACTTCTTCATGGGCAATGTCATCAAAAGCTCAATAGTTCCTAACTTTCTCTCCTCGGACCACAATCTCATGGATACGGCTGGTACCAGAAAAAGGTACAACCAGGGATGAAAATTGAAAAAAGGTGAGAGGTCTGCCTGTTGTCGTTCATAGAAATTGCCGAGATAAAATGTAAACACACCGGACAAAATCAGAAATATGAAGATGAATACATAGGCAATGGGCGTGGCAAAGTAACTGGCAAATTCCCGTTTCAACACAATATTAATGTTCTGCATGGGAACCCTCCGCAGTAATGGAACGAAAAACTTCATCAAGCCGCCCCTTCTCCTGGAAAAGCCCGGCAAGCTGCCAGCCTTCCTCCCTGGCAAGATTTGAAATGTGCGGAAGAAGACTGCCATCCTTGTGCTCTGGTATGACCAGCAGCTCCAGTTCATTTTCTTCAACAGCGTTCACCAGGTCCAGATTCTGTATTTTTTCCACCAGGGCAGGCATGTCCTCCGCTGATTCCAGCGCCAGCGTTACCGCCTGATGGTAACGTGACTTTTCCTCAAGCTCCCTCGGCGTGCAATCGGATACGATTTTTCCATTGGCAAGTATCACCGCCCTTGTACACACGGCAGTGACTTCTTCCAGAATATGGGTTGATATGATCACAATCTTGTCCCTGGACAAGCCGCGTATCATTTCCCGAACCTGGTGCTTCTGGTTTGGGTCCAGACCATCGGTCGGTTCATCGAGAACAAGCACCTTCGGGTCATGAATGATTGCCTGTGCCAGACCAACCCTCCGCTTGAACCCCTTGGACAGGGTTTCAATCCGTTGATCCAGTACACCCTCAAGACCCATGGTTTCAGTTACGGCAGCAATACGATCAACTCGCTGGGACTTGTCGTAGCCACGAACTTCAGCAATAAAGCCAAGGAAGCTGCGCGGTGTCATCTCCTCGTAGGCAGGGGTACCTTCCGGCAGATAGCCGATTTTTCTCTGCGCGGAGAGCTTGTCGGTTTCAATATCACAGCCGCAGACACTAACCGTGCCCTCAGTCGGCGTAATGAATCCGGTGATCATCTTCATGGTCGTCGATTTTCCAGCGCCATTGGGGCCAAGAAATCCGAGAATTTCTCCAGGCTCAACGCTGAAGGACACACCATCAACGGCCGGGGACTGACCAAAGTATTTTTGCAGTTTGTTAACTTCTATCATGCAAATCCTCTACTGCAGAAGCACCCAATACCTAGGGGCTGCAGCTCATCAAAAATTGCGTATATTAAACGTCTGGCTCCAATGATTCAAAACACTGGACGGTGAATCCTTATATAGACCGCCGACAGCACATTTTTCTCCCGAAGAAATTTTGTAAATCTGGCTATTCACATTGACAATCAACGCCAGTATCGTTACCAATAGGACTTCTGGTCAGAATCTGGCAGGCTGCTGAAAAGCAGACGGTTAAACCGATATGTGGATGTGTCGGCCGTCAATCAGCGACATAAGTTGCAGACTTGTCGCGAGCTGGCTGGGGCCCCCGACCCTGGAAAAATGCAGGAAAGCACTTTCTTCAGCATCCTGCTAAGCGCGAGCAAACTCCATAAATGCAGAAACCAAAAATTACAAAGGATGTGGCCCTCTCTTTCCTTCTAACCTACATGGTAGTTGATAAGGGCCGTGAAATGAAAATTGACCAGATTACGCTTTTTGAAATCACCAATCTTGCACAGCAGGCAGCGGACACCATCAACGAGGAGGATGACGTGATTCCCCATGAAGTCATTGAAGCATTAGCCAACGAGTATCTGCAGAGCAAATGAGGAATACACTTGAAGATCAACCGGCGGGCATCATCTTCGATCTGGACGGCACGCTGCTTGATACCGAACCCCTTTATACCGATGCAACTCAAAGGCTGCTCAACCCCTATGGGCACACCTATACGATGGAGCTCAAAAAAAAGTGTATGGGCGGAGACTCTCGACGCAGTGCTCAGATGACCATCGATGAGTACACTCTGCCACTGTCGGTTGATGAGTATCTTGCGGAACGGGAGGTACACCTGCTGGAGTTGTTCCCGACATCCCCGGAGATCCCCGGTGCCGGCGAATTTGTAACCAGACTGATGCGCTCGAAACTGCTTCTCGGACTTGCTACCAGCTCACACAAACACCTGTGCGATATCAAGCTGGAAAATAGGACCTGGAAATCAGCCTTCAGGTCAATTATCTGTGGTGACAATGCAGCAGTAAAAAAAGGCAAACCCGCACCAGACATTTTCCTCGCATGTGCTGCAGCCCTTGATTTGTCGGCTGGGGATTGTATCGTTTTTGAGGATTCACCGACGGGAATAAAGGCAGCCAGGGCCGCGGGAATGCGCGTAATAGCAGTGAATGGACCCTACGTTGACCTTGAAGACCTGCAGGAAGCAGACAACATAATCGAGAACTACGTTGAAATCCTGCCCATTATCTCCGACTGGTAAGCCTTGATAAGCGCCAGAAATGACTCATTTCGGTACCTAGAGAAGCATTCCAAGCCTTAGGATCCAGGCAGTAGGTTACCACCTCACTTGGAAAGCAGCCGATCCAACAACCATAATAGGCAAATAGTCTCACTAAAATGAGTTCCAACAACTCTCACTGCCCGGACGGTGGGCTCTCAGCAAGGTAGCAAGAACATACCTCTTGACGGGGCTCACACAATACGAGCAGGGGGAGCATCGCAAGGCTATCCAGGACTATACAAAGGCCATCGAAATAGCCAAGAACTACGTCGCCGCCTACGTTAATCGCGGCTTAAGTCACCCCTGAGCGGCCACTACAAGCGCTCCCTGGAGGACTTTGAAACCGCTCTGAAACTGGACCCGGAGTATATGCAGGCCTATTACTTCCGGCCTTCGCCCATGAGAAGAAGGGCAAATATGATCTTGCCATCCAGGATTACAGCAACGCCTTAGTGCACGCGGAATCGAAATCAGACCTCGCCAAGATCTACCATCACCGCGCACTGGTGTACAGAAAAGACCGAAACAATGAACTTGCCCTTGCCGACTATGGAGAGGCGCTCAAGATTGATCCCGAATATACCGATACCTACTTATCTAGGGCATTGCTGTTCCAAAAGGATGAACAGTACGAGGCAGCTATAGCAGATTACTCAAGGGCGATAGAACTTCAGCCCGAGCATCCCGAAGCCTTCTACAATCGCGGGCTCCTGTACCGCAAGGCTGGCACTGATCATCTGGCTATTCGCGACTATGGTAAGGCGATTGAGATCAAGCCGCGTTATACCCGCGCTCACGTTAACCGTGGTTACGCTTACCTGATTCCGCTCATACCACTTCTCTTCGTACTAGCACTGGGTTAGCCTCAACGTAAGAGGTCGAACATATAGCTGTATTTAAGAATGAATTCTCGCCGTGGTGAAGCGAGGAGATTACTGTCATCGACCTCATTGTAGACAAGGTAAAACCCTGTATTTGCTGACACCAGCCACGCAAACCTCAGGTTTGTCGCCAGCAGATCATCGCGCCTGTCGTACTGAACCAGCGCCTGCAGCGAAATCTTTGGCGTAAAGGAATAGGAAAGGCGCAACCTCGCCACATCAACGGTGAAGTCCTTTCCCGGTCCAAGATCAATATCATTATGATTCCAGGACAGTTCCGATGAAAAGGTTTCTCCAATCCGGTACTTCAGGGTCGGTTCAAAGGCAACCCTGTCACCACCAAATATGCCACCAACTCTGGTTTCAATTTCAGCACTTAAGGGTGCGCTCTGATCAGTGATCATGATCAGCACAACCTCATGATCATCGTAGTTACCTGCCGGCACCTCCACCCCATCCACTATTTCAAATGGCTCCAGCACACCCTCATGAATAAAGTTCATGCCAGTGTGCATTTCAAAACTGCTCTCCCATTCCCAGTGGTTATCAATATGAAGAAAACTGCTGACATGGAAGTCATCAGAGTTCCTATAGGTGCTATAGAAAATATGCGGCCTTATCTCATGCAGCCCCATCCAGTCCTTCGGCCTGTATCTGCGCAGGGCAAACATATCCAATTTCCGATAATCCCTGCGTGATAGAAAGCCCACCTCAGGATTGAAGTTCGCACCTACCTTAGTGAAGTTAATTCGGGAAACCCATTTCTCAGAGCTGTGTTCACCACTAATTCTGAAGGCATGGTCACGACCGTCTAACCCTGGGGTCCTCGTTTTGGCAAGAAACCCAGAAATGGCGCCATTCTTCCCTATCCCCAGGCTGCCATCCAGCGCATAGGTCCTGCTGTAGTCGTCGTCCTTTTCACCAATGATACTGCCATCACCCTGACGGTTAATGAATATTGCGCCCAGGGAAGACCGGTTCTCAAACTCCTGGCTGACCCGCACCACCGTATAGTCGTTTTCTGGTGCTACACCAGCGACTTTTTGTGAACGCATTTGTAAAAATGCCAACATTAGTTTTATCGCCAACTTTTCCAGAAAGACGAACACCACCATCAATCGGTATCGGTATCCCGCCGGCACCTATCCCGATCCTCCGGCTGAAAAACAGTTCAACCGACTGTGATACACCGACCGAAAACTGATCGGCATTTTCCAGGAAAAAAGGGCGCTGCTCAGGCAGGAAAATACTAAAACGATCTAGGTTGACCTGCAGTTCATCTACTTCAACCTGCGCAAAATCAGTGTTGTAGGTCACATCCAGGGTCAGGCTTGGAGTGACTGAATACTTCACATCAAACCCAATTTCATAATCCGAATCGCTCGCCAGGCCGCCGCCCGTTTCCCTGCTGGCCAGACCATAGGGTGTAAGCTTCAGATTACGCTGAGCAGGCACACGAATACCTTCGATGGTTCCGGCATCAGAGATTCGATGCAGGTTGTACTGCCTGCCGAGGGGCGCCCAATAGACGACCTCATTATTTCGCCTGATATTCCGCTGTATATTGACACCCCAGGTCTGCACATCTTCTGCACCATAACGAAGCGACTTGAAGGGGATCGCCATCTCCAGGCTCCAGCCAATGTCTGAGATTTTGGTTCTTACCTCCCAGCTCGTATCCCAGTTCAGGTTAAATGCACCGCCCCCTGCACCGAATGAACCGGAACCACCCCTGGTGACCTGCCCGTCATATTCAATCCCAACCGGGTTAGTGCCAAATACAAATCCATTCTGCTGATCCCGGAAGCTGTCAAGAATTACCTGAAAGCTGTCCGTATCATCGAGATCCCCATCCCGCCTGCTGTCCGTGACGATAATCCCTTCAGGATAGTCGTCATAACAGATTGCGCCGATATACAAGGTATCTTTGGAGTAGCCAATGAACACTTCGGTCTTCTCGCTGGCGGGGGCACCTTCAACGGGTTTCACCTGGGAGAAATTTCGCATCGCCGAAGCACCCTGCCAGGCTTGATCAGCCATAACCTCGCCATCCATTTCAGGTGTTTCAATGAGCCTAAACGCGACAGCGCCAGGCCGGTTCACGGGTTCGGCTGCAACTGCCACAGCAAAAGCACTGAGCAGCACAAACTTGATTCCTCTTACAATCATACCTTCCCTTAATTAATTTCTTTTCAATCGACCGACAGTTTCGCCATCAACTCCTGGTGTAATTTGAAACCAGGATTGTCCTCGCCTGGTATTACTTTTAGCCCCTTCTCTATCAGTTGCAGAGCAAATGTTTCATCCTTACCGAGCGTGGCATCGGGGCCGACCAGCAAAATAGCCAGGTAGTAATAGTAGGCAGCAATTTCATGATCCGGGGTCTCTATACCGAATGATTCATCAAAGGCCAATGCCATTTCCAACAGGACATTGTCCGGCATCGGGTAGTGAGGATTAGCCACGCAGGTCGACAGTATAGCCAGCATGCCTGGGAAGGTCTGCTTAACTGCCTGGAACAAATGAGATGCCTACCCTCCCGCGCGGTTGGTGAACGCATAGTGCGTGAGTTGGTTGCCAAGGGCAATAAGAAGCTGGTGGGAAAAATAGAGCGTATTCGGATCACGATACTCATCCGCCCGGTAGTCATCCACCAGCCTCAATATGAAATCCCCCGCTTCCGGAACTATCCCATAGCCGCTAAGGCCAGGACCATGCCTCCGGTACAATCCATAATCCTTGCCATCGGTAAGCCAGGGAATAGCGACCGAGGCCACCGATGGCAATTGGTCAGCAAATATCTTTTTTTCAGCTGCCGTTTTGCCCGCCAGCTTGTTGGGGAAAAAGAGGTTCTGTGCTTCATAAAGGGTTACATCAGGTCGCATGACAACGACCTGGTTAAGGTAGGAAACTGGTCCAATCTGTGGACCGGAAGTAACGATGAGGTTTGCTCCAGGTTCAAGGCTTTCAAGTAGAATAGCCGCGTATTCGTGCGCGAGCCTGTCACCCGTTCGGTCATTTTGCTGCCAGTTTGTAACCAGCATGATCACGCCAAATAGAACAATCAGAACCGGCACGGCCCGCCCTCCCGACTTGCCAGAAGCCCACTGCAATGCAATGCCGATCCACAGGCTCACGCAGATCCAGGCGACCAGCGGGTAAGGCTGGAACACCGCGCGGTGAAGAAAATCAAACTCAAAGCCGAGCAGAAAGGACAATACAAGGGTATTGCCGAGGAAGATGATGACGATTGCCAGGCAGACCAGACGACTGAGGGCAAAGCTACGGAACAGCCCCGCAATGGCGATGGCGGCAAAACCATATCCGAACTGCCCGAGTGACTGGACACCCAGCCAGCCCACAAACTGAACCTTGTCCATCACACCTGCCGCAGCATTCTGGTCAACCCCCCGGTAGGCTTCCCTTAAAAAATAAGCGAGAAATTCTTCAACAGTGGAAATGGCCGTCGAGTAACTGAAAAAGGGATCTGACTTCAGATACAACGAGAGATAGGGCGTCAGACCAAGCACCAGGAGCAACAGACAGGACAGAAAATTGAGCGGAGAGCGCAGGATCGCTATCAGTGCTTTTGCCTGCCCCAGGCACAGGGCCGCTATACCAGGGGCAGAAAGCAGAACCAAAGGCCAGTGATTGGATATCCCAAGGCCGAACAGGAGACTAATGGTAAACAGCTGCCATTTTTCAGGTCGTTCCATAAAACCAAGCGCCAGGTAAATCAGCGCCGATACCAGCATGGTATTGAGCGTATAGACCTCGATAATGATCGCCTGGGACCAGAAATCTCTGGAAAAACCAAGGAGCAGGCAGGTAGCGGCAGCAACCACCTGACTGACACCGAGTCGCTGCAGAATAAAGTACACAACAATACAGGTGAGTACTGCAAACAGTGCACTCAATGAATTCCCCAGGATAACAGGGTCAAATGGTAACCAGAACCAGGGTGCACAAAGCAGGGTAAAAAGAGGATAGCCGGGGGGATGTGCAACACCATTGAAATGGCATACCTGCAGGAACAGGCCTGAGTCTTCGAAGGTCACCACGGTCGGCATGGTCAGCCAGTAGGCCAGCAATAGCATTGCTGAAATCAACAGACAAATCGCGGCATCAAGTTGTCGGGATGTCATTGTCACTAACTTTGCCTGTTCCTTCACCGCTGTTTTGTACTGCCGTCTTATACTGCTAAATACCGCGCAGTATATAGGTTCAGGGGGCCGCCGGACGGTTACATTGATACGATAAATGGTGAATATCTATCATCCAGGTTGTTTACACTATAATGTTGGTCTCACGCCACATTCGACAGGGTTGCTGAACAGGATGAAAAGCAGGTGAAAGCAGTAATACTAGCAGGCGGCCGTGGGTCACGACTGGCGGAGGAGACAGAGATCCGTCCAAAACCCATGGTGACCGTCGGCGGTATGCCTATTCTCTGGCATATCATGAAAATTTTCAGTGCCCATGGCGTCAATGATTTCATCATCTGCCTTGGCTACAAGGGTTACATGATCAAGGAGTACTTTGCGAACTATTTCCTGCACACCTCCAACGTGACCTTCGATATGAGAACCAACGAAATGCAGGTGCACGAAAATAAATCGGAGCCCTGGAAAGTCACCCTCGTCGATACGGGCCTGGAATCTCAAACGGGTGGCAGGTTGTTGCGGATAAAGAAGTACCTTGATGACGATGATACCTTCTGTTTTACCTATGGAGATGGTGTTGGAGACATTGATATCAGCGCCCTGATCGCCTTCCACCAGGCTCACGGAAAACTCGCGACAGTGAGCGCGGTGCGCCCACCCGGCCGATTCGGCACCATGTTCCTTGATGGCGATACGGTCAGCGAGTTTATGGAAAAACAAGTTGCACCCGGGAGCTATATCAATGGCGGCTATTTCGTCCTATCCACGGGGGTTTTTGATTACCTGGAAGATGACTTGACCATCTGGGAAGATAAACCAGTGAACAAACTATCCTCCGAGGGCAATCTAATCGCCTTCCGCCACGAGGGTTACTGGCAACCCATGGACACCATAAGGGAGCGGCAATTTCTCGAGGAATACTGGCAATCCGGTGAAGCGCCATGGAAGGTTTGGTAGATTCAGCATATTGGGCCAACAAGCGAGTCCTTGTGACCGGACACACCGGTTTCAAGGGAAGCTGGTTATGCCACTGGCTCACCCGCATGGGTGCTCAGGTAACGGGATATGCGCTGGAGCCCATCTCAAATCCTTCAATGTACAACCTCATTGGATTGGACGACCACATTAAATCAACGATCGGTGATATTGCCGATCTGAAAAGCCTACAACAGCTAATCACACGAACAGCACCGGACGTCATTTTCCACCTGGCTGCCCAGGCGCTTGTCAGGCCCGCCTACCAGGATCCGCTTTTGACTTTTGAAACAAACGTCACGGGTACTGCAAACCTGCTCCAGGCCTGTCGTGAACTGAACAACCCTTGCGATGTCGTTGTCGTAACCAGTGACAAGTGTTACCTCAACAGGGAACAGCACCAGTTCTATGTTGAAGACGATCCACTTGGCGGAATCGACCCCTACAGCGCCAGCAAAGCCTGTGCGGAAATAGTCACCGCGAGTTTTCGCGACAGCTATTGCCGTGAGTCCGGGGCAAACATTCGAATTGCCACGGCCCGGGCCGGGAATGTTATAGGCGGTGGCGACTGGGCCGAGGATAGGCTAATTCCAGATACGATAAGAGCCTGTTCTGCTAACACTCCTGTAGTGGTGCGCAATCCAAAGTCAATTCGACCCTGGCAGCATGTCCTGGAACCGCTCTCCGGCTACTTGCAGCTCGCCCAGAAGATGCGATCAAACAGGGACCTATGCAGGCCATTCAATTTTGGCCCGGGTAAAGATGAAGTCCTTGAGGTAGGAGAACTGCTTAACCTTGCCGCCGAATCCTACCCGAAAATAGAACTGGAATATTCCAGTGACGAAGGCCCCCATGAGGCCAAGCTGCTCATGCTGGATGCCGGCGCTGCAAAATTAGCGCTTGGCTGGTTACCAAAATGGTCCGCCAGGGAGGCAGTGCACCATACCTTTGAATGGTACAGGGCCTGGCGCGAGGGCGGTGATATGAAGGCTTTCACCTCCGCCCAGACAGATGATTATTGTCAGGTCTGATCATGGAAGATTCCACTCGAAAAGACATCCTGGACCTCGTTGCAAGATTTGCCGAAGCAAAATATTCAAGCGGCCAGGTTTTCATTCCCGGTGAGACGCCGATCCCACCTTCCGGAAAAGTCATCGGCAGCCAGGAAATGGTTTCCATGGTCGATGCCTGCCTTGATGGCTGGTTGACAACTGGCCGCTATAACGATGCTTTCGAATCAAGCCTGGCTTCGTGTCTTGGCCCAAGGCATGTACTCACAACTAATTCCGGCTCCTCCGCAAACCTGGTCGCATTTGCCGCCCTGACCTCGCCCCAACTCGCCGAGCGAAAACTTAAACCGGGTGATGAAGTCATTACCGTGGCTGCCGGATTCCCAACCACCGTAAACCCCATATTGCTGTATGGACTGGTCCCGGTCTTTATCGACGTCAATATCAATACCTTCAATATTGATGTCAGCCAAATCGAGTCAGCTATAACCGACAAGACAAAAGCCATCATGCTGGCCCATACCCTCGGCAATCCATTTGACCTCGGTGTCGTGCAGGAGATCGCCAAACGCCACAACCTCTGGCTCATCGAGGACTGCTGCGATGCACTGGGTTCCCGATACGATGGGAAACTGGTCGGCAATTTTGGCGACATAGGCACACTGAGTTTTTATCCGGCCCATCACATCACCATGGGCGAGGGTGGCGCCGTTTTTACCGCGTCCTCCAGGCTTGATCGCATCATGCAATCCATACGCGACTGGGGCAGAGATTGTTACTGTGAACCCGGTCAGGACAATACCTGCAAAAAGCGATTCGAGTGGCAGCTTGGTGACCTGCCCCAGGGTTACGATCACAAATATACCTATTCGCACCTGGGATTTAACCTGAAGATATCCGACATGCAGGCGGCTCTTGGCGCTGCACAACTGGAGAGGCTCCCTGGTTTCATTGAGCAAAGAAAAGAGAATTTTGAACGTTTAAAGAATGGCTTGCTCGATTTATCAGAGCGTCTCCTGCTCCCGGAACCGACACCTGGATCTGAGCCATCCTGGTTCGGCTTTCCGCTCTCCCTGAAAGAAGATGAGCGACCGGCGCTTATAGACTTCCTGGAGCAGAGGAAGATTGGAACCCGTCTCCTGTTTGGCGGCAATCTCACCCGCCAACCCTATTTTGAAGGCAGGGAGTACCGGGTTCACGGTAACCTGACGAACACAGATAGTGTTATGCAGCGCGCCTTCTGGGTCGGTGTTTATCCCGGCTTAGAGCCAGCCATGCTCGACTACATCATCGAGGCCTTTCACGACTTTTATCGCCGCAAATAGAATTCAGCGCCTATCCGGCTTCAGTTTTCTGTTGCGCTGAAACACATAAGCAATAACCCCTACGAATAGAAGGACCCCCAGATAGAACAGGATGCTTGCGAAAAGAGGCGTCTTTACCCTCGCATCGATACGGACCTCCCACGTTCCCTTTGGTACCATCAGCCCGGTGAGCGCCCCATAGGCTGGAAAGGGTTTTACATGAACTTCTCCTGTTGCAGCGCTTGAGAGGGTAGCCTCAAGGGTAGTCAGGTAGTTCAATGAAACCGTTAGCGGGCAGTCACCCTCACTTTCGACCTCCAGCATGATGGCCTGAGAATCCAGTGGCGCGCTCACGCTGATCACCCTGGAGCGATCACAGACCTCAGGCTCAGATAATGTAAGGTCATCAAACCTGATATCGACATCATCGCTTAGCAGCCACATTGTTTGTGGAAGCACCAGGTGAAGTTGAGCACCATGCTGCAGTATGGTTTTCCCCAATTCCTGGAATGATGACAACCAGACGAGTTTGGAACTGAACCAGGCTTCACCGGCGGTTTGATTGCCCTTGCTTACCGCTAGTCGGTTGTCCACGACATTGACGGAGCAACATACATTGTAGAGTTGTTTCATCGAAGTAAAGGCTGGACCGTCTTTCTGAAACGCGAAACTGTTGACCGCCGGGTTGAATGCGGTTCCGCGCAGGCTGGATACGAGTTTCGAATAGCGTGCGACGGGGAACCAATAACCCTCTAGTGTCGAGATACCCAGATGGATGCCTGTGTTGCTTCCAGTATCCCTGATATGAACATTAACCTTCGCGCGCGTCAGAGAAGAACTCAGCTGGGGTTGCTGGCTGACTATCTCTGCCCTCACCTGCGAGATATTCCGCTCCATCACGTCTCCATTTGGCCAGGGGAGGAGGCGCTCATTAAAGGCGGAGATGCTGCTGCCGGCGATAACCGCCAGGAAGAAGTAAAAGGCAACCGGTTCAAATCGGTTTGGTTTTATAATAATGACCAGTACAGAAAGGAGAGTGACCGGCCATATTATGAATTCCCTCAGTCGAACCGGGGCAATAGTCATGCACAAGAAAACCGCAAGTAATCCAAAACCCAGCAGCAGGATTCTTGCATCAACAATGTTGACAGATTTTTTGCCGAGCAGATGTTCCGACCGATAAAACAACGCTGAGACCGCCAGTAACGGAAAAAATATCGAGAACGAGATCATCGATCTCTCGGGCACTCGAAAGCTATCGATCAGGGGTACCAGGAAAGTCAATATTTCCGGAACCGGAGTAATGTTCATACTAAAAGTGATTGCCAGGAAGAAACTGAAGATAACACCGATGCAAAGTGGGACAACCCTGCGGAAGGGAATCAGTGCAAGTAACAGCAGGAGTGGTCCGAATGCAAAATTGGTCTCGTGAAGAAAATAGTAGTTCTCCCTTGCGTGAATGAGCTCCCGCTCCCAGGGTATGGAACTTATCCAATCCATTGCGGAAGCAGTGGTGTAGCTGAAAATCATGGACTTGCCACCAATCACCCTTGCGGCATCGCTACTGAGCGCATGCTGTATCATTTCAACGAATCGAGGCATTGAAATAAGAAAGACGCTCACGACGATGAGGAAGGGAAAAACAAGTTCCTTGATGTAGTTTTTCCATCCCTGAAAATTAATCGCTGCAGCACCAAGTATGATCGGCACGCCGAATACGGCAGCGTAAACCACGACCTGCTGGGCGATGGATGCGTAGGCCTGAAACAGAGAGACAAAAGACAGGAACAGCAACGTCATACTCAATCGCTTTGTCTTGTTGGCAAGCACGAGCGCAACCGCCACGTAGAAGGCATGGGTTCCGAGAATAATAGCCGTATGACCATAGGCGAGTTTCCAGCCGAGGAAGGGAGAAAACGAAATAGTGAGGATTAGGGCAACCTTGAATGTGAGGGGAATTTCTATCCCGTCTCTTTTCAAAAGCAGCAGGGTGAGATCTTTTATGATGTGAAGGCCAATGGCGGCCTGCAGAACCTGCAGGGTAAAGACCGTCAAGGTCCAGACACCGACCGGGGTCAGGTTCAGGAGCTTGCCTATTTCCATTGCGGGGGATGTTCCATGCTGACCAAGAATTTTTGCGCCACCCATGATCGTAGATCGAAATCCAAAACTCTCCCACCCGCCGGGGATGCTCAAAAAATCTCTGGTAAGGGGAACAGCAAGAAAAACAGCATCGTTGCCGGAGGGAAAATAGGCGCTGTTCCAGCCCAGGAGGAGCGTCCAGGTAGCGTAAATGACGACGATGGAAACAAACAGGTCAAGCAGACCTTCGTATTCCAGATCCCTTAGCTTGCTTGTTGGCAATTTTATCATGCGCTTACTATGCGAATTCCAGGAATGCGTGTCACGGGAAAAGAGCCAGGTATGGGAGCCATATCTAGGATAATCTATTAGATCTATATGAGATATAATAACTTGCTTGCTGGCGTTCCAAATATGAGGGTGGAGATCTGATAAGAGTAGCGGATTATATTCTTGGCTATCTGGCCGACTACGGGGTCAAACACATATTCCTTCTCACGGGTGGCGGTGCAATGCACTTGAACGACGCCATCAAGAAGGAAGATCGCATTCGGTTTGTGTGTAATCACCATGAGCAAGCTTGCGCGGTCGCCGCAGAAGGTTATTCCAGAGCAAGCGGGCAACTTGCTGTAGTCAATGTAACCTCCGGTCCTGGTGGTACAAACGCGATCACAGGGATCCTGGGTCAATGGCTTGACTCAGCACCTGCACTCTATCTCTCCGGGCAGGTAAAGTTTGAAACAACCAAGGCGTCCGACCCTGAAAACCCACTTCGTCAATTGGGTGATCAGGAGATCAATATTGTCGATATCGTAAAACCGATCACAAAATACGCCAAAATGATCCTCAAGCCTGAGGAGATAGGGATTGAACTCGAGAAGGTACTAAAAATCGCAACGTCCGGCAGGCCAGGACCAGTCTGGCTGGATATTCCGGCGGATGTGCAGGGCGCCATGATTGATGAGACCAACCTGCCAACGGCAGCTTCGATTGAAAATGCACCTTCACTGGATCTGGCTCAGTTGTCTGAAGTGGTTGATGAACTGCAAAAGGCAGAACGGCCCCTGCTTGTGGCAGGACATGGAATCAGGATATCCAAGAGTGAGTCTGTATTCCTAAAGCTGGTTGAGCAACTCAAAATTCCCGTCGTTACAACCTTCAATGGAATGGATTTGATGGCCTCTGACTCAGGCTACTTTGTCGGTCGGATTGGCACACTGGGGAGTCGGGCAGGCAACTTTGCACTGCAAAATGCAGATCTGGTGATCTGCCTGGGGACTAGAAACAACATCAGGCAGGTAAGCTATGACTGGGATTGTTATGCCCGTTTCGCAAAGGTCGTCATAGTCGATATTGATCAAGCTGAACTGGACAAGAAAACGATTGCCAGTAACCTGAGAATTCATGCTGACGTTGGCGCTTTTCTTACCCAGATTGACAAGACATTACCCGCTGAGTTTTCAGTCAAGGGGGACTGGCTCAACTGGTGCGCCGAACGGAAAGAAAAATACCCGGTTGTTCTGGATGAATATCGAAAGCCCAATGAAGGCGCTGTTCACCCCTACCCATATGTTAAATCACACACTAAAAAACTGGCTGACGATGCGACTGTTGTTGCCGGCAATGGCTCGGCCTGTGTCGTTCTGTTTCAGGCGGCAATCGTAAAGTCAAAGCAGCGGATTTTCTGGAATTCCGGCTGCGCTGCAATGGGATATGCGCTGCCTGCATCCATCGGTGCAGCATTCGCAAAGAAGGGTGATGTTATCTGCCTGACGGGAGATGGCAGCATCCAGCTCAACCTGCAGGAATTACAAACGATCAGGAAGTACAACCTGCCGATTAAGATCTTCCTGCTTTGCAATGGTGGATACCAGTCTATAAGGCAAACCCAGGCAGCCTTTTTTGATAGTGACTTCATCGGTTGTGATGACGAATCCGGGGTCTCTTTTCCTGATGTTTCAAAGCTGGCAGACCTGTATGGCATGAAGTACATCAGGGTGGACTCTACCGCGACCATGAAAGAGCGTATTCGCACTGCGCTTTCTGAGGAGGGGTCTCTGATTTGCGAAGTCGTACTCGATGAAGAATATGTTTTTTCACCGAAACTTTCTTCAGAGAGGTTGCCCGATGGCAGTATGCTTTCAAAGCCGCTTGAGGATTTGTCCCCTCTTCTGGATCGAGATGAATTCGATGCCAATATGATTTTCAAAGAAGAATCAAAATAGTTGCCAAAATCACAGATGGCATAAAATTACTCGTCTTTGATCTCGATGGAACGCTCTACTTTGGTGATAGACCCACTGATGGCGCATCGGATCTTATCCAGTCCTTAATGAAAAACTACGAGGTCGCTTTCATTACCAATAATTCTTCCAAAACACGTGAGGAAATTTGCACGAAGTTAACTGGAATGAAGATACCAGCCGAACCCAGGGCCGTTTATGTCAACTCAGTCATGACCGGCGCCTTTCTGCGGGAGAACGGGATCGATAATGTGTATGTGATCGGTTCGGAAAGCTTAAAAAGTGAAATCGAAAAGGCCGGCACCACTGTGCTAGGCGACGAGTCAGCTGAGAACCTTGTTGTTGGATTTGATGTTAATTTCAACTATGAGAAGATCTCAGTCGCTCTCAGTATCCTGGACAGGGGTGGACGATTTATCGCCTGTAATATGGACGCCAGCTTTCCTGACCAGGACGCGCAGATGAGACCCGCCAATGGCGCTATGGTAGGTGCCGTTTCTGGCGCGGCCTACAGAGAGCCAGACGATATTGTTGGAAAACCGACGACCTATATAGTGGAAAAAATAATGAGCGACCACGATGTGACAGCGCAGCAGACACTGGTGATCGGTGATTCTTATGAAAGCGATATCTTGATGGCGATCCGAAACAAGAGTAAATCTGTTCTCAT
>PVBE010912686.1_pt1 | contig 25378 bp, 17 predicted proteins | sample 1631181 | NCBI WGS metagenome assembly PVBE01 (sample SAMN08397723, study PRJNA350692) | Marine metagenome, whole genome shotgun sequencing project. | isolation source: water | place: Pacific Ocean | collected 2012-04 | reverse complement strand
GAGATAAAAAAATTGGAGTACTAGCTCAAGAAGTACAAAAAGTATTCCCTGAACTTGTTAGTGAAGATGGAAATGAAATGTTATCGGTAAACTATCAAGGATTAGTGCCTGTACTTATCAATGCCATTAAAGAACAAGAAGATAAAATTAATAATCAACAGGCTCAAATTGATGAGCTAAAGGAAACAGTCAACAAGTTGATAAACTAAGAATTCATTAATTCTTCAATTTCCTCAATTTCAATTGGAATGTCTTTCATTAAATTGATTGGATCTCCAGAATCTTGTATCACCACATCATCTTCTAGCCGAATTCCAAAGCCTTCATCGGGTAGATAAATTCCAGGTTCTACAGTAAACACCATATTGGCTTGCATAGGCTCATCCAATAAGCCATAATCATGAGTGTCTAGCCCCATGTGATGTGATGTGCCATGCATAAAGTATTTTTTATAGGCAGGATTTTCTTCAGATTCATTTAGAACATCACTTTTATTAAGGAGTCCTAGAGATAATAATTCTGCAGTCATAAGTTTTCCCACTTCCACATGATATTGTTTCCAGTCTGCGCCTGGAACAAGCATTTTGGTTGCTTGATTTTTTACATTTAATACAGCGTTATAAATCTCTCTTTGTCTTTTAGTAAATCTTCCAGAAACAGGAATTGTCCTGGTCATATCACTAGAGTAGTTTGCATATTCTGCTCCTACATCTAATAGAATTAACTCACCATCCTTGCACTGCTTATTGTTCTCATTGTAGTGTAGAATATTTGCATTTTGACCCGAAGCAATAATTGGAGTGTATGCAAATCTTTTTGATCGATTATTTATAAATTCATGAATAAATTCAGCTTCTATTTCATATTCCCATACTCCGGGTTTTACAAAACTTAATATTCTTCTAAATCCTTTATTAGTAATATTACAGGCTTTTTGAATTAGATGAATTTCTGTTTGATCTTTTACGGATCTTAGTCTTTGTAAAATTGGATTACTTCTTTCAGTTTTTTTATGTGGATACTTCTTTTTAAGCCATTTATTAAATCGTTCTTCCCTTGTCTCAGTTTCTACTTTTGCTCTATAATGTTCGTTGTGGTTGTAATATATTGTATCACACTGATCCACAAGTTCTGCAATTATTTTCTCAGAATCTTTAAGCCAGTAAACAGTTTTCACCCCACTTGTTTCAAAAGCCTGATCTTTGTTAAGCTTAGGGCCTTCCCATACAGCAATGTGATCATTAGTTTCTTTTAAGAATAAGATTTCTTTATGTTTATCATCTTTTGCATTAGGACATAGGACAAGAATACTTTCTTCTTGATCTACTCCAGACAAATAAAATATATCTCTATGTTGTTCAAAGACCAATGTAGAGTCTGCACTTATGGGGTAGATGTCATTAGAATTGAAAAACGCTATACTGCTCCCATTCATATTTTTCATAAAGTTTTTTCTGTTCTTTATAAAAAGCCCTGAATCTATTTTATCGTATTTCATTGAGAATATATTTCTTTATAAATATAACAACTTTAAATAAATATCAATTTTTGAAATAGTTATAAGTACTATTTAATTATTCAAATCTCTTGTCTAAGAATCTATAGCTTCTTACTTTTGTATTAAATATTATTTTCTATAAATGAACAGATTTTTTAAATCATCAATAGGGAAAAAACTCTCAATGGCACTATCTGCCATTTTTTTAATGATATTCTTACTTCAACACTTTTTAATTAACATAACATCTGTTTTGAGTGAATCGCTTTTTAATGAAATTTCTCATTTTATGGGCACCAATCCACTTGTTCAATTTATATTACAACCTGTTTTAATTGCTGGAGTGCTTTTTCATTTTATTATGGGATTCGTTTTAGAAATTGAAAATAGAAAAGCCTCATCTAGTTACGCAATAGTTGATGGTAAAGAGAATTCTACCTGGATGAGTCGTAATATGATTTGGAGCGGAATGGTAATTCTAGCCTTTCTTGTATTGCATTTTATTGATTTTTGGTTGCCAGAAATAAATTATAAGTATGTTGAATTTTTACCCGATGATCCTAATCGATACTATTCAGAATTGGTGCATAAGTTTAATAACCCTAATAGAGTCGGCGCATATTGTTTTGCATTTATATTATTAGCTATACATCTGCTACACGGGTTCACATCATCTCTAAAATCACTCGGCACTAACAAGATATACGCTCAGTCTATTAAGGGTTTCGCTTACATATATAGCATTGGAATTCCTTTAGGGTTCTGTATCATCGCTATTTTTCATTATTATAATAATCTGTAACACAATAATTCATATATTTTAATGCAAATGTGTTATAAATATATTAATATATTAATTTTTTATATGGGAATAATTCCGTGTTACAAATAATTTAATCAAAATTTGATATGTAATGTAAATTTATTATATTTGCGTTATTATTGTAACACGTCAATAACGAATAAATGAAGAATAAGTTAACATATTCTCTTAATTATAGAAAACCTAAGGACCAATATTTAGATACTGATGAGTTAATGGTTTGTATCAGGTATTATTATAGGGAAAATAAGTATGCAAAGCCGAGGATTATAAAAAAAAGCACTGGTGTTAAATGTAAATTAGCTGATTGGGATAGTGATTGGCATAATAATCCACTTAGGCTGCCTATTAAAAATACTGATCCTAATTATATTCATAAAAATAATATACTAAAAGAAAAGGCACAAGCTTTTAGGGATTCCCATTCGGATTCTATTTCAATTAATGGCTACTCTTCATCCTTAAACGCAAGTATTCCATTAGGTTCTATTGGAAATAAGTGGACTAATCATAAGAATAAAATTGACTTAGTAAGTCCTGCTAATAAAAGATCTCTTGATGTAATTGTTGTTGGTACTGGTCTTGCGGGTGGTTCTGCAGCGGCAACCCTTGCCGAGCTAGGGTATAATGTTAAAGCTTTTTGTTTTCAGGATTCTCCTAGACGTGCTCATTCAATTGCAGCACAGGGTGGAATTAATGCAGCAAAAAATTATCAAGGCGACGGAGATTCTATTTATAGGCTTTTTTATGATACAGTAAAAGGTGGAGATTATCGATCTAGGGAATCTAATGTATATAGGCTCGCCGAAGTTTCAGCTAATATTATTGATCAATGTGTTGCACAAGGTGTTCCGTTTGCAAGAGACTATGGCGGACTTTTAGATAATAGATCTTTTGGAGGAGTATTGGTTTCAAGAACTTTTTATGCCAAGGGGCAGACAGGACAACAGCTTTTATTAGGAGCATATTCAGCTATGAATCGACAAATTAGTCGTGGGAAGATAACAATGTATAATAGACATGAAATGCTGGATGTTGTCATAGTAAATGGAAAAGCTAGAGGAATTATTGCCAGAAATCTTGTCACTGGAGAGATTGAAAGACACTCAGCTCATGCCGTTGTTATAGCAAGTGGTGGATATGGAAACGTATTTTATTTATCTACCAATGCAATGGGAAGTAATGTAACTGCTGCATGGAAGGCCCATAAAAGAGGAGCGTATTTTGCTAACCCTTGTTTTACTCAAATACATCCCACTTGTATTCCTGTTTCTGGTGATCATCAGTCAAAGTTGACTTTAATGAGCGAATCCTTAAGAAATGATGGAAGAATTTGGGTTCCAAAAAACATTGATGATGTAAAGGCAATTAAAAAAGGATCATTGAAACCAACTGAAATATCTGATGATAATAGAGATTATTTTTTAGAAAGAAGATATCCTGCTTTTGGAAATTTAGTTCCAAGGGATGTAGCTTCTAGAGCTGCAAAAGAAAGATGTGATGCTGGATTTGGAGTAAATAAAACCGGAGAGGCAGTGTATTTAGATTTTGCTTCAGCAATTATTAGATATGGAAGTGAGCAGGCTCATGTTAAAGGGCTAGATGAAGATGATAAGGAATTAATTAAAGAACTTGGAAGGGAAGTAGTTAGGAAAAAGTATGGAAATTTATTTCAGATGTATGAAAAAATTGTCGATCAGAATCCTTATGAAACTCCAATGATGATATACCCAGCCGTTCATTATACTATGGGAGGTGTATGGGTAGATTATAATTTAATGACAACAGTTCCTGGACTATATGCTATTGGAGAAGCCAATTTCTCAGATCATGGATCAAATAGGCTAGGAGCATCTGCTTTGATGCAAGGACTGGCTGATGGATATTTTATTCTTCCCTATACAATAGGCGATTATTTATCAAATGATATCTCTACCGGCCCTATTGCTAATGATACAAAAGAATTTCTTAAAGCTGAAAAAGAAGTTGCAGACAAAATCAATTATTTTATAAATAATAATGGCAAATATGCAGTAGATTATTTTCACAAGAAACTTGGTAAAATTATGTGGGATAAATGCGGTATGGCTAGGAATAAGAAACAGCTCAAAGAAGCAGTTAATGAAATAAAAGAATTAAGAGAACTGTTTTGGAAGCAGGTTAAGGTGCCTGGGGATAGTAATGAATTTAATGAAGAACTAGCTAAAGCTGGAAGAGTAGCTGATTTTCTTGAATTAGGAGAATTATTTGCAAAGGATGCTTTAATTAGGGAGGAATCCTGTGGTGGTCATTTTAGGGAAGAGCATCAAACTGCAGAAGGAGAAGCTATGAGAAAAAAAGAATTTCAATATGTATCTGCTTGGGAATACACTGGAAACCCTAACGATGCAATTTTACATAAGGAAGAATTAGCTTATGAAAATATTGAGGTAAAGGAAAGGAGTTATAAATAATAAGGCATGAAACTGAAATTAAAAATTTGGAGACAAAAGAATGCTGAAGAAAAAGGCAAATTGGTTAATTATGACATTGAAAATGTCTCACCTGACATGTCTTTCTTAGAAATGTTAGATGTACTTAATAATCAGCTAATAGAAAATGGAGAAGATCCTGTTGCTTTTGATCATGACTGTCGTGAAGGAATTTGTGGTTCTTGTTCATTGTTTATTAATGGTAGAGCTCACGGTCCTGATAAGCTAATTACTACATGCCAACTTCATATGAGAAAATTTAGGGATGGTGACACAATTTATATTGAACCATTTAGGGCAAAAGCATTTCCAGTGATTAAAGATTTAGTTGTTGATAGAAGTGCATTTGATAGAATACAGCATGCTGGAGGATATATTTCAGTTAATACATCTGGAAATACTCAGGACGCTAACTCAATACCCATTAATAAGAAGGATGCCGATTTAGCATTTGATGCAGCTACATGTATTGGATGTGCGGCTTGTGTGGCTACATGTAAAAATTCTTCAGCTATGCTATTTGTTGGAGCAAAAGTTTCTCAATATTCCTTGCTTCCTCAAGGGCAGACTGAAGCTAGTACTAGGGTTATTAATATGGTTAATCAAATGGATTTGGAAGGATTTGGGAATTGTTCTAATACAGGTGCTTGTGAGGTTGAATGCCCTAAAGGGATATCGCTAGATAATATCGCTAGAATGAATAGGGAATTAATGAAAGCTTCTTTTAATAAGTAGTTTTAATTTAAAATAAATTCCTGAATTAAATCCCAACCTGCCCTAACATCAAGTTCTTCTGGGAAATACGTGACTCTTTCGGGAGATCTTCTTCTAAGGAAGTTCCCTGAATCATACTTTCTGTTTTGATTTGAATCAAATATTATCCTAATATAGTATTTGCCAGGATCAATATGTTTGAATTCTATTGGATTTGTATCTTCAAGATAAGTTTCATATATAACTTTTCCAACTCTATTAACTAATTGAATTATTAAAGGAGGTGTAGCATTTTTAAGTATTAATCTTAAATTTCCATAATCGTCATATGTCTTAGTTTTTAACTTATAAAATAAAGTATCATTAGAATTACCATAAAAATCTTCTATAGCTGATGGCAGAAACTTAAAACGATACGATTGATCTTGACCTTTATCGATATTAAATTTGTAGATGTTATTCATAGTATCAAGCTCATATGTAAAGGCAACTTGAAGGGAATCTTTATCTAGTACTTGTATTTTTTCAATATCAATTTTGCTATAGGGAATATTGGCATGCAATTCAAGATTCTCATTAAACTTCAATAGATTACTTTGTAAGGATTTAATTTCTAATGAGTCTAAACTATTTTTCCTTAGATTAATCATAAATGTATCAACCTTTGTTTGAGTTGAAACTAAAAATTTAATTGAATCTAAATCTAGTGATGATTTTAACCAATAACGGAGGGTGTCTGACTCGCGATCTTTTATTATTCTTTTTTGTACTTCTAGGCCTTTAGGCTCTATTAAATCAATTTTGAATTTTTCTATTTCCCCCTCAAAACCAAAAGCAAAGGAATTTTTTGTTTTCTCTTTAGGTCTACTTATTTTAAATGGGATGTCTTCCTTAAAAATTTGAATTTCAGTAATGGAATCTTTGGGTATTTGCATAAAATTATTAGCAAATCCAATCTTATCTGACTCGCTTTGATATGTGTAATCTCTTTCACTTTCCTCTTCCTTTAAAGCGATGAGCAGGTAATTCCCAGTTTTCAAGTTTTCTAGTCTAAATGTTGAGGTGCTATCGACTACTCTAGTAATATATTTTGGTTTTTTTATATATATAATGGAATCGTTGTAGGATGAATCTATCTCGTATAATAATATATTTATTCCTTCTTCAGGCTCTCTTTCTAATGCATCTTTCACATAACCCTTAATTATTAGTGAGTCAATGTATTGGCCGGTAGAAAAAACATATTTGAAGTTTGAAAAGGGATTTCCTTCATTATTATCTTCTATGCTTTCACCAAAATTAAAACTATAGGTTGTATTGGGTCTAAGAGAATCTAGGCCATTAATTTCAAGATTCTTGCTTGCAGATCCTAAGGGAATTATTTCAGGGATAGGATCAATGGGGGGTGAAATAATTAATTCCTTTTGCAGATTCCTTATTTTTATATACTCATCAAAAAGAATATTTACCTGAGAACTATTAAAATTATTTGTAAAATTTTCAGGCTCAGCTGTTATAATTACTGGAGGTGTAGTATCATAATCTCCCCCTGATGGCGTACCTCTGTTTGCACATGCATATACTAGTATAACCACTAAAATCCCAATAATATATTTTAACTCTTTCATGGATTTAATACAAATTAACGTATAATTTTAAAAAAAGCATTCCTTTAGTTAAAAGCGTTTTATATTTTTGTAGCATGAGCTCTATGGATGATAAATTCAAAAAAGTAATTTCCCACGCTAAAGAATACGGTTTTATTTTTCCTAGTAGTGAAATCTATGATGGAATAAGCGCCATATATGACTATGGACAGAATGGAGTTGAATTAAAAAACAATATTAAGAATTATTGGTGGGCATCTTTAGTTCAAATGAACCATAATATAGTGGGATTGGATAGTGCAATATTCATGCATCCTACTACTTGGAAAGCTTCTGGACATGTTGATGCTTTCAATGACCCATTAATAGACAACAAAGATTCTAAAAAAAGATATAGAGCAGATGTATTAATAGAAGAATATTGTCAAAAGATTCAAGCAAAAATAAACAAGGAAATTATTAAAGCAAGAAAGAGGTTTGGGGATGATTTTGATGAAAATCAATTCATTTCTACTAATGATAGAATTGTTGCCTATAAGGAAAAAATAGATTCAATTACTTCTAAAATGACTAAAGCTCTTGAAGAAGATGATTTGAAATCTTTAAAAAAATTAATTGAAGAGTTAGAAATTGTTGATCCAATATCTGGATCCAAAAATTGGACTGATATTAAACAATTTAATTTAATGTTTAGCACTAAGGTAGGATCAACGCCTGAATCAAGTTCTGATCTATACTTAAGACCTGAAACAGCTCAGGGGATTTTTGTAAATTTTTTAAATGTCCAGAAATCAGCTAGAATGAAAATCCCATTTGGAATAGCTCAAATAGGAAAAGCATTTAGAAATGAAATTGTAGCAAGACAGTTTGTTTTTAGAATGCGAGAATTTGAACAAATGGAAATGCAATTTTTTGTAAAGCCTGGAACACAACAGGAGTGGTATGAAAAATGGAAGGAAAATAGAATGAAATGGCATTTATCTCTAGGATTGGGAAAAGAAAATTATAGATTCCATGACCATATTAAATTAGCTCATTATGCTGATGCGGCATGTGATATAGAATATAACTTCCCATTTGGCTTTAAAGAATTGGAAGGCATTCATTCTAGAACTGATTACGACTTATCTCAACATGAAAAACACTCTGGAAAAAAACTTCAATACTTTGATTCAGAAATTAATAAGAGCTACATACCCTATGTAGTAGAAACATCTATTGGTCTTGATAGAATGTTTTTGGCCGTCTTATCAAATTCTCTTGTTGATGAAGAGTTAGATAATAATTCATCTAGAACAGTACTAAAAATTCCATCTATTTTAGCTCCATACAAGGCTGCTATACTTCCTTTAGTAAAAAAGGATGGTTTATCTGAGATTGCAACTGATCTTTATAATAAGTTAAAAACTGAGTTTAATATTATTTATGACGCAAAGGATGCTGTTGGAAGAAGATATAGAAGACAGGATGCCATAGGCACTCCTTTGTGCATTACAGTTGATCATCAAACTTTAGATGATAAGTCAGTAACTATAAGAAATAGAGATACTATGAAGCAAGAAAGGATTACTATAAAAGAAGTATCGAAAGAAATAACAAAAGAGGTTATTCTAAAAAACTGGTTATAGGTAAATTTGTTAGTTATAGAATTTTATTTATTGCCTCAAATAGTATAAATTGCGAAATCTTAAGTATTTAAGAGCCAATACTCTAGTATTATTTAATAACCAAAACATACAAACTTATACTAACCAAAACATACAAACTTATGAATTTAAGAATTACAATATTAGCTTTCGCTTTTTTACTATCTCTATTTTCCTTCTCACAGGATAATGATAGAGTAGGGCCTGTAGCGACAGGAACATCTGAACAAATGTATGAAGTCCCTTCACTAGCATCTAGAATGAATGATCTTATACCTTATGTAGATGAAACAAAAGAGATGCAGGATGGTAAGGCAACACCTAATGATATTGTTGCAGGGAAAGGATCTAGTGGAGATGATTTATTAGCAAAGAATCCTGGAGAATTATATCAAAAAATACAGGGAAAAACCCCGAGTATTGTTTTCAATGCAGCATTTACTTCATCCTCTCCTACTGACCCTGCAGGAGCGGTTGGTCCTAATCACTATATCGCTGTTTTTAATACAGGGTTTAGAATTTTTGATAAGGATGGAAATGCATTAACTGGACAATTAGCGCCTTCAAATGTTTTTGGCAGTGTTCAGGGTGGATTTTGTTGTGATTTAACAGTTTCATATGATGCAGCTGCTGATAGATTTGTAATGACAATACTTGGAAATGGATGGACGGTTGCAGTTTCACAAGGACCTGATCCGATGAATGATGGATGGTATGTTTATAATTGGGGCACAGGAAGTGACTATCAAAAACTTTCTATCTGGAGTGATGCATACTATGTTACAGACAATCCTCCTGATTTACATGCCATAGAGAGAGACGCAATGATTGCAGGAGATCAAACAGCCCAATTTGTACATTTTAACCTACCAGGCATGCCTGGTAGTGGTTTTCGAAGCCCTCAAGCTCTTAATATAACGGACGACAACTTTCCTGCTCCAGGCTCAGCTCCAATAGTATTTATGGCGGATGATCAGTGGGGAGGAGTTTCTTCAGATCATCTTAAGCTATGGCTAGCAGATGTTGACTGGAATAATACTGCTAATTCTTCTATTTCTTCATCTCCCCAAGAAATATCAACAACACCTTTTGTATCTATATTTGATAACGGGGCATGGACTAATTTACAGCAACCTGGAGGCGGACTAATAGATGCGCTACAGTCTACAATAATGAATCAGGCACAATTTAGAAAATTCTCTAACCACAATTCGGCTATATTTAATTTTGTTGTTAATATTAGTGGTGATAATACTAATTTAGCTGGTGTGCGTTGGTTTGAGTTACGTCAAGATGGTGATGGCCAACCATGGTCACTTTATCAAGAAGGAACCTATGCAGCTCCTGATGGAAAGCATGCATGGAATGCAAGTATGGCAATGGATCTTCAAGGAAATATTGGGATGGGATATAGTGGAATGGGTGGAACTAATGGTCAGTATGTAAGTACATATTATACGGGAAGATATGTATCAGATGCACTTGGAACTATGAGTATTGGGGAGGAAATAATTCAAGCAGGAACTGGAAATATAGCTGGACAGAGATTTGGAGATTATTCTAAAGTAGCGGTAGATCCTTCAGATGATAAAGCCTTTTGGTTTAACAACGAACTAATTGATGGAACAAGAGCTAATGTTGTTGGAGTTTTTCAAATTGCAGCAAATTATGCTAATGATGTTGGTGTTGTAAATATAAATTCTCCAGTTTCAGGAACATTAACTGCGAGTGAGGATGTTACAGTCACCCTTTTTAACTATGGAGAGAATGATGCGACAAATTTTGATGTTACTTATCAAGTTGATGGAGGCTCTACTATAACAGAAACTTATACTGGAACTATTGGATCTGCACTAACAGACCAATTTACTTTTTCTACTACCACAGATATGTCCACTGTAGGATCAACATATTCTATAACGGCTAGTACAGCAATGTCTGGAGATGAGGATAGTACAAATGATTCATATACAACTGATGTAACGCATCTTAATGCAAATGATATAGGAGTCTCTGCTATTAGCTCTCCGTCTTCGGGGACGAATTTATCTTCTTCAGAACAAGTAACAGTAACTATCACAAATTATGGTGGTGGTACTCAAACAGATTTTGATGTTACATTTGATCTAGATGGAACGGTTATTACGGAAACAATTGCTGGACCATTAGAAGGAGATTCTTCTATTGATTACACTTTTGTTTATCTTGTTGATCTTTCAGCATTTGGATCCTATACTCTTACAGCTTATACGTCATTAGGCTCTGATTATGACAGCTCTAATGATTCAATTACTGTTAACATAACCAATATTAATTGTACTCCTCTTGCAGATACATCTTTTGGTGATGGAATTCATTACTTTGAGCTTGCAGATATTGTTAATGCATCTCAGCCAGGAGGTTCTGGCTATGCAGATTATACAAATCTATCAACAGATTTAGAACAGGGATCAACAAATAATTTAACTATTGCTACGGGATATGGAAATCAATTTGTTAGAGTCTGGATAGACTTTAATGATGACTTTGTATTTTCTTTAGATGAGTTAGTTGTAGACAATTTTGTAATTGCTCCTGGCTCAGCTTCTGGAACATTTTCAGACACTATGGATTTGGTTGTACCAGAAGATGCAGCACTTGGTCAGCATGTCATGAGAGCTAAAACAAACTGGAATGCTGGAGTTCCTGATGATGCATGTGAGGAAACACAGTATGGAGAGACTGAAGATTATATGGTTAATATAGTTGAGACACTTGGAATAGATGAATTGAATCAAAATTCAGAATTTTCAATTATAAGTTTAGGAAATAATCAATTTGATGTTAACCTAAATTCACCATATGTTGGAAAAATTGAATTGACCGTATACAATACGCTAGGGCAAAGAATGGTATTCCATAGATTTGAGAATACAGGCACATTTAATTATGCACTAGATATGTCATATGTAGCTAAAGGAATTTATTTAGTTAAGGTTGGAAATAACTCCTTTGGAAAAGTACAGAAAATTATAGTTGAGTAAATTATAATTTATTTGTAATATAGATATCCGTCTGCTTAAAAGTAGACGGATATTTTTTTTAAAACACAGCTCTTAATTGAATATTGCCGTTATGAATGGAATTACTATTCTCACTTTTACGACCAAAATAAGAGAGGTTTAGGTCTAAGAATTTCGTTAATTTTTTTTGTGCAGTAAAGGACCAGGTATAATTTGATCCTACTTGTAGCCCCTCCATAAGGACATAACCAATAATAGTATTGGGATTTCCTCTAAATGAATTATTAAAATAATTTATTTCTGAAGTAAAATTTATTTTATCTCTATTTGATAGATAACATGAGAGACCAAGTTTTTGCTGGTTAAGTTTTTCAAGATTACCTATTGTATTTTCATTTGTAGAAAATTGATAATAAAAATTTAGTCTATTAGATTCATTAAATATATATGTTATTTTAGGATTAATATTAAACTCATCTAGGTTGTAATTTTTGCCTTCAAAATTCTCACTAATACTTACTTTGTTTTCAAGAATTGAATTAAGGTCAAACAACCAATTTGTATGTAGTTTATGAATAAAATTTAATTGATGAGATTCTAAATTATTTTCAATGTATCCAAAGGAAAGTGTGTTTTTTGATTTATTTGAGGAATAGCTATAGGTTGTAGAAAAATCTTGTTTCCCCCTATTATAATGTAAACTGTTTTTAAAATTTGAGATTAAGCCTAACAACCCATTTGATGGGATATAGAATGGATTAAAATTAAAATTTTCAATACTTTGATTCGTTTTTTTATCAATCATATACTGAGATTGATTTGAAAAATGTGATAATAATTTTTTAAATTTTGTATTTGAATGTTTCCATTTATTAAAATTTATTACAATAGATTGGCTAAACTTATTTTGATAGGTTTTTAGATATATTTGATTTGGAAGAAATACTCTTATGTATAGTCCCTCATCTTGAAATTGTGCTAATTCAAATTCCTCTAGCTCCTGTATATTATTTTCATTAATATCTATCCATGTATAATTCCCCATTCCAGGCTCAACTTCTATATAGGTATATTCTTGCTGAGGTAGATTCCCTGAGTTTGTTTCATAAAGTAAATTAGATTGTACTATTTGATCAAATAATTTTTGATTATAAATTAATCTTGAGTTAAGAAATTTCTCAACATTATCGTTGCTAGTTCTAGTCATTTCTCTATAGTTTAAAAATATGCTCAGATTGCTTTTTTTATCCTTTAAGAGCTGTGATTTTAAATAATATATATTGGAGGAATTAACCTTTCCTAATGAGTTGTTATTAACTAAACTATCGTTAATTCTTTTCTTGTATCCTATTTCAACGAATTTATCTGAAAGGGATCCAAAACCTGTAGCAATTTCATATAATCTATATCCATGATTTGAATTAGCTAAGGCGTTGTCTAATACATTTGTTTTTAAATTTTTTTCAGTATCTACACTAATTTTGCTCCATCCTTTGTTGTAGTTTATTTTCAGCTTATTATTTGTTCTTAAGAATTTTGAGGTATAAATTGACGATTCAGAATTTAAAATACTTGAATTAGAGGTATAGTCAATATTTTTGATTTTTAAATCAATATCTAGAAGGTGTCTTATTCCATTATATTCTTTTTCAAATTTTAGATTTTCATAATTATAATTTATTTCTCCAATTTTATAGTTTGTTAAATTTACACCTCCCTGAATCAATAATTGATTTTTTACTTGGTTAATATAGGAGTAGCTTGTTAAGGAATCTAGATTCCAATCTCTATTAAATTCAGGATTATATATTATTTCTATTGACTTAAAGTCTTTATCGATGTAATCTAAATTAGCTTTTGTATATATTTCCCATAATTTGTTTTTTATTAGTTGATTTGATGTTGAGATTTTAGCTGCTAATCCATCATTATTGTTATCATCAATTTCGGAGAATAAGTTTTTATCTTTTTTGCTTGAGGCAATTTCAAATGTGATATTAGTTTTTTCATTTGGATTATAATCCCCATTAATTATGGCCAGTTGTAACTTTTCCGGAGCTTCAAGTTTTATAATTGGATTATAATCCCCTTGTTTTATTCCATTGATGGGAGGAGTGTATTCATAGATATTGTCAATTGCATTATTGGTTAGTAAGATATAATCACCTAACTGGCTACCTACATTCGTAAATCTAACTGAATACAATTCTTCATTGGGATTGTTTGAATATACATAGACTTCTTGTGCATTAATAATTTCTTTTTTGTAAAGAATCCTATTTTCACTATAAACTTCTTGATATGCTGATGGCGCATTCATTAGGTTATCGTTATCTCCTGCTTGACTTAAAATAGAAATTTGCTCATTAGATAAATTTTGTTGTAGAGATTGATTTTTAAGATCATTCTCATTATAAAAGGAAATATTTAAATTGATTTTATTACTGTTTAATTCTGCTCCTGAAAATGCTATAAATCTTGAATAATTTCTTTCACTTACTTGATAGTTTACATTAATCCTCATGTCTCCAGTAATTGGAATAGTAGTGTTGAATATTATCTCACCTGCATTATAATTAATGGTATAATCTTTATCAAGCCCTCTTTCTAATTTAGCTCCGTTAATATAGACTGTTTCACTTCCTGATACAACTAATACATAGAGCTCACCTTTTGCTCCAACTAATTTATATGGCCCCTGATTTCCATTTTGGCCTTGAAAACTACTTGTCTTAAATTGTCCCTTAACTATGGCTCCTGATCCATAGACATTAATTTGATTATTTAGATTTGCACTGAAATTTAATCCTTGTATTTTTTTTTCAAATTTACCAAAATATGAATTGTTGTTTTTTAAATCAATATCCCCAGCTCTTATGCGCCAATTATCACTTATCAATTCTATAAATATTTGATCAAACTCATCTAATCTCTGAGAATATCCATTGTCTTGAAGTGGTATATTAGCATCTTGAATAGATGCTTTTAAATACACCTTTTCACTCAATTTTCCGGAAATCTGTAAATCTAATTCACTGTTTAAAACAGAGTTTTGATTATTTCCTATATTAAATCCTCTAGAAATACTTCCTGAGCTTTCCAGCCCATCAAATAACAGCTGTTCTTGTTGAATATTAGAGCTAGAAATTTTATATAGCTTATTAATGTTATCATTATTAGAATGAATATTTTTTTTATCTAAATAAAAATATTCTTTGGTTAGAAATTTTGGATATTCATTTTCTATAAGCTCTAATTCTAATGAATCGCTGCTAATGGTATTATAATTAGAATCTCCAAAAAACAGTTCATTACTATGCAAACTGGTCATAGTAAATAGTAGAATAATAAAGCTTAGTTGTTTCATACACTAGATTAAACTAAAAATAACTTAAAATATTTTATTAAAATAATTTCTATGATTATGGAAATTTATTACTTCATTACATATTTTAGTGTTATGAAAATAATTTCATACAATGTAAATGGGATTAGAGCAGCTGTAAATAAGGGCTTTGTTGATTGGCTTGTAAGGGAAACCCCTGATATTATATGTCTACAGGAGATTAAAGCCCTCAAAAGTCAATTAGACTTAGAGTTATTCAATAAAGCAGGATATACATACAACTATTGGTTTAGTGCTCAAAAGAAGGGGTATAGCGGTGTTGCTATTTTATCTAGGATTAAACCTATTCATGTTGAGTATGGTACTGGAATTGAATCAATGGACTATGAGGGTAGAAATTTAAGAGTAGATTTTGAGAATTTTTCTGTTATGAGCTTGTATTTACCTTCAGGGACTAATATAGATAGATTACAGCACAAGCTCGAATATATGGACATGTTTCATGATTATATTAATTCACTAAAAGAAGAAATCAGTAATTTAATCATTGCAGGAGACTACAATATATGCCATAGGGCAATAGACATTCATGATCCGATTAGAAATAAGAATGTATCAGGATTTTTGCCTGTAGAGAGAAAATGGTTACAGGGATTTATGGATTCAGGATTTATTGATTCTTTTAGATTTTTTTCTGATTCACCTAATAGATATAGTTGGTGGAGTTATAGAGCGAATTCAAGAGCCAATAATAAGGGTTGGAGAATAGATTATATTATGGTATCTGAAGTATTAAAGAAGAATCTAGTAGAGGCTAAAATATTAAATGATATTTATCATAGCGATCATTGTCCAATTTCAGTAAGATTGAAGTTTTAAATATAGATTTATTTCAAAAAAAAAAGTCCTGCTAGTAACAGGACTTTTTTGTTTATAATTTAATTATTTTACCATTTTCTTGAGTAAAGTGATATTCTAGATACTTATATGCATCTCTTGGAATTATTTTTACCCATTTTTGGTATTTGAAGTACCACTTTAATCTAATTGATGGATATCCTTTTTCAAGATAAGCAGCAATAAAGGGATGAGTATTTAAATTAAATTTATTATACCCATTTTTATATAGCTCATCTAATTCTTCAGATATCTTTTTTACTAAAATAATTGGTGCTTCTACTTCATTTTTATTGTTACTAGGATTTTCTTCTCTAGTTTTAATTTTCATTTCAGGTCTGACTCTTTGCCTAGTAATTTGTATTAATCCAAATTTGCTCGGCGGAAGTATTTTATGTTTAGCCCTATCTTCTGACATCTCAGTTTTTAGGTGGTTAAATAGTTTTTTTCTATTTTCAGCTGTATTTTGATCTATAAAATCAACAACGATAATTCCTCCCATATCACGCAGTCTTAATTGCTTAGCTATCTCTGTAGCAGCCATTAAATTGACCTCTAATGCTGACTCTTCTTGGTTTTTTGATGATGATTTTCTGTTTCCACTATTTACATCAATCACATGAAGTGCTTCAGTGTGTTCAATAACCAGGTATGATCCTTTTGTTATTGATACGGTTTTCCCAAATGAAGTTTTTATTTGTCTTTCTATTCCAAATTTTTCAAAAATTGGAATAGGCGATTTATAAAATTTAACAATAGATTCTTTTTTTGGAGCAATTTTTTGTACATAATCTTTTATTTGAATACAAAGAGCTTCATCATCTACAGTAATTGAAGTAAAGGTTTCATCAAAGACATCTCTAAGGATTTTTGATGATTTATTCATTTCATTCATTACTTTACTAGGTTGATTAGCTTTTTGCAATTTTCTGCACATTGCTACCCATCTACTAAATAAGTTTCTTAAATCTTTATCTAGTTCAGCAACTTTTTTGCCTTTTGCAACTGTACGGATTATTACACCAAAACCTTTTGGAGCAATACTCGTTACTAGCCTCTTTAGTCGATCTTTCTCTTTGTCATCTTCAATTTTTTGTGAAATTGATATCCGACTTGAAAATGGAACTAGGACTAGGTATCTTCCAGCTATTGATAATTCAGAAGTTATTCTAGGGCCTTTTGTTGAAATAGGTTCTTTTACTATTTGAACAAGTACACTTTGATTTGGTTTTAACACATCAGACATTAACCCATGTTTTTCTATATCTTTTTCAAAAGAAAATTTTTTAAGAGTAAAATCCTTTAATTTTCCAGAGCATATACTTTTAATAAATTTCTGTAATGTTGGAAGTTTTGGACCTAGATCATGATAATGTAGAAATCCATCTTTTTTATATCCAACATTAACAAATGCAGCATTTAGTGCAGGCATTGTTTTTCTTATTTTAGCTAAAAAAATATCTCCAACAGAAAAATTAAAATTTTCATCATCTTTTTGAAATTCAATTAGTCTTCCATCTTTTAATAAGGCAAAATCAATATTATTTGAACCAGAACGAATTATTAATTCTTTATTCATTTTTTCAATTTTTTACAGTTATAATTAACTGATTATTAATAATTATTCAATTCAAAAAATTCATTAATTGCAAACGCTATTATTGCAACTTTTAAATGAATTTAATTTCAAGGAACTTGGTTGAATATAATTAGTTTGATTAATATAAAATCATATTAATCTTTTTTCTTGTGACGATTAGCTCTACGTCTCTTTTTTCGTTTATGTGTAGCTACTTTATGTCTTTTGCGTTTTTTACCACTAGGCATATGTCAATATTTTTAATCAATCTTAACTTTATTTTTAACTCCTTTTACAAAATATTTAGAAGGTTTAAATGCTGGGATATTATGAGCAGGAATTTTTATGGTAGTATTATTTTTTATATTTCTGCCAGTTTTTTCTGCTCTTCTTTTTACAATAAAACTTCCAAAACCTCTTAGATAGACATTTTCACCATTTTCAAGTGAATTTATTACTTCTTTCATTAATGATTCAACGGTAAGTTGAACATCTACTTTTTCGATTCCTAATTTTTTGGAAATATTAGATACAATATCAGCTTTAGTCATAGATTAGATTTTATTAATTACTAATATATTTCAACAATGGCGCAAATATATGTATTTTAATTTCAATATTTAAAGCATGAATAGTTTAATTTTTTTGCTATACAGCTATTTTAGATATAATATTAGTTAGATATGAATTTCAGTCGCGCTATTTTAAATTGGTATTTGGTTAATAAAAGAAATCTTCCCTGGAGAAATGACAATGATCCTTATTCAGTATGGCTTTCTGAGATAATCCTTCAACAAACCAGAGTTTCTCAAGGTCTACCTTATTATTTAAAATTCATTAATAAATATCCTACTATTACTTCTCTGGCCAAGGCTAATGAAAATGATATATTAATATTATGGCAGGGGTTAGGATATTACTCGAGAGCTAGAAATTTATTAAAAGCCGCAAAATTTATTGTTAATGAGCTCAATGGGATATTTCCAGATTCATACATAGAATTATTAAAACTTAAAGGAATTGGAGAATATACTGCAAGTGCTATCTCATCAATATGTTTCAACGAAAGAAGAGCAGTTCTTGATGGCAATGTATACAGAGTAATTGCTAGATTTTATGGAATAGATTTACCTATAAATAATCATTTAGGTAAAAAACATTTTAAGGATTATGCTCAGAAGTTAGCTCCTAAGAAATCTTGTGGCGACTATAATCAAGGAATAATGGATTTTGGATCCTTGGTCTGCAAACCTAGGATTCCTTTATGCGATAAGTGTATATTAGCAAAGGATTGTGTTGCATGTAAATTAAATAAAACAAACTACTTCCCTGTTAAATTAAAGAAAAATACCTCAAAAATCACACATTTTAATTATCTAGTATTATTAGATTTCAATAATAAAACTCGTATGAATAAGATAGAAAAAGGAATTTGGAAAAACTTGTTTCAGTTTCCAATGATTGAAACAAAAAAAGAGTTAAATAAAACACAAATATTGTCTAATGAAGAATTCAAAAGCACAGCACCTAAGGCCAAATTAGATATTGTATTATTTAATTCTAAACCAATAATACATAAATTATCACATAAAACTATATATGCAAAATTTTGGATTTTAGCTATAGGGACTAATTCAAATGCAATCAAATTTTCAGAGATGAATAAATATCCTGTACCTAGACTTATAGAAAAATTCTTAGATAAATTTAATTACAAACATTTTTAAAAACATTTAGCTATAAATAATATATTTATTTAAATTAGACAAAAAAAAACATGTCAGGAACATTAAATAAAGTTATGCTTATCGGTCATCTTGGTGATGATGTTAAAATCCATCGATTTGAGGATGGTGGTTGTGTTGGTAGATTTCCACTTGCAACAAATGAAACATACTTAAATAAGCAAACTAATGAAAGAGTATCAAATACTGAATGGCATAATATTATTTTAAGAAACAAAGCTGCTGAAATTTGTGAAAAATACTTATCTAAGGGGGATAAGGTGTACATTGAAGGGCGGATAAAAACAAGAAAATGGCAGGACGATAAGGGCTTAGACAGATATTCAACTGAAATCAATTGCACTGAATTTACTTTTTTATCTAATAAACAAGACTCCCAAGTTGAAACAAATTCAGACTCTTCAAGTAATAACCAGGAAGTAGATTCTTCAAATTCAGAAGCTACTAGTTCAAATGATGATTTACCTTTCTAGCTTGTATATAACTTTAAATTAGTTGAATATATTAATTACAGAAATAATCTATTATTTAGGGATAAATTATCAATTTAACTTTGATGTTTTTTTGTTGGTTATCCTATTAATATTTTCTGGATTTATTTCTGGATCTGAAGTGGCATTATTCTCATTATCGAAAAATGATATTCAATTAAAATCCCAACTTAAATCTTTTAAGATTATAACTAATTTGTTAGAACAACCCAATAAGTTATTAGCGACAATTTTAATTGCAAATAATTTAATAAATATTGCTATAGTTATTCTGTTCACTAAAATAGGAGAAGTATTATTTAATTCAATTGATTCTTCTTTAATAAAATTCTTTTTAGAGATTGTTGTGGCTACTTTTTTAATATTACTTTTCGGTGAGATTTTACCAAAAATATATGCATCTCGTAATAATATTAATTTTTCAAGGATAATCGCTCATCCATTAAGAATATTAGATATAATCTTTTCCCCTATTAGTTTGCCAATGCAAAAATTTTCAAATTATATTAAGGGTAAGTTAGCTATACAAAACTCCAATATTAGTATTGATCAAATATCACATGCTTTAGATTTAACAAGGCCAGAGGATACTACTAAACAAGAGCAAAAAATATTAAAAGGAATAGTAAATTTTGGTAATATTGAGACAAAGGAAATAATGCGACCAAGAATTGATATTTTTGCATTAGATAGAAAAATTAGTTCAGAAGAAGTTCTTAAATCAATTACATCAACGAATTATTCTAGAGTTCCAGTTTTTGATGAAAATTTAGACAAGATTATCGGGGTATTGCATATTAAAGATTTGCTGCCATTTATAGATAAAAAGGAGTTTCAATGGCGGGAGTTGCTTAGGGACCCTTTATTTATACCGGAAAATAAAAAATTAGATGACCTAATGTTAGAATTTCAAGAGAAAAAGGTTCATTTAGCTATTGTTGTAGATGAATATGGAGGAACTTCAGGATTAGTTTCTCTAGAAGATGTAATTGAAGAAATTGTTGGAGATATTTCTGATGAGTTTGATGATGATAATTTATTGTATTCAAAGATTGATGATAATAATTTTATTTTTGATGGTAAAACGAGTTTAAATGATTTGAGTCGAATTATTAAAGTAGATAAAGATATTTTCGATCAATATAAGGGAGATGCTGAAACAATCGCAGGGTTTATATTAGAAATATCAAAGAGTTTTCCAAAAAAGAATAGCAAAATAAATTTTATGAAATTTGTTTTTAAAATTGAATCAATAGATAAAAAAAGAATTAAACAAATAAAACTAACCATCTTAAATAAATGAGAAATCATATATTCATAATTTTTATAATATTCTTTGGTTGCGAGAATTATTTCTTGCCAAAGCAAGCAGCTTATTTAAGACTGGATTATCCTAACCCTGAATATGAATTAATGGAGGACGAAGAATTTCCATTTTTTTTTGAAACAAATTCTAGATTGTCAACAATTTCAGATGTTGAGATTAATTTAGAGACGATGGATTTTATTATAAACTATAATCTTCTTAATGCACAAATAAATTTTCAATATAAGAAAGTGAATTCCAGAGAAAAATTAAATACTTATATATTGGATCTAAAAAGAACAATTGAAACACATTCAATGATAGCAAATAGTGCAAAGATTAAAGATTATAGTTTGAAAGAAAAAAACATCTTCGGAAGAACATTTCATTTATCGGGGAATGTAGCATCACCTTTTCAATTTTATTTAACAGACAGCATTAATAACATTATTTCTGGATTTATATATTTTAATATTAAACCTAACTACGATTCTATCTTGCCCGCTATTGATTATATTAAAAATGATATTATTTATTTGATTGAATCTTTTGAGTGGAAAAATTATAATAAATAAATATGAAAAAGTGGATATATCTTATTAGTTTATCACTAATATGGGGGACTTCATTTATTCTTATAAAAAAGGCATTAATAGGACTAACTCCTTTTCAGCTAGGGTCTTTAAGAATAATTTTTTCATCTATTATTATTTTTCTTTTTGCCTGGAAAAGCTTAAAACTAATCAGTAAAAAGGAATGGAAATGGATATTTATTTCAGCATTTCTAGGAAGTTTTTTCCCAGCTTTTCTTTTTGCATTTGCAGAAACTGAAATAGATAGTTCAATAGCATCTATATTAAATTCTTTGGTTCCGTTAAATACTGTTATAATTGGTGCTATTGTCTTTAAGATATCCTCTTCAAAAAAACAAATAATTGGTGTTGCTGTAGGGCTTATTGGGACTTATTTGTTAATTGATGGGGGAATGCAGCTCAACCCTGATCAAAACTATTTGTACGCTGGATTAGTTATCCTTTGTTCATTCCTATATGGATTTAATGTAAACATTATAAAAAAGTATTTAAATGATATCCCTGCAGTTACTATTGCTGCAGGACACTTTTCTGTAATTTTCATTCCTGCAATTATTATTTTTTCTTTTTCAGGATTTAATACTGACCAGATGTATGATCCAATTACCATGAGATCTATAGGTTATGTGCTGATACTATCTGCTTTTGGGACAGCACTTGCAAAAGTATTGTTTAATAAATTGGTGCAAATCTCTACTGCAGTATTTGCGTCTTCTGTAACATATTCTCTGCTAATAGTATCCTTATTTTGGGGGATATTAGACGGTGAGCTTTTTAGCATTAACCAGTTTATGGCAACAATATTAATTGTAATGGGAGTATTGTTGTCAAGTAAGAAACCTAAACAATCTTTAAACTAAAAATCTGAGTCTTTTAATTCTTCATTAATAAGAATTTCAGTAACATTTAATTCAAGTTTTTGTGAAGGGATATCTATATAAAATGGAAATTTAATTCCATTAATATCTCTATAATCACCATAATTTTGAGAAGTTATGTTATTGCTATCATCCTGCTGTTCTTCACTTAGTAATAAAGAAGAATCTACGCTATAATATCTATAGGACACTTTTTTACCCTCAGTAATTTTTACTTTATATGCATCTTTAAAGTCAATAGAATTAATGCTAATTAATTCTATCTCATCTTCTGAATAATACAATTCTGGAAATATACCTTTAACGGCTTTTAAATCATTAATTACTTTTTCATCTAATGTATTCCTTCCTTGAGGACCTTCATTATATCCTGTTTCACCATCAAATGACATTCCCCCAAGTTTCATTGTCTGACCATTCATACTTGCCTCCATTTTCATTGAATACTTATTTGGAACCTTTTGTTTTATAGTTGCTTGAGGTTTAAAAGGAGCTGGAATTGTAACATCAGCTTTCTGTACTAGAGTATTAACAGATTCAAGCAAATCCCTACCACCAACTACATTAATATAATTATTCATTACTTGACTAGCAGTCAAACCTTCTGGAATAGCTTTATTAAATACAGGTTTTGCAATAGAGTTTGCATAGTGATCGAAATAGGTAACTGGCCATCCCACATTTTCTGTAAGATTATCAGCTACATCACTTCCTTTTCCAACAACAATAATTCTAGTACCATTAGGATAATTAAAATATTTATTTGCCACCCTTTTTACATCTTCTGCACTAACTGCATTTATTTTTTCTAAGTAGGTTTCATAAAAATCTTTTGGAAGATCATTCAGCTTAATGTCTACAGCATATTTTGCACCAACCTGAGGATTTTCTATTCTTCTTATAAAATTCCCAACATATTTTGCTTTTGCATTTTTTAATAATTCTGCATCTACATTTTCTGTTTTAATTCTATTAATTTCTTTAATGATTTCCACTACAGCACTATCGGTAACTACATTCCTTACTTTAGCTCCAGCTGTAAATCTGGAAACACCATATCTGCTAAATCCAAGACTTGAGTAAGCCCCGTATGTATACCCTTTATCTTCTCTAAGATTTTTAAAAAGGTAGCCTTCACCACCTCCACCTAAGATATTATTAGTAATTAGAGCTGCATGATAATCTTCATCATTCATTTTTAAATCAACATTATTTGTAACTGAAATTGAGGATTGAGTGGCAGTTGGCAAGTCAATAAAATTAATTTCTGTTAGATTAACATTGGGAGTAAGCAATGGAATAGGATCAGTATGAGATTTCCCCTTTTCCCAAGCACCAAATTTTTCAGAAATCAACGATTTAATTTCTTTATAATTTACATCTCCTATTACAACTAGATAAGAATTATTTGGTTTGAAATATCTTTCGTGATACTCCAAAACATCTTCAAATGTTATATTGTTTAATGTTTCTTCAGATATAAATTCACCATAAGCATGATTTTTTCCATAAGATAGTGCAGACCCAACTCTACCAGCAATAGCATCTAAACTCTTCTTATCTGCTTTTAATGCTTCAATTAGTTTATCCTTTTCTTTATTAAATTCTTCTTCTGAAAGTAATGGATTAATAACTGCATCTGTCATTAATTCAACAACACGTTCATTATTCCTAGTTAATGTACTAGCAAAACCTCCGCTAAATCCAATATTTAAACTGGCACCTAAAAAATCAATTTCTTCATTAAATTCATCTTTAGGGATAGTTGTGGTACCATTACCTAGAATAGACCCAAGTAGACTTGTTACTCCTGCTTTATCACCTTCAATAATAGGACGGTTATCTATACTTAAACTATAAGCTACTCTTGGTAATTTATGGTTTTCAACAACTAATACTTTTATACCATTTTTTAGCTTAAATTCTTGAGGTTTTTCTAATTTAATTTTTGGAGTTGGCCCACCTTTAGGTTGTATAGATCGGTCAAGTTGTGCATTAACATTTATTGAAATGATTAATGCAGATATCAGTAGAATTATTCTTCTTTTCATTTTTTTTAATACTTTTTATAATTATTCTCCTGGTAGATATTCAATATCTACCCTTTGATTAGGACTTAAATACTTTTGAGCAACACTTCTAATTTCTTCTCTAGAGATGGATCTGTATATATCAATTTCTTTATTGATTAAATTAACATCACCATAAAGAAGATAATATCTAGCAAGAGAATTTGCTATTCCTGCAATACTAGAGTTTGAGTTTACAAATTGTGATTCAAATTTATTAAGTAACTTTTGATGATCTCTTTCTGAAATCAGCTCATTTTGAACTTTTTCAATTTCTTCTTCTATCTCAGTTAATAAAGTGTCAAGAGAAACATCCCCAAGAGGTAATGCTAGGATTGCAAATATATTGTAATCTACTTGTCCTAAATTAATTACTTGAGTTTGTAATGCTTGTTTTTGATCATCTACAAGTTTCTTATACAAGACAGAGCTTTTTCCACTACTTAAATATGTTGAAATCATATCTAAAACATAAGAATCTCTACTAGCAAATCCAGGTGTTCTAAAACTAGATAATAGCATAGGTATTTGAATGTTTCTATCATATGCTATAGCTCTAACATTTTCCGTTATTGGCTCTTCTTTTGGAAAATTCCTAACAACTTCATTGCCTCTAGGCACTTCATCAAAATATTTTTTTACAAGACCTATGGTCTCCTGTGTATCAATATCTCCAGCGACAATTAGTACAGCATTATTTGGACCATAATAGG
>PVBE012800204.1_pt1 | contig 25381 bp, 14 predicted proteins | sample 1631181 | NCBI WGS metagenome assembly PVBE01 (sample SAMN08397723, study PRJNA350692) | Marine metagenome, whole genome shotgun sequencing project. | isolation source: water | place: Pacific Ocean | collected 2012-04 | reverse complement strand
TGTCCTTGCCCTTGCCCTTGTCCCTGACCTTGGCCTTGACCTTGACCTTGGCCCTGTCCCTGACCTTGGCCCTGTTGTCCAGCTTCTTGTCCTTGCTGCCCGGCTTGCTGACCTTGTTGTCCAGCTTCTTGTCCTTGCTGCCCGGCTTGCTGACCTTGTTGTCCAGCTTCTTGTCCCTGCTGCCCGGCTTGCTGACCTTGTTGTCCAGCTTCTTGTCCCTGCTGCCCGGCTTGCTGGCCCTGCTGTCCAGCCTCTTGTCCTTGCTGCCCGGCCTGCTGGCCCTGCTGTCCAGCTTCTTGTCCTTGCTGCCCGGCCTGCTGACCCTGTTGTCCAGCTTGCTGCCCTTGCTGACCGGCCTCTTGTCCTTGCTGTCCGTCTTGCTGGCCCTGTTGTCCAGCTTGTTGAGCTTGGTTTGCGGCCTGGTTAAGTTGCTCTGCGGCTTGCTGGGCTTGCTGGGCCGCCTGTTCGTTGTTGTCCAGATTCTGGCCGGTGTCGGCGAGTTCCTGTCCCTGCTGGGCGAGGTTTTCGGCTTGTCGGGCCAACTCCTGTTGTCGTTCGGCCAGTGCGCCTTCGAGGTTGCCATCGTTTACCGCTGCGATCTGGTCAGCGACGTTTTGTTGTTGCTGAGCCAACTCACCGGCCTGCTGAGCCTGTTGCCCTTGCTGCCCCTGTTGAGGCTGCTGTCCTTGTTGGCCTTGGGCCTGCTGTCCCTGTTGGGGCTGCTGTCCTTGTTGACCTTGAGCCTGTTGGCCTTGCTGCCCCTGTTGGGGCTGCTGACCTTGTTGGCCTTGGGCTTGTTGCCCCTGCTGTCCCTGTTGAGGCTGCTGACCTTGTTGGCCTTGGGCTTGTTGCCCTTGCTGCCCCTGTTGGGGCTGCTGACCTTGTTGACCTTGAGCCTGTTGGCCTTGCTGTCCCTGTTGAGGCTGCTGACCTTGTTGACCTTGCTGGGCCTGTTGTGCGGCCTGTTGTTGTGCGTCCTGGAGATTGTCCTGCGCCTGCCGTGCGGTCTGTTCGGCCTGATCGAGGTCCTGCTGGTTGAGTTGACCGGCGGCTTTGGCGGTGTTGTCGGCGGCTTGATCTATTGGCTGAGGCTGCTGATTTTCGTTGGCGTTTTGCGGTTGTGCGTTCGCATCGCCGGCGTTCTGGATGTCATTCTGCAGTGCTTTGGTGTCCGCGGCGATCTTCTGCTGATCGGCCAGTATTTCTTTGACGAGCTGTTTGGCGATTTCCTTGCGGTCGGCTTTAGGGTTGTCGAGCTGCTTGGTCAGTTCGGCGACCCTGTTCTGGTCATCGGCGAGCTGGCGGGCCTGTTCGGCGAGCTGGGCTGCTTGTTTCTGCTGGTCCTTGGCCATGGCCGCAGCGGCGTCGGGATCGCCCACGATCTCGTCGCGGACGTCCTGTGCGACGTTTTTCTGCTGATCTTTCCAGTCGGCGTCTTCCTGGGCGTTCTTCTTCTGGTCGGCCAGTTCGGCCTGCCTGTCAGCGATGTCCTGCATGGCTCTGGCCTTGCGAGCGGCTTCGACCTGCTCGGGGATTTTCGCGATCATGTCTTCGACAGCCTTTATTGAGGCGTCGATCTTTCCCTCGGCGCCTTGAGCCAGTTTGTTACGCTCCGATGCGCTGTCGGTAAGCCGCACCTGCGAGGCTTCTTCGCGAGCCTGTTTCAGGTCCTGTGAGGCGATCTTGTCGATCGTTTCAGCGGTTTTGACGAACGTTCCGTCTTCGGTGAGCTCCTTGGCGAAGTTCTTTGCGACCTCTTCGGCGGCGATGATCTTCTTGTCGAGTTCGGTGACTCGGTCCTGAACGACCTGGGGCAGTTTGTCCGCGGTCACCCTGGTCTTTTCGAGTTGCTTTTTCAGATCGGATGCTTGTCCTTTTGCGTCGTTAAGTTTTTCCAGAACCTTCTTGAGCCCTTCTTCGAGCCGCTTTCTCTCGGCTTTTGCGGCGCGGTCCCTGACCGATTCTTTCTGCTCTTTATCTATGATAATGGTGAATGTCCGGCTGCGTCCGGGCTGCTTGCGTCCCGGCTTTGCGTCCCAGGCCGCGGCGTGGAAAGTCACCTTCTCGGCTCCGGCCAGTTGCATCGTTGAAAGATCTATCGTGTATCGTCCGGTGGCCTGGTCCTTCTGCGGCTGGATTTTCAGCGGCGCTTCGGGCAGGGTCTTGTCGTCAGGCGACACTATCATCGCCGCGCGCGATATCGCCACGTCGTCGCTGATGTCGTACACCACTGGAAGTCGGTCTCCGGGCTTCATGCGTATGATCGATTTCTGGGCGGCGGGCTTTCCCGAGGCTTTGTCGATCTTGTCGCCGTAGGGTATTCTCAGCGAGACCGTCGGCAGTTGGTCGGCCAGTGCGTGTATGGTCCGCCCGAGCGATTTGCCCTCGAATCCGAACTTGTCCCTGGCGTTGACCTCCCAGCGGACAACCCCAGGCTTCTTCAGCGTGATCGTAAAGGTCGACGAGTTCTCTTCGACGGACTTTATCGGCGTGTCCTTACCGTCGACGATCGCCTTTACGACATCCACATGGCGATTGAGTTCGGCGGTCACGGTAATGGTCGATCCGACCAGGGCCCTGGGCGCCTGATCGGGCTGGAGAACACGGATTACCGGCTGGAGGGCGGTGTACGCCGGCGGGACCACGCCTACTGTTATCTTTTGCACTTTGGGTTGTTCGACCACCCGGATGTTGTAGTAGCGGCTTACCGCGTCTCCGGCGGCGATTCGGAATTTGAAATCCTTGTCCTCGGCGGTAAAACCGACCTGGAACCTTCGCCATCCTTCTTTCGGGTCGGGCAACTTGTCCATGTGTCGTATGTCATCGTCGGGTTGCCCCGTATTCACTCGGAAATCGGCGCTGTTGAGGGATTCGTTGTCGACCTCGGCTTCGACAACCAGTTGGCTTCCGCGAAGTACCGCAAAGTCGAACGCGCCGGAGGCCTGGCGCACCGACTCGCTGGTGATCACCTCGACCACCATCGAATCGCTGGATACGCGTTGAATGTTGGCCGTCGGGATCAGCGATCGCTGGAACTGGCTCCAGGTGGCTTCGGGCCATCCGGCGAACAGAACGATAAGCACGCCCAGCACCGAAGCGGCGGCTACCAGGAATTTCCGGGCGATTCGCAGCGATATTTCTCTTCCGGCGCGTATCGATCGGGCGTCTGTGATCGCTCCGAGCGAAGTGGCGGCGATAAGCGCCGCCGATCCCCTCAGCTCCGGGGCGTCTGAAGTGGTCATAAGCTCCACAGTCGAACTTATTCGCTCCTCGAACTCCGGATGGTGGAGTTCGACCAGCCGAGCGATGCCGGTGTGCGTGAAGCTCCTGGCCAGTGGCCGGACGAGCATCCAATACGCCACCCCCATAGTCAGGCCCACCGCAGACAGCATCATGATCCAACGCGGTCCGGCGGTGAAAGTCACCACCCACCGGTCTACGCCCATGATTATCAGCAGCGACGCGATCGCCACGGCGAGAACCGCCGCCGCGCCGCGAAGCGCCATAACCATCCTGGCCCGCCATATCAGGTGGTTCAGGGCGTTGATTATGTCGCTTGGCACCGTTTCAGTACGCGCAACCTGGGTCATATCAGCTCCTTTGCAGCATCGTGCGAAGGTTTTTTCAAGATATCAGCCAACTGCTGACAGCTTCTAAGTATTATATCGTCCCGGCGACAAAACCGGCAACGCAATCATCAAGTCAGGCCCGACCGCTTCCTGATAAGCCATTCCCCGCCGGCCAGCATCAGCAGGGCGATCAGCAGCCACCACGAATCCCAAAGCGGAAACTGTGCGGGCAATTCTTCTTCATTTTTCTTGTTAGCCAGCAGTTTTACTATCTGTCCGGCCTGGTTGGCTTCGAACACTCGCCCGCCGCTCTTGTCGGCCAGCAACTGGGCCATTCCACGATCGGCGGTAAGCTCGACCTCTTCAGCCGACAGCGTCGAATCAACGGAGAACTCTGTTTCCACGGTGTCGGCCTTGCCTTCTTCAGCCAGGATCTTACTGACAGCGTCGCCACCGAGCACCGCCCGGTAAGCCCCTCCGGGCAGCCTGCCCAGGTCGGCGGAATATCGTCCGGGCGAATGGTCGTCCTGCATCTTGCGACGCAGAACAAGCTTGTCGCCGCGGAACACTTCTATCGAAACATCGGCACCCTTTATCGGCGCCAGATTCTTATCGACCAGGTTGGCCCGGATCCTTACCGGACTTTCCGAGCCGTAGCGGCTCCTGTCGGTTCCGAGTTTCACCAGGTTGGTTCCCGACCTCAGGCGGTCTGAGGTCGCCCAGCGAAGCACCTGTCCCCAGAGCTTGTGGTGATATGTGTCTCCGACGCGGTATCGCATTCGCCATGTCCTGTCGAAGCTCATGAACATTACGCTTCCGGTTCCCACGTTGTGCGCCGAGATCAACGCTCGAGATCGCCGGTACTTAACGATCTTGGCCATCTGGGCGGTTCGCCGGGCGGTTGTGGTCGCCTCCTCCATGGTCGGTTCGTCTTCGGCTCTGGCGTACGCCAGGACCTCGGCTCCGGGCTTTGCGTCTATGATCGCTCTGCGCCAGTTGATTGGCGGCAGAGAGTTCCATATCTTCTCGTTGATTTCGGGGTCGGTGTCCTGCCTGGTTACGATATGGTTCTTGCCTTCGGGCGTCAGTGCTATGTGGAAAACGGATTCCGGCATCTTGGCCGCCACGCCCGGGATGAATCGCACAGGCAGAAGCTCGGTCAGCACGGTCCGACCGTAGGTGTGGGGCATGTATCCGCGTCCGGCGATGAAGACAATAGTGCCTCCGCGTTCGTCGACGAACTCCTTGAGAATCTTCAGCGTTTCTTCGTCCAATACTGAGGGGGGCAGATCGCCGAGAATTATCACGTCGAACTTCAACCACTCCTCCCTGTTCTTGGGCAGGGCGGTCGCTTCGGACGCCTCTTTGGGTCTGGCCGCAGATGCGTGGATAGTGGGGCGGTCCGGTTCGCCGGTTATGTGATCGGGCTGGAGCAGAACGTGCTGGAGCTTGACCGCGTCGTCGCGACCGAGGAACAGGTTCTTTACGTATCGGTACTCCCATCGCGGCCGATTCTCCACGATCAGCAGGTTGGTGTTGCCGTCGGTTACGTTGACCGAGAACGAGAAATCGTTATTGCCCTCGTCTATTTCGCCTTCGAGCGGTTCGATTCTCACTTGGTACAGATGCAGGCCCTGTGCTGTCGGTTTGTCAGACATGTGCACATGTCTTCTGATCTGGTTGGATTCGCCGATCGTGATAGTCTTCGAATCAACTTCGCGGTCGCCGTCTGTCAGGATCACTTGGACGGTCTTTCCGGCCAGGCCGTCGAGTTTGCAGTTTGCGTCGACCAGGAGTTCATCTCCCGGCGAGATCGACTCGGGCGAGTTCACCGCCGCGACCGCCGCGTCGGGCGGGGGACTGTCGGACCCGATTACGATAGGGTAGATTGGGGCTCCGACCTGGGCGAGATTGCGTGCGTACGATTCAGGCCGCCCCTTGGCGGTGTGCCTGGCGTCGCTGAGTATGACCACGCCGGTCAGTTTGCTCGAGTCGGCCAGGGTCAGCATTTCGGCCAGCGCCGCTGACATATCGGTAAGCTGCATTTCGTCGGGCAGCTTGTCGGGCCTGGTTGTTGTCGGTATGCGAGACTGGGTCGAGTCGGCGAACTTGCGAACGTTCAGTTCGTTGGGTCTGGCGGCGAATTCGTACAGCGATACGGCGAACTTGTCTCTTAGTCGGTCCAGGAGGCATGTTTCTTTTCCAGATGCGCCTTTGTGCAGGAGCACGTCGCGCGCCAGTCCGAACCGCGACTTGGTTGACATCGCGTCGAGTCTTCTTCTGGCCTCGGGGGCCATAGTCTTGTAGAAGGCGGTGTCGGCCTGGTCTGCCAGCGACGGAAGGCCCTCGCTTATGTCGACTATCGCCGACGCAGCGGAGGTTATTGCATCCTGCAGTTTGTCCGCCGACCGGCCCAGTTCGACCGGGTCGCTTTCGTCGACTATGTTTGCTATGGATTTCAGTACGCTCGATACTCGCGACGAGAGCGTCACGCGGAGACGTGCGAGTTGGTCGGCGGTATCGCGGGGCAGTTTGAGCCTTGCGATATCGGGGCTGGTCGCTTCCTTTACATGCGTTGCGAGCCGGTCTGTCCAACTGTTGGCGCCCTGGCGTATTGAGTGGCGTCTGGCCGCGAGCTTCTGGCCCATGGTCTTCTTGTCCACGCTGATTTCGACCATGAATCTCCGCCAGTTTTCCAGATCGTCGCCCAGCGTGCGAAGCTCGGTTTTCAGCGTGTCCAGATGGACGGGCCGTTTGGCGACCCCGAACGTTTCGACCAGGCGGGCCTTGTCGGCTTCGGTCATCTGTATTTCAGGCAGATGCATCGAGGCCGAGTTGTCGATCAGCACCGCCACGCCTCGTTGGTGCTCCTCGTCAATCGCCGCCGACCAGGTCGGTTGGGCCAACATGATAATGACTCCCAGCACCAGCGCCACCCGCATTCCGCAGATCGCCAGACCCGCACGGCGCGAGACGGTTCTACGCTCCAGCGAGTAAAGCATGATGATCACGTCGATGCATATCGCCCCAAGCGCCGCAAGTAACCAGATCGGCCAGTCAGTGGCCAGGAGTATCATGGTCTCAGCGGCGATCGCAACCAACCACAAAGCGCCCGTGCCGGCGACTATTCGAAGGGGGGCCATCATTCTGACTAGTCGATCGGATTCTGCTTCCCGGGTCTGCTTGAACTCTTCGTCAGTCTCGGCGTGCCTCACCGGAAGGAAGTACAGCACGATCCAGACAGCGCACACCAGAATCGCCAGAAGAAACATCATCACCGCCGAGGCTCCGCCGCCCGCGGCCAGGATTGTCTGCGAATAGATCATTATATCTGTGCTTCAACCGGCCCCAGAGCGTCTCTGGCCCGTTGCTTCATGGTCTGCCTGTCTCCGCCTTCCTGAACGAACGATATACCGTCGGTGCTTGCGGCGCTTCGCTGGACGCTTATCCATCTGGTAAGTGCGATCTCGCCCATGATCAACGCCAGGAGCCCTAACGCCAAGTATTTCCAGAGTTCCTGGCCCGGTATTCGCCCCTTCACCGCCGAGGCCAGTTCGCCGAACGTCTTTGCGTGAAAGACGTTTACTTGTGAGTCGAGCATGGCGAAGTCGTCTTCGTCGAGCTTTTCAAGAACACCCTCGTCGGGGTCTCCGTAGACCGCAAATGGTACGGTCTTTCCGTCGGTGGTGTCGTCTTTGAAACTGTCGGCCAGGGATGCGGGCAGTTGGAAGCTGTAAAGCCCCGGACGGAGCGTGTTGTCAAAGCGGAGGCGAAGCGAACGTTTAACCAGTTCGCTTTTTGCTTGGTGTGAGGCTCCGTTGGGCGCTGTCACCGAGACGGTTTCATTCGCCTCGTGCTTAATTTCGTCTTCGCCGGGAGCGTTCAGTTCGGTAAGCACTGAGGCTCCGGCCTGCGCTCCGGCGTGGGGATGCCCGGGCCCTGACGCCAGGTAGTACGTCAGTTCGTGCATGAGCAACACGTAACTTTCCAGGCGGGGGAGGTTTGAGTCTTCGGTTCCCAGCGAGGTCGCCAGCATCACCACTCGTCCTTTTCCGGCCTGGCGTTCGACCAGCAGCGGCTCGGACGTGTTGAGATATCCCCCGACTGATGCACCCGTCCGCGACGACATCTTCCACCATGCGGAAATGGCGGCTTTGTCCATGTCGGAATACGCTGTGTCGCCGGCGATGGTCAGCGCCGCGTGCGTGAAAGTGTTCATCGCCGCACGTGACGGTTTGTCGGGGCGGATTTGTCTGTCGATTAACTTTGCGGGCATGAAGTTGCGACGCTTCGAGTCGGTCCACTTGTTGTAGAATTTGGGAATCGCCCCTCGCCCCGGCGCGACCATGAGCCCTCCGCCTTCGGTTACGAATTTCTCCAGACTCCTGGTTACGGATTCCGGAAGGCGGGGCGCGTCGACCAGCACGACCACTCGATACAGCGCAAAGTCGCCCTGCTGGACAACTTTCGCCACCGGGACCACCGTGGGCAGGACCAGATGCTTCTGGTCGGCGCCTTCCTGGGGGGTCAGAGCGAGTTTCAGCATTTTGGCGTCCAGGCCGTCGGGGTTTCCGTTAACGATCAGAACGGGCAGTTTGCCAGTTACCTTAATGATGCGGTGTGCGACGTTGTCTCCGGGTATGTCGTCCTGGCGGAGTATTCTGGCCATCGCAACGTGCGGTCCGGGCTTTGTGAACAGGTGAGTGAAGTATACCGTCCGGGCCGCCTGGGGCGGAATGTCCGCCGCCGACTCAGTACCAACGATCATCCCGTTTATTTGCAGTTCAACGCTTGCGGCGGGAATCTGAGCCTTGCCGGCGTTGAATATCTTGACGTTTATTCCCACGGCGCGATCGGTTCCGATAACTCCGCGGCTGAACGTTATCTCGCCGACAGAGGCGTTGTCGACCCCTGGCGGTACGGGCAGGTCGCGGCAGAGCAACAGAGGCGGGGTGGTCAGGCGTTCAAAGCCCGAAGTCGCCAGGTTCCACTGACCGGATTGGTCGACGTTCCACCCGAGTTTTTGCCCGTCGGTCAATATAACTATTGCTTTGGCGGCGGCGTTTCCGCGTTTGAGGCATTGTGTCGCTTCGGCCAGGGCCTTGGACAGGTTCATCGAGGCGCCCATGACTTCTGCTCCGCCGAGTGCGGCCTGCAGTTCGTCGCCGTCGGATATGGGGCTGGGCACGATCGGGTCGGGTCCCGCCCCGGCGAGGATTATACTGAAGGCGTCTCCGCGTCGTCGGGCGGTCACCAGTTCGCCGGCCTCTTTCACGGCTCGCTGAAAATTGGTCTCGTCATCGGTCTGCAGCGTCATTGAAGCCGAAGCGTCTATGATTATCGCGATGTCCTTGCTTCCGGTCCCCGACCATCGCTGAGTTTGGGACCAGTATTCCATGGCGGTCGCTCCGCCGGCGATAAGCATCAGCAGCGCCGCGGCTCCCAGCAGCAACCATCGCGTCTGCTTCTGCGACCACATTGCCGACCCGACCGCCGCACAGACCGAGGCCGCCAGCATGGTCGGAAGCACGATCATCCACGGTATTGCGGTTTGGCTGGGCAGGAACGGCCGGGCGATGGTCAGCACCAGCAGCGCCACGAGCATGCATCTCATCGACATAAGGAGCACTTCCTCGATGAGTATGCGTTTCTTTCTTGAAGTGATCGACGCCATCAGGAAGTTCATGGCGGCCCAGTCCACCGGCGTGGCTTGGCGGCGGTTGAACAGATGTATGAGGATCGGGACCGCAACACCTGAAAGAGCCAGCAGTATTGGCCAGTTAATGAACGTCACCTGTATCTCCCCATTCGCATCGCCAGGTAGTCCGCCAGTGCGGTGTCAAACGGTTGGCTGGTCAAGATCGGTGCGTAATCTATGTGCATTCTGCCGCATCCGAGTGTCAGTTCCTCGGTGAAGCGTCGAACTTCTTCTATGTACGCCGAGCGGATCGACTTTGGGTCGAGCTGGATATTGTGGCCTCGGACCTCCAGGTTTCGGAAATCGCTGAACCGGTCGAACGGGAAGTTTATCTCCTCGTCGGCCATTAAGTGCAGCACGATCACCTCTTGCCTGCGATACTTGAAGTGGTGCATTGCGTGGAGTATCTCGTCGATGTCGTCGAACATGTCTGAGATGATTATGATAAGCCCGCGTCGGTGCACTCGTTCGGCTATGTCGTGAAAGATCGGAGCCAGTGCGGTCTCGTCGCCGGGGACGGTCTGGTCGATCTCTTCGAGGATCACGCGAAGGTGCCCGGGTCGTCCCCTGGGGGGAATGTAATGTCGCACCTGGGTGTCGAAAGTCACCAGACCTACGGCGTCCTGCTGGTGGATCAGCAGGTGCGAGAGGCAGGCGGCCAGGTATTGGGCGTATTCGAACTTGCTCAACGTTTTACCGTTGCGTTTGTCGGCGGATTTTCCGCGGTACTTCATCGAACCTGAAGCGTCCAGCAGTATCACCGAACGGAGGTCGGTCTCTTCGATGTACTGCTTGATGTAGTACTTGTCGCTCTTTGCGAAGACCTTCCAGTCGAGGCTGCGGATGTCGTCTCCGGGGGCGTACTGGCGATGTTCGGCGAATTCGACGGAGAACCCCTTGTAAGGACTCTTGTGTCGTCCGCTGACCATGCCTTCGACAACACCGTGGGCGACCAGTTCCAGGCGGGCGAGTTTCGCCAGGGCCTTGGAGTCCAGCAGACGCATGTATGTTGGGATGTTGTCCAATTCCAGGTTTCCGGTCCGTCAGTGTTCGCGGGTCTGATCGGCGAGTTATTCGATTCCCTTGACGTCGGGCTTGATCTCTTCCAGCAGTCTCCGCACAACGTCGTCGGAGGTCACACCGGCGGCTTCGGCGTTGAAGGTGGTGATCACCCGATGCCGCAGAACCGGCAGAGCGATCTGCCGGACGTCTTCGGTGGTGGTGTGCGACCGTCCGTACAGGATCGCACGGGCCTTGGCCGCCAGCACCATGTAGATTCCCGCCCTGGGCCCGGCGCCCCAGCCGACCAGTTCGTTTATGAACTTTGGCGCTTCGATAGAATTCGGCCGCGTTGCGCGGGCAAGGTTTCTGGCGTAGACAAATACGTGCTCGGCGGCGGGCACGCGACGCACGATGCCCTGGAGCCGTATGATGTCTTCGCCGGTGAGCGTCGGTTTGAGGTCCGCCGAGTAAGTGCCCGTGACCTGCTTCATGATCGTCAGCTCCTCTTTGGCGCTGGGATAATCGACCATAATGTTGAACATGAACCGGTCGAGCTGGGCCTCGGGAAGGGGGTATGTGCCTTCCTGTTCGATCGGGTTCTGCGTCGCCAGCACGAAAAACGGGTTCGGCAGCTCGTAGGTCTTCTCGCCGACTGTGACCTGGCGCTCCTGCATAGCCTCCAGCAGGGCGGCCTGGGTCTTGGGCGGCGTTCTGTTGATTTCGTCGGCCAGCACCATGTTGGTGAACAACGGTCCGTGGACGAATCTGAAGATTCGCTTCCCGGTTGTGTGGTCCTCCTCCAGAACGTCGGTCCCCGTTATGTCCGACGGCATGAGGTCCGGGGTGAGCTGTATTCTCTTGAATTCCAGGTGCAGCACTTCGGCCAGCGTGCTGACCAGCAGCGTCTTGGCCAGCCCCGGCACGCCGACCAGCAGGGAGTGTCCGCGGCAGAAGATTGCGATCAGGACCTGCTCGATCACCGAAGATTGCCCCACGATAACGCGGGACAGCTGTTCGGTCATTTTCGCGTAGGCCTTGTTAAGGGCCGCGATGGCCTTTATGTCGTCATCGTTGCGGACAACGGTTGATGTGTCGGCGGAGGTTTGGGGATCAGTTGGCATAGAAGCGGTCTCCGATCTGTGTTTGTCGCTCGTTTAACGTCAGGGTCCGATGGTCTAACATATATAATGTCCGCTGAGCAGCGTTATTGCCCCCGACAACAGTTCGGGCGCTATTTGTCGGCGGGCAGCTTAAGGCCCAGCGCCGACATCACCTGCTTCAGGTCTTCCCAGACGTCGCTGCGGACCTGGGGAGTGTAGTTTCTCAACAGATACGCCGGATGAAAAGTCGGCATGACCGGAATCCCGCCCAGTGAATCAGCCAGCTCGGGCAATTTCTGCCACTTGCCCCGCAGGCCGGTGATCCCTTTCTTGGTTTGCAGGAGCTTCTGGGTCGCGGGGTTGCCCATCGTTACAATCACCTTCGGCGAGATGATCTGCAACTGTCTCATGAGATAAGGCCAGCACGCTTCGACCTCTTCGCTCATGGGGTTGCGGTTGTGGGGAGGGCGGCACTTCACTACGTTGCAGATGAACACCTGCTCCCGGGTCAGTCCCATAGCTCCGATCATTTTTGTGAGAAGATCGCCGGCTCGACCGCAGAATGGGCGTCCGGTTTCGTCTTCGTTCTGGCCGGGGCCCTCGCCGACGAATACGAGCCGGGCGTTTGGGTCGCCCTCGCCGAAGACTGTCTGCGTGCGCGTTTTCGACAGACCGCAGAGAGTGCATGTCTTCACTTCGTTTTCGTTCATGTCGCCCAGCGCCGGGGACTTGTCCCCGGGCGCCAGGTTCAATGTCGAGCGGGCCTGGGATTGGGGAAGTTGAATTTCGGGCAGGCAATTGACAGCTGCCGGCGTGAATTGGCCTCCAAGCAACTGTTCGATTTCCAGGAGTTGTTTCGCCGCCTTGGTCAGTGCTTCAATAGATTCGCTCATGCGGGCTATTGTAGTACGGAAGGCTGGCTGTGACAATAGAGCCCGCCGGGCCACGCCTCGTCAATGTCCAGGGCCGCGACCTTTCCGGTGAGCCTGGCGTGTTTTTGCGGTTTAAAGCGTACTGTTATGTAGCGGTCGGTCATCGCCTGTCGCACGCCGGGCTCCGGGCGGGTCGACTCGACAAGGGCCTCCATCCGGCGCCCGATGAATTTTTCCCGGAACTCGGCGGCCATCTTCGCCTCGAGTTGGCCCAGCTGTGCGATGCGGGCTTTGACCACATCTTTGGGCGGCGCTTCGTTGCGAGATTCCCAGGCGTTTGTCCCTTCGATGGCGCTGAAGGGGAATGTGTGGATCTTTGAGAACCCGGCGTTGCGGGCCATGTCCATCGTCTGCTCGAAATCCTCGTCGGTCTCTCCCGGGAACCCGACGATTACGTCCGTAGTTATCGCCGCATCTTCCAGGGCGTTTCTGACTCGATCTACTGTGCGGCGGAATTCGTCGGCGGTGTACTGTCTTCTCATTCGCTTGAGCACTCGCGCGGAGCCTGACTGCAAAGGAAGGTGGAAGTGGGGGGCTACTTTTTCATTGTCGCGGTAAACGTCCAGCAGTTCGTCGCTCAGGTCGCCCGGCTCGAGACTGGACAGTCGCACTCGCCACAGGCCTTCGATCTGCGCGACCCGGTTCAGCAGTTGGGGCAGTACTGACGCCGAACTGTCCCAGTTGCCGCGGCGGGACGTGTCGCGACCCACGGCGCCGAGGAACACGCCGGCAAGCACAATTTCCTTATGTCCCGATCCGACCAGGTCTTCGCATTCTGCGGCGACCTGGTCGATTGTTTTCGAGCGGACAATAGGACGGGTGTAAGGCACGATGCAATACGAGCAGAAGGCGTCGCAGCCGTCCTGGACCTTGACGAACGCCCGCTGGTGATTGGGAAATATCTTTATGTCTCCTATTTGACTCATACCTTCGGCTTTACGCTTGACGGCGTTGTTGCGTCTGGCTTTAATATTGTTTCGGGTGCTGCTTGGGCTGTCTGTTGATTCGGTTGGTCGCCGCTCTTGCGATCCGTTGTCCCGCAAGTCGGTTAGTATGGTCCGAATCACCTCAGCCAAGTCGCCATGATGTCCCGCGACGTGAGCCCGGTGCTTTGGGATACCCAGCGACATGAGAATCCGGACGATTGCTTCTGTGTCGTAATCGCTGTAGCATCCGGTTACGAGAACTGCGGCGTTTGTGTTGCCCCGCAGTTGTTTACGGACGGTCTGGCGGCTCTTGCGCATGGCCGATGCGGTTACGCAACATGTGTTTACGATCACCAGATCGGGCAGGTTGTTTGCGTCTGCAGGCTCGAGTCCTTCGCGGCGTAGACGAGCGTCCAGGGCGGCGCCGTCGTACTGGTTAACTTTGCAGCCGAGCGTTGTAATGCTGAATCTGATCATAGGATTTCAGGCCAAGTATAACGCATCAGCAGAGATATTGTTGCTGTCGAGACAAAAAGTTCATAATATGCAGGTTGGATTCACCGGACCCGGATCGGAGATTTGCTCCGATCGATTTGACGAGCCTGGGAGTGGCAATGGCTAGAGCGAAAAGTGTTTGGGGGATTGACATCGGTCAGTGCGCCCTGAAGGCCCTGAAGCTTAGTGACGCAGACGGAAAGTTTCAGGTCGACGCCTTCGAGGTGATCGAGCATCCCGAGAACCTCCGCGGTCCCGACGTGGATCGTGCGGACGTGTTCATTAACGCCCTTGGTCAGTTCCTGGCCAAGCACGACGTATCGGGCAGCGCGGTGGCGGTTTCCGTACCGGGACAGAGCAGCTTCATGCGTTTTGTAAAGCTCCCCCCGGTCGAATCAAAACGAATACCGAGCATCGTGAAGTTCGAGGCCGAGCAGCAGATACCTTTCCCCATCGACGAAGTTGTCTGGCGATGGCAGAAGTTCGAGGATCTCGACAGCCCCGACGTGGAAGTCGGAATCTTCGCGATGAAGCGCATGGAAATCGCCGAGATGCTGTCGACCATGGCGTTTTCAAACCTGAAGGTCGACCTGGTCCAGATGGCGCCGTTGGCGCTTTACAACTTCATGTGCACCGACGGACAGTTGGCCACCGACGGAGCTACGCTTCTGGCCGACGTTGGAGCCGACAAGACCGACCTGGTAGTGGCCGATGGCCCGAGAATCTGGACCCGTACGATTCAGATTGGCGGTAATAACTTCACCGAGGCGCTGGTGCGGGCCTTTAAACTGTCGTTCGAAAAGGCCGAAAGCCTGAAACGCACAGCCGCCACCAGCAAGTACGCCAGGCAGGTGTTCCAGGCGATGCGTCCGGTTTTCGCCGACCTCGTCCAGGAGATCCAGCGGTCGATCGGTTACTACACGTCTCTGCACCGAGAGAGCAGGTTTAAGAGAGTCCTGGGGCTTGGCAACGGTTTCCGGCTTCCAGGTCTCCAGAAATTCCTCGAACAGAATCTCAATATTCCCGTGGTCAAGATCGACAGCTACAACACCACGGTTATGTCGCCGGCGCTGAGCGAACCGACCTTCACTGAAGACATCCTGTCTTTCGGTGTTTCGTACGGGCTGGCGATTCAGGGGCTCAACGAAGCTAAGGTCGCGACGAACCTGCTGCCCGACGATGTCGTTCGCAAACGCCTTTGGGACAGCAAGAGGCCATGGTTCGCTGCGTCGGCTGCGGCGCTGCTGGTGGCGATGTGCTGCTGGGTCTATCGCGGATTCGCAGACCGCCAGCCGTTCCCGGTGGAAACCTCCGGGACCGATACCGGACGCACCTTGAGTATCGTAAATGAACTCGAGGGACTGCAGAAGAAAGACCGTGGCATAGGCAAGGGCGAAGAAGAACTGACGCAGATGAATTCCCTGACGGCTTCATATGGTTATCGTAACTTCTGGCCTTCCGTGATGGATATGTTCTCAGAGTCGATCGAATCAGTGGCCAAAGACAACGCCAAGTACAGGAAATGCGCCAAGGATCGCGATAGGGTGACTTTGCTGACCCAGGAGTTGGCTCACGGTTCGGTGCAGGGCAAGCCCCTGACCGCCGCACAGCGGCAGACTAAGGAAAAGGAGCTGGCCGACGCCGCTGCTCGAATAAAAGAGTTCAATAGCGTCGATCGCTCAGCTCGCAAGATCATAATCATCGAGGATTTCGCCAGCGAGTACTCTGAAAACGCGATGGAGATGTTCCCCAAGGATGGAATCGCAACCGCCTCGCCGACCGGCCAGACGCGCGGATTCTACATAACCACGAAGTTCCGCACGAGTGTCGCTGACAATACGTACATTCAGAGATTCATTGAAAAATGTCGCGCCAACGTCAAAGCCAAGTATCCCAGTCTGTGGTTCTACGGCGGGTACATGACCGACAAGAGCCAGGCCGGCGGCGGAGCTGCGGCGCCGGCGGACGCGGCGGCGGGTGATGACGCCAAAGCCAATCTTATGAACGATCCGGTCACCGGCGAAGACAGATCCGGTGATATGAGAGTTCTGGTCCGCTGGGTGGTGCTCGTCGAGAATGACGGCGTCAAGTATCCCAAAGAAGCAAAAGCAACAGAAGCAAAAGCAACAGAAGCCAAGCTACGGAGATAGCGCTAATGCAATGGATTCGTGAAAACCTGTTCCTTACGTGTCTGGCCGGAGCCCTGATTGTTTGCATAGGCGGGGCTTACACCATTAGATCCGGTCAGGACGCGGCGTTCGAGAAAGAGGATATGGACCCTCGGGCCGACATATCCTTCAGGATAGGGTCCCTGGCCCGCAGCAAATCGGTTAACAAGGCCGGTCTGCTGCGCGCCCAGAAGCGGTTGGAGAAGATTCGACGCCAGAGAGACTCAGTTGTCCGTGAAGCCAGCCGCTGGAACAAGCGGAACTATTCCGTGCTGCAACTGAAAGCCGGCGACGGAAAGAAGACCGTGGCGGCGTTCCCTTACGATCCGGTGGCCTACCAGAGGCAGGACTTGACCTCTAAGTTCACCAACACGTACCGCAAAGTTCTCTACGGCGCCCTGGCCCGTCTCGATCTGACGTCATGGCCGGTGGATTCAGAAATCGGAGAACTGAGCGTAGATCTCGAGAAAGACATCCTGTCCAGGCGCATAGCCGCCAACAACCGGGTCAAATACGCCCAGAGCCGCAGACCCAAGCCCGCGCCAGGTGGGGACGAAGAGGAACCGAAGAAACCCGAGGGAGTCAGCGACGAGGATTGGTATCTCTACAACCTGACCAAAGAAGCGGTAAGCGCCAAGGCCCGCGCGGACGCCACCGAGCAGTTGATGCTCGCCAAGGCCAACGCCGGAAGCATGTTTGTTTCGCCTGAAACGCTGGCGATGGTCACCGACGCAAAAATGCCCGGTTCGCCCAAGGGTCCGGACGAACTGGACGTGATCTTCCCGACCGAGGTGTGGAAGTCGACCGACGCGCCGGGGCCCAAGCTCTGGACGGCGCAATTGAACCTCTGGATCACCCAGGACATTCTGGCGGTGATCGACGCGACCAATGACGCATCACTAAAATCGCACGGAAGCAATCGAACCGTGCCGAACGCCGCGATCAAGCTCCTTCGAGACATCATTATAGAGAAGTCGTATCTGATGCAATCGGGAGAAGGGAACGTGAATTCGGCTCTGACCAAACGGGCCACGAATACCGAATACGAGATAGTCGAATACAAGTTTGCGATCATCATGAACACCAAGTATCTGCCCGAACTGATGCACAACATCATTACAAGGGGAGATCACACGGTTACAAAAGTATCGATAGAGCAGTTGCCGTTGGCCTCTGACGGGAACCGCTATTACGGAACCGATCCGGTCGCAAACGTCACTATCGGCGGAGAGGTCCTGTTCCGGGCGGACTGGACCCGAAAGATCATGCCGCTCGATACGCTTAAGGACGCCCTGTCAAGCGTGTTGAGGAAAGAGGATCTCAAACTTATCGAACAATCGGGCCGATAACCGCACCGAAAATGAATTATTGAAATACCAGGAGGCCCGTAGATGGCCAAGACCGAAGAAATTAAGTTTTTCGACCAGCACATGGAAAAGGTCATTCTCGGCGTCTGTGCGCTGATCATGGCGTACGGTGTGTTCCAGTGGGTGCTTTCGGCGCCAGAGAGACCCGAAGTTCCTACAATCAACGGACGGGTCGTCGCGTCCAAAGATTTGGACCAGGAGCTTCTGGTCTGGGCCAAGAATACCCGGGACCGCAAACCGTCGGCCAGCAGCAACCGATCCGTGCTGGGTTATGATGTTGAAATAGCCAGGCAGCGAACCCCCGCAGCTCCCGATACGATCGGAAGCTGGGGAGCCCCCCGCATTGTTCTGGTTCCGCCCAAGCGATTCAAACCGCCCGAGGGCATACGCCTGAAAAACGTCACCGATATCCTGGATAAACTCTCGCCCCAGCTCGTCGAGGTCAAAGGGCTGCGCGAACTGGTTGAGCAGGACGACGGAGTTGACAAACTCGTATTCCGCGGAAAAGCCGAATTTCCGCATGGGTCGCTGCTGAAGGCCTGGAGCAAAGTGTTCCGCGGATCGGCGATGGACGAAGTGTCGGCGATCGCACTGGCGGTGGAAATCGAAAGACGAGCGGTCCTGGGCGACGGTCTGTTCGGACCGTCCACCACAGTGTCCAGAGTGGTTATACCCCCCCAAGCCGGCGCCGTGGTCAGGGAGCCTGTCGTCGTGCCGGACTACGACGGAAAGAACGCCGATGACGTGCGAAAGGCGATCGAGGCGTTCTCCGGGGCCGACCAGACCGATGTTCTCAGGCCGAACTACTGGAGAGTATGGTCGCAAACCAAGAAAGCCTACACCACTCCGTGGATCAAAGAAGCAGCGCCTCCAAAGGCCGCCGCTCCGACTGCAACGCCCGCGGCGGCGCCCAAGCCGGTCGCGACCGCAGCCGAAATCGCGACCGCAGCCGACGACGCGACGACCGAACTGTGGTTCCACGACACAGACGTGGTTGTTCAGCGAAGATACAGCTACAGAATGCGGATCGTGTTTTTCAGCCCCTTGTACACTCAAGATGATATTGTCTACAAGGGAACGCCCAAAGACGCTTCGGTCAAGTCGATCCCCAGCAACTGGAGCCCGTGGGTGACCGCCGCAGCCATTCCTCGCACGACCCAGTACTTCCTGACCAGCGCCCAGGTCATGGGCGCCACGCGTAGGCTGTACTGCACCATATTCACCAGGAGCATGGGGCAGGTCGTGGCTGAAAAGAAATTTGAAGCCACGCCCGGACGAATTATAGGCGGCGTAATATCGAAGCAGATCATCAATCCAACGACCGGAGAGAAGGTCGCCAAGGTTGTTGATTTTTCAACCAACGCTACAGTCGTTCACCTTGAGTTCGACAAGAAGTTCGCCACAAAGGCCGGACGCACCGACAGTACCCGCGAATTGATCTGTCTGGAAGGCGGAAAACTTGTGTCTCACATACTGATAAAACACATGCCTGCCGACGATCCCAGGAGTGAGGCGTACAAGGAGTTACAGGCCTTGGCCGGACAGTAATTGGCCGCAGCGGGCCGCTGTTTGGGCTGTTTTAGTAATTCCTGTTTTTTTGGACTTGCATTAAGTGAAAAAAATATCTATTCTTTCGGCTTAGCAAGTAGTAAGGATACTGTCGATAAGTCGAAATGATGTAACGATGCCGAGCGACGTGTGTTGGACCAGGACAAAAGTACGTTCACGCGGTGCAAGGATAGCGCCGTATGGGTCCTCCCACTGGACGCCCTCCCACGGAGTACCCAATCGTTGGACGTGGCGGACGCCTTACAGGATGTTTTGAAAGGAGCCTTGCAGTGGTATTATTCCACAGGTTTACATGCATCACCGTATTAGTGGCTTTACTGGTTGGGCTGACAACGGCGACTTTCGCCCAGGACGCCGATTCCGATCAGGCCAAGGCTCTGTTGAAGCAGGGTGTCGCCCAGTTCGATGCGCGGAACTACCAGCAGGCTAAAGCAACCCTGCTGCAAGCCGCTGAACTCAAAGCGCTTACTGGCGACGATAAAACAACACTTGACGACTATCTCGTCCGCGTTGATCCTGCCATAAGAAAGCAACGAGCTGCTTCAGAAGCATATCGCGCCGGGCAAAAGGCCCTCAAGGCCGGTGATCTTAACGAAGCTAAGAAACAGTTCATCGCCGCGTCGACCAGTCTCTACCTGCGACAGGAAGAGATCAAAGACGTCAAGGCTGAGCTCGCTGTCGTCGATTACAAGATAAAGGCCGCCGCAGCCGCCAAGCCCGCTGTCGCCACGCCTGCAGTCGCTGTGGCGCCTAAGCCCGCTGCTGTTGTACCGGCCAAGCCCGTTGCGGTCACCGTCCCCGACCCGGCCGCGCTTATTCCCGCCAAGCCTGCTGTAGCTGTTGCCCCCAAGCCCGCTGCTGTAGTACCGGCCAAGCCCGTAGTCACCGTGACTCCCAAGCCCGTAATAGTCGCTGTGACCCCCAAGCCGGCTGCAGTAGTACCGGCCGAGCCCGTAGTCACTGTAACTCCCAAGCCCGTTGCTGTAGTACCGGCCGAGCCCGTAATAGTCGCTGTGACCCCCAAGCCGGCTGCAGTAGTTGCAGATAAGCCGGTAGTTACTGTTGCCCCCAAGCCTGCTGCGGTAGTAGTGGACAAGCCTGTAGTCACCGTCACGCCCAAGGCCGCACCCAAGAAGAACCTGCTCGCCGGCGCGGCTTCGAGAAAGAAGAAAATCGCCGCCGAGCATCTGGCCAAAGGTAAGAACCTGCTGGATGGAGGCGACTCCACCGGTGCTGCTGCTGAACTTCAGAACGCAGTTTCACTGGACCCGAGTCTTATCGAAGCCCAGAAGCTTCTGGCCCTGGCCAGGAAGCTGAACGCATCGTCCGGCGGCGGCGGAGTGCTCAACAAGCTGATCGAACGCCAGAACGTTATGCGTGGCGAATCGACGATGGAATACGAAAAGGCCATGCAGCGTTCCAAGGAGCTCATGGTCGGAGCCGACAAAGAAAGTGATTTCAGTGCGGCGGTGGAAGCCGCTAAATCGGCCGGTAACGTAGTTGATACGTCAAAGAGCCTCTTTACTGCTGATAAGTATCGTCAGATGCAGGCGGCGGTGACCAGGCAGATCGAGTGGATCGGTACGAACCACGCCAAGTGGGTCAAGAACAAAGAAATCAAAGAACGTAATCAGATCCAGAAGGCCAGAGCGGACCTGATAGCTCTGAACGAGGCCAAACGCCGCAGACGCATAAGCGACCTTACCACTCGTGCGAAATCTCTGGAGGCCGGCCGAAACTTCGGAGCCGCTCTGGAAGAGCTCAAGCAGATTCGCATTCTGGACCCGCAGAACCGCTGGGCCAACGAGCACCTCGAACTGCTGCAGAGCTTCGCCCAGCTCGAAACAGAGAAAACCCTGATCAAAGACGTTCTCCAGGAGTCCAATACAGCGCTTCTGGACGTAAGGCGTTCGGAGATCCCGTGGCACCTGCTGGTGACTTACCCCAAAGACTGGAAAGAGATCACCATCCGCCGCAAGCCTTTCGACGCGCGTTCGCAGGCAGAGACGGAAATGGACCGCATCGTTCGAAAGCAACTCGATACTCGAGTCTCGAAGCTCGACTTCGAAGATATGGAGCTTTCGCAGGTGTTCCAGTTCCTCCGCGACGTATCCGGCGCCAATATCCACGTCAAGTGGAGAGCCCTGGCGTTGGAGAGCGTAGAACCGGCGACCACCGTTAACGTACACCTTTCGGCCGTAACATTCAGGAAAGCTCTGAACACGATCCTCGAAGACGTCGCCACCGGCGGAGAACCCGGTGTCGGTGAAACCGGTCTTGGATACGTGATCGACGAAGGCGTTATCACAATCTCCACAAAGGCGGACCTCGGCAAGCAGACCGTTGTCCGAGTTTACGACATTCGCGACATGATCGTCCGCGTACCTATGTTTGAAGGTCCCAGGCTGGGCAGGTCAACCAAGGGCGCCGGCGACGAGAGCAGCGACAGCACCGGCCTGTTCGATCCCAGCGCAGGCGGCGGCGCCGAAACCGGCACGGGCCTGGAAGGCGATCTGAAATCGAGATCCGAGATCATCACCGAGATCAAGACCCTGATCACTGACACGGTGGATCGCAACTCGTGGCGAGATGCGGGCGGTGAAGCCGGCGCCATCAGTGAAATCGGCGGACAGCTCGTTATCACTCAGACCATCGAAAATCACGACAGCATTGTTGAGCTTATCGGCAAGCTCCGTGAGGCAAGGGCTCTGGAAGTATCGATCGAAGCCAGGTTCATCACAGTATCCAGCGGTTTCCTTAATCGTGTTGGAATCGACCTGGACTTCTACTTCAACCTCGGTTCGAAATTCAGTCCTCCCTCCGGTGTGACCACACCAGCCGTCAACGGCAGCGCCACTCGCACCATGATGGGCGCGTTGCAGAACGGCCCCCTGGGGCTGCCTGGTTTCACCAATACGATTGGATCCGGCGGAACGGGCATTGGAAGTGCGGTAGGCGCTATCCCGGCGTTCAGCTTCGGCGGACAGTTCCTCGACGACGTGCAGGTCAGCTTCCTGATCGAAGCGACCCAGGCTCACTCAAGTACACGTGAGCTGACCGCGCCGCGTATCACGCTGTTCAACGGTCAGAGAGCGTATATCTCGCTGTCGAAAGAAGAGACATACATTAGCGGCACCGAGTCGCAGGTAGGCGATAACTCCAACGCACAGGACGTGGAAACCGATACTGTGACCAGCGGTACAGTGCTCGACGTCGAAGCGACAGTGTCGGCTGACAGACGCTACGTGACGATGACCATCCGTCCGCAGGTTTCAGTATCCGACCTTAACAACAAGGTTAACATCAACCCGGACGCGGCCATTGATCCGGATGACCCACAGGCAGGGGATGAACAACCGCTTGAAATTACTCTTCCGATAATCACCACCCGGGACCTGCAGACTACGGTATCTGTTCCCGACGGCGGAACGCTGCTTCTGGGCGGACAGAAGGAATCGACGACGGTTGAACGCGAACTTGGCGTGCCTGTGCTGTCGAAGGTGCCGTTCCTGAGAAGATTGTTCACCAATACTGGCGAGACCAGGGATGAGAGCACACTGATGATCATGGTCAAACCCAGCATTATTATCCAGAGCGAGAAGGAGCTGGAGGTTAATCCTGGCGGTTGACGCATAGCTCATCTGGAATTCAGCAAAGCTTTTTGCGGGCTGTGCATCCTTCAGGATGTGCAGCCCGCTTAGTATATACTCCGACACCGTCTGCGGGCCGGCAGGTTCGGGCAGGAGAGAAATCCTTGCCTACGGACCCGGTTGTGGAGAGAATCATACTTACCGAAGCGCCGTCGGGGTCCACCAGGCGGCCTGGACTTTACAGGAGTAGTTGTAATGAGAATTCGTGCATTGTTTGTTGTTGTGACCGTGTTGATTTTCGGCTTTATCACCGCGGGAGCACACGCCCAGATCGGTCGGGGCGAGACTCCGGCTGCTGCAGCGGCTACACAACCGGCTCGCCGGGTAAGCCCGATATCACTCGACCTGAAGAAACGCACGATCAGCTTCGAAGCCGAGGTCTGCCAACGCGACGTGATGCTCGAGTTCATGATCTGCAAGAGGGCGATCAAGGAACACGAAAGCATTCTCCGCAGCGATGCGATTCCGTCTCACATTCACGCCGGTTTGCTGGCGATGGGGCTGAACAGAGGAAAGCCCGCACGTTGGTCCACCGGACGCGACGGAGTCAGCAGGTTCGGCCCGCCGCAGGGCCCCGAACTCGACATTACGCTCGAGTGGACCGACAAGGAAGGCAAGAAGCATAAGGATAACGCGGGCGATTGGATCAAAGGCGTTGGCAAAAGGAAGCTGCCGGGTCCCAAGACGTGGGTTTTTGTGGGTTCTGACATGCTGCCGGACAACACGTACGCTGCTGACATAAACGGAGAGATCGTATCGGTTTCGAACTTCTCGTCATCGCTTATAGACGTGCCTTTTGAGTCCAGCAGCAAGGGCGGCGAGGGCAACGTGCAGGCCGAATACATTGCCGATCCAAAGGCTGTCCCGCCGGTCGGAACGAAGGTTAAAGTCACGATTGCTCCGCGGCCGGGGGCGGAGAAGTCTCCGCACGCCAGGATCCTCTTGGAAATAGACAGGTTCGGGCGGATGAAGATTGACGGTGAGCGTATTCTGCCTGGCGGGCTTCGTGCATGGGTCCGGAAGTTCGTATCCGTTCACACCGACACTCTTGCGGTCATAAGGTCTGATGCGAAAACGATCGTGTACGATATCGCCGAAGCACGTGAGGAACTCGCCTTCGCCGGAGTAACCGAGACCGAACAGCAGCAACTAAGGCCCAAGGCCCCGATGCCTCCCAGGAGCCCCGAAAAAGCCAAGGCGGAACTCGAACAGTGGGCTAAGGACTTCGCACGCGCCGAGCATCTGCTGGTGGACCCGGCCAAACAGGCCAGAAAGGTCCTTGCGGAAATCGAGCGTGAGACCGCCCGGGCTGAGCGCATGAGGGTTCTCTGGCAGGATTACGCCGCGGCGCTTCGCAAGGCGTTGACTGAGTATGAAGCGACAACCCAACCGACCGACGACAAGAAGAAACCTGGTCGGACTGACGGAAAGTAGAATACGTGTCTTCGGAACCTGACAGTTCGTCACGGTCGACCTCGCCGCCGCCGAGCCTCTGGAAGCGAGACGGGTGGCCTGTTGTCGGTATTGCTATTGCGACCGTGGCGGTTCAACTGGGCGTATTTCTGGTCCCCCAAGCCTTTGGGGCTGGCGTAAGGACGCTTATTCCGGCATCTCTTATAATCGCTGGCGTTTGGGTCGCGATGGCTTCGGCGGTATTTGCGGCCGAACCTGAAAGTCCGTTGTCCGGTCTGTTGAGGGGTGGGTGTGTCGGAGACTCCACCGCCGTGCTGCTGCTGGTCCTGTGGGCCCAGGCTCCAGAGGTGACCTTTCTGGCAGCGTGCAAATTGTACTGCATATACGCGTCGGTCTCATTGTGTGCGGTGGCGATCGTCCGAACGGCTCGAACGGTCAGGTTTCGATATCTCAGCGCCGTTGTCGGCGCCACGCTGCTTACGGCGCTGCAGGGCGGGTTGTTCTGGTTGCCTGGACTGCTGCAACTGTCGCCGACCGAATATAAGTCTGCGATCGCGGGAATCGGGCTGCGAGCCAATCCGCTGTACGGAGTGTTCTCGGCAATTGCCGATGAGTCGGGGTTTGTGTGGCATTACGCCGAATTGATGTATCGCATCACTCCTCTGGGTGAGGATATTGCGGTCCGTCCGGTGCAGTGGTACGAGCCGATGGCGATTCATCTGGCCGCGGCCGGGGCGATTGCGATATTGTGCCTGCTGCGAGGCAGGCTGGGGCGCGGTCAGCAGGCTTCTGCCGCCATGTAGTCTGTCAGCATTTCTGCGAAACGTCGTACGGCCTGGCCGCGATGGCTTATGCGGTTCTTCTCTTCGGGCGGCAGTTCGGCGGCGGTGCAATCGTGGTCGGGAACGTAAAACAACGGATCGTAACCGAACCCGTTGTCTCCGGCGCCGAGTCTGGCGATAACGCCTTCAAACGTTCCGCTGGTTTCCAGCAATACGGTTTCGGGGCTCGCCAGCGCCACGCAGCAAACGAACCTGGCGACGCGGAGTTCGTCGGGGACGTCTTCGAGAGCGACCAGAAGTTTGGCGTTGTTGGCCCGGTCAACTGCCGACCTGTCGGAATTGGGTGCGACGGTGTCGCTGCTGTATCTGGCGCTGTGGATTCCCGGGGCGCCTCCCAGTGCGTCGACCTGGAGGCCTGAATCATCGGCCAGGCACCATCTCTCGGTCGCCTGAGCGTAGTACAGGGCCTTTTCTCGGGCGTTCTGGGCGAATGTGGCTCCGGTTTCTTCAGGTTCGGCGATGTCGGCGATCGCATTCAGGCCGATAACGTTTACAGGGAGCCCGCTGAGGACCTGGGCGATCTCCCGGAGTTTGCCCGGATTGCCGGTTGCGATGACTATTTCTCTATGGGTTGACTTCAATTTCATGTCCTCCACGCCGAACCGGAGTAGAAAAACCGGGCTTGCGTGGTATCAGCATCGGGTGGCTGG
>PVBE010685511.1_pt1 | contig 25383 bp, 30 predicted proteins | sample 1631181 | NCBI WGS metagenome assembly PVBE01 (sample SAMN08397723, study PRJNA350692) | Marine metagenome, whole genome shotgun sequencing project. | isolation source: water | place: Pacific Ocean | collected 2012-04 | reverse complement strand
CACAAGAGGCTGTGATCACGACATATCCTTTTGAGGTGAGAACATCTTCGAGAAGGGTCACATTTTGCGGGGTGTCGTCGATGACCAATATAGTTTGAGTATCGGTATTCATATTTTCCTAAAAGGGGTTGTCTCTTGTTTTATTAAGGAGGAAGAGACTCCTCCTGTCAATTTGAAACTGCCGAGGTTTCCTTTCCCGGACCGCTGGTATTAGTCTGCTATATTCCCTATTCTCAATCCGTAATGAGAATTGGTTTTGACATTACGAGCGCGGTGAAGCGTCGGGGACGGGGAATCTCTTCTTATATCGTTTCTCTTTTTACCCACCTTGAAAAGATCGAGACCGCTATCGATCCGGTTTTCTTTATTCGGGATAATCGATGGGGGGAGCGGGATCTTGTGGGTCATCTCTTTCCTTCTGCCGAGCGTCGTTGGTTGATCGGACCCTTGGGACGCGTGGGGAAAGGGTTGGATGGCTTTCACGGAATGGGAACGCGGCTTCCCTGGCGTTGTTCTGTGCCCAAAACGTTTACGCTTCACGATTTGCGCGATTATATGGGACTGGATCATCTTGATGAGAACTGTTCTCCCATAAAGGGAAAGCGAAAATGGACAACCATCCAGAGATCTTCCGGAATTATTTGTCCGAGTGAATACGGGAGGCAACGGGTCCTCGATATGTGTTCCTGGATCTCTCCCGAGAGCGTCATCTCGATCCATCATGGGGTTGATCACGACCTTTTTTATCCCCCGGATCCGAAAGAGGCTTCCTCGGTTGCAAAGAGACTCGGGATTGAGGGCGACTTTCTTCTTCAAGTGGGCTCTTTCTTCCCGCATAAAAATCTGGAGTTGAGTCTTCGTGCCTTCGCGCTTTCCCGTGCCTGCAAAGAAGGCCTGGCTCTCGTATTTGTCGGCGGGGGGGCCTCTTCCTCTTATGAAGGGGTGCTGAAAAAATTAACGCACGACTTGGGTGTCGGGGATCGAGTTCGTTGGGTGGATCATGCCGAAGCGGAAGACCTTCCGAAGTTGTATGGAGCGGCCTCCCTGGTTCTTTTTCCTTCCCGGTATGAAGGCTTCTGTCTCCCTGTTGTCGAAGCGATGGCCTGTGGGACACCGGGGGTCGTTTCCAGTGAGACTTGCCTTCCCGAGGTTTCCGGAAATCTCTGGCCGATATCGGGTCCGGATGATCCGGATTCTTTTGCTTCGGGGATCGATCGGATCTTGTTCGATGTGGATGTTCGGTCCGAAGCCGTTCGCCTCGGGTTGGAACGCGCAAAAGAATTTACCTGGGAGAACTGTGCAAGAACAACCGCTACATTCCTTAAGGCTTCTCTTGAAAGAACGGTGTCCTGAATTGTTGAGGTTTTAGGGGTTGTATTGGTTTAGGCCTACCTTTGCACGAATGTCGGCTTTCTTTCGTTCTTCCCGCAGGAGCAGGACTTCTTCGGAACGTTCTCTTTCGTGATGGTAGAGGTGGTAGACCACCGCGGTATTTATGATTGATCTGAGAGATCTTCCTTCTTTGCGGAGTCGTACTTCTAAATCCCAATCTTCGAGAAGTTGGCTCATCCCCGGCCAATCTTCTTCATATCCATTTACCGATTCAAAAGCGGCTCGCGAAAGAGAGAAGTTGCATCCCATTAACCCCTTTGTTTTTCGGTTGATGACACGGGCCAACCACCACGGTAATCGGAGTGCATTTCCCCAACGATGGTTTCCGGGTGCGCGTATGAAAGAGGAAAAAGCGGAGTCGAGTTGACCTGTTTGAATGTCTTGCGGCGTGATTTTTTCGGAGATCTCTGGTCCCAGTCGGAATCGGCGTCCGCACCAGACCGCTTCGGGGTCGGACTTGGCTGCCTGAATGTGATCGGATACCCACTTTGGATGTGGGATGCAGTCCCCATCAAGGAAGAGTAACTGGGATCCTTCACTTACCGAGACAGTTTTGTTCACGATGACCGCTTTCTGTTTTCCTCGATCGTCATGCCAGACATGATGTAGAGGACCCGGCATCATTTTTTTCCAGTTTTCGATCATCGTTCCGGTTGTCTTTTTCGATCCATCATCCGCAATCAGGATTTCAAGCGGTGGCTCCGTTTGGCGTGCAAGGCCCGCAAGAACTAACTCCAACTGCTTTTCTGCATTATAGGTGCAGACCACGACAGAAGCGGTCGGTTTAGGCATGAACAGGTGCCTCTTTCGCTCTTGGTGGACTGTTCTCTACCATTTGTCCAGAGGCGGCGAGAAAGGGCACCAGAGTCATCAAGTAGAGGCTAATCAACCCATTTTTGGCGGTCCAGGTTTCTCCCATTCCAAACACCGCCCAGCAAATGACAATGGTACAGGTTCCCACTCCTGGCCACAGATCCGATCTTTCTTTCCCGACACGAATGGCTTTCCATCCTATGAGAAAAGGAATCCCGATCAGAATCAGTACATGGAGAACGAATCCGATGATTCCTTGTGTGGCCAAAATATGAACGTAGGTGGAATGAGCATGACCATAACGCCCCACGATCGCCTTTTCTTTTGGATATTTCTCAAGGAGGGTATTCATTTCCAGGGAATAGTCGCCGATCCCGATCCCGACTACTGGATGGCGCTTCCATAGTTGTATACTGCGTTGCCACATTGTCAATCGACTTCCCATTGAGGTTTCAATAGCCCCCTCTTTGTCCTGATACCAGGCTTTGATATTGTGAACTCCACCCTTCATTCTCTCTCTGATTGTTGGTACTGTAAGCCAGGCACCCAGGAGGAGGAGTAAGCCACCCCCGTAAATGACTAGATGGATCCTTCCTGAGACCCTTCGACCAAGAGCGAACGGTAACACTAAAATCAGTGCGGGTAAGACCAGCAAAGAATTCCGGGTTTTGGATAAAATCGAGGCTATTACTCCCCCGATACCGAGGGCGATCCAAAACAGATCTTTCTTTTTCCTGTAAAGACAACCTCCAGACACAAATATGATCATGGCAAAAAGGATCGTGATATCTCCGTAGGTAATCGGATAAACAATGCCATGAGCACGATCCACTCCCTGGAAAAATACTTGTACGACTCCGAAGATAAGCAACAGGGAAACTCCCATGAGACTTCCCGCCAGGACGGCCCTGGTCATCAGCCACCCATACCTCCGTAGAGTCAAATAGAGAGGTCCGGCTACGGCGAAGCGTAGAAATTTTTCAAGGTCGTGGTGGCCAGAGCGTACATGATCGGTATTGATAAAACTAATGCAGGCTCCTGTTAAGATTCCGATCCATCCCAGTATCAAAACCTTTTCCAATGTCCTTAATTGATGCCATGCAGGCCAGCCAAACCAGAGTCCAAGAAATGCGAGTCCCCACCAGGCGGAACTTTCCATGTGGTTTACGGATCCACTCATTCCAATGCCCAGAAAAATGAGGATCGCAATCACCCATGGAAAGTAGAAGTGAAAGCGGCCCAAGGGGGAAGATGCGTGGGGAAGAGGATGTTCGCTAGGGTTCATGTTTCTATTCTCAGACTTCGTTCTTGGAACAAATTATGGCACGTTAACCAGAGATCTTTCCCAAGGCATCGTCCAGAGTAGGCCGATTCTCCCGGTCGAGGAGGAAGGAAAGAAGGTCATCGAGTCCTTTTTCCGTCGGTCGGAGCGTTCCGTCTTCCCATGTGGGGAATCGTCCCGTTGCCGCAAAGTAAAGAGTCATTCCAAGCCCGAAAAGGTCATCTCCCTCGAACCCCTCCTGTAATTGATGCGATTTCCCGAACGTTTCCCCGATGTAAATCGCAGGGCAGGCGGGCGGGATAAAATATCCCTCTTCCCCCTTGTAAAGGAAGAGCGGGGATAAGTTTCCATGCCAGAGTCCCTGTTCCGCGAGAAGGGGAAGGATCTCCGCAACATCCCGTCCCATCTTTTTCACCTCTTCGGCGGGCAAGGGTCCTTTCTCGATCACCAACTCATCAAGAGAAGGTCCCGGAACTTTATACGAGACGTACCCTATTCCGGAACGAATTCCGAAACGGGAAACGTGGCAGACTCTTTCGTGCCGAATTTTTGAGCCGGGGTCTCGAGTATCATCATATCGTGCAACCAACGGGGCAAAGGTGACCGCCTCATCGAAGTCGTCGGGAACGAAAAAGAATCTTAAGTGAGTCTCTTCGTCCACCCGATAGGTGGTTTGTTTGGGGGAATGATGGTGAAGAACGGGATCATTGTACCGTAGTTCCCGCGCGAGTTCTTCCAAAGAGGGGACCGTAGCCACCTCCATGGCGGGAGTGATCGCGGTCATTCCCGAGGGTCTCTCTCCGTAAGGAAGATTCCGGTAGGTGCAGCCCGGTTCGAAGAAGAATTTCATCGATCCATCTTCTGCACAGGTCTTTTCAATGACGGTTGTGAGGCCTTCTTGTCCCTGTTCGACAAAAGCGGTCCGAATCCCGGCCAATCCAGGAGCATTGGCCCCTCTTATTTGGGTTCTTTTCTGCATTTGGTAGGTGATATCGGTTGTTCCCGGCACAGGACCGAGAAGCCGCATGTAGTCTTGATGGAAGAGGAAGGCCTCCGTTCCCTCTGGGAGAGGAGATTCGAGGGTCAATTCGAATTCCCCCTGGGTATTTGTTCTGGGTCCCTGAAGAAAGGGATGTTTTTTCCTGGTAACGAGAGTTACCTGAACCCCTTCAATCGGATTCCCTTCTTCATCGATTGTTTTTCCGCATAGAGTTTTCGTTTCTTCATTCATGAAGGGTATCGTATGAATCCGGGTGCAAAGGCGTCAAACAGTCTTTTCATTGCAGGCACCCTATAGTTGCATCGTCCACGCACCGTACTAGAATAGGACGCTTCTGGTTTTCGCGGTGATTGGAGACAACCGTAATGAGTATTGGAATCCTCCTCCTTGGAGTTTCCTTCCTTCTGCCTGGCCCCGAACAAGATGCGTTGGTTCGTAAGGTTCTTGTTCAGGCGGACAAGCACTATACGAATCGATCGACTCCCGGAGAGGCGGAGAAAGCGATTGAAGGGTATCAGAAGGCTCTGGTGCTGGATGAGATGCGCACGGAGGCGTATTGGAAGATCGCGCAGGCGACCCTCTGGATAGGTCTTATCTCTGAGGATGACAAGAAGAAGTTGCGTATTTACCGGGATGCGATCGAATATTGCAAGATGGCCGTTGCGATTGATGACGATTGTATCGAAGCTCATTTTTGGCTTGGCGTGATGTATGGGCTTTTCGGAGAAGCAAAGGGGATCTTGCAGGGATTGCATGTGATTGAACCGGTGAAAAGAGAGATGAACTGGGTCATCTCCCGGGATGAGAAATGGAATTCGGCAGGGGCTCATCGTGTTCTGGGACGACTCTACTTTCGGGTTCCTGGAATCAAGGGCGGGGATAATCAGAAGTCGATTGAACATTTGAAAAAGGCGGTTGCCATTGCCCCCGACCTGCTGGATAACCATGTCTTCCTCGCGGAGACCTATATGGATGAAGGCAGGTATGAAGAAGCGAAACAACACCTCCATAGGGTGGTAAAGGCGAAAAATCACCCTGTATGGGGCCCGGAATCGGAACTGTCTCGGAAGAATGCCCGAGATCTCTTGAAACAGCTGGAAGGAAAATAGTCATGACGAAGGGTATGGTGATCCTGTTTTGTTTGATTCTCCTCACGGGAGGGGGCACGTTTGCTTTCGTGAACCGGGATGCGCTCATCGATAATAGCCTGACGGAGCCGTATGTGGAGAAGGACCTGACGACGGAGGAGATTCGATCGAAACTGCTTTCCGGGGGGTTAAAACAGAAGTTGGCGGCGTCGAAGCAGATCGACAAATTGCCTGCGGAGGAAAAACTCCGGGTCTTGCTGAAGCTTTCCGAGGGCAGCGAAACGACCTCCCGTCTTATGGCGGTTAAAAAACTTCGTTCCATCGAGGACTCTCGTGCGAAGGAGAGATTGAAATGGCTCTCGGAAAACGATCCGGACGCTCTCGTTCGGGAATTAGCAGGGAGTCAATAATGCGGGGGAGGGTGCTTTTTGGAATTCTTCTCCTTGGGGGATTCGGTTGTGTCGATACGACCGTAACCCGTCCCTATCAGGAAGAGGATCTCACCATCAAGGAGATTCGTCAGAAACTTCAGTCGGGCGATTTTCGTCAGAAGTTGGAGGCGTCCAAACAGATTGATAAGTTGCCCTTGGAAGAGCGTCTTCGGGTCGTGACCGTTCTGGCGGTAGATCCTGCCGCATCGACCCGTCTTCTGGCGGTGAAGAAATTAGCGAAGATCGAAGATCCCCGTTCACGCGCCCGGCTCAAGAAGATGTCGAATGAAGATTTGGATCCCGTAGTTCGAGAACTTGCCGCTACTTTTCTCGCTTCCCCTTAGTGGGCGGAAGTGGTGTATCGAGGGATCGAGGAATCGACATCGATCGACCACGCATCAATCCCCCCGGCCAGACTTCGAACATTCGTAAACTGATTCGAGATAAGGTTCATCGCCGCATCGAGGCTTCGGCCTCCATGATGACAATAGAGGACGATGGGGGTATCCCTGGGCCACTCCAGAACTTCCTTCGCGACTTTTTCATTCACCAGGGTGCCTTGAGCGATGTTGGCATACTTGTTCTCATCCGGGGTACGGACATCGAGAAGTCGTAGCTTCGGATTCGAGGCAAGTTCTGATTCCAGCTCTTTTGTTGTGATTTCCATCTTTCCTTCGTTCTCATAACAGTTCTGAAGATAGTCTGTCGCATGTTCCACACTCTGAATGTTGTTTTTTGTACATACTTCTGCGAGTGTTTGTGTCAGTTCAATTTCTTTCTGCCCTCCTCCTCCGACATGATACCGTCGGAAAAGGGCCTCTCGTGCCCCCGGATAGAGGGTGAGAATCTCCTGCATGGTGCTGGTGGAGTTGATTTTCGTTTTATTCATCCGGAATCCTTTGTTCTTATTTCAAAGTGAAGGTGTTTATGTGCTTTCCGTAAGCTTCTTTCCACGTGTTCGGGTGTTTCCCCTCGTGCGAAGAGAAACCCAAGATATCGAGATCCTTCCGGCAAGGGAATGATTTCTGTTCCAAGGGGGGCCGTGATCGAGACTCCTTCGATTCCAGGAATCTCCTGTGCCGGTTCTTTTCCGGAGACTCCTTCGAGAATCCCACGGCGGGGAATAGGAATCATCATGACGCCCGCCGCATGAGATTCCCGGGAAAGAGTGGGGATCTCGGCTCCAATGGCATGACACAGGATAATCTCTTCGAGAGAAATTCCGGTTCCAAAGCGGAGTGTCTGAGAGCAGAGGCCTCCGATCGAGCGCGCCGCAATTTCGATGATGTGGGGCCCTTTGGGTGTGATCCGAACTTCGGCATGGATTGGTCCTTCTGTTAATCCGAGAGCGGTGCACCCTTTCTGTACTACGGTTTGCACATCGCTCTGTATATTTCCGGGGAAACGGGAGGGGGTGATATAAATCGTCTCTTCAAATGTGGGGCCTTCGAGAGGATCCGGTTTATCGAAAAGGGCGAGTGTGTGCAGGTGCCCTCCGATCAAAAGTCCTTCCAGGGCCACTTCCGGTCCGGAGAGGAACTCTTCGATCAGGATTTCCTTCCCTTTCTCTTCCAGGATCTTTTCAATCCGTGCGGCCGCCGAGAGGAACTCCCCTGGATTATTGACCCGAAGAACCCCCTGGCTGGAAGAGAGTCGGAGGGGTTTGAGAATCGCCGGGTAAAGAGTTCGTTCTGCTTCTTGTGAAAGCTTGTCATCGAGAGAACGAAGGAGACTAAGCGGGGAAGGGACGTTCTCTTGGGTGAACTGTTTCCGCATTTCGTGTTTGTCTCGAGCCGCGTGCACTGCGGAGATGGGATTATGGTGATGATCGAGAGCCTTGGAGAGGGTTGCGGCGGCAAGCGTACTCGTTTCATCCACCCCGAGGATGGCATCGATCGGGTGGGCTCCGATGAATTGTTGCAGGATCGGAATCGACCGGGATGGATTTTCGATGTCGATGGTCAGGAAGTGGTTCGGTTGGAGCGCCTGGAGGGGTTGCTTCTCTTCGGTTCCGGTTACGAGGTCAATCCCCAGCTTTTGAGCCGCATGGGTAAATGCGGCCGCCCGATAGGTCGTCGTCGGTGTGAGGAGAAGTACGCGTGCCATTGTCCTCCTACTTTGAAGGCGCGTAGTACGGATTGCGGCCAGCCGCGTGGTCGGTCGTATCGAAAATGCCCCCGACCTCAGGAATCTCCTGACGTACCAACTTCTCGATTCCCTGCTTTAAGGTCACATCGGCCATTCCGCATCCCTGGCATCCTCCCCCCATACGGATGAAGATGTTGTTTTCTTTTACATCAAGAAGTTCCACTATTCCTCCGTGAGATGCGAGTGACGGATTAAGCTTCTGTTCCAGAAGGTCCTGCATTTTGACCATGATTTCAGTGGCCGGAGGGAGGCTCTCCTTGTACGCGTCTGAAACAGCCGGTTTTTTCGACCGGATATGGTCCCGGACCGTCATGGCTGCCGTTCGCGCGAGCACCTGCCAGGGCTCTTCGCTGTTCTTCGTGAGCGTTAAGGTGTCGTGGGAGATCAAAACCTCGGCCATTCCCTCGATGGAAAGAAGAGCCTCCGCCAGTGGAGCCTCCTTCGCTTTTTCAAGGTTGTTGAACCAGGCGGATCCATCCGGGTAGATCGGGCGGTCGATGGTCAGCTTGCAGACAGCGGGATTCTGGGCGGGTTCTGCAGTGATACCAATCTCTTTTTCCATGATTTCCAGTCTCCTAGTAAATGGCCCGACCCACGGGATCCGCCAGATCCCCGACCGGTTCCGCTCAGCAATACCAGGATTCGGTAAGGCGGGGGGGCTTTTTCCGTTTTGGATCGAATCGGATTTCCGTCCCCTCAAGTGTTTTCCAAACCCGACTACAGGTTACGGCGGGATCGACACTTTGTCGAGTATCTTCGCTAACCATCCGGGAAACGTCCTGATAGAGGTGGTCCATTTTCGAATCAGGATGTTTCCAGTTGTAGCTGAATCCCTCCTGGTCCAGTTTTCCCAAGTGGGGAATCATCTGGTCGTTCTTGAGGAGCAGAGATCCGGGAGGGACGAGGAGCCGAAGGGCGAGTTGAACCGGATCGACATTCTCGATCAATTCTTCTTCTTTTAGAAAATGGAGCATTTCCCGATAGTCTTCTTTTGTGGTCCAGGGGGTGAAGGCGACCCACGTCGGTCGAAAGGTGATTCCCGCCTTCTGTACCGTTTCCAGTGCTGCGAAGATCTCCTCTTTTGAATGTCCCTTGTCGAGGTTTCGAAGCACTGTATTGCTCATCGATTCCACCGCTGAGGTGATGAAAGCGCATCCCGTCTCTTTCAGTTCCGGAAGGAGTTCCCTATGTTTCAAGAGATGTTCCACCTTGATGGTGGCATCAAACGTCAGGTCGGGCCACTCATCATGAAGAGCGTGCACAATCTTTCGTGAATGTGTGGGGCCGTTGAGGAAGTCGGGGTCTCCAAAGGTAATATGGCGGGCGCCTGCTTCCACCTGTTGCCGAATGTCCGCAAGAACGATCTCTTCTGGAATCCCAAAGAATTTTCCTCCATAGACCGGAGGAATCGGGCAGTGGGTGCAGAGATGTTTGCACCCTCGGGTTGCTTCCACGTATCCGGCAGGAAGGTGTTCGACCCCGTTGTCGAAGTGGGCGTATTTCTCCAGAGGGAGGAGGGTCTCCCGAAAGGGGACGGGGTAGACCTGGCGCGTCAGGGAGAGATGGGATCCTTTTTCCATAGAGGTGGCAAGGGCCACCAGAGGGGTTTCGAATTCCCCTCCGATCGTGGAATCAGCATGGTTTTTCCGGAGATAGTCGGAGTTTAATTCCGCATAGAGCCCGAAGAAGTTGATATGTGCGGCGGGATTGAGCTTTCGGATGCGCTCCGCCGCCCCGACTCCAATTCGAAGAGCGGTATGCATCGGAACGGAAATCGCGATCAGGTCGCTCTCGCAGACTTTCTCTTCCGGGAAAGATTCTACGGCCAGATCTGTTATGTCGGGCGAGAATCCGGCTTGTTTCAAAAACCGTGCCGCCATGGCGACCGGGAAGGGTTGATGTCCCAGTTCATAGCAGGAAAGGAGAAGGACCTTCTTCACGCAAGATCGTCCTTTTTCCCCGCATGCCGGACCACGGCATGAACCCGGGGAACGATCAGGTCACAATCTCTTTCCAGGGGGACCGAAAGGATCTCGAGGAACTGGTCGGTATACTCTTTTAAGATTCCCGGATACTCCTTGATTCCATCTTCTACTTCGACATCGACAATGACCTTTTTCCCGACAAACCGTTCAAGGATCGGATCGTACGCATTTCCAAAATGGCCGATCAGGTCCTGGCTCATGCCCGACATCTGGCCTCCCTGAGAGGCGGCCATTTGCGAAGTTTTTTTTGCGCTTCCCAGGAAGGCATCGAAAGACTTTACAATTGCATCTCTCAGGATGTTGAAAAAGTTTCGGAGTTTTCTTGCTCCTCTTCGGAGGAAGTTGGGCTTGTGACATCGGGTGATCTCCTTGAGTCGCCTTTTCTGATTCCGATCGGTCAGTTGATCGTGATGGCGATGGAGAACACTGATGTTCTTGTATTCGGATTCGTATAGGAGGGTCGAAGTTTCCGAATTCCCTTCTTCTGATTTTTTCTCGGTGGAGTAGACCACTTCAAATCCGGCACTGAAAACGCCCAGGGTTCCTTCTTCCGGACTTTTCCCTGTGAGGGTCAGTGAGATGGGATATCCGTGAAAGTCCTTGAGGCACCGATCTCTGCTTCGAGATCGGAGGAAGGCCCCGAGAATTGCAGCGGCAAAGATAAAGAGAATCGTCAGCGCGAGGACATTCTCAAGAAGGATCTCCGTCAGGGTTGGTTCTGATGCGCCGAGCAGGAGGACCATAAGAAGTGTTCTTCTCCCTCACGAAGGGTCGATTGCATGGTGGGCCGTGAGGGGCTCGAACCCCCGACCCCCTCGGTGTAAACGAGGTGCTCTGCCAATTGAGCTAACGGCCCGCGAGCGCGTATTCTATGCGGAGAGTCAAACGGGGTCAACTTCCCGTGAACCTTGTGGAACCCCTTTCTCAGGCGGGGACGGAGACGGTCTTTTCCTGGAGCACCTCCGCGTTCGGTCCAAAAGCACACTTCCCGATGATTTTCGCCCCGGCCTCAACGCGGAGGATCGGGGCGGTGAAATCTCCATAGAGGCGTCCGGTTTTCCCGACATGAATTGCTTCGCGAGAGCGGACCGGTCCCTTGACCTCGCCTTGAATCGTCAATGAGCGAACGCGGACATTCGCGATCAACGTCCCTTTTTTCGTGACGGTGATCGTTCCCTCGCTGAAAAACTCGCGCCGGGCGCAGTACTCCTTTACCTTCTCATCTTCGGTCGGAAGGCTTTGGTGACACCCGGAGCAGAGGATCGAACGGGCGTTGGTACTCACTTCGATCCCGGTCTCACACCGTGGGCATTGGACTCGACGTGTCCTGGGTGCGCGCGCCATTCGCCTCTACTTTTTGGTCGGAATGGGAGTGGCGGACTCTTCGCTGACGAATTCGGCTTTCTTGGAGCCTTTTTCTCCCTTCTTCAGCGCATCGGGACTGACGTGGAGGTTTCCGATAAAGGTCGCCCCTTCTTCCACAATCAGCTTGGGGGCACGGAGGTCTGCTTTGACCTGCGAAGTCGCGGTCAGTTCCACCCGATCGGTCGCGAGAATGTTCCCCTCGAGAGTTCCATCGATGGTCGCTTTTCCGACGGAGAGATCTCCGTTGATCTCGGCTGCTGTGCCGACGGAAATGGCGCCCTTCGACGTGATTTTCCCTTCGAGACGTCCTTCGAATTTCATTTCTCCTTCGAAGGTGAGTTCGCCCTTGAAGGCGACATCGCTTCCAATAACGGTGGGGGTGTGCGAACGGATTTTGTCTGACATGAGTAACCCTCTCTCTCTAACTAAAAACGTCGTTGAATGAGGGAATTATGGAAGGTCCTTTGGTCAGAGTCCAGCAGATTTATACCGGAGCGAATTAAGATTTCTTTTTCTGGAATCCCGTGACGACGTAGGTTCCGCTCCTCGCATCGGTTGTCAATTTGATGATTCCGGACCGTTCGGCATCTTCCAGAAGGTCGCTGAAGGTGTGATAGCCGTAGAAACTTTCATCGAATTGCGGGCTTTTTCGTTTGATGGTGTCCTTGATCATCGAGGAGTAGAGCGTCTCCTTGTTGTTTCGTTTGAGCGCCAGGATCGAGTCGATCAACTGTTGCATCGCCGAGTGCCGTTTTAGGGGAACGGTATCGGGGATAGAGGGCGGTGCGAGCGGGGCCCGTTCGATATCCTCAATGTAGATGAATTCATCACAGTTATCGCGGAGAAGATCGGATGTGGAGTCTTTCATGCCGATCCCGATGACCGTTCGGCCGTTTTCCTTCAGTTTCGACACGAGGGGGGAGAAGTCGCTGTCCCCCGAGACGATCACGAAGGTCTCAATATGCGACTTCGAGTAGGAAAGGTCCATTGCGTCGACAACCATTCGGATGTCGGCGGAGTTCTTTCCAGTACGGGATCTTTTCGGGATCTCGATCAGTTCGATGGCACTTTCGTGGAAGGCCGTTTTGTACTCCCGGAACCGACCCCAGTCCGCATACGCTTTCTTGACCGTGATCTTTCCCTTTTCGAGCATTCGGTCGAGAACTTTGACAATGTCGAATTTTCTTCTCGATCCACGAACGCCAAGAACCAGGTTTTCGAAGTCGATGAAGACCGCGAGTTGATGATTATCGTCTGTCATAGAGACACTTTCTCTTGAGGGAGAAGGGGCGTCAATTAAAAATAGACTTTAATGAGTCGCCGAACACGATTTCGGGTGGGAGCCCTTGGGTTTACTTTCCTGGGAGTTTTTCTCCTCGGGCAACTTCTTCTGGGGAATTTTCGAAGGGAGACCTCTGTCATGACCGGGCATGTTGTCCATGTGGAGGGACCTCATGCTCACTATCAGTTCTTTTATCAGACCCGGGTCTATGAAGGGATCATGGAGGGCGGCCGGAAGGGGGGCGAGGTTCCTGTTTTTTTCGATCCCGCAGATCCTTCCCGTAACCATGCCCGGAAGAATGGGGAGAAACCTCCGCTCTACCAGGATTCCGGATTTCCGATCCCGCTGATAGGAGGAATCTTCGCTCTGGTGATCGGTCTCAGTTTCGGAATGGCTCTTAGACGTTTGTAGTGCTTTTCTTGTGTTCGAAGATGTACCAGTTCCAGAGTTGCCGAACCTCTTCCAGTTTTTGTGTCTGAGAACGGAACTGTCTCTGCAAAACGTTTGTAAAGATCATGAGACTCGCGATAACGATCAGCGTGTTTATCATGACCGGGTGGGTAAACTTCATCGCCATTTTTGAGAAGATCGCAATCATCAGTCCTACGGCATAGCCCGCATATTTGGCGGCGAAGCCGATCCCGTGGGTTCGGGAAAGAAGTTCCGCTTCTGCGGAGAAATGATCCCGGATTTCGAACATTTGTTCTTCGGAAAGATCTGTCGGGAGTTTTTGTTTGAACGTATCGCGGAAAACGAGGTAGCGAAGGTAGGTCCAATCTTCCCGGTAAAACTGGACGAGTCCCCATTCGTTCTCATATTTTCCCCGGAAGGTTTTACCAATGGTTCGGCGTTCAAGCCAGATACGGATACCGATCAGGACTCCGGTGATCAGCACGATTCCAACAATTCGATCGGCAAGGCTTGTCTGGATGGCGTTCTTCTCAAGGATCGTTTCCATGAAAATCACCCCTGCGGCATAGAGGGTCAGGAGGCATCCTTGGGCGATCCGGTAGAGGCGGGCGCCTTTGCGGGAGAGGGCGAGAAGAGTGGATTCCTGATACGCCTGGAGAACTTTCTTCCGGATTTCAGTCTGTTTCTCACTCATTTCCGCTTCAGTATAGGTTTTAAAGGGCTTCTGGTCCAAAAATCAATGGCACTAACATAAAGCTAACATTGTTATTGTTTTTGTGATAGGCTTCTTTCGTGAGGGAAGAACGGATCGGGGAGAAACTCGGAAAGATCGTCGTTCGTTATGAACGTGGACGGGTGGAGCCCCTCTATTTTCAGTGGGGAACTCGTGACTTTCATGTACGGGTTCTCAATTCCCATTGGATCGACCGGATGACCCGTCCGATCCGTTATTTCTTTTCGGTGACGGCTGATTCGGGAGAAGTCTTTCTCCTCTCGTACCGGGAGGGCGAACCGGTCTGGTATCTCGATAGTCTGATTGTGAATGGAAGGTAGGGGATGCGTTCTATTCTCTTTCATGTTGATGTGGATGCGTTCTTCGCTTCTGCCGAGCAACTTCGAAATCCGTTTCTTCGGGGGCGCCCGGTGGCGGTCGGAAGTGGGGTGATCGCTTCCTGTAGTTATGAAGCCCGGGCTCGGGGGCTTTCCAATGGAATGGCCCTCCATCAGGCGCAACGAATCTGTCCCGAACTGGTGGTGGTAGAGGGGCGGTATGAAGTGTACCGTTGCCTCACGGATGCTCTCTGGGAGATCTGTCTTCGGTATGCTCCGGCCATCGAGACGTTTCTTGATGAAGCGCTCTGCGATTTCTCGGGAACAGATCGGATCTATCCCGATCTGGTCGAGGTAGGGCATCGTTTACGAAGAGAGGTTCGGGAAGAGATCGGTCTTCCGGTGACCGTCGGGATTGCGAAAAACCGGATGATGGCCCGGCTCGCTTCCAAGTCGGCCAAGCCGGACGGATTGCGGTTTATTCCTCCCGGGCAGGAAGAGGCGGTTCTTCTTCCCCTCGGGATCGAGCACCTTCCCGGGGTGGGGCCAAAAACGGCCGCGCTCTTTCGAGAGATGAAGATTCGTACCGTGGGGGAATTCCGTGCGATTCCCCGCGAGACGCTCGAGGGGATGCTCGGAAAGGTGGGGCACGATTTATATGACCGGGCTCGTGGAGAAGATACCCGCGCGGTTCGGGAACGGGAGATTCCTCGGACGATTTCGCGGGAGACCACCTTCCATGAGGCGACCGCCAAGAGAGAAGAGATCGACGGGATGCTTTTCTATCTTGTCGATCGGGGCATGAGAACGATTCGTCAATTGGGACTTCAAGTACGAACGGTGAAAGTCTCTCTGCGATACTCCGACTGGGTGCGGGAGGATGCCACGCGCTCCCTCCCCCCCACGTCGATTGACGAAGAAGTTCAGCCGGTTGTCCGGCAGCTTCTGTGGGGACGGTATACCCGTCGAGTGACCTTGCGGCATGTCGGGGTCGTGTTTGGTAATTTCAGCCGGCAGGGGGCACAACTCGATCTCTTTTCGGACGGTCGATTTCGTCTTTTGCATGAGGCGGTCGATCAGATTCGAGAGAGGTTTGGTCACGGGGCGATCGTGGCGGGGAGGGCGATCTCTCTTCTGGGGAAGATCCCGCACGATTCTTACGGCTATATTCTTCGGACTCCGTCGTTGACAAAATGATCTGTGTTCGTAGCTGGTACAGTTTTCTTCGGGGAACCGCTTCTCCGACCGCCCTGGTCGATCGGGCGAAAGAGCTTGGGATTCGTTCTTTGGCTCTCGCAGATGAGGAGAGTCTTCACGGTTCGGTTGAGTTCTGGAAGAGGTGCCGGTCGGTCGGGATTCATCCCGTACTTGGGGCCTGGGTAGCCGGGGAACTCTATCTTGTTCAGAATCGGATCGGGTATGCGAATCTTTGTCGGAAGATTACGGCACAAAAAAAGGGAGAGGTGTTCTCTGATCGGGAGGGGCTTCTTGTTTCTCCCCCCGGAACGAGGGCGGTTACGTTTTCCGTTCCGCGAGAGTTTCGGGTTCACCAGCTTGTTTCGGCAATTCGACAGAACACTCTTCTCGAGCATGTCGGCCGTCTCGATTCTTCCGGGGAGGTTCTTCGGCCGGATGACGATCCGGCCGCGACCGATCGGATTGCCGGCGCGTGCTCGTGGGAATTCCTTCCGGCACCCAAAATCTTTCCCGAGTTTGGAGGGGGGGGGGAAGAGCTGCGCCAACTCTGTTTCGAGGGTCTTGCCTGGCGCTATCCCCGGCGTCCTCCTTTCGAGAGATTATGTCGGGAACTCGATCTGATCGGGAAACTCGGGTATGCGGACTACTTTCTTGTTGTGCGGGATATTGTGCGTCATTCTCGCGATCGAGGGGTACCGGTGGCCGGACGGGGGTCGGGGGCGAGTAGTGTTGTGGCGTATGTTCTCGGGATTACCAATGTCTGTCCCATCGAATTTGATCTTCCTTTTGAACGATTCCTTCATGAAGGGCGCTCGGACTATCCCGATCTCGATATCGATTTCTGTTGGCGAATCCGTGACGACATTCTCGATTATGTCTTTCACCGCTTTGGGGATGTGGCGATGGTGTCGAGTCACATCACTTTTCAACCCCGTTCCGCTTTTCGAGAAGCGGCCAAGGCGTTTGGTTATTCCGATGCCCAGGTGAGTCAATCGAAGCGGCGGAGGGTTCCTCTTCCAGAGCAATCCCGGATCGAAGCGGCGGCAAAGGCGCTTCTCGGCAGACCTCGTCATCTTTCGGTTCATTGTGGTGGGGTGGTTCTTCGTCCGGACGGGGTCGCTCCGATGCAGCCGGCCGAGAAGGGAGTGATGGTCACCCAGTATGACAAAAGATCGGTAGAAGCGGTGGGGTTGGTGAAAATCGATCTTCTCGGGAATCGAGCCTTGTCGACGATTCGAGAGACGATTGACATCGTCGAGAAGACGACCGGAACCCGGCCTGATGTGGAGCGTCTTCCGATCGATGAGCTGACGGTGCGTCTTGTTCAGGAGGGGAATACGATCGGGTGTAATCAACTGGAGTCTCCTGGAATGCGGGCGCTCTTGCGCATGATGAAGCCTTCCAATCCAAAGGGGTTGATGAAGGCTCTCGCCTTGATTCGTCCGGGAGCTTCCGCCCTTGGAATGAAAGAGCGATTTATTCGCCGAGTACGGGGGTTGGAACCGTCTCCTCCTGGGGCGATGTTGGCGGATACGCACGGCGTGATGCTGTACGAAGACGATGCCATGATGGTCGCTTCCGGGCTTGCGGGACTCTCTCTTTCTGAAGGGGATCTCTTTCGTCGGAAGGTTCAGAAAATTCAGACCGAGGAAGAAGGGGTGGCCCTTTCCCGGGAATTTCTCGCCCTTTGCGCGGCCAGGGAAACGCCTCCTGATGTGGCGGCCGATTTCTGGGTCCAGATGACGAAGTTCAACGCGTTTTCCTTTTGCCGGGCGCATGCGGCTTCTTACGGGGCTCTTGCCTGGGCCTCTGCATGGCTGGCGGCACACTATCCGGCGGCACATTGGGTGGGCGCGATCAACAATAACCAGGGCTTATACGATATTCGCGTTTATGTCGAGCAGGCGAAGCGGGAAGGGATTCGAATTTCCCTTCCCTGTCTGCAAAAATCGGAAAAGGAATTTACCGAAGAGCGGGGGGGGATTCGTGTCGGGCTCGGAAGAATTGCCTCGTTATCTCACCGGGAGATCGAACAGATTTTTCAATCTCGTCCCTTTGATTCGGTCGAAGATTTTCTCTGTCGCACCCGGGTCTCGCGACCCTCTCTTCGGAACCTGGTTCTCTGTGGAGCCTTCGACTGGACGGGGCTTTCCCGACCTCGGATCTGGATGAGCGTTCGATCGAGGGGGGGGGCGGTTCCTCCGATCCCCGACCATACGGAATCAGAGAAGTTTCGGTACGAGATGGAGATCCTTGGGCTCTCGGCCCGCCAGCACCCTCTTTTCTACGTTTGTCCCGGACGATCTACCGATAGTCGTATTCTTTCCCGGAGGGTCGGTCGTTCTGTTCGTCTCGTTGGGATTATGGCGACGGCTCGGGTGGCGATGACCGCTCGAAGAGAGGCGATGCAGTTTCTGACTCTGGAGGACGAGTATGGTCTTTTTGAAGTGACCTGTTTTCCGAGAATCTTCCAGCGGTACCGCTCTCTCGTGGGCACTCTGGGGCCGTATATCGTGGAGGGGAAAGTAGAAGAGCGGTATGACGCGATTACCTTGAATGCGGAGAAAATCTCACATATGGCTCGAGAATGAAAAAACGAGGAGAGAAGTTCTTCCCCTTTCCGTACAGGAAAGGGTGAATATAAAAGAAGTTCAAAATTGCGTCCGTTGTCATCGATCTGTCTTCCCTTCCTCGGAAGCCCATCTCGTCGTGATGTACCGTTCACTCGATCTATGTGGGCGATGCTGGATGAGTTTTCTCCGTTGGCTTCGTATTTCGCTGATGGAGGGGGATTTGGAGAAAGTAGTGGGAAGAAGATCCTCAATCCTGATCTGTTTCCAGAACAGATTCGGTTTCTCGCAGGAGAAAGTTCGACTGATTACTCACCAGTTCTGGATGGTTCTCAAGATGCTGCTTTAGATTCTGGTAAAGAGTTTGATATCGTTGCTGCGAATCCAGAGGGGCAGCGTTCTTAAACTCAAAAAACTGACCCGCGAGAACCAAATACCGTGAGCGGGCGGGATCGAAAGCAGCGCCCTTCCTGGCATCTTTTGGCCAAACTCTCCCCCTCTTCTTTGGTCGTTTTTCCACGGTTGAGAAAGAGTTCCAAGAGTTCCACTTGTGCGCGCAGGAGGAACGCTTGTGCATTGTCGGAAGGGGAGAGAACCCGCAAGAGGTCTTCGTAAATCACATGAAGGAGGCCGATCACATTCGTTTGTCCTCCCAAACGAAGGAATCCGTCCGGATTCTGTTCGAGAGCATTGAAATAGATTTCGGCACGAAAAAGATAGGCTTGCAGGTAGTTTGGGGTCTGTTTCAGGATCAATTCAAAATCCAGGCCACATTGGTCGAGTTGTTTCAGTGCGGTCATAATCTTATTCCCGGAGGCGGCTTCGATGGCGTATGTTCCGCGGATGAGCGCGCGAAGCATGAGCGCTTTGCGTGCAAGGCTCGGTTGTTCCATACATCTTGTCGTATCCTGGATGACGAGTTCAACAAGGCCCTGGAGGGGCTTTCGGGTTCGGTTTTTCAAGGTGGCGAGTTGGTAGGCAAAGTTTGCCCTCTTCATCCGAAGCAGCAGGTTTTTCGGTTCTTTCTCGACAAATTGAGAAAGTTCTTCCAGGGAGGTTTCGAGTTCTTTCCATTCAATCGGACCCTCCGAAGGTCCAAAGGATTCTTTCGAGAGAAGAAGTTCTCTCGCCCGGATGGCGATGTTGATATTTCCCGGTTCCTGCTTTTCCCTCTTTCGTGTTATTTCGAGTGCTTTTCCTAATTCGTCCGAAGGATTCCCTCTATTTCCAATCGGTGAACTTTTCGGACACCCCCGATCCCAATTACACCTCTGCAGAGTGGGAGTCGATTCCGATGTGGCAACTGGATGGAAAGTGGGTGGGCGAAGTTCCGTATGTAGATCCCTCTATGGATCATGTCGCCTGGTTTCTCGATTATCGGGGGGGCTCAGCAAGGGAGCGAAGTTATGCCTCTACCCGGGTGATGTTGCACTCTTCTGCCACCTTCTCCGGTCCTCCGGAAAAGACGGGATCCGGTAACGACTGTTCTGCAACATCGATTTGGGCTCAGAGGCAACTCGGAACGTATCTCTTTTTCTTTATGATGGGAATGGGACTTATTCTTGTCGTGCTTCTTTCTCTTCCACGCCGACGCGGAGAATCGATATAGCCCGGTTTATTTTCGGATGCCCCGGACAAGGTAGATGAGACCAAAATGAAAAAATCGGAGTTCGACATCAGAGCAGTGTTGTTTCATCTCTTCGACGATCTCTTTATGAATGTCGGTCCATCCTTCGGTAAAGATCTTTCGGAACATCGGTCCGGGTCCGAGGAACCATCCGGGCGGCAGTCGATCATCGGTCAAGACGAGTCGTCCTCCCGGGCGAAGGACCCGCGCCATTTCGGAAAGAGCCCTGGGCCAATCCGGGACTGTCGTAAGGACGTAGGTGGAGAGAACCCGGTCGAAGGTTGCGTTCGGAAAAGGAAGGCTTTGCCCGGTCCCCATCGAAAGTCTCCGGGCTCTCCGTCGTGCGATCTTCAAGAGACCGGCACTCGGATCGATGCCGACAATATGGGAGGGGAGGCGGGGGAAGTTGAGACCCGTTCCGCATCCGACATCCAGAATCCGGTGGCTCTGGTCCGCCTGTAGTTCCCGTACCGCATGGTCGCGATACCGTCCATCCTTCCCGAGGGAGAGGGTCGAAACGATCGAATCATAGAAGGGGGCTCGACGATCATACAGATGTCGCACTTCCTCCAACGTAAACTTACTCACGCGATTCTCCCGCCGGTGTATAGGAGGCAAGGGTAAAGGTTTGCGTCATTTTCATGACGGTGACGGTGACCTGAACCAGTCCGATCCCCTCGGCATACCATTCGAAGTCCCGGGTTGTTTTTTTCGATTTTCGGTCGGTCCTCTCGACACGAAGTTTGGTGCAGGAGATCTTATTTCCCAGGATCTCCAGTTCTTCCGGTTTCTCGACCGTACAAGTTGCGAGATCTTCGTCGGGAAAGTCGATCGTCCAACGGTCCCCTTGTTTCATCGGAAATCGCATGATCAACTGTTCCCGGTTATGCCGGCGGGCAACGATCCCTTCCGCAGCCTTTTTCATGGAGAGTGTTTTCTCTCCGAGAAGGGGAAGCGTAAAGATCATTTTCTTCCATTCTTTTTCCGTTCCTTCTGCGACTTCCCGTTTTATTTTCAGCCCGAGTTGGGACCGGTACTCCCATCGACATCCTGTTCCGAGGGGATAATAGTCCTTATTCACAACGAGAGGAGGGGCGGAGAGCGGGGGTGGGGCCGGCTTTTCCGTGCACCCGCAGGTGAGCAGAAGGGGAACCAGAAGGACTCTCCAGATCATGCCGCTACTCTACGGTTCGGGAAGGGGGGCGACAAGTTTCGATCTTTATGAAAATGTGACTGATTTCCTTGAGGGGATCATATTTAGAAAGTAGGATCCCCTTTCGAAATGCCTCCCCGAACACCCAAAATCTCAAAAGAGCAGAAGCTGCAGATGTACCACGATCTGGTACTGACGCGGGCGTTGGATGATCGTGCGCAAGCGCTCTATCGCCAAGGCAAGATCACCGGAGGGCTCTTCTCTTCTTTGGGGCAGGAAGCGATCTCGATCGGTGCCGCGCACGCGTTGGAAAAAGAAGATTACGTTGCTCCGATGATTCGAAATTCCGGAGTCGTTCTCGTCCGGGGGCACACGGCCCGGGACATCATGACGCAATACTTCGCACGGGCCACTTCTCCGACAGGGGGGAAGGACAACAGTCAGCACTTCGGGGATGTGGAACGGACCGGTGTGGTCTCTTGTATTTCCATGTTGGCAACACTTGTTCCGGTCATGGCGGGAATGGCTTTGGGTGCCAGGCTCAAAGGAGAGACGCGCGTCGCGATGACATTCATCGGGGATGGAGCTCTTTCTGTAGGAGACTTCTACGAGGGAATGAACTTCGCCGCCATCCAGAATCTTCCTCTTGTTGTCATCATTGAAAATAATGGCTACGCCTACTCCACGCCGACAGAGACCCAGACCCTTCCAAAGAATCTGGTCGACAAGGGTCTTGCCTTTGGGATCAAAGGGAAGGTGGGGGATGGGAATGATGTTACGGAAGTGTATCGACTGACCCGGCAAGCGGTCGATGCTGCTCGCGCCGGAAAGGGCCCGCAGTTGCTGGAGTTTAAGACCTTCCGTATTCGCGGGCATGCGGTGCACGACCCGGCGGAATATGTTCCGCCTTCGGTACTCGAATCGTGGAAGAAGAAAGATCCGATCGAACGTTTTGAGACCGAATTTACGGAAGCCGAACGGGCGGACGTTCGCTCGAAGGTGGATGAAACTGTTGAGGATGCGGTCCGCTTTGCGGACGAAAGTCCCTGGCCGGAAGGGGCGGAAGCCCTGCGCGGTGTCTTTGAAGATGATTCGATCGTTCCCTATACACCCTGGTGGGAAAAATAATGGCCGAGATTACCTATCTTGACGCAATCACCAAGGCGCTCGGTGATGAGATGGAGCGGGATCCTTCCGTCTTTCTCATGGGAGAAGATATCGGCTCTTATGGAGGGGCCTTTCGGGTCACCAAAGGATTGCAGGAACGGTTTGGTGCCGAAAGGGTGATCGATACCCCGATTGCCGAAGAAGCTTTTGTGGGGGCGGCGATCGGCGCGAGTTACGTTGGAATGCGTCCGGTCGTTGAATTCCAATTTATCGATTTCATCGCCTGTGCGTTCGACATGATTGTGAACTTTGCCGGTACCAGCCGGTATCGATGGGGGCAGGGCGTTCCGATCACGATGCGCGGCCCGTGGGGTGGGGCGGTTCGGGGAGGACCTTTCCATTCTCGGAATCCGGAGATGTGGTTTGCCCATTCGCCCGGCATCAAAGTGGTCGCGCCTTCCACCCCGACCGATGCTCTTGGCTTGATGCGCGCCTGTATTCGGGACAACGATCCATGTCTTTTCCTCGAACATAAATATCTCTATCGACGGATCAAGGAAGTGGTTCCCCAGGAGGATTACATCATTCCAATCGGAAAGGCGAAGGTCGTGGAAGAAGGGGATGATCTTACGATTGTCACCTACGGGATGATGGTGCACCGATGTCTCGAAGTGGTGAAGGATCTCGACGCTTCGATCGAAGTGATCGATCTTCGCTCGATCTATCCGCTCGACCGGGAAGCGATTGTCCAGAGTGTTCAGAAGACGAGCAAACTTCTCGTTGTGCATGAAGATACCCGCACCGGTGGGATTGCCGGGGAAATTTCGGCGACCATAAATGAAGAGGCCTTCGAATACCTGTCCGCTCCGGTTATTCGGGTAACGGCTCCGGACACCCCCGTGCCGTACTCGGCCCCCATGGAAGATTTCTTCCTCGTTCAGCCGGATGAGATTGCGAAGGCGGCGAAGAAGCTTCTCGCCTATTAAGGTTTGGTGGCCCGGGCGATGAAGATCTGATCGGGATCGACCCCACGACTTCCGCTGAACCGTTCGGTTCTTTCTCCGATTCCGTTGGTTCCGGGCTGAGAGGACCAGTAGGTAATTCCTGTGATCTTCCTTCCCGACCGTTCCCATTTGAGGAAGATGACCGAGTGTCCGCTTCCATTTTTCCGCCAGAGTTGGACGAAGTCTCCGGGGCGGGCATCCTCCGGTCGAACGACTTTTTGGCCGAGGCCCATGGACGTGAGTGCTTCGAGTATCAGTTTTTTCTTATCCCCGTTGCGGGAGGCTCCATACCAGCGGAGTCGGAGTTCGGTTACGTCGGAGGGGGATAGCCGGCCGATTCGAAATGGTTTCCCCGTTTTCCGGCAGGCTTCCTCGTATGCTTTGAAGTAGACTTCGAACGTGAGGCCGCAGCAGTAGGATCGATTCCTGCTATCCCCTTTTGCGATCGTTTTTCCCTGGTAGATGAGATCCTGGGTCGTTCCGGCCCACTTGCTGCCCCTGGGCCACCAGTATTGATAAGAGCCATCTGTGGGGTAGCCCTTCATCATTTTCAGGACGGTGGGATTGAGCGGACGGGCGGAATCTCCCGTTGTGGAACAGGAAGGCGCGACAAGCGCCAAGACTATCGCCAGAATCCAGGTCATTTCTCTCTCCATGCCCGAAGCCAGTATCGTCGTGTCACCTGCTTTATTCAACGTCTTCCCGGCCGGAATTCGTACATCAATATTGGCATATGATTTTCGGATGGGTAGAATATGTCCGATGGCGAGTGAACTCTGTCCTCTTTGTGCCCAATCGTTCGAAGCGAGACCGGGAGAGACGGTCTGTCCGGAATGTGCGTCGATGGACCAGGAGGAGGCGGTTGCCTCTCCTCCCGAGCCGATTGTTCCGGAGGAACCTGCACCACCACCCCCGCCTCCGCTACCCCCTTCACCCGAACCGGTTGCCACGGATCCACCCCCGGCCGTTGCTCCCCCTTCCCATCAGCACCCCTTTCCGAAGCCGGAGCCGATTGTGTACGGAAACCGGGGGAATTCTCATAAAGGGATATCGATCGCCGTTATGGTCGTGATCGGCATCATCGGTCTGGTGGCGATCGGGGGGATCACCCTTTACTCGTTTGAGGAGAGAGAGCGCGCACAGATCAGGCAGGAGATGCGCAGAGAGTATCAGCAAAGGAATAAATACCAGAAAAATCCCTCTGCCAAACCCAAAATCAATCCCATAAAGACCTCCGCCTGTAATCTTTGTAGTGGAAAGAAAACCTATCGTTGCTATGTCTGTAAAGAGGGGTGGCAGTATTGCAATGCGTGCGGGCGTGACGGGATTCTTCCGAATGGGAAGCGGTGCAACAAATGTATCGGAAAGGGCGTCCTGCCCAAGAAATGTGTCAAATGCAAGGGGACCTACCGGGTGCCTTGTGTTCTCTGTACCAAGTAGTGTTCCTATCCCGTATTTAGCGCACTCCCGTATCCGAAATTTCAGCCGGTTTCTTCGTAAAAGCCATGACCAGATAATAAAGAGATAGAAGGGCGAGGAGTGTTGCCACCCCCAGATCCCAACCCGATACAGAATCACCTTTGTCTATAATATATGTGCCGGCGCCACAGCAAAACATCAGTGCTGTGGAAACCCAGAAGGCCTTCGGGATCCTGCTAAACTTCTTATTAATCATCTTCTCCGCAAGGTGATCTCGTTGATCTGATTTCGAAGTCATCATTTTCCTGAGCAATCCAAATAGGATAATTAGAAGGAAAAGTCCGCCAAAAAAAGATATGGGACCCAGGAACCCGATCGAATCCATCTTTTCTCGAATATCCTGCTCGATTTGATCGGCATTCATGGCCAGTACGTACAGTTCGGATGACCAGATTATCGCCGAAAGGACTGAAAGGAAGAGCAAAGAAAGCGTCCCTCCCAGAACAAGGAAAACGACCCTGGAATTCAGTTTCTTCCATCCCATCCCGGTCGGATCTTCTTTTCGAAAGATCTCAGAGAAAATCTCACGATTCTTCCCCATGATGCTCAGACCGTAAAAGGCAGAAATGATCATTCCGCAAATCAAAATGGGATGCACTATTTCTAATGGATTCATTGGATCCTCCCCGATTGAGTCATGTCCATGAATTACTTTTGCAGTTCATCCGGACGATACTTGCTGATGAAGAACAGTTCTTTCAGTGATTTGCGTTTGTTGGTTATTCCGAGCTGATTCTCAATTTTTTTAATCCGAAGTTCATACGTAATAAGAACGATCAAGAGAAATAGGAAATAGATGGTACCCATCGTGAAAGCCCTCCTGTCGAAAAATCAATCTATCTGGATGACCACGCAGACATACATTGGCCGAAAGGGAAGGTTGGTTTTAAATAGGCGCGCTCTTTTCGGTTCATAAGAGGCCTTCTCCCACTATTGGGGGTAAGTTTAAAACCGCGACCTCATTCCGGTGATTGTATTTCGGTGGGGCAATACAGGTTT
>PVBE011341751.1_pt1 | contig 25386 bp, 21 predicted proteins | sample 1631181 | NCBI WGS metagenome assembly PVBE01 (sample SAMN08397723, study PRJNA350692) | Marine metagenome, whole genome shotgun sequencing project. | isolation source: water | place: Pacific Ocean | collected 2012-04 | reverse complement strand
TGGCGGGACGGGTCAATTGAAACCAGTAGACCACGGCGGGGGCGTTGGGCTCGGCGTCTTTTTTTGGGCCATGGGCCCAGAAGCGCTTGCCGGTGACGATGTCCTTGAGGCCGTCGCCATCGACGTCGGCCAAGTCGAGAGCGTGCAACTGGGAGAACTTCACCCCGTACGGACTGTCCGCCGGCTTGTTGTTCATGATGATATGCAATTTGAAGGTGATGTTGCCCCCTTTGCGGATTTGCTCGTACCAACCGAGTCCGTAGCCGTGGGCGGCAAGCGAGGTGATGACGTCGTTGAGGCCGTCGCCGTTGACGTCGTAGGCGAACATGTGGGCTCCGCCGGTTCCGAAGGCGAAGGGGTGAAACTTCCATTCGGGATCACCTTTCAGGTCGGTGGGCTGTTCCCACCAGCCTTCTTTCAATAGAAGGTCTTTCCGCCCGTCCCCGTTGACGTCTCCGTAACCGATCCCATGGCTGTATCGTTGCCATTTTCCTTTGGCCGAAATGCGGTGAACGGTCCACTTGTCGGACATCTTCTTCCAGTTCGGCTCGGCGTATGCGACGTAACCTTCGCTGTTGTAGATCACCTCGGCCTTGCCGTCGCCAGTGACGTCCACGAAGGAGGGAGATTCGTTATCCGTCTTGTCGAAGCCGAAGTGTTGTTTCCAATGGCCCTTGGCTCCCTTGGGGTTCTCGTACCAATAGGTGATCTTGCCCGGCCAGGGAATGGCCAGGACGTCGTCCCACCCGTCTCCGTTCAAGTCATGCGCGTAGGTGAGGAAGTTGTCCGAATATCCGTTCCCGCCACTGAGTTCTCCCTTGAAGCCCTGGATTTTTTCCACTTTCCCATCCGGTTTCTTCAACTCGAAGCTTTCGGTGGCGGGGCGCAATTCGTGGCGTTTCTTGAAGGTCGGTCCCTCGAACCAGTAGGGTCCGTACGCGACGTCGCCGTGACCATCCTTGTTGAAGTCGCCTGAGTCGGCTCCCTCGGCCCAGAATTCATTGGTCAGCCTAATTTTCTTCCATTCGTGGACGACGTAATCCCTCGCCGTGGCAAAGAGCGGCAAGGTGGCGGGCAAAGCGAGGAGCAACAATTTTTTCATGGTTCGAAGCATTGGGATGGTGATGGCCTCGGCAAGGCCGAAACGCTTTTTCAGTCAAGCAGGGTCAAGGGATTGACGCGGTTCCTCAAAGGCATTTTCACGGTTTGGCCACCTAACCTGTGGGACTCGAAGACGGAACAGGCGAATTCGGCGGTCATGCGGCCTGCCTCCAGGTCGCATAGGGGTGACCGATCTTCTTGAATGGCCGCGACCAAGTCGCGGGCGGCGGAAACATGGTTGTGGATTGTGCCGCGGACATCGTGAGATTCGGGTTTGCCGACACCCGCGGAGGTGACGGGAATCCACTTGCGGTCCGCTTTGGCGGGCTCCCAAGGCGAATTCTCCATGAAATGAACAAGAGGTTCCTTGTCGTTGCGAAGATCGACGACTCCTTTGTTACCGATGATTTGCAGACCGAAGGCAGCCTCACGGCGTCCGCGGTTGCGCACACTGTCGAAGTAGGCCGTCCAACCGTTCGCCATGCGCCAGCGGGCGTGCAGTTCATCGCCAGCGAGAGGCCCGAGGCCTTCGTTGCCATCGTAAACGTCGTTCTTGGTCACCGGTTTGCCGCCTTGTCGCATCTCGGCGGAACAAGTGAGCGGTTTTCCCGCGAGGTTGTTGAACAGGTCGAACACATGCGTGCCCAGCACCCAAAGGTCTTCGCCGCCGCCCCGCCGATCCTCCTTGCCCCGTCCGCGCAATTCGAGCACCTCCCCGATCAAGCCGTCGGCGAGCAATTTCTTCAAGACAGGCAGGACCGGATGGTAGCGGTTGCGATGGGCAACCGCCAATTTCGTTCCTGCCTTGGCGCAAGCTGCTGCGATTTGGTCGCCTTCCTCAGGTGAGCGAACAAAAGGTTTCTCGACGTAGATTCCCTTGGCTCCCGCTTCGCAGGCGGCCGTGATCATGGGAACCCGCTGGTCGGCGTGCCGCGGGCAAACGGCCACGATTTCAGGTTTCTCTTGTTTCAGCATGTCGCGGTAGTTCGCGTATGCCTTTTCGATCTTCAACTTGTTCTTCGCCTTGGCCAGACCGCCGTCATTGGCGTCGGCCACCGCCACGATGGTTGTTTCGTCCAACAGGTTCCACACGACGTCGAGACCGTGTCCGTAGTTGCCGCGCCCGGTATGCCCTATGACAGCCACTCGAAAACCTGGTTTCCTTGATTGCCCGAGAATGGCGGGCGTCGTCGCCACCGCCAGTGATTGGGCCAAAAAAGCTCTTCTTGTCGTCATTGTGGTTTCGCCTCGAAAGCCTTGAGGTTCTCCAAATCGATTATTTCGAGGGCGCTCTCTTCACTGGACTCCAGCTTGACCTGCGGCGCCATGTCGGCCTCGAAAGCTTCCTGCCATCGGGCGGCGCAGAGGCACCAGCAATCACCTTCCTTGAGACCGGGGAACTGGTATTGCGGCATCGGCGCGCTGAGGTCGTTCCCGACCATCTTGCTGAAGGCGAGAAATTCGTCGGTCATCACGGTGCATACGACATGACGGCCATGGTCGCTTTCATCCGTTTCACAGGATCCGTTGCGATACCAACCGGTCTTCAGTTTGTTGCAACAGGGCTCCAGGGGATTCCCCAGAACGTTCAGTGGAGCTTTCTTGATGGGAGCGATCATTTCTTGATAAAGGAAGCAAAGGCGCTTGCCGACAAGCGTGAAAGTCCTTTCTTGGGACTTCCATGAGCGCAGACAAACCAGACGTTCTCTTCGCCCGTCCCTTGTACAGTTATTCGCTGGACGAGGTGGCTGGGTTCTGCGCGGCCCACAAATTGTGGGAAGCGGAGGATGAGGACGCCCTCCTTGCGGGGATTGCCTCGACTTGTCGGGCGGCAGTCACTCGCGCCGTCTTTACCGAGGACTGGATGGTCAAGCTCCCGAATCTCGGCCTCATCGCGGTTTGTGGGGTGGGTTACGAGGGAGTTGAGGTCGAGACCGCCAAGCGTCGCGGCATCGTTGTGACCAACACGCCGGACGTATTGACCGAAGAGGTAGCCGATTACGGAGTGGCCTTGCTTTTGGCGTCCGCTCGTCGAATCGTCGCAGGTGATCGTTACGTTCGCCAAGGACGTTGGCCGAAGGAAGGAGCCATGGTTTACGGGCAGCGTTTCCACGGCAAACGCCTCGGTATTTTGGGATTGGGGCGGATCGGCATGGCCGTCGCTCGTCGCTGCGAGGCTTTTGGAATGGAAATCGGTTACCATAATCGCAACCAGCGCGAGGGCGTGACCTATCCTTATTTCTCTGATGCCGTAGCTCTGGGAAACTGGGCCGACTACTTCATCGTGATTACTCCTGGAGGGGAGGGGACGCGCCACCTCGTCGATGCCGCCGTAATGAACGCCATAGGCCCTGAAGGTATTTTGGTCAACGTCGGCCGCGGCCCCACGGTGGTCGACGATGCTCTCGTCGCCGCCTTGCGAGAGGAGCGCCTAGGGTTTGCCGCCCTCGACGTGTTTGCCGACGAACCCAACGTGCCGCAGGACTTTTTCGATCTGGAGGACAAACTGATTTTGCAACCCCACCAAGCCAGTGCCACCCATGACACGCGCCGCGCAATGTCCCAGTTGTGCATGGACAACGTGCGCGCCTTTTTGGATGGATCCGCCCCCCTTACGCCTGTCCCTTGAACTAGTTCCGCCATTGTCTTTCCTTTCGTTTTCTTTCATTGCCAATCCCATGAACCTTCATCGAATTCCGTCCTTTCTCCTTTTTTTGTTAGGATGTCTCGCATCCAGCTTCACGGCCTTTGGCCAAGATTCCTCTGGGACCGCCGACTGGCCGTGGTGGCGGGGACCATCCTTTAATGGGGTGGCGTCGTCGGGTCAGACACCACCTGTTTCCTGGAGTGAATCCCAAAACGTCGTCTGGAAGGCTCCTGTTCCGGGGCGTGGACACGGCACTCCGACGGTGGTCGGCGACCAAGTGGTTCTTTGCACGGCGGATGAGAGGAAGGAGATCCAGAGCGTCCTGTGTTATGACCGAAACTCCGGCAAGTTGCTTTGGCAGACAGAGGTTCATCGGGGTAAGTTCATGCGGCGCAACAAGAAGGCTTCACAGGCATCGGGATCGCTCGCCTGCGACGGGGAACGTTTCTACGTTAATTTCGCGAATGGCGGAGGCGCCCACACCACTGCCCTTTCCCGCGCCGGCAAGATTGTTTGGCAAACCAAGGTGACTGATTACGTCGTGCACCAGGCCTACGGTTCATCACCTGCCGTCTACAAGGACCTGTTGCTCGTGACGGCGGACAACAAGAAGGCTGGCGTCGTTGCTGCCTTGAATCGTGAAACGGGTGAGATTGTCTGGAAAGTGAAGCGCCCCCAAAAACCCAACTATCCATCCCCGATTGTACTTCAGGTAGCGGGTCGCGAGCAATTGGTGCTCGCTGGGTGTGACCTCGTGACCAGCTTGGACCCGGCGACGGGGAAAAAATTGTGGGAGATACCGGGCGCCACCACCGAGTGCGTCACCACTACGGTGACAGACGGCACCCATGTTTTCAGCAGTGGTGGTTGGCCCAAGAATCATGTCTCGGCCGTTCGCGCCGATGGATCCGGCAAGATCGCTTGGCGCAACAACGTGCGCGTATACGTGCCGTCCATGATCGTGCGCGACGGATACCTCTATGGCATAGCGGACGCCGGCATAGCATACTGTTGGAAAAGCGACACCGGGAAAGAAATGTGGAAGGGTCGTCTCGGCGGCACCTTCAGCGCTTCTCTCACCTTGGTGAACGATCGCCTGTATGCCGCCAACGAGGCAGGCGAATGCTTTGTCTTCGAGGCCAGCACCAAGGGTTTCAACCTGATCGCGAAAAACCAGTTGGGCGACGAAATATTCGCCACGCCCGTGATTTGTGGAAATCGTCTCTACCAGCGTGTCGCCCATCGCGATGGATTGAAGCGGCAGGAGATGCTCTACTGCATCAAGCCATAGCGGTGGCGATGAAAAGCCGGTAATCCCAACCCTCGTCCATTGAAGACATACAACGTTTTCGTTTTGCTTTGCCTAGCCTGCTTGGGGTGTTTGTCGCCGGTGCAGGCAAAACCGAAGATTCTGTTCATCGCGGGGCCGGGGAGCCATGGTTACGGGGCCCACGAGTTTCGAGCCGGTTGCCTGCTGCTCGCCAACGAACTCAAGGCATCCGGCCTCGACTTGCAGGTCGCCGTGTCCGAGGGAGGATGGCCCGAGGACGGCCGGGCGTTCGAGGATTTGGCGACGGTCGTCATGATGTGCACCGGCGAAGACGAACATCTCCTGAATCACAACATCAAGGCCTTTGACGAACTGGCCGCCCAAGGTGTCGGGCTGGTCTGCCTGCACACTGCGGTCATCACGATCAAGGGGGAGGCCGGCGATCATTTCCTGAAGTGGATGGGTGGATTTCACGAGCTGGATTATTCCGTCGTCGCCCATTGGAAGGCAGATTTCAAGAAACTGCCCGATCACCCGGTCACCCGAGGCATCAAGCCATTCGCATTCAATGACGAGTGGTACTATTTCATGCGTTTCGTTCCGGACATGAAGGGCGTTACACCGATTCTTTCCGCTCACCCGAATGCTGCCTGGCTGAAAAAAAGAAAGCCGGGGAAGCTTGGTGGTGGGGACGAGGTGCGGGCCGCGATCGCCAATCATGAGATCCAGCACGTGGCGTGGGCTTATGAGCGCGAGGGAGGAGGCCGTGGTTTCGGGTTCACGGGGGCGCACGACCACTGGTATTTCGCTGATCCCAACTACCGACGACTGGTGCTCAATGCGATTTGCTGGTCCGCGAAGATGAAGATCCCCGCTACCGGTGTGCCCGTGCGGACGCTGACCATTAACGATCTGTTGGCCAATCAGGACGACTATCCGCCCGTGGGGGCGACGATTGACTACGTGCTGGGGAAATATCCGGTCAAGGTGACCACCCCGGTGGACGAAATCCGGTTCAAGCAGCGTCTTCCGCTTGCCTGGGACAATGAAAAGGCGAAGACGAAAATTGCCTTCGTCCTCGGCAATCGCGGCGAGGGCTACGGGGAACTGGAGCACTTTGCCAGTGGCATGTTGCTGGGCAAGGAATTGGAAGCAGCCTTTGGCGACGTCGATGCGCAGGTCTTCGTCCAGAATTATCCCAGGGACATGTACGAGCAGCTGGCTGCAGCGGACTCGGTCATCTTTTTTCCGCGCGGCGGAAGGTCGAATCCATTTGATAAAGGGGCCAAGCCCGTAAGGGAATTACTGGCCGGCAGGGCCGGCGTCGTGGCCTTGGGGTCTGGGTTGATGGTGATGCCCGGCAACGGGCAACTATTGTTTGACCGGGTGGGGGCTCGCGGATTCGAAGAGCAGTCCATGTTTGAACCGCGGAAACTGAAGTTTTCCGGTTTTCCGGATCATCCTGTTTCGCAAGGGCTCGAGCCTTTCGAGGTGGCAGACGCCTGGTTGGGAGCCCTTGAGTTCTCGGAGTCCGCCAAACATGCCATCGTCATCCTGAAAGGCGACAAGGGGCATCCGGTTTTATGGCTGACTGAGAATGCCGAAGGGAGAAGGAGCGTTGGTTTTTCCGGAGGGTATCATCACTTCGCCCTCGGTAACGCGATGTATCGAAAAGCCTTGCTAAATGCCATGGCTTGGTCGGCCGGGCTTGCCATACCCAAGGGCGGAATACCCACCGCGCCGCTGCCTCTCGAGGCGTTGACGGAAAACCAGAATCATACCTTGCCGGTTTACCTGGACCGGGAGGAATTGATCAGGCGATTCGGATTGAAGAAATGAAGATGGCGACCCCGTCGAAAAGACGATCAAGGGTGCGGTAGATCACTATCGCCCGAGATTCTTCAGCAATTCGTCGACGCAGGCCTTGGCGAATGCGGGATCGTTGATTTCGCAATCCAGTTCCCTCACCGGGATATCGTCGCGCAGATTCTCGCGAAGCGCTTCGAACAATGCTTGGTCGGCCTCCGGGTCATGGAATGATTGGCCGGGGGCGCTGATCACGCTGATGGCCTGCCGCGGAATCAGGAAACTTACCGGGGCGAGGGAGGAGTTGAGCTTTTCGGCAATGCGTTCTCCCAGTTCCCGGCATTCTTCCGGAGTGGTCCGCATCAGGGTCACCTGGGGATTGTGCTCGTAGAAATTGCGCCCATCGAACTTGGAGGGAACGGTTTCGGGGGCATTGAAATTCGCCATGTCCAGACAGCCCGGGGCGACGATGGCCGGCACCCCGTGCCGGGCGGCGGTCTCGAGGCGGGTTGGTCCCGCGGACAACACCCCGCCCACCACTTCATCGGCCCATTCGGTCGTGGTCACGTCCAGGACCCCGGTCACCATGCCCGACTCGATCAGTGACTCCATGGTGCGCCCGCCCATGCCGGTGGAGTGAAAGACCAGTACCTCGTAACCAGCCTCTTCCAGCAGGCGGCGGGCTTCATCGACGCATTCGGTGGTGTTGCCGAACTGGCTGGCCACTATCAGGGGGCGATCCCCCGCTTCCGGTGACTCGACCTCGACCATTCCGCAAATTGCGCCCGCGGCGCGGGAAAAAATTTGGCGCGATAGGCGATTCAAGCCGGCCACGTCGACGATGCTCGGCATCATGACGATGTCCTTCACGCCCACGTATTGCGCCGTGTTTCCGCTGGCGAGGGTGGAGACCATCAGCTTGGGGAATCCGATCGGCAGCGCCCGCATGGCCGAGGTGGCGATGGAGGTTCCGCCTCCTCCGCCCAGCGAGATGACTCCGTGGATGCGTTTCTCGGCCACCAGCTTGGCCAACAGGATGGGGGCGGATTCGGACATGGCCTTGACCGATGCGCCCCGGTCGCGACGTTCCGTCAGGGCGGCCAAGTCATGATCGCCGGCTTGGGCGACCTCTTCACGGGTCACGTCCGGTTGGATGGTTGGCTCGCCCAAGGTGCCGACGTCGATGAGGAGCGTCTGGTGTCCCGTCTTCCGAATTCGTTCGGCGACGAAGGCATGCTCCGCCCCCTTGGTGTCGAAAGTTCCTATTACGGCGATCGTCGTCAATGGCTTGGGCCGATCGGGTCAATCGGCTTGTCGCAGTGATTTCCAAGGCTCTTCCTGGCTGCGATCGACGGTCATGGGTCCGTCGGTGTCAGCGGGGGAGAGTATGGCGAGGAACACCAAGTCGTCATCCCCGGCGTTGAAAGTGCCATGCACCAGTCCCTTGGGGATGTGGGCGGAGTCGCCTGCCTTGAGAATTTGCCGTTCCTTTTCAATCCACTGTTCGGCGGTGCCGGAGACAACGTATAGGATTTCCTCCATTTCGGGGTGATTGTGGAAATCATGGAAATCACCCGGAGGAAACACCGCCCGTACGAAATTCAACTTGTCCGTATTGACCAAATCCGGACGGCAATACCAGTAATGCGTCTTGGCCCCGACGGTTTCAACCTCGGCTTGATCCGCTGTGACGAACAAGCCCTTGCCTTCTTCCTTGTCGCTCATGATGCGTTCGAGGCGGCTATTTTCCAGCCGCCCACTTGATGGAATTTTTCAACAAGGTCCGAAACTGCGGCAGCGTGTGACTGGCGCCGTCGTGACCTAGGGTGATGCAGACGATGCGAGCCTTGGGATGCTTGGTGATCCAGACGCTGGGATAGGTCGTTCCACTGTGCGGACTGGTGGCTTGAGCCAAGACCTCGATGGCCGTTCCTTTCGAATCGACGTTCTGTTTATACAGTTCGTCCTTGATTTCAAATTTCTCGGGGAGCCCGGCCATCACGGGATGGGCCGACTTGGTCACTTCCACCTCGAAATTGCCGTACCTGTCATGCCCCCTCGATCCACCGCCGACCAAGACTTTGTTGTATTCCGGCCAGTTTCTCCAGTTGTACCACAACGCGGCATGAACCATGACCAATCCCTTCCCTCGATCCGCAAAATCGAAAATTGCCTTGCGGGTGGCGGGATCAGGAATCGCTTGATTGTTGCTAAGGTAAAGGACGTCGATTTGTTTCAGGGCGGGCAGGATGTCCGCGGGTCGGTCAGTGTAATGCACGGAGTTGCCGGCCTCGGTCAACAGGGCGGCGTCCGCCCGATTGAACCAGCGATTGAAATCGTGAGATTTGTTGCCGCCCATGATCAGGACACGGGTGCCCTTGCCCCACTCGAATTCACGGGGGCCGGCGACCGGAGCAGGAGCTTTTTTCGCCTGTTGGCATGCTGTGATTTCCTCGGTAGACTCTAGAAGCGGGGGCTCCGTGGCTTGGGCGCCGATCATCGACGACAGGATGGTTGCAAGAAGGGGAAACAGGTTCTTTTTCATGGTGACTGTGGGTGGGGGTTGTGAAATCGGGTCCCGGTCCGGGAGGTGAAGTCGCCGGGTAGCAGGGCTTTGTTATTTGCGTTGAACGGGGATTTGTTTGAATCGTTGGGTTAGTTCGGTCAGGGAATCCTCGACCGCCAAGCGTTCGAGACTGGAGGCTCCCACGAATCCCACGGCATCGGTGGCTTCGTTGACGTGGGCCGCATCCTCTGGTGTGCAGATCGGGCCCCCGTGGGAGAGAAAAAACACGTCGTCGCGCACCTGCGCGGCGCCCTCGAATATCGCTTGGCATCGCTCCGCCGCATCATCCATCGAGCAGACGGCTCCGGTGACTCCAATCGACCCGCCGACGGTGGTGCCGACATGGGCAATGACCGCATCGGCTCCAGCTTCAGCCATGGCGTTCGCCTCCTCTGCGGTGGCGACGTATACGATGCTGAACAAGTCCATCTTGCTGGCCAAGGCGACCATATCGACTTCTTCTTGGAAGCTCATGCCGGTTTCCTCGAGCACTTCCCTGAAATGCCCGTCGACAATGCAATGCGTAGGGAAATTATTGACCCCGGAAAATCCCATCTCCTTCACTTGAAGCAGCCAATGCCACATCCGCCTTCGTGGATCGGAGGCATGCACGCCGCAAATAACAGGAATCTCCTCCACCACAGGCAGGACTTCGAATTCCCCGATCTCCATGGCGACTGCATTGGCATCGCCGTAAGCCATCAAGCCGGCGGTGGAGCCGTGGCCAGCCATGCGAAAGCGTCCGGAGTTGTATATGATCAGCAAATCCGCTCCGCCGCGTTCAATGAACTTGGCGCTGATTCCGGTTCCCGCCCCGGCGACGATGATGGGTTCCTGGCGATCCAGCGTGGCTTGCAAACGGTCGCGAACCTCTTGTCGAGTGTACGGATTCCCTTTTCCTGTCCACGGGTTTGGCATCCTTTGATCTTTCGATATTTCGGTTTGGTTGTCGAAACAAATTTGGTGCGGCGATTGCAAAAAGGTGAACAAGTCGGTGGGCTGATTCGGCTGCATGGCCATGGGTCAACCAGCCTTGTTTTGAGGTTCAAGGTCGGCCAGCGAGCGCTTTCAAGGCGTAAAGCCGTCCGAAGGTGGCGACGAAAAGCACCCCGTTGGCAGCAGTGGGGGTGCCGTTTATTGGTTCCCCTAGATTGATCTTCCCGATGATCTTCTTTTTCTTGCTTGCCGCCAGAATCCAGAAATCACCCCGCTGGGTGCCCAGATAGATTTTTCCGTCCGCGACCAGCGGCGAGCCCCAAGTGATTCCTTCCGTGTCGTGAGTCCAGTGAGCTTGCCCTGTCTTGGCGTCGATGCAATGGAGGGTTCGCCCGCAGTCCGCCACGAAGACCAGTCCGTCTTGCACCGCCGGGGTGGACATGCAATGCCGCGCCAGCGGATAGGACCACTGGGTCGCAGATTTCGTGACCTCGCCTTGTTCACGGCCTCGACTGCCGCCTGCAAAGTCTGCAACACTTGGTTCTCCTCCTTCAGTTTCTTCGCTTGGATATCCGCAACCGCCAAGGCCCCGTCCACCTCACCATCCTGTTTCTCGATCGGATGGGCGAACTGTAAACCCAGTAGTTGCTTCTTGGCGTGGGCATCCCCTTCGTAAGGGTAATAAAGCGGTGCCCAACGTGGAATCGGTCCTTTGCCACGTGGCATTTCCGCAAACAGGATGCCGAGCCGACCTTGAGGTTTCCCATCCTTGTAAAACAGCATCGGGTAGGTTGGGGCCTCCGGATAGTTGCGGGCCATGTCATCCTTGTACTTTTCCCTGTAGACGAGGGGAGGGGAGCTTGAGACGTTTTCCCCCTCGAACTCGAAGCTGACGTTGGTGTAGTTTGCTCCGAGCACGACCTTGTCCGGGTGTTGCTTGATCAAGTCGCCAATCGCTTGTTCGCTTTCGAAAACATTTTCCTCGAACACCATTTTGGACATGCTCTTGTTGGAGAAAATGAAGTCGTAGCCGACGACCCGAGCCCCGACTCGTTCGTCCAGGAGAACGCGGGCCACCTCGGCGAAGAACTTTCGGTCCCAAGGGCGTTCGCCCGCCTCGGGGGAACTGAGGGCTTTATGGTCAAAGTCCACGTAGACCACTTTAGGAACAGCTTCCCCGGTCGAGTTATTGGTATCGGCGAAATTCGGGACATCCACCGCTTCCACCGCCAAATCACCCCGAAAGAGAAAGCGCAGGTCGAGCAGGTAGTTCTCCAGTTTGTCCAAGCCTCCAAAGCCGGCCAACAGCGCCCATGCGCACGGTATCAGGCAAAGGGGGATCAGGATGATCTTTGGGGTGGCCGGTTTTGCTTTCATCTGGGTGTGAGCTGAATAACCCACTCATGACCAAACCCTAGCAACACTTTGCTTGTGATGGCAAGCAAGGGTCGATTTTCGATTTAGCCGAAACCATCGCCTCAACTTCAACCAAACTCCAAGTGCCTTGACTGCGATACTAGCGGAACGATGAACGGCTTTCACGTCTTTGCGAGGGATGCTGGGATTAGCCAACGGGATCCTGCATCGTCAGGGTTTGGTTTTCTCCGCCTCTTTCTCCTTCTTGGGTTCCTTGGGCTTGACCGTGAGGTGAAGCCACTCGGTTTTGTTCACCAAATAGTCGCCGCGGGACTTGCTGTCCAGGAACGAGCGCGTCGCAAAGCTGTCCTTGGTGGCGTTGCCGTCGGTTTTCTCGAGAATGCGTAGACGAAAGGGGAGATTGGTGGATGGGGCATCCATGCTTGCCCGCAGGACAAGGGTGGCCTCCTTGGCTTTGCCGGTGGCATTGGCGTCCTCCAGACTGACTCCTGCAGGGAGGCCGTCAATTTTCATGACAAGGGATTTGTCATGGCCGTTCTTCCAGTTGAGCTTGAGTTTCAGTTCGGTGGTGGCGTTGGTTTCGAGGACGAAGTGATCCTTGTCGATGATGGCCGTGAGTTCGGGTTCTGGCTTGGTGATGGCTAAGCGGTAGCGCAAAGGTGGGCCGCCGCGGTGAAATCGATCCCATATCCGGATGGTGTAGTTTCCGTCCTGAGGCATGGAGGACGAAAGATATCCGGGGTCTTTGGTTGGTTTGACGTCGTCCACTTCCTTGATGAGAGCGCCGTTGGGACGATCCAAGGCGAAGACTGGGTCCGTTGGCAGACCCAATCTGTGGGCGTCTACGCGGAACTGCCATGCCGAACCCTTCTTGGCCTCGAAGAGGTAACGATCAACTTCTCCTTTTTGAGAGAGAATACCCTCCACGCTGACGGGCGCATTCATGCGACGGCTTCCGTTTTCGTCGGCGAGTTTTTGTTCCTGATGGTCGGCTTGGATCTTGACTGGTTCGGGGCTTCCAAGCGAGAGGGCGAGACGATAGACGGCGGAGTCGGAACCCGAAAAAATGATTGCGGTGGCGGCAGGATGGGCCATCGCGAAGATTTGCAGGACGTGCGGGCCTGATTGGATGGCTTGGTAGACGAAATAGGGATCTAGATTGTGGGAGTCGCTGGCGAGGGCGACTTCGTGGTCGTCTGGATCGAGCAGGGTCAGGAAAGGATCGACGAGGGAACCGAGGGAGTAGGCGTCCGCCCGGGCGACTAAGGTTTGGCCCTTCTCGAGCTTGATACGGAAGAAATCGGTGTCGCTCTTCTTGAGCACGCCATTGACGACGATTCCGGTGGTGGTGGCATTGAGTTCTTGGGCTTGGGTGGAGTTGTCGTTGGGTTCGGTTTCGCGAGTTTCGGGGTGATCGGAGATTACAAAGGTTTTGGCTGCGGAGGAGCCGTTGGCATCGAAAAGGCGAACGAGGGCGGGTCGAGTTTCAGCGTCGGGGGCGATGCTGATTGTCAGGCGACGTTTCTTTTCGGCTGGGGCGATGGTGAGGCCGGCATGGTCAGTCCAGATTTCGGTTGGCCAAGCATTGAATTTCCCGATGGCCTCGACCTCGATGGTTTCTCCTCGTCTGCCGCCGGCCGGAAAAAGGGCGTCGAGCTTGGGTGGTTCGGCTTGAATCAAGGTGTACGCAAAAAGAAAGCCGAGGGGCAAGACGGAGCGGAGCATCAGGCGAACAGTTCCTTGATGAGACGGCCTTTGTCGACAAGCTGGACGGGGAGGCCCACTGGGGAGTGATAGACTTGGGCGTGGTCGATGCCCATTTTCGTGTAGAGGGAGGCGGCCATGTCCTTGGGCGAATAGACGTTTTCGTTGGCGTAATAGCCTTTTACGTCGGTGGCCCCTACGATTTGGCCGCCTGGAATGCCAGCTCCCCCCATTAAGACGGACATGGCGAAGGACCAGTGGTCGCGTCCACCCCTGTCGTTCACCTTGGGTGTGCGTCCGAATTCACCGAGGCAGACCACCAAAGTGTTTTCCATGGTGCCTCGTTCATGCAAATCCTCCATCAGCGCAGCCAAACCTTGGTCGAGCTTGGGCAGCGCCTTGTTCTTGAGGCTGGGGAAAATATCGACGTGATGGTCCCAGCCGCCGTAGTAGACGGTGACGAAAGGAACGCCCACCTCGGTCAGGCGACGGGCGAGGAGAAGGCGTTGGCCGAAATCGTGGCGACCGTATTTGTCGCGTGTCTTCTCGGATTCACTTGAAATATCGAAGGCCGCCTGCGCCTTTTCGGAGTAAACGAGCTGATAGCCTTGCTGGTAGAATTCGTCGATGCTGATGGCGGGATCCTTGGCCGCCTTGTCCTGGATGCGGTGGAGCCGGTCGAGGCTCTTGCGCAGGTGGCGGCGGTTCTCGGCCCGGCCATCCACGATTTCCTTTGGGATACTAACGTCACGCACCCTGAAACTCTCCTTATTGGGATCTTCCTTTATGACGAAGGGCGCATAAGGCGCCCCGAGAAAGTTTGGGCCGCCGGAGCGCGTCATGCGGAGCAGGCTGACGTAGCCAGGAAGGCCGTCGCGGATGCCACGTTCCTTGGCCACGACGGAACCATAGGACGGGTGGAAGGAGACGAAGGCTCCGCAACCCACCGGCACGGGTGGCGGGCGGCCCGTCATGAGGAAGTGGTTGCCCGCTCCATGGTTGTTTTGCTTGTGGGCGATGGAGCGGACGACGGTGTACTTGTCGAAGGCCTTGGCCAGCTGAGGGACGTGCTCGCTGAAGTGGACCCCGGGGACGGAGGTTTGCACGGTGCCGAATTCCCCCCGGATGCCATCGGGGGCGTCGGGCTTGGGATCGAAGGTCTCGTAATGACTGGGGCCGCCGTCCAGCCAGACGAAGATGCAGCGAACGTCGTTGGCAGGCTTGCCTGCGGCCTTGGCCTCGGCCCGGAGACGAAGGAGGTCGGTCAAGCCGAGTCCGCCCAAGGCGCCCATGCCGACCTGCAGGAAACCTCGTCGTTCCATGTTCTCGCAGTTTAGCTTGAATGCGCTCATTTTCCCGACCTAGTGATTCAATACGAATTCAGCCGTGTTGAGCAAGGCCCAGATTAGGTCCTCGACGGCGGTTTTCCGGGTGGCGCCTTCTGCGGAGAAGGCGCTCAGGGCGATTTCGCGCTCCTCGTCGGTGGGGAAGCGGGCGTAGACCGTCAGGTAGATCTCCTCGACTATTTCCCCGGAGGTCCTTGCTCCCTTTGCATAGGAGGCGGCGTGTCCGTCCGGATGGGCGATGCGGGCATGGATTTTCTCCGAGTTCATGAGGTGGAGAAACTGCACGATGGTGGGGGAGGGGTCGCGTTCGCAGGGAGCCTCGGCGCTGGCGTCGGGTCGACCGAAGACATCGAGGAAGAGCGAACTCATGGTGGTGTTCCAGACCGTCATGGTCCGGGCTTTGGGCGGTAGACCGTCAAACTCCTCGGTGACGCCTGTGACGCGGGCCACGGCATCGCCCATGACTTCCGCGGGCAAGCGTCGGCGAAGGGAGCGGGCGAAGTTGCGTTCGTCGCGTGCGTTGGTTTCGTTCGGCAGCGAGGAAGCTTGGTAGACACGGGAAAGGAGGATGCGTCGCATGAGGCGCTTGAGGTCGTAGCCTTGGGCGACGAAATCCTTGGCCAACCACGCGAGAAGCGGACCGTTGGTGGGCGGGTTGGAAGCTCGGAAATCGTCCACCGGATGCACGATGCCCCGTCCGAAGAATTCGCCCCAGATACGGTTCACGATGGCTTGCGGGAAAAAGGGATTTGGATCAGTCAGCATCCAGTCCACCAGCGCTTCGCGCGGATCGTGGCTCTCGGCTAATTCGATGAAGTCGCCAGCGGGTGGCTTGCAAGCCATCACTTTGCTTGTCAAGGGGTGCTTCACCTCACCGCCCGGTTGGAACCACCAGTATTCAGGTTCGCCGGATATAGGAGCCGAAATGCCTTGGCCCTTCCGTTTCATGGAGCCGAAGAAGGCAGCCATTTGGTAATAGTCGTCCAGCCCCCATTTTTCGTTAGGATGGTGGTGGCACTTCGCACACTCCATGCGCACCCCGAGGAAAATGCGACTGACGAAAGCGCTCATGTCCGCGGGTTCCCGCTTGTGCCGGAAAAGGGCGATTGGACCGTATTCATGACTGCTTCCCTCGGCCGTCAGCAGTTCGCGAACGAAGGCGTCGTAGGAAACGTTTTCCCGAAGTCTTCGTCGAATCCAGCGATCCATGAGGTAGACTGGTTTCACGCCCACCCGCTGGGTGTTGGGACGGAGCAGGTCACCGAACTTGGTTGCCCAATAGTCGGCCCATTCGGGATCGGCCAGTAACCGGTCGACCAGTTTCTGCCGCTTGTCGGGGTCCTTGTTCGCGAGAAATTCACGGACTTCCTCGGGTTCGGGCAATTTGCCCACGGCGTCAAGCGAGGCTCGCCGAACGTACTCGGCGTCCGAGCATCGCTCGGAAACGAGCAACCCAAGTTCTTTGTGGCGGGCATAGACAAGGCGATCAATTTCGTTGTGTACGGGCAGGCCGGCGTAGGCGTTGGTCGGCAGAAGCTTGTCCACGGGCACGGTCACTCGCACCACCGTCACTTCGTCCAGGTAGCGAATGATCACGACGCCTTCGCCCGATTGCCCGCCCAAGGTGGCCAAACCGTCTTCGCTCATCGTCACCATGCCCTCGTCGTTGGATTGGTATTTGGCGAGGTGCGTGACGTCGCGCTTGGAACCATCGGAGTAGTGAGACGTCACTTGTAATTGCACCTTCTGCTCCTTTTTGTAGCGTCCGCTCGCAGGCGTTGCCGCAATGCTTTCCAAGCTCGGTTCCCCGGGAATGGAGTAGGGCGCTCCTTGGGCAATCCAGTTGCGCAACGCCTCGTAGAATTCAGAGTCCTTCTCGAAGCGCTTGCCGCCTTCGTGTTCGATGGCCTCCGTTGGTTTTCGCAGCAGCAAACTTTCCTCCGGGGCGGTCGGCATTACCCGGCGCCCACGGGCGTCATGGACGATTTCGCGGTGATCGTTCTTTGGATCGAAGGAGAAGATGGAGAGCTGAAAACCATTTTGTCCTCCAGCCTTTGCGTGGCAGCTGCCGTTTCCGCAACCCGCTCTGGTCAGGATGGGCAGCACGTCGTTGCGGAAGCTGATCAAGTCGGTCCGGTTGCTTGCATTTCCTTCGCCCGATTCCGGTTCCACTCGCCGGATGATTTTTCCGTTTGCATCCCAAAAGGTCACCCCGCCCTCCACGTCGCCCGTCACCACCTGCTTCGCCGCCGCCGAAAATGCAAGTGAGGTTAATCCTGCCTCCTGTCTGCTCCAAGCTCGCTCCTTGGCCCCCGTCGAGGTTTGGGCGCCTTCATGCTCAACCAAGTCGGTGAACAATCTCGGCAATCCGTCCGCATCCACCGCGACGATCCAGTCATCGGTTTTCTCCGGTTTTTCCTTCGTTGGGTTCGAGAGCCACAACAAACCCGTTTTCGCCCGCTTTGCGTTTTTTCCTGAAAAGGTGCTGAACTCCTTTTGCGTATTCACCTTCCATGCCTTCACCGCGGCATCCGCTCCCGTTGTCCCGATACGTTCGCCGCCCGGGGCAAAAGCCGTTGCCAAAACAAATTCGGTATGGCCCTCCAGGGTGCCTGCGGATTTCCACGACCCGACCTTCCACAGTTTCGCCAGTTTGTCCGCGCTGGCGCTTGCAACCAGCTTTTCGTCGGGACTTGTCGCCAATGAGTAAATGGAATCACCGTGGGCTCGAATCGTCTTTTCCCGTTTCCAGTCCTCCGTCCCGAATATTACCAAGCGTCCCGCCATAGTGGGTTCGCCATCCGCGGCAACGAGCCATTTCCCATTTCCCGCGAAGGTCAAGGCCGTGACCCTCCCCGACAAATCCTGCTCCAAGACGCGCCGTTTTTTCCCGCTTGCCGCATCCCGGACAATGATGCGCTCAAATCCTCCCGAAACCAAGAGCTTGCCGTCGGGGCTCCACGCCAGCGAGCGCACTTCGTCCCGATGTCCGGCCCAAGTCCCCGTGCGATTCGCATCCTTCTCCGACCAGGCGAACACTTCGACCATCCTGTTACGGCCAATTGCCAATCGCATTCCGTCCGGCGAGGTCGCCAGCGCCCCCACGGGTTGAAAACCTTTCGGTAAATCCTGCCACTGCTCCACTTTTCTCTCGGGTAACTCGGCCAATATTTCCTCATCCCACTCCGCTCCCTCCACCAACCATTTCTCCAAGGCTTGGAGTTCCTCCTCCGCCAATTGTTTTTTCGGCGGCATGTGGGGGTCGCCGTTTTCTTGCGTCAGTTCAAGCAACAGGCTCTTTTCAGGCTGCTCCAAGTCGATCGCCTTGCCTTCGTCACCACCCTTGAGGGCCATCTCGCGGGAAGTCAGGATCAAGCCGCCCTTGCGTTTTTCCTCTCCGTGGCACCGAAAGCAATTTTCCTTCAGCACACGCAACCCGTCCACTCCTGAAGCCGTCACCACCACCACGCCCAGCCACATGAAGACCACCGTGACCTTTTTCGCGCCCGTGGATAATTTAATGCTTGGGAACATTCCCTCCACGGAAACCCAACAAGCGCGCTCCTGCAACGGAGAATCGCTCAACGAGGAGTAGTTTTCGATTCAGGCCTCTTTTTCCCCACGGCAAACAAATGCTTGTTTCCCCGCAAGTACATCATGCCGCCTGAAAGGGCAGGGGAGGCCATCAACGGTTCCCCCATTTCGTGAATCGTCAGCAGTTTCGGCGTCTCTTCCGCCTTCATCTCGAAAACGAGACCATCTTCCCCGGAGAGGTAGATCTTGCCGTTCGTCGCCACCGGCGAGGCGCTGAATCCATAGGAGCGATGGGGAATGCGCATATAGCTCAACTCAGTGCCTTTCCGCAAGTCGTAGCACCCGAACACGCCACCGTTGTTGAGGACGAAGACCTTTCCCCGATAAATCAGTGGCGTCGGCATGTAGGGTCCGCGCTTGCGATGACTCCATGCCACGAATTTGTTCTCCCGTTCTCCAGGCTTCAGTGTGAGATCGCCCACCGCTCCTTCCCGAATTGCAAAAATGGGACGCTCCGGCGCCCGCCCGCTCGCCACCACGATCAGTCCGTCCGCGAAGGTCGGCGTCGGGGCCGTGATCTTCGAGCTCCCACCCAGGCGCCAAATCTCTTTCCCCGTCTTCGGGTCGTAGCCCCGTATGAAGTTCGAACCGTTCGTCACGATTTCGGTCCGCTTCTTCCCTCGGACCACCGTTGGCGTCCCCCATGACGGCAATTCGTCCCGTGGTGTCTTCCAAATCGTCTTGCCCGTTCGAACGTCCAACGCGGTCAGGAACGAATCTCCCTGCGTGTCGCATTGGACGATGACCATTCCATCGTGAATGATCGGGGAACTCGCCGACCCCCACTCGTAGCTCGGAAGATCGTAAGCCCCCACGTCGAGTCGCCCGAGATCTTTCTTCCACAGGAACTTTCCCTCCACCGTGTAGGCAACCAAGCCCTCCGAGCCAAAGAAAGCCACCACGCGCTCTCCGTCCGTCGCGGGGGTGGAGTTGGCGTGGGTCGCCTTTAGGTGCCGCTTGTCCTTCGGCCGTCCTTTCATGGCCGTCTTTTGCCAAAGCAGCTTGCCGTTCCTCTTGTCGAGGCACAAGACCAGCCATTCATGCGCCGACCGGTCCTTGGAGGCCTCGCCAGACCCATAGAGTCCCGGCTTGAAGGAAGCTCCCGCCTCACTGCTCACCGCCGTTGTCAGGAACAACCGGTTACCCCACGCGATGGGACTCGAATGCCCCAATCCCGGAATCTTCACCTTGAACAACAATCCCTCGCCCGTCCGTCCGTCGAACTTGTCCGGCAGGACCGCTCCCTCGCTCACGCCAGAAGCGAAAGGTCCCCGAAAGGATGGCCAGTTTTCAGTCGCCGGCTTGCTCGTTTCGGCTCCCCCAGCGGAGGCGATGGAAGCCAACGCCAACAAAATGCCAAGAACCGAACCATTCATTCCGCTCAGCATGTAGCAACCCCTCTGTTCGTCAACCGTGAGGCCGAAATTGTATTGCCTAGCCTCAGCCCGTTCTTAGATTTTGCTCCTTCTTCCCCGGATGCCGGGATAGCTCAGTTGGTAGAGCAACGCATTCGTAAAACAGCCACCTCGATTTGAGCTAGTGTGCTGGAGTGCTCTAAACTATGACAAACAAAGGGTTACGAGTAAAACGGTTTTGCCTGAGTTGGCCTTAATTGGCCCAATTTATACCCCTTACCGTATAAAAAACCGTATAAAAAAAAGACCCACTGGAAAAGGTGGGTCGCTAGTCCTAAATCGTTTAGTTTAGCGGGGTAGGGGGAAGCCTTGCTCAGCGGGCCGTAGCCAAAAACTTCTGGATTTCGCTCGCAGGAATGATTTTCTTGCGAAGGCCGGGCACGGATTTCAGCTTCCTGCGAGTGAGCAAGCGGTACACGGAGGTCTTCTCCAGTCCTAGTGCGGAGGCTGTCTCCTCCACGGTGTAAGCGAGTTTTTTCGCATCCTTACGATCCCGCTCCAGTTCCTCCCGGACCGTCCTGGCGACGGCATCGAGCAGCGGGTCATTTTGGGGTTCGTCGGGCATATTAGTAGATTAAAGTCGTCAAGGGGGCATTAGCCAGTGGGGGGGGCATTGTTCATTCACTCAAGGCCTTGATGAAACCCGCAACGTCGAGCCATTGGACGCAATGGTGGGCAAGCAACTTTTCGTATTTGTGGGGTGAGGGAGGGAACGGCGTAACGATGGCTGCCCATTCGGATTTGTGATTCAGCTTGGCCGCCATGAGAGGGGCAAAGAACCTGTCCGGGACGACGACCTTCATCTTGGCGACAACGGGCACAAGGCCCTGCGAAGTCTTTACGACGAAATCTACGAACGCCACATCCGTCTCGTACGCAAAACCGAGTCCCGTTGCCTGCTTCGCGAGCTCCAACGCGAAAAGTTCGGAATTCCGAGGATCGGACTCGTGTTTCGGACGAAGGGCTCTGGCCTCTTTGCGTTCCCGAACCGTTTCCTCGATCAACCATCCGATTTGTTCGTTCGGGACGTCGAGAACCGTTAACAATCGTTCCAAACTTTCAGGCTTAAGCCTAAATCTTTTTAATCGCACATCGTACAAACTGGCGCGTGACAACCCGCTTCTTCGGCTAATCTCGCTCATGCTCAAATCGCTTTCTTCCAATAGCTTGTGGATTTCTTCACTTATCATAACAAACGAACCCTACCCATCTTTCGGATTAGACGCAAGGTAAAAGAACTGTAGATAGAAGTTGTCAGGTAAAAGGATTTGCGCAATAAGTGTATTAAGCCCCGAGCATTCTGCATAAGGGGGGAATTACAAAAATAAAATACCATGGAAGATTTAATGGATATTACCGAAGATTCTGAAAACGAAAAAAACTCACGCTTGGATAAACCCGTCAAAAAAGGCGGAATCGACTGGGCTGCTGCTGCCAAAGACATGACTTTTGTCGATGAGGGAGACGTGGCGGAGGTCCAAGGGGCTGTGGCGTTGAGGAAGCCCGGAAAAGAACGGTTTTTTCAAGTGCACCCTAATGAAGCGGATTATTCAAGCGCCTTGCAGGTTCTGGAGGTCAAGGAAGATATGGAGCTGAGGGGGGATTACCTTGTCCATCCCGAATTGTCCACTGAGTTAAGCGCGTTTCTCCAAGGCCAACTCCCGCCTTCATAAAGCCAGCCCTTCCCAGTGCGCAATGGATAGTTTGTGGCAGCCCAGCCACCTCCAGTCGAGACAGCTCCATTGTCAGAGGTAAATACGACAATAGTACTGTTAGCGACACCCAGTTCCTCCAAGCCATCTAACACTTTACCCACTGCTTGATCCATGGCCTCGACCATTCCAGCATAGACTGGGTGGCGCTGAGCTTGCTGTACCTTGGTCTTGCCTTCACTGGTCCACATTTCGGCTGACGTTGGCTTGTTTTTATATTTCTCTTCTAAATCCTTAGGAGCCATGAATGGAGCGTGAACCGAATAGAATGAGACATACGCAAAGAACGGCTGATCCTGGTGAGCGCGCATGAACTGAACGGTCTCGCTCGCCAAGCGATCTGGCAGATGCTCACCCTCTGGCCCATCCTCCAACCTCACATTGTCATAAGGGGAGAAATACTTGTTACCGCCATAGGGGCCACCTTTGTGGGTTCCACCTTTGTTGATATCAAAGCCCTGATCCTCTGGCCAGAACCCCTCATGGCCGAGATGCCATTTCCCCGCAAAAAATGTGGCATAGCCATGCTGTTTCACCGTTTCAGCCAATGTTTGTTCATCCAAGTCCATCACACTTTTGTATGGAGCTGGTAAGAGAATGGTGTTGCGCTTGTAGCGCTCATTTGGCTGCGGACCACCAAAATATTGGGTATTCTCGGTACGCGCCGGATACTTGCCAGTCAGGATACTTGAGCGAGATGGGCTGCAAATCGGGCTCGCGGCATAGCCGTCGGTAAACAGCATACCAGAAGCCGCTAGCCGATCAATATTTGGAGTCTCATGATACCTGCTTCCGTAGCATGCTAAGTCAGCCCAGCCTAGGTCATCCACTAGGAAAAAACAATATTCCTGTGCTTGGCTGCACTGGCGTTGCCGATACCCAAGCAGAAGAACAGGCAAGCTATCCCCACAAAGCCTCGCTGCAGATGATGCTTTATGAAATGGACCATAGCGGTTTAGTTCGCAGTTTCCGCAAACTCAAAGACCTGCCCCTTTTGGGTGTTTATGCGCACGAGCCCTGAAGCATCGATCTCCAACTGATTGCCATTCACATAGATAGTCTTCCATGGGCTGAGCAGTTGTAATTCCTTATTGGCCACACTCTCGATGGTAGCGGATGCCACCCGGCCATTCTTAAACTTCGCAGAAACAATGAACCCACCTTGAGCACGCAAGCGTGTGAACTCGGCATTCAAGTCCTCTGGCCAGCATGGGAAGAGACGAATTTTATTTTTCACACTCTGTAGCAGCAGCTCGTTGACAAAGCTAGAGATGCCAATCATCTCAGGCATGTAAACTCCGTGCATGTGTCCAGTCCATTCAAACAAGCCATTGGCTCGCTCACGTGATTGAAACCATTCTTTAAACCTGTCTCGCGCATGAGGCATTGAGAGGCGAGCACGCGCAATATTGATCATGACATTGGCGTTGTGATCGCGGAATACAATGGAATCAATGGTGCGACGATGAAGTTCTTTAGTCGCCTCATCATCAAACCAAGTGACTTGATCACCTGGGAAAACTGGTGAGGCAGGAACCGTGATGTTGTGGAGTTTAACATCACCTACTTCGCATCCAGTCCAGTCGACCAGAATCGGTTCCCCCTTGGCATTCAGAGCGGTAGGATAGTCCGCCAACATCGGCTTAAACTGTTTACAATAGGCCACGAGTTCGCTGTCTCTCTCGAGCAAGGACGCGGCTTCGATCATCGCCTCGAAGGTGTAGCGCGCAAAAGCAATGTCGAAGGGACAATTGTAGATCCCAGGTTTCCCGTGCTCTGGGCTATAGGATGGTCCAAGCTTGATTTTGCCAGTTTGATCGATTGGGCATTTTTTAATGAAATTGATATAGAAGCGCGCCGTTTCTCTCAGGTACGGGTAGATCTTCTCTTCCATGTACTGGACATCTTGGTCGTAAAGATACTTCTGCCACATACTTTGTAATGTCATCCCTTGTAAGCCGATGGTCAGCCCCCATGGCAGTAATGAGACTTGGCGTTTGTTCACGCTCTTGGAATACGCGGGATCTGGCTCATGGAGGAATGAGGAAATCGGGAGATGGATGCCTTCAATACCATAGGTTTCCATCGCAAGGTTTTTATACCGTGGAATCATCTTATTGTTGTAGGTAATCCAAGGATCCGCGAGCTCGGGGTGATTGATTCCAGCCAATGGCAAATAACATTGCCAAGTGTTGTAATTGTGATGGAAGTCCGCATGCCATGGTGTCTTATCGGTGGACAATGGCGGCATGATTCCAACAGGAGCTGTGCCTGGACGACATACTGTGCCAGCAAAGTACACGGTGCGATACCACCAACGTTGAAGCTCAGGATCTTCGAGCTGAAGCCCACTGCGTGACCAAAATTGTTGCCAAGCAAGCTCGTGTTTTGCCACGAGTGCAGCCTCAGTCTCAGCCAAGGTGTCATTAGCGAGGCTGATCGCAGACTTTAGCAGATCTCCCTTAGGCTGGTCAAAAGAAGTAAGCATTGATACGGCCTTCAAATCGCCTTTGCTTGCCACAGCTACTACATATTCCATTCCCTTGTAGTCGATATCGCCAGGCATCTTCATGCGGAGCCATGCAACTCCATCGGTCTCACCAAGCTCGGCTGCAGGAAGTGTTTCTGCTTTGATCTCTTCAAGTTCGACTGCGTGAGGGCTTTTCACCAAGAGCACATTACGGTCATATAAAATACGTAAAAATGTGTCAGGCGCATCGGCAGCACCAATCTCTACTAGTGACTTTTCTAGATTTAAATGGCCGCGATAAGGAGCGGGTAGCTCACCAAGGCGCAGTGCGATGGCACACCTTGGTTGAGGGTAGAGCTTTTTCCAACTGGGTGTGTCACCGCGTTTGCCAGTGACGGTACCCCCGGATATATCGACCGTCGGAATCGGTGGATCCTCGGATGTATCCACACGTGCATCCCAAATATCATTCTTGGTCATCCGCAGAAATAGCTCGCCATCTCGATCCCAGACCAAGCCGTAAAGGTCCCCATTACCAATGACCAAACCCTCGAAATGTGGGTTTTTCATTTCGGATAATGTGACATTTGCTTGTGACAATGGCTCTTTGAATGGCGGAGCCTCCATACCTACAGCGGTCGAATGAGCACCCAGCACAATAGCACCGGTAATCAATGACTTAGGGAACAACGAAGTCAAAAGGGTTAATCTCGAACGCAATCTAGTAATTCTCATGAGTATCAATTGAAGATTTTTGGGAAAGGGAAAATAAAGCATTTATCAGTGATGCGCACCACTGCCTATTCGCTAGCAGTCTCGCTAAATCGGAATGTATGTCCAGCTTTCGCATGAAGAGTGACGAAACCATTGGAGTCGATTTCAATAGGTTTACCATTCACATAGATAGTCTTCCATGGGCTGAGCAAGTTGAGTTGCTTATTGGCTACGCTCTCGATGGTAGCGGATGCCACTCGGCCATTGGAGAACTCAGCAGACACAATGAAGCCACCTTGAGCACGTAGGCGGGTAAACTTTGCATCTTGATCCACCGGCCAGCACGGGAAGAGACGGATCTTATTTTTCACACTCTGCAGCAGCTCGTGGGGGCGGTGGAATCTTACGTTTGCGTTCCTGTCACAGCCATCCATGTCATTTTTGTTTTTTTCTGTTTCCCAACAGCAAAAAACGCGACAAGATCAAGGGCATGAAAGCATTCATGACCTTCATGCCAATTTTGATCGCCCTTGTTACCCCTCGGTTAGTTCAAGGCGCGGAGGGCCCGGATGATATTTTCGGCCACTTGAAACCTGCCGAAGGATTGACGGTTTCGGTTTGGGCGCATTCTCCCCTGTTCTTCAATCCAACTGGGATGGACGTGGATGAACGGGGGCGGATCTGGGTTTCGGAGGCTTTGAATTATCGCGGGTTCAACAACCAGAAGA
>PVBE012737212.1_pt1 | contig 25391 bp, 24 predicted proteins | sample 1631181 | NCBI WGS metagenome assembly PVBE01 (sample SAMN08397723, study PRJNA350692) | Marine metagenome, whole genome shotgun sequencing project. | isolation source: water | place: Pacific Ocean | collected 2012-04 | reverse complement strand
AGCGGCCAGCACTCGGCCGACCCGCGTTCCGGAAAGGGCGCCCATTCGATCGGTCGGCTGGCCGGTCACTTGCGGGTCTTGTCGTATGCCCTGGCGATGGAGCGCAGATCCGCCAGCGCGGCCCGCCCGTCGAAGCCCTTCTTGCCGGCCTTCTTGATCCAGGCCTCTTCCACCGGCTTCATGATCTGCAAATACCTTGCCTTCATGTCCGCGCTCGCGTTGACGAACTTGGTCCCCGCCTGGCGCGCGGCCGCGAGGCCGGCATTGTCGCCAGCGTCCCATTGGACGCCGGCATACTGGGACAGCTTCTCGCCCGAAACCGAATCCACCGCGGCCCGGTCCTGAGCCGACAGCTTGTTGAACGCGGCCGTACCCATGATCAGCGCGAAGCTTCCGTAGTAGAGCCCACCGGGCATAACCGTGACATACCGAACGACCTCCTTGAGCCGGAAGCTCTTCTGGGTCTCGACCGGCATGAAGATGCCGTCGGCGACGCCTGAGGACAGCGCCTCGTATACCTTCGGCGCGGGCAGCTTGACCGCGGTCACGCCCAGAGCCCTGCCGACCAGGCTTCCGACGCCGCCGGGAACGCGTATTTTCAACCCTTTGAGATCGGACAGACGGACGATCGGTTTCTTGGTCTGAATCACGGCCGGCCCGTGGGACATGAGGCCGACGAGCTTGACCCCCCGGTGCTCGTTGGCCTTGTACAGGTATTTCTCATGGACCCGCCAATAGGCCACCGATGCCGCCTCGGCGCTGCTCCCGAGATTGGGCATTTCCACGACCTGAGTCGCGACGTAGCGCGTGTTGTAGCCATGGAATATCCAGGCCGCGTCGGCGACGCCGTCGCGCACCAGGCTGAACTGCTTCAGTGGCGAAGCGAGCTTGTATTCGATCTTGGTTTTGACCCGGCCCTGGGTCGCGGTCTCGATCCATTTGCCCCAGGTCGGCCAGATCAGCGAATTGACGTGGTGCGTCGGCGGCGCCCAACTGCTGATATTTAGAACCGTTTGCGCGCTCGCCACGTTGCCGAGCGACAGGGCGGCTGCGGCCACCGAGGCGATCATTGCGTAAGTTTTCATGACTGATTGTTTCCCGCGTTGGACGAGTTTCGACAGCTTGAATGATCTTCTTCCTCCGGCTGACTCGACATTGATCCACATCAATCGTTTTCGCCGAAAACTGCCAATGGTCATTGTAGAGCAAAGTTCGGGTTGAAACAGGCCCTTGTGCCGCCGCAGGATGCCGCAATGAAGACATTTGAGCCGCTCGATATCAATGGCATGGTGATCCCCAACCGGGTCATGGTGCCGGCTATGGTAACGCGGCTGTCGGGTGTGGACGGCCACGTCAACGACGACATCGTGCAGCGCTACGTGCGCTATGCGGAAGGTGGCATCGGGCTGATCGTCGTCGAGGCGATCGCGGTGCACGGCGCCAAGTCGGGGCCGCTGCTGCGGATCAGCGGAGACGAGTTCGTCCCCGGCCTCGCCGAGATGACGCGACGGATTCACGACACCTCGGATTCCAAGGTCGTGCCCCAGATCATCCACTTCCTCAAGCTCGCGCGATCGGGCTGGCGCCAGACCGTCGACATGCTGTCGATCGACGAAATCGATACCATCGTCTCGCAATTCGGCGACGCCGTCGCGCGCGCCCGCGAGGCCGGCTTCGACGGCGCCGAGCTGCATGGCGCGCACGCCTATACGCTGTCGTCGTTCCTGTCGCGGCGCAACGCGCGGGTGGACGATTACGGCGGCACCCTGGAGAATCGGCTGCACCTTCTCGGGCGCGTGATGGCCGACGTGCGCCGCAAGGCGGGCGCCGACTTCCCGGTCGGCATCCGTTTCGTCGCCGAGGAGTGTATCAAGGGCGGTTACACCATCGAGGAATCGGAACTGATCGCACTCCGCATGGCGCAACTGGGCGTTGACTACATCTCACTCACCGTCGGCGGCAAGTTCGAGGACGCCGAGCATCGCGAGGGCCGCATCCTCTATCCCTACACCGGCTACTCCGGCGAGCGCGCGATGCCGGACGCCTGGTACCCTCCGTTGCTGAACGTCCCGCTGGCGGCGCGCATCAAGGCCTTCCTCACGGAGCGCGGCTACCAGGTGCCGATCGCCGTGGCCGGCAAGATCTCCGAGCCCGCGGACGCCGAGCGGATCCTGTCGGATGGCTCGGCCGACATCCTCGCCATCGCTCGCCAGCTCCTGGCCGATCCCGACTGGCCGAACAAGGTGCGCGCCGGCGAGGCGGAGCGCATCGTCGTCTGCGACTTCTGCAATGTCTGCAAGGCGCTCGATGGCGACCACAAGGATGTGGTCTGCGTTCTGTGGCCCAAGGGTGCCCGCCATGCGCCGCCCCATCTTCCGTCCGGCGACGCGCCGCGCTGGAGCGCCGATGACGGCGGGCTCACCGTCGCGGTCAACGGCGGCGAGGCGCTGTTGCGCTGGGCGAAGGCCGAGGGCGCGGTCGCCGGCTACGACGTCTACCGCTCCGACGACGGCGGTCCGCCGCGCTGCGTCGAGGCCGCGCAGGTGCGGCGCTGGCCCGACCGCACCGTGATCGCCGGCCGGAGTTACCGATATTACGTCCGCGCCTTCGATTCGGCCGGCCGCCAGAGCCCGCCGTCGAACGCCGTCGAGATCGCGCCGGCGTCAACCGAGGACATGCCGTCCGCTCCCTAGTCCGTGAGGTGGGACGGTCGAGATGGCGGCGCTACGAGCTCGCCTTGTGGCCGAGCCGGTGGGAGATGGATTTCGATACGGCGACGAGCTCCCTGGCTAAATGACCGTCCCAGGCGACATTGAAATGTCTTTCGGGACCGAGCAGGGTCAACGCGCCGGCAATGTCGCCCTGGCTGTCGAACAGGGGCGTGCTCAAGGCGTTGATCGTCGCTTGCTCCTCGCCCTCGGTGCTGGAGATGCCGCGGATGCGCACATCGGCGAGAATTCCCTCGAAACGCTCACGGTCTTCCTGGCGTAATTCCGAGGCCAGCAGCTCGGTTGTCCTCTCGCGCGGCAGAAACGCCGAAAACACCCGCCCGGTGGCCGAATCGACCATGGACAGGACGACTCCCACGCGCGCCGTCGTTATCAGCGATCGCGATCCCTCGGACATGCGGACGATCGTCGGGCCGTGATTGCCCCACACCGCCAGAAGGCAGGACTGATCCGTCCGGTTGCGCAGATCCGCGACCGCTTCGCCCGCGATCCTGACCACGTTCAGCTGGGCCAACGAGGCGAGGCCGATGTTCAAGGCGAATTCGCCCAGCCGATAGGGACCGCCCGAGCCGCTTTGTTCGACCATGCCGCAGCGCAGAAGGCTGACCAGATAGCGGTGTGCTTTCTGGGCCGATATCTCCGCCGCGTCGGCCAGCTCCTTGAGGGCGGCCGGTCGTCCGAACTCCATCAGCATCTTCAGCAGGTGCATGCCGACCTCGACCGATTGGACGCCGAAGACCCTCTTGGGTTGATCGATCGCCTCGTCCGTCGAATGTCGATTCATGGTCCCTGTTCCGCGCCGCCCGTCATGGGGTTGGTCCTATCGTATCCACGCGATACGAGTTTTGTCGCGCCAGGGCAACGCCAATCATGCGTTGCCGGACGCGTACGCGAGGCTCGCCCGCGCGGCCTTGAAAGCGCGGTTCAGCGCGTCACCGTCGGCTCGCGCCGGGGCGCCTCGGGCTTGCCGCGGGCGTGAGATGGGCGGAACCATGCCCGCGCGGCAGGCGCACCGGCAGATGAACACCGGCCTTGATCGAGGAAAACTTCATGAAGAAGTCGCCCGCCATCGACGCCAACCCGATCACCGCCAGGATCCCCGCCGACAGCGGCGCGATCGCTCCGGTGGTCAGGACCAGCGGCACCACCAATCCGATAATGAGCGTGCCGCCGTAGAAATAGAGCGCCAGCCGTCCCGCCAGCAGGTCCCTGACCGAGCGCAGCGCAGTCTCATCGCCGGCCGAGAACGCGCCATGAATTTCCATCACCCACAGCACGATCACGATCGCGGTGACGGCGATCCAGATTTCCACGAGCCCGCCGGCGGCCTCCAGCGATTGGCCACGCAGCGCCAGAGTGAGCACCAGCGCGGCGATGCCGCCCCGGATGGCGTAGGCGATATAGAGGACCGGGTGCAGGGACGAGTTCCAGAACGGGATCCCCTTCGACGCGGTGTAGACGAACCCCATGTAGCACATCATGATCAGCGCCCCGGCGATCGCCACGATATCGCCGGCGCCGGCCAGCACCGATGTCTCATCCAGCGGAAAGCCCACCGGCAGGCGGCACAGCAGGTAGACGAACCCGCCGGCCAGGAAGAACGAGAGTCCCCAGAATCCCCGCGACACCCATGACGACTGAACCCGCAGCATCATTTTCATGAACCGCTCGGGCCGCGCCAGGTTGGCGAGATGGGCCACGCCGCCGAGCGCCGCCAGGACATAGGACAGAACCAGGGCGTCGACGCTGCCGTGGTACCGGGCCAGCAACCAGCCGCCGGCCGCCACGCCGACCAGGAAATGGCCGAGGATGAGGAACGCCCCGCGACCCTCGGACCACTCGCGTTGCGGCCGGTAATCGCTCTTGAGGTCCTCGATGAGCTGCTCGTATCGTCGGCTGTCGGCGGTCATGGCGGGTTCCCTTCTGAATTTCTCATGCCGGCAGGTAATAGACGCTCGGCCGGGTGCCTTTTTCTGGTCGCAGGGCGAATCCACCGCGCTCCTTGATCAGGTGGCTCACCTCGGAGTTGGGGTCGTCGAGGTCGCCGAAGGTGCGTGCGATCGTCGGGCAGTTGGCGACGCACGCGGGATCTTTGCCGTCCTGGACGCGGTCGCGGCAGAAGTTGCACTTCATGACGACGCCGGTCTCGTGGCGCGCGGTCCGGGCGCGCTCGTACGGCGTCGGCTCCTGGCCTTCGAAATAGCCCTGTTCGCCGTCATTCAGGTAGCGGTTCGAATACGGGCACGCCAGCATGCACGTCCGGCACCCGACGCATTTGTCGTGGTCGATGTCGACCACTCCGCTATCCTCCCACACGAAGCTCGCGCCGGTCGGGCAGACGTCGACGCAGGGCGGCCCCTCGCAGTGGTTGCACAGCACCGGCAGGAAGGTATGGCTGACCGTCGGGTACTGGCCCTCCTCCTGCTTCAGCACGCGGGCGAAGAATACGCCGCGCGGCGTACCATGCTCGGCCTTGCACGCGAGCTGGCAGCCGTAGCAGCCGATGCACCGCTTGAGATCGATCACCATGCCCCATTTCATGACATTTCCTCCACGCGCGTGACCTTGACCTTGGCGCAGAGGTCAAGGCTGAGGGTGACCGGGTTCATATGCTCCCAGTCGAGCTCGAGCAGATCGTTGTAGAACACGCCCTTGTCCTTGGCGACCGGCAGGCCGTCGCTCCAATGGCCGCACAGCGCGGCGATGCCGAGCCCTTCGGGGTGGATCGCCTCGGTCAGGCGGACCCGTCCCTTGACCTTTCGCCCCTTTTCGTTCTCGACCCAGACCTGATCACCCTGGGCCAGCCCCTTTTGGCGCCCGGTCTCGTTGTTGATGGCGATGTTGTACGAGAACGGGTCGAGCCGGGCGGCCTCGTCGAGCCACGGGTTCTCCATGGTGAAGCTGTTGGTATGGAGCGTGTCGCGATAATAGAACGAGTAGAAGTCGAAGCCCTCAGTCTTGCATTCGTGCGACGGACAGGGAAGCCAGTCGGCCAGCGGCTGGTAATGTTCCGCGGGGATCTTCAGGCCGCGCGGCTCGGCCAACGCAGCGATCTTTTCGCCGATCGGCTTCAGCCATTCCCAATAGATCGGCACGCGGGCGTCGGAGAACGGTCGCCAATAGACCTCCTCCGGCTTCTTGGGCCACGTGATGACGCCGTTCTCCTTGAACCATTCGAGACCCCGCTCCGCGCCGAAATTGTTCTTCAGGTCGGCGTCGCAGACCTCCTCGTAGCTGTATTTTCGCTCACCCTCCAGGCGGTAGGGCGCCTTGAGATCGAGGACCGCGTTGAAGGCCGCGTTCATGTCGGCGAGAAAACCCGCCCGCTCGGCCAGCTCGATCAGGACGTCGCCGTGTCCGCGCTCCTCGCCTTCGGGCTCGACTATGGGCTGCTGGATCGCCCAGCTCCAATCGCCTATCCCGGCGGGATGGTTGAAGATAAACGGGAAATTGGGGCGTGGATTGTAGGAGCCGAGATAGCCGCGGTCGGGAAGCACGATGTCGGCGAAGGCCGAGGTTTCGGTCAGGAACAGATCGAAGGAAACCATGAAGTCGAGCGCCGTCAGCGACTCCGCGACCTCCTCCTTGTTGGCGATGCTCATCAGCAGGTTGGTGCCGTAATTGATCAGCATCTCGGGCCGGTAGGGCAGCTCGAAATTGTCCCACATCTTCTTGCCGTCGAGGGAATTGATGAACGGCGAGGTCATGCCCGTGACCAACAGGTCCTGCAGACCCAGCTCCTCGGGCATGCGCGGCTCGGGGCGCGGGTAGGGCGGCTCGTAGGCCTGCCAGACACCGACCTCCAACAGCCCGTCCGGGCCGGCCTTGGGCGCGTAGCGCAGGCGCCCGGTTTCGGGCAGCCCGTCGCAGGCCGAGTTGAAGCCCATGCAGGAGCCGACCACGTCGGCTGCCCCGACGATCTGGTTCAACAGGCAGACGGCCAGGAAGTTGTATGTCGAGTTCCGGTGTCCCTGGGTGCCCCGGAAGGCGATCGCGGCGGCGGGCCGATAGGGCAGGGTCACCCCGTCGATCACGATGGTGCTGCCGATGCGCGCCTCCTCGGCAAACTCCCGTGCCATGCGGCGGATGACTTCCGCCGGCACCGTCGAGATCTCCTCGCCGTGTTCCGGGGAATATCTTTTCAGGTGCTCCTTGAGCAGCTCGAAGGCGGGCTGGCACTCGGTCCCGCCGACCACGAAGTCACCCTCCAGGGCCATGTCCTCGGAATCGGCCACGTCGTATGGCCGCGCCTCGCCCGCCTTGGTGTCCCATACCAGTGGCGCGTTGGTCTCGGGGTCGCGGACGTATGCCTGGTCGGGGCCGATCAGGTATGGGCCGTTGGTCTTGGCCTTGAGATAGGGCGCATCGATCGCGCCGATCTCGTTGACCAGGACGTTGCACATGGCGAGCGCCAGCGCGGCATCGGTGCCGACCCGGATGGGCACCCACTCGGTGGCTTTGGCGGCGGCGAAATTGCACATCGGATCGACGACGACCATCTTCATGCCGCGCGCCCGGGCATCGGCCGCCATGGCCATGTTGGAGCATGAGGCGTGGCCCGCTCCGTGGCCCTTCGACGCGCCGAAATATATTGCATAGTTGCAGTACTGGAAGTCGGGCAGGATGCCCCACGACGAGTGCATGATCCCGCTGACTTGATGGGCGCCGTTGCCGCAGTGGATCCCGCCGCCGGCCTCCGAGACAGTGGTGGTTCCGACCGCCGGGGCGAAGGCGGCGAATGGCAGGCCCATGGTGTAGACCGTGGTGGTCCGCTGAATGATCAGCTTCCTGGGATCGTCCTCGCGGATCTGTTTCAGGCGTCCCGCGACCTCGTCGAGCGCCTCGTCCCATGAAATCTGTTGCCACCCCGGGTCGACCCCTATGCCCTTCTTTGGATTGGTCCGGCGCAGCGGCGTGCGCACCCGGTTGGGGTCGTAATGGGTCATCAGCCCGCTCACGCCCTTGCCGCATAGCCGGCCCTTGCCGATGGTGCTCGCGGGGTTGCCCTCGATCTTGACCACGACGCCGTCGACCCGATGGGCCAGGATCGAGCACGTGCCATAACAGAGATTGCAGGTCGACGGGATCCAGACGTCGTCCTTAGCGCCGTCGTCGGCTTGGATGTTGTGGCTCTGTTCGTTCATCCGTAGTTTCCTCCACCGTCTTCCCGTCGACCTGTCGGTCGACGGCCGGTCATCTGTTTCTCGTTCGCGCCCAAGCGCGCCCCGCCGGCTAACCGCCTTCGAAGCCCTTGAGCAGAATCAACTCGACCTTGGCGGACTTCCGTCCGGCCGATATGGGCGCCGTGACATCCTCGATCGGCTCGCCATCGACGAACGACCGGCAGCTCGCCAGGATCCCGCTCACGGGGTCCCGAATGCGGCCCAGGATCTCGGAGCCGAAGCGATCCTCGAGAGCCGCCACGACGTCCATGGTCGTGGCGTTCCCGGGCAGGCGAAGTGTCACGGGGCGTTCGGTCGTCAAGGCCGACAGAAGCCCGAACAGCCACACCTCGGCCGTCATGTCGCCCGCGTCGGCGGGGGCGGTCTCGGGTGTCTGTTGGGCAGCTTTGGGGTCGTCCTTCGCGGCGCGGCGTCTGGCGCCGTACCACAAGGCGGCCGACCGGTCGGTGCCAATGAACTCATTCATCCAATGCGGCCTCCGTGATCGGATCAGCCAGAACGTTCGGCGCCATCCATCGTCGCCGCCTCTCCAACGAACAGGAGATTCGAGCGAAAGCGGGAATTCCGTATTATGTTAATGATAATGTATTATGGAATTTTTCTTATGACAATCAAAAATCTACCCGCGGGCCATTTTCGCCCCTTTCCCATGAGAATTCGGGCTCGGCCGAACCGCGTGACAGTCGAGACCCGGTTCGATAGCTGGCGTTGTCCTGCCGCGCGGAGATGGCGACAGGCACCCGTTATTTCATGACCGCCCGGAGGCGTGAGGCGACGAGGGATCTCTCGATCAGCTTGGCGCGATTGCCGCGAATCGCTCGTTGGCTTCCCGGAACAGCCGCATGTTCTTCTCGACGTCGTAGCGACGCTCGCTGAGCGTCTCCGGATCCCATTCGCTGCGCTCCACGGCGAAGAAGTCGCCGCCGTAGATGTGAATGGCGCCGGTCAGCCGCTCGATCGGATTGGTCACCGAATGGATGATGTCCTTGCCCAGCGGATGCGCCTCACGCGCGGACATCGCCGTGGCGCCGGCCGCCTCGACGTGGCTGTCGTCGGTGCGGCGCCAGAAGATGTTGTCCTCGCGCCCGGTATAGACGCCGATGACGGCCCACATGTTGTGATTATGGGGCATCAGCGTCATCAACGGCGCCCACACGACGTTGAGGATGGTGAGGTCGTCCGAGTGGTGGAGCTTGAGAAAGCCCGCCTCGCTCGGCTCGCCGAGCGCCTTCAGCACATCCCCCGGCTCCGACACCGCGCGCGCCAGGAGCTCCCGTACCGCCTTGTGCGTATCGTCTTCCGCCAGTGCGTTTTTGCAGTCATCGACGAATCGATCGGTCTCGAACATGGGTTGTGTCCTCCAACGTCCCTGGGGCGCATGGTGCCGGCGGCGAAATTAGCAGACATCCCGTGCCCGGTCACGAGGGGGGCGGGAACGGCTTCACAAAATCATTCCTGCCGCTCGCACCGCTGTGGTTAAATTCACTTCGAAGCGTGAAAACGCACGCGCAAGCTCGGGGAACAAGAATGACGGATCTCGCAATAGGCGTACTGGGGGCGGCCGGACGGATGGGTTGCGCCGTCGTCCGCCAAGTGGCGGAGACCGACGGCTGCGCCGTGGTCGCCGCCGCCGACGTACCGGGTAGCCCGGCGATCGGCCGCGATGCCGGCGGGGTGGCGGGCGCGCCGCGCGCGGACGTGGTCATCGGCGACGATCCGGCGTCGGTGTTCGCCGCTTCCGACGTGGTGATCGAGTTCTCGCTGCCCGCGCCGACGATCGCGCACGCGGTGATCGCCGCTGAGACCGGGACGGCCCACGTGATCGGCACCACCGGGCTCGACGACGCGCAGGAGGCGGCGCTAATGGCTGCCGGCGAGCGTGCCGTCATCGTGCACGCGCCCAATATGAGCCTGCCGGTCAACGTCCTGTTCGCGTTGACCAAGCAGGTCGCCGCGATGCTCGACGACCGGTTCGACATCGAGATCGTCGAGATGCACCACAAGCACAAGGTCGATGCGCCGTCGGGCACTGCGCTCGGTCTCGGACGGGCGGCGGCGGCGGGGCGCGGCGTCGACCTCGATGAGGTCGCCCAGATGACGCGCCACGGCCATACCGGCGCGCGCCGGCAAGGCGACATCGGCTTCGCGACGCTCAGGGGCGGCGACGTCACCGGCGATCATTCGGTGATCTTCGCCATCGAGGGCGAGCGGCTCGAGCTCACCCACAAGGCGGCCTCGCGCCAGATCTTCGCCCGCGGCGCCGTGCACGCGGCGCTGTGGTCCAAGGATCAGCCGGCCGGCCTCTATTCCATGTTCGACGTACTCGGGCTGTCGGACGGTTAGAGCATTTCGAATTGGATCGGAACCGGCCGCAAACTCCTTGCGCGACGGGACCTCAAGTTTGCCGAATCGTGCGTCGGCGAATCCGGTCGATCGTGACCGTGCTCACGTGACCCGGCAGGCTTTCCGCTCGATCCTTGATCATTGCGGCCACTTCCCGGGCGATGGTGACACGACCGAGCCCCGATACACGAACAAGCGCCACGCCAGGGACCGAAAAGCCCAGGCGCACAACGAGCGCGCCGAAATCCTTGTCGGTCGTGACGAGAACGCGGTCCTCGTTGGCCGCGATCTCAAGAACCTGTTCATCCGACAGTCCGGAGGAGTCGTCGGCGACGTAACGGACATCGTGGCCGCAATCGCGCAATTCGATGACGAGCGCTACGGGACAACATTCATCGGCCAGAAATCGGACCGCGGTCATGCCGGGGTGAGCGTCTCTTCACCGGCTAGATAGTCCGCCGCGAACGCCTGAGCCGCGTGCACGTCCTGAAGCGTGATGCGCGGGTGAGCCGTCACCACTTCCTCGGGCGTTACGCCCTCTCCGAGTTCTCTCAAGATCTGTTCGACCGTGACGCGGGTGCCGCGTATCACCGGCTTGCCGAACATGACCTTGGGATCGGTCGCTATTCGTCCATGGTCATTCATCGAATCGGGCTCGGATCAACAACTTCCAAACTATCATGACATCCGCACAACAAAATTCAAGTCGAAGGCCGGCTTCTATTCCATTTTCGACGTTGTAGCGCCGTTTTCAATAGGAGCCCGGGTCGGCGCCTTGAGAGGACGTATCGCCGTGGGGATCGCTCACGCCTCGATGACGTCGATGACGCCGTCATCGGGGGTGATGCAGGCGGCGATCAGGCCGCCGCCGAAGCCGGCGCCGCCGTCGAGGCTCGCGGTGTGCGCCGTCACCCGGACACCACGGTGCTGCGGATCGAAGCCGCGGACCACCAGGCGGCAGCCGAAATACGGCTCCTCGATGCGCTCGAACGCCTGATCGGCCCACCAAAACGTATCGGCCTGAGCGTCGAGCGGCCTCTCCGGGTCGAGGCCCGCGTTAACCAACACCAGCGAGCCGTCCTCGGTATACGCCGCGCGCCGGAGCGCGCTCATGTAGTCGCGGTGGCCGGGCACCCGGCGCACCGCGTTGCGAAGCTCCCCGGTCCAGCGTCCCAACGCCAGGGTCCCCTGGCGCGCCGCCGCCATACCGTCGCGCGGGTTGCCGCCATAGGCCTCGATCGTCGGCCCGACGCCGCGGTCGAGCATCCATTCGAGCACCTCGGCCGGGTTGACGGCGAACTGGAGCTCAAACAGCTTTTCCCACATTTCCTCTTGCGCCCCCCTGAGCAGCACGACGTCGCCGACGTCGTTGCCGGGCCGGGCCATGAAGTCGCGCCTGATCAGAAGCGCCGCGTCGATGGTCTCGCGGATCCGCTTGCCATGGCCCACGAGATTGCCGAGAAAAACCAGCCGGTCACCCGGCTCGATCCTTTGGTCGAGCATCGCGCACACGGCCTCGAGGCGATCGCGCTCGCCGTGAACCGAAGCGATCGCCCATATGCGGCAAGGCGTCGCCAGGACGGCGAAACTTTGTTTCTCGGTCATGACGCGACCGCTCTCCTCCGACGCTGCTGGCCACCGCTGCGGGACGGCACACTGTCGGACAATTTTACACCATCTCGAACCCGGTCCCCAAAATTGTCGAAATTTTTTACAGACGGTCATTTCCGCGAGCCAAACCCCCCATAGCTATGGCGCCCGGGGGGTTGGCATGAAACTTGCAAAACTGTTGGGCGACGAACGAATTCGGCCGGTATTCGGCTGGCCAGCCTCAACCGCAAAGCCCCAAGAAGGAGAAAAAAATATGGATATAGATCAGCGCGAAGAGAAAGTATCGGAAGGGCTCATGCGGTTCCTGGACGGGCTCGGCCCGGAAGAGCGCGAGGATTTACTCGAAATGCTCCGGGATCCCAAGACATTTATCGCCGAGGACCTCGATGATCTTCTCGCGGTTCTCAAGCATCTCGAGCAGATGCGCGAAACCGAGCAAGCTTAAGCGATAACTTGACATAAGCGGGCGGCGCGCCTAAATTTCGCGCCGCCCAGCAAACCCCGATAGGCCCAGCGCCCGAGGGTGAGCGCCAGTCCACGCGATGCGTGCACTGGCGCGTTTGTCGTTGGGCGCGAGATGAGACGGGATACGTCATGTTCGATGCCCTCGGCGGACGCCTCGGCGACGTCTTCGACCGCCTCAGGAAGCGCGGCGCGCTGAGCGAGTCGGACGTGGGCACGGCGATGCGCGATATCCGCGTCGCGCTCCTGGAGGCCGACGTCGCGCTGCCGGTGGTCAAGGAATTCGTCGATACGGTGCGCGAGCGCGCGCTCGGCGCCGACGTGATGAAAAGCGTCACCCCCGGCCAGATGGTGGTCAAGATCGTCCACGACCACCTGGCCGAGATGCTGGGCCCCGAATCGCAGGACATCGTGCTGCGCGCCGCGCCGCCGGTGCCGATCATGCTGGTCGGCCTGCAGGGCTCGGGCAAGACGACCACGGCGGCCAAGATCGCGCTCCGCCTCAAGGAGCGCAACAAGAGCCGGGTGCTGCTCGCCTCGCTCGACATCCGCCGCCCGGCGGCGCAGGAGCAGCTCGCCGTGCTCGGCGCCCAGGCCGGCGTCGATACTTTGCCGATCGTGCCGCTGCAGACCCCCCGGATGATCACCGACCGCGCCCTGGAGACGGCGCGGCTAGAGGGCTACGACGTGGTGATCCTGGACACCGCCGGCCGGCTCGCCGTCGACGAGGATCTCATGGCCGAGGTCAAGAACGTGAGCGACGCCGCCAAGCCGGCCGAGACGCTGCTGGTTGCCGACGCCATGACCGGCCAGGACGCGGTCAACGTCGCCCAGGCATTCCACGAGCGGCTGCGGCTGACCGGCATCGTGCTCAGCCGCGTCGACGGCGACGCGCGCGGCGGCGCCGCGTTGTCGATGAAGTCTGTCACCGGCTGTCCCATAAAGCTCCTTGGCACCGGCGAGAAGCTCGATCAGATCGAGGCCTTCCACCCCGAGCGCATCGCGTCGCGCATCCTCGACATGGGCGATGTTGTTGGCCTGGTCGAGAAGGCCCAGGAGACCATCGAGGAGGACGAAGCCAAGCGCCTCGCCGACAAGATCCAGAAAGGCAAGTTCGACCTCGACGACCTCGTGGGACAGCTCCGCCAGATGCGCAAGATGGGCGGCATGAGCGGCATCATGGGCATGCTGCCGGGCGTCGCCAAGGCCAAGAGCCAGCTCGCCAACGCCAATGTCGACGATGGAATGCTGTCGCGCCAGGAGGCGATCATCCTGTCGATGACGCCGACCGAGCGGCGCCGGCCCGAGATCATCAAGGCGTCGCGCAAGCGCCGCATCGCCAGCGGCTCCGGCACCACGGTGCAGGAGGTCAACCGCCTGATGAAGCAGTTCCAGGAAATGTCCCGAATGATGAAGCGGGTCACCAAGATGGGCCAGAAGGGCCTGATGCGGGGCGGCATGATGCCGCCCGGCATGATGCCACCCCGTTAGCGGCCCATCCCCGTTCTCCGATTACACCCCAAGGAGGTAACCCCACACATGGCGTTGAAAATCAGACTGTCGCGCGGCGGCGCCAAGAAACGGCCCTACTACCGCATCGTGATCGCCGATTCGCGAAGCCCCCGCGACGGGCGCTTCATCGAGAAGATCGGCGCCTACAACCCGATGCTGGCCAAGGACAATCCGGACCGCGTGGTGCTCGATCTCGAGCGCGCGCGTCACTGGCTCGGCCGCGGCGCGACGCCGTCGGACCGCGTCGCCCGGTTCCTCGGCCAGGCCGAGGTCATTCCTATGCCGGCCCAGCGCAACAACCCGCAGAAGGCGTTGCCCAAGGCCAAGGCGCAAGAACGCCTGAAGGCCGCCGAGGAAGCCGCGGCCGCCCCGCCCCCGGAACCCGCGGCGGAAGCCCCGACAGAGGAAGCGGCGGTCGAGGAAGCCCCTGTCGAGGAAGCCCCTGTCGAGGAGGTTGCGGCCGAGGAAGCCCCCGCTGAGGAGGCCCCTGCCGAGGAGGCTGCCGCCGAGGAAGCTCCCGCCGAGGAGCCAGCGGCGGAGGAAGCTCCCGCTGAGGAGCCCGCGGCTGAAGACGTGTCGGCTGAAGCGGACGCTGAGCCGCCGGCCGACGAGGAAGCCAAGGAGTAGGACGACGGCCGGGCGGACACCTAAATCCGGGCGCGCGGGGCGAACGGCGGTTGCATCGTCGCTCGCCGTCGCCGGCGCCGCGACGGATGAACGGGTCTGCCTCGGCGCCATCATCGGCGCACATGGAGTGAAGGGTACGGTGCGAATCAAGAGCTTCACGGAAGAGCCGGCCAACGTCGCGGCCTACGGGTCCGTGAGCGACGAGGCGGGCGCGCGCTCGTTCGCCATCGAGCCGATCGGTGCCTCGGGCGGCGCGATCCTCGCCCGCATCGAGGGGATCGATGGTCGCGCCGCCGCCGAGGCGCTCGCCGGCACCCGGCTCTACGTGCCCCGCTCGGCGCTGCCGGCGCCAGAAGACGACGAGTACTATCACGCCGACCTGCTGGGTCTCGTCGCGCTGTCGACGGATGGCGAAACGCTCGGAACGGTCGAATCCGTCCACGCCATCGGCGAGACCGACGTGCTGGAGATCGATCGCGGGGCGGAGCTTCCGTCGCTGCTGATCCCGTTCACCCGCGCCGACGTGCCCGAGGTCGATCTCGAGGCCCGGCGCGTCGTGGTCGCGGTGCCGGTCGAGGCCGAACCCGGGAACCCGGAAGAGGAGCAATGATGGCTCGCGGCATCGCCTCATCTCCGCCGGTCTGGACGGCGCGTGTGCTGACGATATTTCCCGAGATGTTTCCCGGGCCGCTGTCGGCCTCGCTCGCCGGGCGGGCGCTGGCGGATGGTCTGTGGGCGCTCGAAACGGTGGACATCAGGGGCTTTGCGCGCGATAAACACCGCTCGGTCGACGATGCGCCGTTTGGTGGCGGGCCGGGCATGGTAATGCGCGCCGACGTGGTCGATGCGGCGCTTGCCGAGGGCCCGGGCGCGGCCCCTGATGAGGCAAGGCACGCGGCGGCGCCGACCATCTATCTCAACCCTCGGGGACGGCTGTTGACTCAGTCGCGCGTCCGCGAGCTGGCTCAGGGGGCGGGGGTGACTCTGCTGTGCGGCCGCTACGAGGGCGTCGACGAGCGCGTGATCGAGGCCCGCGCCGTCGAGGAGGTCAGCCTCGGCGACTTCGTTCTGTCGGGCGGCGAGCCGGCGGCGTTGGCGCTGATCGACGCCTGCGTGCGCCTGCTGCCCGGTGTGCTCGGCGCCGAGGAGTCGCTGGTCGAGGAGAGCTTCGAACGGGGATTGCTGGAATATCCCCATTACACCCGGCCGCAGAACTGGTGCGGACGGGAGGTGCCCGAGGTGCTGTTGAGCGGGCATCACAAGCGGATCGCCGCCTGGCGGCTGGACCAGGCGGAACGGATTACCCGGGACCGCCGGCCCGATTTGTGGGCGGCTTACGAACGGGACCAATTGTCGAGGAAGGAGTAGCGCCATGAACCTGCTGAGCGAGATCGAGGCCGAACAGGTCGCCAAGCTGACCACCGAGCGCCCGGTGCCGGAGTTCGCCCCGGGCGATACGGTCCGCGTTCATTACAAAGTGACCGAGGGCACGCGAGAGCGCATCCAGGTCTATGAAGGCGTGGTGATCGCGCGCTCCAGCCGGGGGCTCAACTCGGCGTTCACGGTGCGCAAGATCTCATATGGCGAGGGGGTCGAGCGCGTCTTCCCGCTGTATTCGCCGCGCATCGAGCGTATCGAGGTGGTGCGGCGTGGCGCGGTCAGGCGGGCCAAGCTCTATTACCTGAGGAGCCGGCGCGGCAAACGCGCGCGCATCGCTGAGAAGGTCGAGCGCCGCCCCCCCAAGTCCAAGGCCAAGGCGGCACCGGCCGAGCCCGAAGTGACCGAGAACGCGGCCGAACAGGACTCCACAGACGCCTGAATCGCCGCCGGGATGAAGTCGCTAGCGTAAAGGGAGAGCAGTCATGTCAAAACCCAGGACCTTGTTCGACAAGATCTGGGAGAGCCATCTGGTCGACGTCCAGGACGATGGCACCTGCCTGATCTACATCGATCGCCACATCATTCACGAGATCACCTCGGCCCAGGCGTTCGACGGCCTGCGCGAGGCTGGCCGCGCGGTGCGCCGGCCCGAGGCGCAGCTCCTGGTGGTCGATCACAACGTGCCCACGAGCGACCGCTCGCTGCCGATCGAGAACGAGGAATCGCGTATCCAGATCGAGGTGCTGGAACGGAACGCCAAGGAATTCGACCTGCCGTTCATTGACCTCCACGACGTCCGCCAGGGCATCGTCCACGTGATCGGCCCCGAGCAGGGCTTCACCCTGCCGGGCTGCACCCTGGTGTGCGGCGATTCGCACACCTCGACCCATGGTGCACTCGGCGCGCTCGCCTTCGGCGTCGGCACTTCCGAGGTCGAGCACGTGCTGGCCACCCAGACGCTGATCCAGAAGCCGCTCAAGAATATGCGGATCACCGTGGACGGCGCGCTGCCTCGCGGACTGGTGGCCAAGGACCTCATCCTTGCCTTGATCGGCAAGATCGGCATCGCCGGCGGCACCGGCCACGTGATCGAGTACGCCGGTCAGGCGATCGAGGACCTCTCGGTCGAGGGGCGGATGACGGTGTGCAACATGACCATCGAGGCGGGCGCTCGCGCCGGCCTCGTCGCGCCCGACCAGAAGACCATCGATTACGTCCGCGGACGGCCCATGTCGCCCAAGGGCGGCGCCTGGGAACAGGCCGAGGCCTACTGGCGGACGCTGCCATCGGACGACGGCGCCAAGTACGAGACCGAGGTCTCGCTGTCGGTCTCCAACATCGAGCCGCAGGTCACATGGGGCACCAACCCCGGCATGGTGCTGCCGATCTCGGCCAGCGTTCCCGATCCCGCCGCCGAGGGCGACGAGGCGACGCGCGCGTCCTATGCCAGCGCGCTCGACTACATGGCGCTACAGCCGGGCATGGCGCTGACCGACATCGCCGTCGACAAGGTGTTCATCGGCTCGTGCACCAACTCGCGCATCGAGGACATGCGCGCTGCCGCGGAGGTCGCCAAGGGCCGCAAGGTCGCCGACAGCGTCTATGCCATGGTCGTGCCGGGCTCCGGTCTGATCAAGGAGCAGGCCGAAAGCGAGGGGCTCGATAAGATTCTGACCGAGGCCGGCTTCGACTGGCGCGAGCCGGGATGCTCCATGTGCCTCGGCATGAACGGCGACATGCTCGAGCCGGGCGAGCGCTCGGCGTCCACGTCCAACCGTAACTTCCAGGGCCGCCAGGGCCCCGGCGGGCGCACTCACCTGGTGAGCCCCGCGATGGCCGCCGCCGCGGCGATCTCGGGCCACCTGGCCGACGTCCGCGAGTATCTCGATTAGGGAGAGCCGAGATGGAGAAGTTCACCACGCTCGATGGCGTCGCCGCCCCGTTCCCGATGATCAACTGCGACACCGACCGGATCATCCCGGCCCGGTTCCTCAAGACCATCAAGCGCACCGGGCTCGGCGTCAACCTGTTCAACGACGTTCGTTATAACAAGGACGGCTCGGAGGTCCCCGACTTCGTGCTCAACCAGCCGGCCTATCGCGAGGCCAAGCTGCTGGTCGGGGGCGAGAACTTTGGCTGCGGCTCGTCGCGCGAGCACGCGCCGTGGGCGCTTTCCGACTTTGGCATCCGCTGCGTCATCGCGCCGTCGTTCGCCGACATCTTCTACAACAACAGCTTCAAGAACGGCATGCTCTTGATCACGTTGCCGCAGGAGACCATCGACAAACTGATGGCCGACGCCAAGAACGGCGAGAACGCACGTCTTTCGGTCGACCTGGAGAAGCAGCAGATCACCCGGCCCGACGGCGAGATCATCGATTTCGAGGTCGACGCATTCAAGAAGTACTGTCTGTTGAACGGGCTCGACGATATCGGGCTCACGCTAAAGAAGGATGACAAGATCGCGTCCTTCGAGGACGGCAAGAAGGCCTCGCAGCCCTGGCTGTGAGGCGCGCGGTTACGCCGCTGGCTTGAGCACCTCCTCGACCGACATTCCGATCGCCATCAGCCGGTGGTCGGCCATGTGCTCGCCCATCAGCATGAATCCGACCGGCGCCTCGCCCGCGTCGTGGCACGGCACGGTGAGGGCGCAGCGGTCGAGCAGGTTGGCGATGCTGGCGTTGCGGATGACGATGATGTGCGGATCGCGGCGGCGCTCGTCGTTTTCCAGGAAGTCCGCGATCGGCGGCGCGGTGATCGGCAGCGTCGGCATGATCACCGCGTCGTAACGCGCGGTGATCGGCGCGGTGCGGGCGATCAGATCGTCGCGATAGCGCAGCACGTCGTAGTAGTCCGGCCCGCTCATCTCGCCACCGGCCAGGAGCCGGTCCGAGATCCTCGGGTCCATCTGGTCGCGCGCGCCCTCGAGCCTCTCGCGGTGGATCGCGTAGCCCTCGACCATCGACGGGAAGCGGACGCGCCCGACGGTGGCGAGCTCGGCGAGCCCCGGCATGGAGACATCCTCGATGCGGGCGCCGGCCTCGGAAAGCCGGGCCACGGATTTCTCGAACGCCGCCGCGACGGCCGGCTCCAGGTTTTCGGTGACGAGTGCGTCGGGAATGCCGAAGCGGAGCCCGTCAAGCGGGATCGGCGCGGGCGGCGTCGGGTCTTCGGCGGCGAACACTGCATCGACCACCGCGCAGCACGCCAGCGTCGGCGCGAGCGGGCCGACCGAGTCGAGGGTCGTCGACAGCGGAAACACCCCGTCGGTCGGAATCCGGCCGACCGTCGGCTTGAAGCCGGCGAGGCCGCAGAACCCCGCCGGGATGCGCACCGAGCCTGCCGTGTCGGTGCCGAGCCCGGCGGCCGCCATGCCGTCGCTGACCGAGACCGCGGCACCCGACGACGAGCCACCCGGAACCCGTCCGGTCGCGCGGTCGTACGGGTTGCGGCAATCGCCGAAATGCGGGTTGAGCCCGAGCCCGCCGCAGGCGAACTCGGTCATGTTGGTGGTGCCCATGATGACCGCGCCGGCGGCCCTGAGGCGGGCGACGACGGGCGCGTCGCGCTCGGCCGGCGGCGCGTTGCGCATGGTCGGCGAGCCGGCGTGGGTGGTGAGCCCGGCGACGTCGCAGAGATCCTTGATCGATAACGGGATGCCGGCAAGCGGCGACGGCACGACGCCGGCCGCCCGCAGCCGATCGCTCGCCTCGGCGGCGGCGAGCGCCGATTCGGCGAACACCCGGATGAACGCCCGCGGCCCTTCACCGTCAGGATCCTCGATGCGGGCGAGCGCTTCCTCGGTCAGCGCTCGACTGGTCGCCGTCCCGATCTCCAGGTCTTTCGCGATATCGGCGATGGGTCGCATGGCGTTGTCCTCCAACTCCCCGTGATCGGCGAAAGGTAGAGCATCCGTGCCGCGTGATCGAGACGTTCGTGCGCCCTCTGTCCCGATCCCTGCGATAGGCTATGATCGGATCATGAAGGCGGTTCGTTACGATCGTTTCGGCGGCCCGGAAGTGATGCGGCTGGCTGACATGCCGGAGCCGGAATACGGCGATGGAGAAGTGCTGATCGACGTCGCCGCGGCGAGCGTCACCCCGGGCGACTGCAAGATGCGCGCCGGTCACCTGCAAGAGCTGTTTCCCGTCACCTTCCCCAGGATTCCCGGCCGCGACGGCGCCGGCATCGTCGCCGCGGTCGGCGCGAATATCGGCGAGTTTGCGCCCGGCGATCGGGTCTGCTTCGTCACCCAGCGCATCGAGCAGGGCAGCGCCGCCGAGCGCATCGCGCGGCCTGCCTCGGAAGTTGTCCGCATGCCGGACGGGCTCGAATTCTCGGATGCCACGGCGCTGATGCACGCCGGTGCATGCGCCTGGATTGCACTGGTCGGGACGGCGGGCGTCCGTTCCGGCATGCACGTGTTGATCCATGGCGGCGCCGGCGCGATCGGCGGCATGGCGGTGCAGATCGCGCACCACCTCGGCGCTCGGGTTACGGCGACCTGCCGCGCCGCCAATTCGGATTACACCGCCGGCCTAGGCGCCGATGCCGTGATCGCCTATGACCGAGCGGACTTCGCCGATGAAGTCGCCGATGTCGACGTCGTCCTCGATCTGGTTGGCGGCGACGTCCACGAGCGGTCGTGCCGCGTGCTTCGGCCAGGCGGTATACTGGTCTACCTTATCGCCGAGCCGTTCGAGGATCGCTCGGCCGCCTACGGGGTCGAACTGCGCCAGGCCGACATCCACGACGACAAGGCGGTGCTGGAAAAGGTCGTCGCGCTCGCCGCCGACGGCACGATCAGGCCCCAGGTGAGCCGGGTGCTGCCGCTCTCCGAGGCGGCCGAGGCGCATCGCTTGATCGAATCGGGCCGCAACACACGCGGCCGGATCGTCTTGTCCATCGCCTGACGCCGGCTTGCCGGCACCGCTCGGCATGACCTAGACTTGATCAAGAACGAGGAAGGCGAGCGTGGTCGAATACAGGGTCGGCATCGATATCGGGGGCACCTTCACGGATCTGGTCGTGGCGGGCGACGACGGTACGCTTCGGACTATGAAGCTGCTGTCGACGCCGGACGACTACGGGCGCGGCATCGCCGACGGGCTGCGGTCGCTGATGAGCGACCACGCCATCGCGCCCGACGCCATCACCCGGATTGTCCACGCCACCACCGTTGCCACCAACGCGATTTTGGAAGGCAAGGGCGCGCATACGGCGCTGGTCACCACCGCCGGCTTTCGCGACGTGTTGGAGATGCGCCGGCTGCGCATCCCGGAGATGTATACGCTCAACTACCGGAAACCCGATCCGCTGGTGCCGCGGCGGCGCCGGCTCGAGGTTGTCGAACGGCTCGGCCCCGAGGGCGAGGTGCGCATCCCGCTCGACGAAGACAGCGTCCGCGCCGCCGCGCGGCGCATCGCCGCGGACGGTATCGAGGCCGTGGCGGTCAGCCTGCTCCACGCCTACGCCAACCCAGCGCACGAGCATCGCGTCGCCGAGATCGTCCGCGAGGTTGCGGGCGACGCGGTCTTCATCACGTGTTCGAGCGACATCCTGCCGGTAATCCGCGAGTACGAGCGCACGTCGACGACGGTCATCAACGCCTATCTCGGGCCGGCGCTCGGCAGCTATCTCGATGGCCTGAGACATCACCTCGGCGCGCTCGGCATCACGGCGCCGCTCCAGATCATGAAGTCGGACGGCGGCATCATGTCGGTCGACATGGCCGTCGAGCGCCCTGCCTATCTCGTCGAATCGGGTCCGGCCGCCGGCGTCATCGGCGCCGCGCACGCGACCGCCGCCAGCGATGCGGCGGGCTGCATCAGCCTCGACATGGGCGGCACCACCGCCAAGGCCTCGATCGTCGAAGGCGGCGTGGTCGCCAAGACCGGCGATTACGAGGTCGGCGCCGGCATCAACCTGTCGAGCAAGCTGGTCATGGGCGGCGGCTACGCGCTCAAGCTGCCGGTCATCGACATCTCCGAGATCGGCGCCGGCGGCGGCTCGATCGTCGCCATCGACGCGGGCGGGCTGATGCGCGTCGGCCCCGAGAGCGCGGGCGCCGATCCGGGTCCCGTCGCCTACGACATGGGGGGCACGTCGCCGACCTTCACCGACGCCGCCGTCGCGCTCGGCTACCTCAACCCGGATCATCTGGTCGGCGGCGCGCTGAAGCTCGACGCCGACAAGGCGCGGAGCGCGCTCGCCGGACAAATCGCCGCGCCGCTCGATGCCGACCTCCTGGACTGCGCCCATGGCGTCTATCGGGTTGCCTGCGGCACCATGGTGCGGGCGGTCAAGGCGGTCTCGACCTATCGCGGCCGCGATCCGCGCGACTTCGCGCTGTTCGCCTTCGGCGGCAGCGGGCCGGTGGTGGCAGCCGCGATCGCCGATCTATTGGAGATGACGCGGATCGTCGTGCCGCCCAGCCCGGGCGTATTCAGCGCCATTGGGCTTTTGCAATCCGATATCGAGCATGAGGTGATGCAGGCCTTCCTCGCGCGCTTGTCGGAGGCCGGCGCGGCGGCGTTGACCGAGCGGTTTGCCGCGCTGGAACAGGATCTCGCGGCGACCATGCGGCGCGAGGGCTATGCGGCCGGCGATTACACCCTCGCCCGTTTCGCCGATCTACGTTACTCGGGCCAGGCGCACGAGCTCATGATCGCGGTCGAGACGGGGGCGGGCGGAATCGACTTCGCCGCGCTCGCCGAAGCGTTCGGCGACGAGCACGAGCGAACCTATGGGCACCAGGCCGAGTCCGAAGAAGTCGAGAGCGTGGCGCTTCGCGTCGTCGCGACCGTCGCGGTCGACAGGACCCTGGCCGCCGCCACGCCCGGCGGCATCGACTCGCGGCGCCGCTCCGCCTTTTTCGGGCCGGACAACGGTCTCGTCGAGGTCGATGTGATAGGACGTAGCGCGCTCGGCGCCGGCTCCCGCGCGGGCCCGCTGATCATCGAGGAGTACGATGCCACCTGCGTCGTGCCGCCGGGCTGGACGGCGGCGCTCGACGGCGACGGCAATATCATCCTGACCAGAGAGGGCTCGTGATGGCCTCCAACGCCGATCCGATCACCATGGAGGTGGTGCGCAACGCGCTGAGCTCGATCGCCGACGAGATGGCGCTGGTGATCATGCGGACGGCATATTCCACGATCGTCCGCGATTCGATGGACTACTCGACCGGCGTGTGCGATCGGCACGGGCGCGTCGTTGCCCACGGCCTGACCATGGCGCTGCATCTGGGCTCGTTCCCCGATGCCATGCGGGAGCTCACCCGCCAGTATGACGGCCAGATCGATCCGGGCGACGTCTTCGTCTTCAACGACCCCTACGTCGCCGGCGGCATGCATCTGCCCGATGTCTACATCGTCAAGCCGATCTTCCACGACGGCGCGCTCGAGGGCTACGCGGCGACGCTGGTCCATCAAATCGACATGGGCGGCATCGCGCCCGGCTCGACGGCGGTCTACGCCACCGAGATCCATCAGGAAGGCCTTCGCATCCCGATCGTCAAGCTTTACGAGCAAGGCGAGCCCAACGAGACATTCTTCAAGTTGATGGAGCTCAACACCCGGATCCCCGACAAGCTGGCGGGCGACATGCGGGCCCAGGTCGCGGCCTGCCGGACGGCGGAGAAGGGTGTTCGCGACCTGGTCGCGCGCCACGGCTCGGACGGCTACCGGCGCATTCTCGATGACCTCCACGACTACGCCGAGCGGGTGATGCGGTCGGAGATCGCCGCTTTGCCTGATGGCGCCTGGTCGTTCACCGACTACATCGACGGTCTCGGCGAGACGCCCGAGCCGATCCCGCTGAAAGTCGCCGTCACCATCGCCGGCGATCACATGACCGTCGACTGGACCGGGTCGTCGCCCGAGGTGCCGGGCGCGATCAACTGCCCGTCGGCGTTCGTCAAATCGGCCGTCCACCTGATCGTCAAGTGCTTGTCGGACACCGATATCCCGAACTTCGAGGGATTCCTGCGCCCGCTCGAGATCATTCTGCCCGAGCGCTCGATCGTGAACCCGAGCCCGCCGGCGGCGTGCGCCGCGCGCGCCATCGTCGGCTGGCGCGCGATCGACCTGCTGCTCGGCGCGTTCGCCCAGATCGTTCCCGACCGCGTGCCGGCAGCGGGCGAGGGCGGTGTGACGTTCCCGGCGATCAGCGGCACCCACAACGGCAAGCGCTTCGTCTGCTCCGAGACCCTGGCAGGCTCGTGGGGCGCCATGTGCGATCGCGACGGCGAGTTCGGCATCCCCAACTCGGGCGGCAATCTGACCAACCAGCCGATCGAGATGATGGAGGCGCATTATCCGATCGAGATGCAGAGATACGGCATGGTGGAGAACTCGGGCGGGCCGGGGAAGTTTCGCGGCGCCCCGGCCTACATCCGCGAGTATCGGATGCTGGGCGACGACACCGTGGTCGTGATGCGCTCCGACCGGCGGAATTTCCTGCCCTATGGCCTCGATGGCGGGGCGCCGGGAACGCCGTCATGGAACCTGATCAATCCGGGGCCGGACCAGCGTGTCCTGCCGGTGATGCCCATGGAGGCGGTACGCTTCGCCCGCGACGACGTGTTTTGCCACATCGGCGCCGGCGGCGGCGGCCACGGCGATCCGCTGGAGCGCGACCCGGCTCTGGTCACCGACGACGTCCACGAGGAGCGCATCACGCGCGGCTATGCGGAGGCGGTCTACGGCGTCGTCTTCGTCGCCGATACGCTGAAGGTCGATGGCGATGCCACCGAGGCCAAGCGGTCCGAGCTGCGCGCGGCGCCTCCCACGGGCCGCCCGGCCTATCTCGAGCTGTTCCACGCCGCCCTCGGCATCACCTCGTTCGAGCTCCAAGGCGAACGCTATCTGAAGGTTTGACGGCGCATTCGCACCAGTTGGGTCCAACAGCGCCGGTTGGACCTGCAGATTCTTTTACGTTATTAGGTTTCAAGCCTATAGTGTTACTTGAGATGCCTCGATCGAAGAAAAATTTTCGGTGCGACCCGCGTGGACTGCCGGCATATGCGCCGGCGGAAGCGGCGCACTATCTCGATATTCCGGTCTCGACCGTGCGTTACTGGTCGCTGGGCAGGGGTCAAATTCCGTCTTTGATCAAACCGGCCGAGGATGGCCCCTTAGTGCTGTCCTTCATCAATCTGGTCGAGCTTCACGTGTTGAGCGCGGTCCGGCGCAAGCACCGTATCTCGATGCCCAATCTCCGTCGGGCTTTGGAATATGTCGAGCGAGAGCTCGGGCTGGAACGGCCGCTGGCCAGTCGGCGGTTTCAAACCGACGGAGTCGATCTGTTCGTCGACCATTACGGGCATCTGATCAACGCGAGTGAACAGGGACAGATGGCGATGAAGGTTGTCCTCGGCGATGCTCTCGTTCGGATCGAATGGGACCGAACGGGTCGACCGATGCGATTATTCCCGTACACGCGCAACGACACCGCGGACACCGCCGACATCATCATGATCGATCCATTGATTTCGGGCGGGCGGGCCGTCATCAAGGGAACTCGAATCGCCATTGAGGTGGTT
>PVBE010173645.1_pt1 | contig 25425 bp, 28 predicted proteins | sample 1631181 | NCBI WGS metagenome assembly PVBE01 (sample SAMN08397723, study PRJNA350692) | Marine metagenome, whole genome shotgun sequencing project. | isolation source: water | place: Pacific Ocean | collected 2012-04 | reverse complement strand
CTGGAGATCGGTTATTTGACGCCGCCCCTGGGTCTCAACATCATCGTCGCCATGGGCGCCTTTCGTGAGGATTTTTGGACCATCTGCAAGGCGGTCATTCCGTTCATTGGGCTGATGCTCATCGGGCTTGCGATCGTCGTTGCGTTTCCACAACTCTCGCTCATGTTTTTAAGCGAGTGAGCAAATATTAATTTGTAAAAAGAGTTTCAAAAAATGATCCCCATTTGGTCATGTCGGGCGAAATGTCGACTGTTGGCGTCTTGATTGCCTTGGCGATTTTGACACCGCCCTCTTGACGGGGATCCCAGCTCAACTTGCAAATCCATTTAGGGCATTGGACTAGCGGCAGGCGCTCAAGCGTTGGATACGTAAAGTAGCCGCGATAGGCATGCTGATAGGTATTTCCGCATTTCATGAGATCGACCACCCGCCTGTGAACCATGTGACTGTCAACATAAGGGTCAGTCATGGCTGCTTCCCCAGTCGTCTTGTACCAGGGATTAAACAGCCCTTGTGCGCGCATCATGCGCCACGCCGTGATCAAGTGGCTACCATCCCAGCGTGGCGACACGTCGGGGGTGTAGTGAGCGAGACGGTCTTGCTGTTCTTCGGGCCCGTATTGCTCGACACCGATGAAAGCCAAATGTTTCACTAGGTCGGGCCGCTCGATGGCAAGCTCTGCGCCCACATAACTGCCGCTATAATAACCAACAATGTCGACCTCGCGTTCGCCCAACGCATCGAGAATTTCACTGAGCTTTTCCGCATAGCCCTCGATGGTTGGCACGCCGTCGGAGAACGTATTGTCGGATTCACCGCTGCCCGGCAAATCAAATGCGAAAAGAGGCCGGGTGAACCCCACACCGGCCAAAAACGTGTCAAACAAGCGTGACGAACTCGCCGGGTCGTGGAGTGCAATGATGGGGCGTCCGGTTCCCTCGCGCTTGAGGAAGTAGATTTGGCCGCCGCCGGCCTCTATAAAATCCTGATGAAATCGATCGCCCGAGAGCGGTTTCGTCACGGGAGGCGGAGGCGGTTCACCGCCGTCGTGGTCGTCAAAAAATGCTTTCAGTTCTTGCGCTACTTCACTCAGGCTGTGATCGATCCTCTCTACACGCACGACTTCTGGGGTCTCATTGAGTCGGTCGAGATGCTCATAAAGTGGATCGTCTTTGAAGGCGCACAGGATTGTGGGAACGGTCAGGTCCGGGAGCAATTGCTCCGACTCTTGCAAAAATGCGGCTCGGTAGGGCTTTCGGTACGCATCACCGGCGCGCAGAAACTCGACTGCTTGGAACTGTATCGAGTCCGTCGGCGTGATCCCGCGCTTCATGCGATGTTCCGGATCCTGCTCATGCCAGGGAAAGAAGACTTGCTGCTCGGTCAGCCGCGGCCAGAGCCAGCATAAGTGCCCCCCGTCCCATTGTGGCTCGAAAGGGGGCAAGTACTTTTCGAGCATGAGCTTGCGCTCTTCTTGCGTAAAGAACGGCAGACCGTTGGCAACGACTTGGGCAATACGCTCAGGTGATTGCACAGCAATACTGGCCGCAATATCCGCGCCTGTGTGAAATCCGTAAACGGCGCATTTATCTATTCCGAGCACATCAAGCGTTTCTTCGAGAGCACGCGCATAGTCAGAGATGGTCGGATTTTCAATCTCAAGAGGATCAGAATTTCCGTTTCCCGGCGTGTCAGGCGCAATCATCGTAAAGCGATCCTTGAGCGCATTCATGAGTCCCAATTCGGACAAACCTGAGTTCGGCGAGCCATGACACAGGACGACGCAGGGTCCGGAACCTGCACGCAAATAGTGGACTTGACGGTGGCCAACGGTGACAAAATGGCGCTTAATATCCTGTGTAAGGGCGGGGTCAATGCCAGCAACCATCTGGATCTCCAATTTTTTTAAATATACGGATCGTGTTTTGAGCGAGTATACAAATATGTTGGCGCCTGGCGAGTACGATGGTATGGCGTGGCCGCGATCCGAGTGCGCTCGCAAACGAGCACACCTTGAGAAATAAGAGGCGATGAACCGGATGTCCGATACAAAGTGCTACATGGTGATTTTGGCGGACTTAACGGACCGCCAGAAGTTTATGGCGGGGTATGCGGTGCAGGTCGCGCCGATGATCGAAAGATATGGCGGGCGTTATGTACTGAGAGGACGCGGCGTCGAGTTTCTGGAGGAGGCCTGGGGCGGCACTGACATGAGCCTGATCATTTCGGAATGGCCGGATAAGGCGACAGCACGGGCCTGGTGGAATTCCGACGAATACCAGGAAGCAAAGAAACTGCGGGAAGGCCTTGGCACGTTTCAAGTCTTGCTGGTCGATGCATCGCTGCTGGGCAGCTGATTTCGATAACGGTCCGCCTAAGCGCGCACTGTATGCAATTGAGTGTGCACCTTATTTGGCGAGCTCGCATAATGTCTCTGGGTTTACGTCTACGCATCATTGGCCGTCCAGGCCGCATCGGAGCGCTTGAACGGTTTCTTGATTACGTCAAAACAAAACCGGATATTTGGTCACGTTGCGCGCAAGCGTTGCCTTGCATTTTGCGCAAGTTATTCCGGTACCAGCATAGAGATTGAGGGACGGCGGTCGAACATCTCCGGTCGGATTAGTGTCTAGCCATTTTTAAAATAGGGGCCCGGCTCTTTGCCTTCGACATAATCCTTGAGCCGCGCCAAAACACCGTCCCACGTCTTTTTGGTCTTATTGTACTCTTCGCCCTCATCGCGCAAATTGCGATGTTCAAAACGAACATGAGTCCCGCCATCTTTGGGCTCCAACTCAAACGACACGTTCGTTCTGATCCACTTATCAGGTCCGTTCAGACAGCGCCATTCCTGAAATTCGTTGACGTCGAACAATGTGGTTTCCATGGTGAACACGGTTTCGCGATTATGAAAGCCAAACTCAGCCTTACCTCCGAGTTTTGCTTCTGAAAGACTGTCATCCGTCCACCAGCTTTTCAAATTGTCCGTCGTGCTTATCGCTTCCCAGGTACGTTCCACGGGCGCTTCAATATTGAATTCTTTGACGATCTCGGGCATGTCCCGCCTCCCAACTTTGTGATCTCGCTTGGATCTTGGTGTCTAGAATCCCTACGAAAACGTATGCGTTCCTGTCAATGCGTTAATGTATCTTTATTGCAGGAGTGGATAAATGTGACGATAGAACTCTACGCCAAGATACGGTCCACCATCACGAAACTCAATCGCATGCGGTACGTGAACGTTCGCCAGAGCCACTCGATCGGCCCAAATCGAAAATAACTGAGCCAAAAACGCGAAAAATGAGGAGTATAAGCCCTATCGCGATCGCAATTTCGAGCAAGAATAGCCGTGAGGGCGAGTCGAAAAGTGCAAAACCTTGACCATTAAAGACAATCGTGAGGATCGAAATCGCAAAAACAAAGTTAGTCAGTGACATGCGCCCGATGGCGGCAAGTGCTCGCCTTATCCGCCCAAATGATGCCCATTTGCAAATGAGAAGCACTAAACTTGCATGGCTGGAACAATAATCAGGCTTCCCCAATAGTCAAATTGTGCGCCCGGTCCGATGTGGAAAGATAATTCCCAATTGTGAGAAACATTTTGAACGATTCCGTACAACACCATAGGCACGCCGATCAGTATCGCGAAAAGGATGGTCAGAATACAGTGGCGAGTTGGAAAATTTCCGGCGATTACATGCAGCCCGAGGGGCACCATTCCAAATAGCATCAAACCAACAAAGCGCAAAAACGAAACCAGGTACGATAAAGCAATAAGGCAAAGTCGAGATTCGAGATGCGCCATGCGATTTGCTGTCCCCAGCCGCCCGCCTCGCGGCTAGATCGAGAGGCCTTTTGGGAAGGGCGGCGGAGTCGAGATAGGATTCGTAAATCGTAGTTCACAGGCGATAAGAGAAATGCAAAACCATTTGAAGAAAACAACGGCCCGGCGCGCCTACGTCGATACACCGGCCGGCCAGATTCACTACAGGCAGATGGGTGGCGGCGAGGGTACCAAACCTCTGCTGCTGCTGCATTGGGCGCCCATGAGCGGGCGGCTATACGAGTGTGTCATGCCGCACTTTGCGGCGCGAGGATATGAAGTCGTCGCCCCGGACACGATGGGATTCGGTCAGTCTGATCCTCGCTCCGGTGAATGGCAGATTAGCGATTACGCCGCCAACATGATCGATATGCTTGATGCGTTCGGTACCCCGAAAACTTACTTGGTCGCCGGCCACATGGGCGCGGCCGTCGGTTGCGAAATAGCGATCCACTATCCGGAACGCATCAGCAAGCTTGTCTTGGACGGCAATCCTTGTTGGGACCAAGAAACACGCGACAAGATGAAAGCAAATGTGAGCGTCACAAAGTCGGGCGTTTCAGAAGGCGGTGCCCACGCCACACTGTTGTGGGATAGGGCTTACGGTGCACTTCAGAAACTTAATCCCGAGTTCACATTAACAGATGAAACATTGGGGGACGTTTACGCGCTGGCGGTTGAGATTTTCCAGACGCGTTTTGAACCGTCGGCGCTTGCAGTCTTCAATTATGACATGCGCCTTCAATTGGCGAACATCAACCAGCCCGCATTGGCGCTCACGTCCGAACAAGAGATTTTGCGCAATGAACATGACATCGTGCCCAAACTCATGAGAGACTGTGAGGAACATATTTTCCCCGGTGTCCACCCCCTGCTTGTCAAAGGGAGGGAACAGGAATATGTCGATGTAGTCGATAAATTTTTTTGACATAGTGGTAATAACAACAACAGGCCGACGTCAATCAAACTGGCTTGAGCTGTTAATTATTCAAACGCGTGTGTGGTATTTGATATGGCCCTCGACCAACGCACTATTCGTGGAAAGGTTCTTTATATCCATAATCAGGATGGGGAAATCGGCCGCGAGTGGTTTACGTTTACGGTTCAGCCAAGCGGCAACCGCACGTTGCGCGCTCAGTATGAAATGGACGACTCGGTCCTCTTGCGTCATGTCATCTACACCGATTGACCTCTATGGTTGCCGCCTGAAGGGCAAGTGCCCAATAGGCGGGATGTTCATTGAGGTCAGACGACATGAGAATTCTTGCTCCATGTGTCAGTCGCGAAGGAGGTCAGCTTGACCCAGTGTGCACTGATTGGTGAGATAGGTGTTCTAGCGTCTCTCAAGGAGCTTGATAAGGATTATATCCTTGCGAAGGCGAGTTTGGCGGGACAAGAGCGCCCGACCGATAAGAAAACTCTTGTTTACCTGCCGCTAGCAATGCGTGGGATCTTTGGCGTAGACTACCGCCACTTGATCACTATCGACCATCCGAAACGGTGCACTAGCGCCATTTCCCATCACCGGCACGGCGTCGGACCTTCTCTAGAGGACATTCTATGACCGAATTCCAATATGAGCTCTTTATCATTTTGCATCTTCTGGGTTTCGTTTATTGGCTGGGCGGCGACCTTGGCGTCTATTATTCAAGCGGGTTCGTCATTAATCGCGATCTGTCACCCGAAACCAGGCTCATCGCTTCTAAGATTATGATGAATCTTGATCTTGTCCCGCGCATGTGCATGACCCTAATGCTGACCATTGGCGGTATGTTGGCCGGCCTGCAAGGCATCGACCACTATCCGGGCCAGATGGTTGCGCTCTGGATCCTCGCGCCGGGTTGGCTCTTCATCGTGGTCTATATGCATTTTAGTCACGGTAGCGAACTCGCAAAAACCTTCAACACTATTGACTATTGGTTGCGACGTATCTTGGTAGTAGGTATCACTCTTTCTGTTGTCTACACCTTATATACAGGGAGGTTAGCGGAGACGCCCTGGCTCACCGCAAAGGTTGCTCTGTATGGTTTTTTGATCTTTTGCGGAATCAAGATCCGCGTGCATTTGCCGGGCTTTATTTTCGGTTTGCAAGCTTTGGCAAAAGGTACAATCAGCGAAGAAGAAAATGATAAGATGATCGCCGGATTAAAAGGATCACGGCCTTGGGTTTGGTCAATCTGGGCCGTAGTTTTTCTCGAGGGCATTATTGGGGTCGTTAAACCGGGTAACGAGATGGCACTAAAGTTCCCCAGCTTCATTTAGGGAGGAATTTAAAATACCACAGACTTCATCAAAACCTGTCGACGTCAGTTATGACTCTCCGGAGTCTATCGAACGATTGCGCTTGCAATTGAGCGATATTCTGGGAACGGAACATGTCGTTTCCGATGAAAGAGAACGGGAGTTCTATTCGCAAGATGTCTATATGGCGGGCGAATTAGTCGCGCTTGTGATCCGCCCTGGAACAATCGACGAGCTTTCCAGGTCCATTGCCGCAATTACAAGCGCGGGCTTTCCGGTCGCACCTCGGGGCGGCGGCATGTCTTACACTAGTGGTTACATACAGCACGTGCCGAACGCGGTGATGGTCGACATGGGTCGGCTCAACAAAGTCAGAGAGATCAATGCGGATGACATGTACGTCACAGTGGAGGCTAATTGCACCTGGGCCGAATTAGATGACGCACTGAAGGACACGGGGCTGCGCACGCCGATGTGGGGCACCTTGTCCGGCTTGCGCGCGACCGTCGGCGGCGGGCTTTCACAAAACTGTTTATTTTTCGGTTCGGGACATCACGGCACTGCGGCCGATTCCGTATTGGGCCTTAAGGTCGTGTTAGCGGACGGCAGCATTGTCCCCACGGGCACATTGTCCACCAAAGGTGGCAAACCTTTCATGCGCTATTACGGCCCGGACCTGACGGGAATATTTCTGGCCGATACGGGTGCGCTCGGATTCAAGGCAGAAATCACATTGAGGCTCTGCCCAAGACTGGAGCACGAAGCCTATGCATCTTTCGCCTTTGATACTTATGATGCGTGCGCCGACGCCCTGTCGGCCATTTCGCGCACGGGTATTCCCAGCGAGCTCTTTGGCTTTGATCCCAACCTCGCAGAACAGAGGTTGAAGCGCGACAGCATCTTGAAAGACATTGATCGCCTCAAAGGCGTGGTCAGCAAAGCGGGCGTCAAGGAAGCAGCTAAGGTCGTTCTGGCCGGGCGAAGTTATATGGACGATGTGGCCTATTCGATCCACGCCGTTGTTGAGGGTCGGCAGAGGGCCACCGTCGACGCCGACTTAGATGAAGTCAGGCGCATCGCGAAAATGTACGGCCGTGAAATTGAAAATTCCATGCCGAAAATTATACGCTCGATTCCGTTCGTACCATTGAACAACATGTTGGGCCCCGAGGGTGAGCGTTGGGCGCCCATTCACGGGCTTGTCGCACACAGCGATGCGAAAGCGACATGGAAAGCGATCTACAATCTGTTTGACGAGTTCAAAGATAAAATGGATCAGTACGGGATTACGTACGGCTTCCTGGTGGGAACCATTTCGACCAACGGATTCATCATCGAACCGGTTCTCTATTGGCCGGACAAGCGCATGGAGATCCATAAGCGCACGATTGAGGATGGCCTGCTCAGCCGAATGAAGGATTTTGAACCCAATCCCGAATGCACGGAAGTGGTGCATGAACTCAAGCGACACTTATGCCAGCTCTTTCTCAATCACGGAGCGGCACATTTGCAAATTGGAAAGACTTATCTCTACAAACAAGGCCGCGATCCACAGGCGTGGAAGCTGGTTGAAGGAATCAAGAATTTAGTCGATCCGAATCGCCGGGTGAATCCGGGATCTCTAGGCTTGGAATAATGGCCAAGGAGAAAAGGGCAACCGATTAAAATTGCGCTCTTGCGAAGCCTCCTCTTGGCGTACCATGCCGCTGGCTAGCGGCCCTCGATTAATGTCAGTGTCGTGACAGTACTGTCTTCGGCCGTAGCCTGCCACGTTTTGCCGATCTCATGGCCTTCTTCGATCAGTCCGTAGGAAAGAACCTCTTCCCCGACATAGGTCATACGTCGTCGCCTTCAAGTATCCACGTTCCTGACATGGCGAAACCGCTGTAGTTTCAAGCGTCTGACCTTTATTGAAATAGTAGTTGACGATTTCGCCGTTTGCGGTTTCAACGACGCATCGTATTGCTGTAAACGGTGCTGAGGGAGTCCGCAATTGCGCCGCTGGATATGACGCCAAATGTCAAGGTGGCCGCAAGGCCGAGCTGTCTTATTTTCATTATGACGCCCCTTGAATTAAATCTTTGACTGGATCTATACCGCCGGATAGCAACACATAAATGAGCGATAGATCACATAATAGGATGTCGTTGACGAGATAATCAGAACGGTTTGGCGACTCCAAAAAATGCCGCGAGAGCGACAAGTGCGTAGATGAGAAAAACGAATCCGCACGTTGTGTTCACGATTCGTCTTATGATCGCTTCGATTTCTGGGGTAGAGCCTTCTTGTGCGAGTCGGTTGAATGCAGGAACAAGGGGTTGAAACGAACGGTCGATTCCGATGCCCACGCCAAAGATAAGGCCAAAAAAAATGATTTTGAGGGACAGCCAAGACGTGGCAAATAGATTCCCCCCTACCAGCGAATAAAGGCCTACGCCCGTCACTACAAAAAACATAATCCCTTGAAATACGAACAGAGCTTTTCTGATTGAGGCGGCAAGGGGTTTTCCTTCAGATAGAAATACGGTCAAAGTTGCCGCCGACCAAACTGACGCGATGAGCCAGACCAAAACGAAAACCCAAGTTGCAACGTCTACCAGCCCTAGATGTGCTGACATGTGCAGCCCCACCGGGAAAATCAGCGCAAAGCTCAAGCGCGGCGTCAAATCTATATAGCTTGCAAATTTCAGCATGACGGCGCGCTGGTTGAAGGAGTAATTGGAATTTATTGAGCCGCGCGCGAGCAAGAAAACGCCAATATCGGCGCCAAGCCAATAGACAAAAAGGAGAATGTGAACAAAGACCAAGAGATAATAAGGATCCATGATGCGCTACCTTTTCGACGTGCTCGAGGCACGCATTTAGTAATTAGGCATAGAAATGATTGATGCTGGATTGGATAAGAGTGCTTGGAAGAAGGTAGCATTTTCAAAGGGTTAGGGCAATCTGACGAGGGTCATTTTAGTGTGCTTTGTAGGTACCGGTCTTTGCGGCTAGGCTTACCACCTTGCCGAGCAAACCGGTGGCAACCATCACCGCACTCAGGAGACAAGATGTGATCGGATCGATGCACTCAGCTCTCATCGGGGTCAGAGATATAGACAAGGCGTTGCACCTGTTTCGTGATGTGATTGAACTCAAGGTTGAACGCGATTGGACGGCGCCGACGGGTCTTGTCAAAGCATGGAGGCTTAATCCCGATATGAAAGTAAGGTTGGTTGAGCTTTCATGTAAGGGGTATCCTGTAGGCCGGTTGCGCTTAGCACACTTTACACCGACGTCGAAGCAACTCGTGCGATTGGATTACGGTCCCGATGCCAAAGATACAGCTCAGGATGTCGGGCCCAAAGCCATCGACTTTTACGTTGCCGATCCGATTAAGCCTCGGTTTGAAGAGATCAAGGACGCAGGCTATGTGCCGCGCTCCGAACCCGTTAAGCACCAAATCGGCGATTCGATCAGCGAAGAAGTTGTGTTCACTGGGCCTGACGGCCTACCGATTCTCGTGATGGTCGGTCACCGTCATGCGCCGACGTCGCTTCGATCGGGCTCGCCAGATGGACCATACAGCGAGATAGCAACCATTTCCATTATTGCCGGCGATATCAAGGCGACACGACACTTTTACGGAAAAGTTTTGGGATTAATGCCAGTCCTCGATGCGGAAACGCCTAACGAGTATCGCGAACTTGTAAATGATCTTACGGGTACGCCTAAGGGCACGCGTATTCATTTTCTAATGTACACGCAAAAGGGTGAGCCAAGCGGCAAAATTCTTCTGGTGTATTTTTTCGACGCGACAGGCAAGAGATTGACGGGCCGTATGCAGCCCGGCCATCTTGGACTTTCTTGTCTGACTCATGAAACGGACGAATTAGAAGCGTTGCAAACTCGGCTCGATCCATCAGCCATAGTTACGCCGCCGACGCGCATCGCCGACCCTGAAGATGCCTATCGGGTTATGCTGGTGCGCGGGCCCAACGAAGAAATGTTTGAGTTCTTCGAGCGCGGCTAGTCGGATTACGGAAGTTCTGCGGGCGCCACAAACTCGAGCATGGCACCCTCCAAAAAGAGTTCGCGCACATCAACGGCCGCCGCCACCGCAGCTGCGGTATTAGAATTTTGATAAAATTTGGTGCGGACGTGGGCAGTCTTTCCCAAGGCTTCAATATCGGTCGTGTAGCTCATCTTGCTGGCGACATTTTTAAGTGTGGCATCGGCCATCGCCAATACCCGTTCCAGGCGCCCATAGATGCGGCGTATCTGCGCGGCCATATCGCTGGAACCAATGAGTTTGAAGGAGTCGCTCATGGAAAGATGCTCCGAAATGTAGAGCGTGTTTCCCGATCTGATCGAGGTGCTCAGGCCGAAGCACTCTTTGATCTCTTTATGGCGTGGATTACCTGTTCAGGTCTTGCCATCGGATTCTCTTTGAAAGGGAGAGATTGCTTTACTGGACTTCGATCAGTTCAATGAGTTCTCTTGTTGGACCGCGTAACGTGGCGGCGCGCGCGCCGTTGTAAGGCATATCTTCGTGAGCTTGGGGTGGTTCAAGAAAATCAGCTGCAAGGTCATCAAGATTGTTATGGCGGAATGTCACCATGGCTTGCCCTGGCGGCAAGCAGCCCTCGTGACAGGGGCGATCAACGGTGCCTTCCGGAAATTTATCAAGTTCAATCATGCATTGGTCGGGTAGCGCTGTGGTGGCGATTGTCGTTTTCGTACCTTCGGGCCGGTTAAACGCCCAATTCAGCACGCGGATCGTTCCGTCCATGGGCGGTGTGGTCGACAGGCCGAACGTTTCTTGAAAAAACCGGCTCATGTCATCGATCGAGCGTCCGCCTAAAATGGAAACAAAAGTCTTGTCGACGTACGATTTTGCCGTTGGCAAGTCGAAGCCGGTTACCGGCTTTGCGATATGTGTGAGATATAAGACATCATCAGCCAAACCGATCACCTGCATAGCGCTGATGGCGTCGGTAAAATCAAAGGCGAGAACGGCAGGCGTACCAATGATTTGAAACGGTGAGTCTTTGAGCCGTTCATGGATCCCTTCGAGATCCTCGACGACAATTTCGGTTGCGTTCCAGCCGAAGGTCCGGAGCGGACTGAACCCGGGAACCGGCTCTCCCTCTACATATCGATAGAAGCTCTCTTCGCCGCTTGAGGGCTGCAAAATAAGTTGCTTGGCGCCTGCCGCTGCAGGCGCTCCCCAGATTGCAGCGAGTGCGTCGGACACCGGACCTTTGGTAACAACTTGAAAGCCAAAATATTGGCCATAGGTTTCTTCTATTGAGTCAAGGTCGGAGGCCGAATAGGTCACCATATGGATGGATCCAAGCATACGCTCCGCTTTCTTTGGTTGCGATTGTGCAGGTTTTTCTTGTTTTGTGCCACCGGCTGCGCGGGCATTGTGTCGAGGTTACTAGGCGTGCACAAGCCCAACTTGGTACCTTACATTGTTCTCGCGACTTCTTATTTTCTCTAAGTTCGTGAACGGCTAATTCCGGTAAACGCGATAGGGATTAGATTGGAGGTTCACATGCGCGATTACAAAGAAGACAATAACGCAGAGCAAGGCCTGTTCGGATTCTTCGAAAGTGATTTAAGCGCGGCGGACTTGAGGGTCTTTGGCGCGTACCGACGAAACGAGCGTTGAACCTGAGTTTGGCATTTTGTTCGAAGCCCCCGGTATCGAAGAAACCTACGGTTTTTGTAAGTCTTGCTATTCGGAGTGGCTCGTCGCGCAATAGGAGTTCACGCGTGCCGATTGGGTAAGGGTTTTCGACTAAATGGTGGTAGAACAAGACATGACGGTGATTGGGAAGCCTTATTACTTCATTGTTCTTGATTATTTAGAGACGCACTACGGGCCTGATCGCCCCTATTTCCTATTTAAGTGAAGATCAGTCATTTCCATACCATTTCAAATAGGGGCCGCGATGCTGCATTGGCGTCTTGGGCTCGATATTTGGCAAAAGTCTTGAGTCCTCACCGAACTGATCGAGCGTGTGAAATGACAAGGGTGTCATTGTTTCAAGCTTGAGCAAACGCGTCTGATATCGATCAAGAATTTCTTGACGCCCCTCATCGCTGATCCACGGTACAGAGTATGAGATAAAGGGCGGCAACACGTCATAGCCGCATATGCGCAGCGTGCCGGCGGTCATGGGCCAGAGTAGGCGCTCGATATCACCGTTGCGCCCATCGGGATAAAAGGCCGTCGCCGACACGCCGGCAGTGATCGAGATCATGGCACGACGGCCCTGGAAGGGGCCGTTGTCCCACCAGTCGCCGAGCCCGTAGGCGACCTTATAGGCGAGCACCCGATCGACCCAGCCTTTCAAGATGGCGGGCATGGAATACCACCACATGGGAAATTGCAGCAGCAAAAAGTCAGCGGCCTTCACTTTGTCTATTTCAACTTGGATATCGTTGGCAAAGAGATTGTTTTCGGCGGCATGATCCTGTTCCATAGCCAAATTAAATACTTCCGTATTTTGCTGCTTCGTGACATCCCAAGGTCCCGCAACCGGATTGAATTTTTGCGCATAGAGATCGGATACGATGACTGTGTGACCCGCTCTTTCCAGCGTTTCGACGGCCGCGTCTTTCATGGCGCCGTTAAAGGATTTTGGTTCGGGATGGGCTAAGACGATTAAAACGTTCATGGCGTCGCATGTTCCTAATTTGGTGTGTTTTTGCAGCTGTGGTTAAAGTTGATCTTGAAAGTGAGTCGGCGCTACCAGTGGTTGGTTGATAGTCGGCACAGTGGCCGACTAGTCGTTATCCTCATTTGAAAGTTAAGCCGCATAGGGAGCCTTGCCATGTAGGATCATGTCGTAGATCTCCTGCGACTGTCCGCCGGTATCTAAAGTAATTTGAGCCGGCACGTCTTTGGTCACTTCACGCCACATTTCAAAATCGTTGTTGCTTGAAAAGTGGCGTCTGATGCTCTGAGTAGCGGTGCCCGCGGCTTTCAAGAATAGCCTATGAGCAAGATTAGGAGACATGAGGATTCTTTTTGTCTGCAAGATCGGTGCTTTTTCGTTTGAACATTACCTGTTCGCTTTCATTCTTATTGGCGTCCCCGAGGCTCGCTTACGGTCCCGGGAGGGCGCTGAAATATTGATACTCCGCGGCCCCCTTTGTTGCTGAGTAGAGCATTTCCGCCTAAAAGCATAGCAAGATTCTAGCTAAAACACAGCCGTTCGCGGTGAAAGGACATGGCATGGCTGAACCCACGGTTTTTGTCGATAAACGGGGTCCAATTGCCCATTTGGTGCTCAATCGGCCCAACAAACGCAATGCTCTTACCTGGGAGATGTGGCGGCAATTGGGCGCGTGCGTCGACGAGTTGGAAGCGGACGGCGAAATAAAGGTCGTGGTCGTGCGTGGCGCCGATTCTTCCGCCTTTGCCGCTGGCGCCGATATTGATGAATTCGGCGCGGTTCATGCAAGCCCCGAGTCGGGCCGGGATTATTCCGATACCATGTTGGCGAGCGAGCAGAAGCTCTTTCAGCTGACCAAGCCCACTGTCGCGCAGATACAGGGCCCGTGCATCGGCGCCGGCTGCGCCATTGCGCTCTGCTGTGATGTCCGCATTGCCGACCCTACGGCGAAATTCGCCGTACCACCCGGGCGGCTGGGGCTCGCCTATAGTTTGTTTGGTACCAAACGGCTGGTTGATGCGGTGGGCACGTCTATGGCCAAGCACATGCTGTTTACGGCCACAACGCTTGATGCCGAGGCGGCGCTTGGTGCCGGCCTTGTCGATCAATTGCATGACGGTAGCGTCGTTGCAGATGCAGTTAGAGCCTACGCGGAGAAGATCTGTTCGCTCTCACGCTATTCGACTCTCGCTACCAAGAAGATCGTTGGTATGATCTTGGACGGCACGGTTGAAGAGAGCGAAGAAACACGCCAGATCTTTCTTGATGCCTTTCAAGGCAAGGACTTCAAAGAAGGCCGCGCGGCGTTTCTTGAAAAGCGCAAGCCGAAGTTTACGTTCAAAGGTTAGGCGATTAACTCCCTGGTAGGGCGGATAAAAGTGGTTAAATGTCTGCTTGTGATGCCATCGACCAGCTCTTTTTAGTTTCGATAAGATCAAAGCGAGTTCGGGGCCGATCTTTGGCTAGCTGCTGACTGGGCAGTTAGCTCAGCGGATTTTGCCAAGAGACGCCGCCGACCCATGTACCCGCTACTGCATCGAAGGGAAAGACTTCAATAGAGTCCCATATTTTAACTTTGGCATATGGATCTTGATTGAATAAATTCCTAGCTTCGTCTTCCGTATCGGCCTCAATCATTAGAATGCTGCCAATAAAATTCCCGTCGCTATCACGCATCGGACCGGCGACCGGCATGTGGCTTACCACGCCCTCAATATGTTTGAGGTGGGCTTGCAGCAGATCTTTTCGCAAGGAAGCGGCCTGTGGCCCGTCTTTGCAGACAAAACAGTAGATCACGTTCGTCTCCTACTCCGGTTGAAAGGCTTGCAGGCCGGTTTGCGCACGACCCAGAATCAGCGCATGCACGTCGTGCGTGCCTTCGTAGGTATTCACGGCCTCAAGGTTCATGACATGCCGAATGACATGAAATTCATCGGCAATGCCGTTGGCACCGTGCATATCGCGAGTCATGCGTGCGATGTCCAGCGCCTTACCGCAATTGTTGCGCTTCATGAGCGATATGGCTTCAGGCGCCGCCAACCCTTCGTCGAGCATACGGCCCAATTGAAGGGTGCCGAGCAGGCCCAATGTGATTTCCGTCTGCATATCGGCAAGTTTCTTTTGAATGAGCTGGGTGGCTGCCAGCGGACGTCCGAACTGGGTGCGATCTAATGTGTATTGGCGCGCCGCGTGCCAACAAAATTCGGCCGCTCCAATGGCGCCCCAGGCAATGCCGTAGCGCGCTTTATTGAGACAGCTAAAGGGGCCCTTCAGTCCCTTGATTATTGGAAAGGCGTTTTCATCGGGCACAAAACACTCGTCGAGCACAATCTCGCCCGTCACCGATGCGCGCAAACTGAATTTGCCCTCGATCCGGGGTGCGAAAAAACCTTTTGAGTCTTTTTCGACAATGAAGCCGCAGATAACACCATCAAGTTTCGCCCAGACGATTGCAATATCCGCAATGGGGGAGAGGGTGATCCACATTTTCGAACCGTTGAGCACATAGCCGCCATCAACCTTTTTGGCGGTTGTTTTCATGGATCCCGGGTCTGAGCCTGAATCAGGTTCCGTCAAGCCAAAGCAGCCGACTATTTCGCCTGTCGCCAGCTTGGGTAAATATTTGCGCCGTTGATCTTCTGTACCGAACGCGTGGATGGGATACATGACGAGAGAGCTTTGTACACTCATGCACGAGCGATAGCCGGAATCGACACGCTCTATTTCCCGCGCAATTAGTCCGTACACCACATGGCTGGCACCGGCACCACCATAGGTTTCTGGAATCATGGAGCTCAAAAACCCTAATTCGCCCATTTCGTTGAGGATTTCGCGGTGAAAAATTTCATGGCGGTTTGCCTCGACAATGCGAGGCATCAATTTGTCCTGAGCGTAAGTATGCGCCGCGCTGCAAACCAGGCGTTCGTCTTCACTCAACAACTCATCAATTAAGAGGGGGTCATCCCATTGAAAAGGGGAATAGTCTGGCTTTGTATCAGCTGATTCTTGTACGGCCATCTTTTGCCTCTAGTGGTAAAGGAGCACACTGAACTTGCCGCGGTACGATTGCGCGATCGTGTCTGTCCTTAAAATGATCGGGCACGCTCAACTCTCTTTAAAACAGACGCACGATTAGTGTACAAGGTTTAGCCGACGAAACATCTTGAATCTCGACCGTTTTACCTGGATTTCTGCGGTACAAGGCAGGTATACGGCATCGGAATACGTATCGCATTTGGGACCCAATGGCAGAGACCCTGGTTCAAAAAATCATTGCCCGCGCCGCCGGCCAGGCGTCCGTTTCGCCCGGCGATATCGTGACGTGCGCCGTTGATCTCGTCATGGCGCACGATTCCAGTGGGCCAAGGCGGTGGTGGCCGCACTTTAAGGAAATGGGTGTGGGCCCTTGGGATCCATCCAAGATTGTCTTGATCACCGATCACTTTGTCCCGGCGGTCGATCAGGAAAGTGCGGCCATATTGAAGACCACACGGGATTTTGCAAAAGAATATGATATCGAAAATTTTTGCGATATGCAGGGTATTTGTCATGTGGTGCTGGCCGAGCACGGCCATTTGAAACCGGGCATGTTTGTCGCTGGCGGTGACTCCCATTCGCCGCATGGCGGTGTTTTTGGATGCTACATCGCGGGCTACGGCATTAGCGATATGACCGCTATCGTTGCAACCGGTGAAACGTGGATCATGGTGCCGGAAACGTTTCGTATTAATTGGTCGGGGGTGTTCGGTGACTTCGTTTCCGCAAAAGACATTATGTTGTTTTTGTGCCGGGAAATTGGCATGGAGAACAACTTTAAAGTCATCGAGTACGGCGGCGATACCGTTGCGGCCATGTCCATGCAGGAGCGTATGGTATTGACCAATATGGCCGCCGAGCTTGGCTGTGAGACAGGAATCGTGCCCGCCGATTCAAAAACCCTCGACTTCATTCGCGATCATGGCGGCGACGTTGACGAATCCATGCTGGACTGGCAGAGCGATCCGCAAGCACCTTACGAAAGCGTGCGCGACTTCGATGCCAGTGCGCTTGGTCCCCAAGTCGCGCTTCCCCACTCGCCGGGCACAAGCGAACCTGCCGAGCGGGTCACCGGCGTCGCGGTCGATCAGTGCTATATTGGTGCGTGCGTCGGCGCCAAGCTCGAAGACTTGCACATGGCGGCGAAGGTGCTGAGGGGGCGAAAGGTTTCGTCAAACACGCGGTTGCTTGTGGCGCCGTCCTCGGTCAAGACGACCAAGGATGCCGCGGCGGACGGCACATTGGCGACGCTGACGGAGGCGGGCGCCGTTATATTGCCGTCCGGGTGCGGCGCATGCGCGGGCCTTGGCGCAGGGCTTTTGTCGGAAGGCGAGACCTGCATCTCCACCACCAACAGAAATTTCAAGGGTCGCATGGGACATCAAGACTCATTTGTTTATTTGGGCTCGCCCTATACGGTGGCTGCGTCTGCCGTGGCGGGGCGTGTTGCGGATCCGCGTAAACTCATGGCGGAGTCGGTGTCATGACAGGGCGCGCGTGGGTTTACGGCGACAGCATCGATACTGACGTGCTAGCACCCGGCATATATTTTAAGTTGACCATGGAAGAGGCGTCCAAACATACGCTTGAAGCCGTCGATTCCGACTTTGCACCAAATGTAAGGAAGGGCGATATCTTTGTAGCCGGCAAAAATCTTGGGCTTGGCTCGGCACGCGAGCAGGCGCCTTTCGCACTAAAAACGCTCGGCATCGACTTTTTGCTCGCAAAGTCTTTCGCCCGGATATTCTATCGCAATGCCTTCAATGTTGGTCTCCCAGCTCTGTTTTTTCCGCAGGCGGATGAAATTTTCATGGGCGATCAGGTGGACGTAGACATACGCACTGGAAAGGTGACCAATCTGACAACAGGAAAGTTCTACGAGGTGAGCCCTATACCGCCGCATCTGCTTGCGATGATCGAAGACGGCGGATTGATGCCTCACTTAAAAAAGAAACTAGCCGCCAGCTAAGCGAAAGAAATGCCAATGTCTCACGCCAAACGTCTTCGCAATCTCCTGGCACAATCCGACCCTGTGGTAGCGCCTGGTTGTTTCGATGCCATGTCAGCTCTACTGATCGAGCAGGCAGGCTTTGAGTGTGCTTATGTTTCTGGCGCCAACGTTGCGTTCAGCAAGCTCGGCTGGCCCGATCTCGGTCTTGTCAGTATGGCGGAAGTGGGCGATACGGTGGGCTATATTCGCGACCGGGTTGAGCTGCCGTTGGTGGTGGACGCGGACACGGGCTTTGGCAACGCGCTTAACGTGCAACGTACTGTGCGCTTGTTTGAGCGTATGGGCGCCAACGCCATTCAACTTGAAGATCAGGTGATGCCCAAAAAATGTGGGCATTTTCGCGGTAAGAAAGTTGTCCCAACCGACGAAATGGTTGGTAAAATTAAGGCGGCCCTTGATGCAAAACACGATGATGACACGATCATCGTGGCACGGACCGATGCAATCGCCGTCGAAGGGTTCGATGCTGCGATGGCACGGGCGGAAGCCTATGTTGATGCGGGTGCCGACATGCTTTTTGTCGAAGCTCCCCGTTCACTCGATCAGATGAAAACCATCACCAGCACGTTCAAAGGCCGCACGCCGCTCCTTGCCAATATGGTGGAGGGTGGGGATACGCCGCTCAAATCCGCAAAAGATCTCGGCGATCTTGGTTATTCCCTGGTCATCTTCCCAGGCGCGCTCAATCGGGCCTACGCGTTCATGGCCCGCGAGTTTTTGAGGAGTTTAAAAGAAAACGGCGCGACGGCCGAATGGCACGAGCGCATGTACGACCTTGCGGGCATTAATGACGTGGTGGAGCTCAAGGCGATGATGGAGCTCAGCAACCGCTACGGTGTCGAAGACCCGGACCCGCTCGACAAAAGCGAGTAGGCTGGTCTAATTGAAATCTACCGTAACGCTGCCGCGATATTGCCGCCGTCAACGGTCGTGACGTCAGCGGTGGTGCGCGTCGCCAGGGCGTGATTGAGAAACGCCTGTGCCACATGGTGGGCTTTCACTTCTAGGCCGAGCAGATTGCCGCTCAAATAGTCTGCTTCCGAGACGCCGCGCGCCTTGGCGCGCTCGGTGATTAATTCGGGCGTTAAAACGCCGCTTCGGATCCTGTCGGCGTTGATCGTATTTGAGCGAACCCCGATGGCGCCATACTCAAGCGCATATTGGCGCGAAAGAAAAAGCGTTGCCGCCTTGGGTAAACCATACGCGCCGAATTTGGCACCAGGATCGATTGCTTGCTTGGAAGCGTTAAAGAGGAGCACACCGCCGGTGCCTTGGTCCTTCATGATGCGCACGGCGTTCTTGGCTATTTCTTGATGGGCAAAAAAGTTGAGCTCGAAGCTTTGGCGGAGTGCGGCGTCGTCAAGGGTTCCAATCTCGCCCTGGACGGCGGAGCCCGCGTTGGAGACGACAATGTCGACGCCGCCGAACGCTGCACTCACTTGATCGAAAGCATTACGAACGGCTTGGGCATTGGTTACGTCACACGCAACCGCAATGGCGCCGGTACCAATGTCTTGGGCAACTTGCTGTGCCGCGTCAGCATCGATGTCAAGAACCGCTACGGCGGCGCCCGATTTGGCAAAGAGTTTGGCCGTCGCTTGCCCGATGGCGCCTGCGCCACCGGTAACGATCGCAATCTGTCCCGCCAAAGGTGGCGGTGCGGTCTTACCGAGCTTAGCCTGTTCGAGCGACCAATATTCCATTTTGAAGAGTTCTTCTTCCGAGAGCGGATCGAATTGGCCGACGCGTTCCGCATCGCGCACGGCGCGAATGATGTTCTCTCCGATGTCGGCGGCGACGCGTGCTTCTTTCATGTTTCTGCCTAGCCCAAAAATGCCGAGGCCCGGCATACAGACCAAGCGCGGAGCGGGCGTCACCATGGTCTTGGTGTTGCCGAGGCGTTCGTTGTTGCGCAAAAAGTATGTCCGATAGGACTCGATATAATCTTGAGCTCGTTTACGCGTATCTACTTTATAGTCTGAGAGCGAAAACTGATCGGGTGAGGATACGATCAGCGGTGCGTTTTTAACGTGAATGATGAGGTCAGGCGTAGTCACACCCCGCGTACCGTAATTCGCAAGATCTGCGCCGTCCACATAAGCGCGGACTTGGTCGGAGGTACGGAACTCGCACACCAAACGGTCATAGTCGCCGCCATCTTTTTTAATGGCGCACGCGCCGCGAATAATCGGCGCCACCTCTGCTGGCGACGCGATCGATTGGGGAAGCGAAATGGCTGTAAACGTCTTCTGCGGCTGTTCTGCAATATAGGCTTCTGCATGCGATACATGATTGATCATGCGATCGTACGCCTGTTTGGCACTGTCGCCATAAGTAAAGATGCCGTGTTTGTGGAGAATCAAGCCTTCGCTGTCCGGATGCGCCTCGTAGGTCTCGGCGGCAAGTTTTGCCAAATCAGAGCCCGGCATGACGTAAGGTACAATCGCCATGGCGTTGCCAAAGACGTTGCTGCAGATCTCCATGCCGTTCTTTTGATCCGTCAGCGCCAGGATGGCGGTCGAATGAGTGTGGTCGACAAATTTATGCGGTAAATAGGCGTGAAGTAACGTTTCGATCGACGGGTTGGGCGCGCCCGGATCAATGAGATTAATCCGTTGCAGCGCCACCATGTCTTCGTCACTCAGTGACTCCAATGCTCGAGCCTTTTGAAGTGGTTCGAGCTTGACAGCAGGCAAGCCCGGCGGCTCGATCAAAGCCATGTCCCAGCCGCTGCCCTTGACGCACAGGACCGGCCAGATTTCGCCTAAGAGATCAGTCATTTCCGTTTTGACGGATGTGTTGCCCCCGCCGTGCAACACGAGCTTCGGTTCGCCGCCCAGAAGCCTGGTTGTGTAAACGCGGAGCGCTAGGTCTTCGTTTACACGGTCCGCGGCGTAGCGTTTGACGCATTCATCCGCGTCTTGATCAGACCAAAGATTGTCCATGTCGTCCTGTTGATTGCTTTGTTGCTTTGTTGCTTTGGTCACCCGCGAGAGCGCCTTGTTATGTTGCCACCATTTTCTATGAACGGTCGGGTTTGTCAAAGCAGAACACTTTAGGCGCTTCGCATAAGAGGTGCCGCCATTATTTCACTCTGCCTGCGCCTCACCGTCTAAGCGTTTGGCGCTTGATAAAATCCGTCGTCCGGGACTTCTGTTTCTTCCGCGATGTCGATCGTCTTGATGTGTGCGCCGCTGGGCCCCTCCCAACATTTTTGAGCTATGTTGTCGATTGATTCCGAAGCTCCATGGAATACGGCCTCGACGGAGCCGTCGGCGCGATTGCGCACCCAACCGTTTAAGCGGAGCCTCGTCGCTTCGCGGACGACCCAGCCGCGATACCAGACTCCCTGGACGCGACCACTAATCCGTACACGGACTGATTTTACATCTTTGGTCATGCTTGTACTTCTATTTACGCGGGCCGGATGCTATTGCTGCTTTTTCCACTCAGAAAGTACCTCGGCGCCGGTGGCGGACCAAATGCCGTCATGGTCCATGATGCGCGCCAGAACCGCTTTAAGCGATTTGATTCGGAACGGCAGGCCGATGACATAGGGCGTCAGGGTTAACTGCATGATCCGGCCACCATATTTCTGTGACTCGTCATACTGACAGTTAAATCCATCAAGAATTTGCTCTTCAAACAAAGCCTCGGAATGACCGTAATTAACAAGGATCTGACGGTCGTCCATTTCATTTGAATGGGGCATGGCGATGATCGGACCGGTCTCGGTTTTTATCTCGTAGGGCATGTCGTCATTGACCCAATCGCAGACATAATCCACGTCGTTTGCCGCGAGAAGTGAAAGGGTTATTTTGCTTTCCGAGCGCGCTGGCGAGAGCCAGCCGGTAACGGGCTGTCCCGATGCCTGTCTTAGAATACTCAAGCTCTTTTCCACTTGCTCGCGTTCGGCCGCCTCATCTAGTCTGCCATAGTGAAGCGTATTCATGTCGTAGCCGTGGGCAATCACTTCCCAGTCGCGGCGCACGATCTCTTCGATCAAAAAGGGATAGCGTTCGGCAATGCGGGCATTCACGGCTACCGACGCTTTGAGGCCGAATTCATCAAGCGCTTTCATAATGCGAAAAATGCCGAGACGGTTTCCGTAGTCGCGCATTGTATAATGCCGGTAGTCGGGATAGGGCATGGCCATATGGCCTGGCGCCTTAAACGGTTTTTCGTTTGCGTCCATGGGGAAATACTCAAGCGCCGGTACAATCCAAAGTGCAACGCGCGCGCCGCCTGGCCATGTCACCTTTTTGCGCTCAAACAAGTTCGTCCACGGATAAAGATTGTGGTCCATACCGTGGCGGCGCCACTTATATTCCATATAGTCTTTGGGAAGACTCATGGCTTCACGCTCCCGTCTTGTATTTTTCAATATCCGCGAGGCACTCAGCGTAATAGTGCTTGTAGTAATAATCTGCAATCTCAACGCCCGTTGTGACCCAGACGTCGTCTTTGTGATCGGTAATGTATTTCAGCGCGTCATTGAACGGTCCGATGCGGTGTGAGCGCCCCACCAAATAAGCGTGAAGCGGGATGCACATGACCGTACCCGACTCGACACCTTCTTCGAGCAACTGGTCGAATTGGCGCTTCAAGATGTCTGTATATTGGCTGGGCGCGTTGCCGTAGACGTTATAGGCCAAGTGATCGTTGACCTCGAGGGAATAGGGCAGTGATATTAGCCATCCCTTTTTCACTTTGAGCGGCTGAGGTTGATCGTCTTGGAAGAGATCGCAGGTGTAATAGAAATCGTATTCGGCAATGAGATCCATGGTGCGCTCGGTGTTCGACAGAGCCGGCGCCAAATAGCCGCGAATGCGCTCACCCGTTGCGTCTTTAATCGTTTTGATCGCGTCTTCGATGATGTGGCGCTCTTGGGCTTCATCCATGTTGTAGGAATAGCGCGTGTTGTAAATACCGTGGGAGAAGAATTCCCATTTGCGGTCGACACACGCTTGAATGATTTCCGGATGGTGTTGACACATTGATACCGATAGCGAAATCGATCCGCGCACGCCGCACTCATCCAACGCTTCCATCAAGCGCCAATGGCCGACACGGTTGCCATGATCCCGGTAGGAATAGGGAACGATATCGGGATAGGGCCGCGGCCAGGGCGTGCGTGACGGATTATCGGGGGGATCGAATTCGTAGAATTCGATGTTAGGGGCAACCCAAAAGGCGACCTTCTTGCCGTCGGGCCAAACAATTTTTGGCCGGGCCACATAGGGCCAATAGTCATACAGACCTGGTTCTGACTTCACGTGATTGTCCTCGGGGTTCAAGCATTTTTGGGGATGTAATTCTCGAGCCACTCAACAACTTCTTTTACGGATACGACGTCGGCATATTTGAGTGACAGGTCCGTCAAGTTGGCGTAGTGGTAGCTTTCGTGTTTGTCGGCCACACATTCTTCCGGAATGATGGTGCGATAGCCATGACTTATGCTGTCGACGGCGGTTGCGCGCACGCACCCGGATGTCGAGCCGCCTGTCAGGACAAGCGTGTCCACCTTGTGCCATACGAGATATGAGGCCAGCGGTGTTTCAAAAAATGCGGATGGCATGCGCTTGGTGTAAATCGCGTCGTGCTCCTGGTCGATTTCCAAACGATCGTCGAATTCGTGCCGTTCAGAATCGTATTTGATGTTCTGCAGACTATCGGGTGTGTCCGTGCGTGTTCCCCAAATGCCGCAGTCGGAACCGTCTTTCATATAAGCCACATGGGTCCATATCACAGGCAGCCCCTTGCTACGCGCAAGACTTGAGATTGTCGAAATGTACTCGAGCTGGCGCGGATCGGTTTCATATGCCGTTTTGAACAAATCTGTGCGCGTGTAGGCCTTTTGGGGATCGATATTGACGATTGCCAATTTATCGCCAAAGCCAAAGCAGCCTCGCGCAGGATTAGCTTTGACCTCTTCAAAAATCTCACGCGCGGTTTTTGAGTCCGTCTCCATGGTGCCTTCCTCGAAATTGATCCCGCCGACATGCGCCAATTCCTTGGTATCATCCCAAGCGAACAGGTTTTGTGCGGTGCTAAGCTGACTATGATCCCAAGCCAATTAAGAGAACGGCTACTTTAGCATAGATGGCCGGGAGGGGGAGCATAGATGGCCGGGAGGGGGTCAATTTGCTACGGTTTTGCTAGCTCATCAACTCTCGTATTCTCAAGCCGAATGCGCTTAACTGGCGACCGCCATGCAACGAGTTCTCATTTTTCTCATTACAACACTGCTGATCTGTTTCGAAGGAGCCAGCGCACAGGCCGATCGCGTTCTACGATTTGGTGCAAATGATTTGCCGCCGGGGCTTGGCAATCCCTACACAGCGACCAGCATCCCCTCCAACCTCATGTGGTCAGCTTTGTTTGATGGTCTGACGCAGCTTGATGAGGCGGGTAAGGTCGTCCCCGCCTTGGCAACATCGTGGGAAATTGCGGAGCCGACGCGATGGCTTATTCATCTCCAGGACAATGTTGTTTTCTCAAATGGCGAACCCTTTGACGCCGATGCGGTAGTCGCGACGTTCGGTTATTTAATGAGCAATGAGGGCAAGGGAACGGCTATCGGAAATGAAGTGAGGGGGTTTAAAGCAGTCCGGTCCGTCGGTCGTTTAACTGTCGAGATCAAAACCACTGTGCCGGACGCCCTCGTTCCGAACCGGCTCGTCGCTATTTTTATTGTGGCGCCGAAAGCCTGGGGCACGTTGGGCCCTGACGGTTTTGCGCAAACACCCTCGGGAACCGGTCCCTTCAAGCTCACCTCATGGGGTCAAGGAACCGGACGTGCAACTGTCGCCGCGGCGCCCCAATCGTGGCGCTGGAACGGCCCACCAAACTTTGACCGCATGGAATTTTTCGACATGCCCGATGCGTCGATGCGAACGCAGGCGCTCTTATCCGGTCAGATCGACATGATGGTTGGTGTTGTCCCCGACGATGTGGAGCTCGTGCGTCAAAGCGGCTTCGGTATTCATATAAGTCCTGTTCCGCAAGTCATGTCGCTCGCACTGATCAATGTGAAACAAAACGGATCGCCGACCGAAGACCAGCGCATTCGCCAAGCGCTGAATTATGCTGTCAACAAAGACATCATCGCTGATGTAATCATGCACGGCTTTGCCGAACCGGCGGGACAGGGGGCAACGCCCGTTACTTTTGGCTTTAATCCGAGCGTAAAACCCTATGCGTATGATCCGGCGCGAGCAAAAGAACTTCTGGCAGAAGCAGGCTATACAAACGGATTTACGATGTCGGCCGATGTCATTGTTGGGTCTTCATCGGGCGATTCGATGATCTATCAAACCGTCAAACAAAATTTGGCAACCGTCGGTGTTGAGTTGACGCTTCGGCCCACGGTCTTTTCCGACTGGTTTCGAAAGTATATAAACGGATCATTCAAAGGAGATGCTTTCGGCCTATCTTGGTATGCCACGCCCTACAATGACGCCCAGCGGCCAATGGAATATTTTTCTTGTCTTAAGGCGAAGCCTTTTTTCTGTGATCCATCAGTTGTGCCGTTGCTTGAAGCCGCAACAGCGGAACTCAACCGAGATAAGCGGCTTGCTTTGTTGCATGAGTTGCAACAGCGCTATCACGATATGGCGCCCGCGATATTTCTGATCCAGCAG
>PVBE011312408.1_pt1 | contig 25431 bp, 17 predicted proteins | sample 1631181 | NCBI WGS metagenome assembly PVBE01 (sample SAMN08397723, study PRJNA350692) | Marine metagenome, whole genome shotgun sequencing project. | isolation source: water | place: Pacific Ocean | collected 2012-04 | reverse complement strand
GATGCAACATGGAGAAGGCCTTCAGAGACAGCGAGAAATGCGGCAGATGAGGGGATTGATGCATTCTATCTTGAGATCAGATTCCGTGGCCTCCTACCCCTCAACGCCAGTCACATTCGTCCGGACAACCGTCGCAATCTGTGTCCTGCGACACCCCGAAGGCTATATCGAGGGCGTCCTCAATCCCATTCTGGTTGTGGTCTGGCCCGCCCTGAGTTGCGGGTCGAGCCCCGGAGTGGGGCGCGAAGGGCTGCCCACCCCCGAATTCGGCGCATAGGAACACCAGAGCAAGCAGCAGCGCGGTGCGCGCGTGGGAACGCAAATAAGTCATCATGGGTGCCAGCGAGTAGTGGAGAGGCGGTACATCCTCCAAGTGAATCGACCTGCTCCCAGGAGACAACTTTCTCAGAAACACCGAAGGTGCTGACGCCCTGGGGCAGCCCTCGGGCTCAGCGCCCTTCAGCCAGAGACCATTCTTGCTGTGTCTCAAGGTAGCTGAACTCTCTCGGCCGCCTGGCAATGGCCGCTGGCACGGGATCCACGGGCCAGACCTGGACACTTCCATCCTCACCGGCGCTGATCACGCGACAGGTCGGGAAGTCCGACGAGAGCGCCAACTCCGAGACCGATTGACTGCCGTTCGAACTGAATAGCCTGCCGTCGACACCACTCAAGACGTCGACCTTGCCCCCTTGTCCGACGGCAACCAGCCACTGTCCATCGGCACTCGGGCGAGCCAGGTACACCGCCCCCATGGCCAGGTTCCCCTTGAACGTGCCGCCAGAGTCCAGATCGTGAAACAGGGTGCGCTGTCCGAGCTGCTCGTCCCAGCCGAGCACGACACGCCTCGATCCCATCCACAGAAAACGATGGTGAGCGAATCCCCTACCCTGCAGGATGGGATTCCCTGCTGGATCGAAGCTCCAGAGCCGTTGGGCGCCGTCCAGCAGGGCAAATTCTTGCCCATCGGCGCGCCAGTGAAGATCCGCAGCCCGGCGAGCAATCTCCGTATCGGGCTCTGGAGACCAGTCCAGGGATATCAGTTCCCCGCCTGTGGCCAGATCCAAGAGTGCGAGTGTGCCCTCGTCAGTGGCCGCAACCAACCGCGTCCCGCCTGGCTCCAGTGACATGTGAGTCCAACGTACATCCTGAGCCGAAGACGCCCAGCTGTTGGGCGGTTCGCTCGAGTAGGGGTCGAACCACACGATTTCGCCTTCGGTGGTCAGAACAGCCACGCGGGGAGGCTGCGCGCACAACGCAATCAGCTGGACAGCTGATTGGACTTGCTTTGGTTCACCGGCCCTTTCCCACAAGTGCAAGTCGAACAGACTCACACTTCCGTCGTACCCCACGCTCGTCAGCAACCGTCCCTCCGATCCGAGGCACGCCCACTGCACCCCGCCAGCATGCAACTCAGCCTCCTTGAGCAGACGACCCGATTCGCTCCAGGCATCAGGAGCGGTGCCAGGGGGCGTCTTCCACAGTCGCAACGACCCATCGTCGCACACAGTCACGGCACGCTCTCCTCCGGGCAAGAAAGAGGCCCAACGCACAGCCCCCTCATGACCCTGCAGGTTGTAGGTGTAGGGCATGGGACCTGCATTCCAAACGTGAGCTCTGAAGCCACGCGTCGAAGTGAGCACCCTTTGGCCATCCGATGACCAAAGCAACTGGAAGGGCAGCATCTGAACCGTGCACACCTTGGTTGCCTCTGCCCCCTCGCGGTTCCAAAGGCGAACGGTCCGATCTTCGGAGGCACTCGCCAATCGACCCCCGTCTGGGCTCCAGGACAGGGACGAGATCCGTCCACTGTGGCCCACGAGAGGTCGTGATGTACGCGATTCAAGGTCCCAGAGGATCGCTTCGGAGTTGGGACCAACGTCCGTTCCCGTCGCCAACACCAGGCCATCGGGTGAGAAGGCGGCGCAGTACACAGGCCCCAGATGGGTCAGAGGTTCCCCAAATGCTCGGCCCAAGGCCTCTCCTTTGGCGTGCCAGAGCCTGACCTGACCATCCGCGCCTGCTGTCGCGAGCAGGTCGCCCGCCGCTGACCAGCCGGCCCAATTTACGTGCGAGTCGGGATCGCTGGTGTGATCGATGCGGACCAATTCTCGGCCCCTCAAGACGTCGAACAGGCGCACCCAGGGCGCTCGGCAGTGCGGGGGCGCATCCGATGCCCCGCCAGACACCAGGAGTGTTGATCCATCGGGGGAATAGGACGCCACCGATGCCGTCAGGGGAGGGCCGCTCCAGCGTGAGAGCAGCTCGCCCTCGGGATAGCGGTAGCGCAAGGTATCACCAGAGGCCAACTGAACCGCGAACTCCATCCCGCTGGGCGAAAACTCGATCCAAAGCACAGCCCGCTGGACGCCACTGGCCGTCGCACCGGGTTGGTGTTCAAACACCCTGTCATCGGACTCCAGGTCCAGGCCAACGAGACGGCCGTCATCGGTACCCACGACAACCGCCGTGGCCCCTGGCCGGACCGCAAGTGCACGCACTGTGGCGCCGGGAAACTCCAACAGTGTGCGGCGTTCTCCGCTCTCCCAATCCCAGGTGTCCACCATTCCGGTGGGAGAACTCCCGGGACGATCCAACACGGTCGTGGCCCCTAAGACCTGCCCTGACGGACCTTCGGCCAGCTGCCAGAACCGAAGGGCCATGGGACGGTCCAGCACGCCTCTCATTTGACAGGTCTTCAAGGGTCCGAACAGTACCGAGCGTCCAAGGTGATCGTTGAGGCGACCAGCAGCCTCAAGCCCCATGAGTAAGGCCAGATCCGGGTTGTCATTCACAAGTTCTTGGGCCCGGGTCGTGAATTGGCGACCGTGTGCACGCTCCAGTGCGCGCTGATTCTCAGCCAATAGCTTCAGAGTCACCCCCAAACCGATGGACAGCGACAGGAGGGTCACGCAGGTTGCCGCAGCCACCGCTGGCTGGCGGCGCGCCCAGCGGGCCAGGCGCAAAGGAACACCGGCGGGCCGCGCGTGCACGGGTTCAAACTCGCGGATACGGCGCAGGTCTTCCGCGAGCTCCAGGGCGCTGGAATAGCGCCGGGCAGGATCGCGCTCCAGGGCAGTCTCGAGTACCGCTGCCACATCACGATCCAGGGCGTCGTTGAACTCACGCGGATCGGGCAGCACGTCCATCAAGATGGAATTCTGCAAAGTGAAACGGTTGTCCCCCTCGAAAGGGCGCCTCCCGGCGAGGCACTCGAACAGGCTCACGCCCAGGGCGTAGACGTCTGCACGCCTGTCGGTCTCGTCATGCTCGCCGCGCAACTGCTCGGGCGACATATAGTGCGGCGTGCCCAAGAGGTCCTCGGAACGCGTCAGGCCATCCACACTCTGTAGATCCTGGGCCAGACCAAAGTCGAGCAGGACCGGTTCGCCGTCAGGAGTCACGATCAGGTTGCCGGGCTTGATGTCCCGGTGCACGAGGTCCGCCTCATGGGCTGCGTGCAGGGCGCGAGCCGCCCGTTCAAAGAAATGCAGACAGCGGCTCTGCTCTTGCCGATCCGCGGGAACCCACGGCAACCCCTCGGGCACCTCACCCTCAGCACGGGCTGCTTGAGCCGCATTCAGGCTGGCAGCCAGGTCCTGACCCGGCACGTACTGCATGGCGATGTAGGGCTGCTCACCCTCCACCACCGCTTCGAGTACGGAGCATATACCAGGGTGATCCAGGCGCGCCACGCTCTCAGCTTCTCGTCGCAAGCGCTTTCTGCGGTCATCAGTGATGAAGAAGCCGCTGAGCAACTTCAGGGCAACCCTGCGTTGGATGCGGGTATCCGCAGCAAGCCACACACTGCCCTGTCCTCCCCTGCCCAACTCATGCAGCAGGCGGTAAGGACCCAGGTGCTGCTCCCCATCGGTCTCGCAAGCGGCGTCCTCCTCATCCGAGGTCTCCACCACGGATTCAGCGGAGATTTGCTCTCTGCGGAGATTCTCTTGGCGCAGGTACTCCTTAGCGACGATGCTCTCGTGCCCCGGAAAGCGCGTCAGGTAGTCCGCCAGCTGCTGCTGACGGCCCGCTTCCAAATCATCGAAGTAGGCGACGACAAAGTCGAAGACTACGGCCTGGTCTTCGTCGGCGCAGTCCTCGAGGGGGAGGTCGCCAGGCTGGGCTTGGGGTTTCATTGAGTGACGGGGGGGGGCAGCTACGATACGATCGGAGCATGGAAGGGCCTAGTGAGCATCCCAAGCAGTCCGATCCAGACCAGCCCTGGCTGCTGAGGGTGCGCTCGGAGGGAGAGAGTGCCTTCAACGAGCTCTACGAGGAGGTCGCCCCGGCCCTCTTCGCCTGGGCACGGTGCCGAATCCGCGCCGGAAGGGGCGTGCATCTCGATCCCGCGGACCTTGTCCAAGAGGTCTGGTGTCGCGCCTGGCGGGGCCTCGATGATCTCGATGAGAGTGTTCCCCTGCGGCCCTGGTTGTTCCGGATAGCCAAGAACGTCCTTCTGGAGTCCTTCCGCTCTCATCAACGCGACGAGCGCAGCGGAGCAATGGGACCCACCACGCGCCACATGGTCCTACAGAACGCCCCTGACTTCGCCACTACAGTCAGCCGGCGGATGATGCGCGATGAAAACCTGGCGGCATTCGACAGGGTGCTGCAAGGAATGCCCAACGCGGAGAGGGACCTGATCCTACTCTGCGGATTGGAGGGTCTCCCACTCCAGGACGTGGCCGCTCGCCTGGGCCTGGGCGTGGAAGCCGTCACCAAGCGCTGGCAACGATTGCGCGAGCGACTCGCTACAGGGCCCGGCCCAACCGACATCCTGAAGTAGGGTCCACCCTCTCCCCGGGGGCAAGGACCGTGTCTCGTTTCGGGATAGACCACAGACAGGAAGGGGGCGCTAGGATGCAGACTCCGGCCCTGTCCATGGAACTCCTCCCTACCGACTCGCTCGCCCCATACGTGGGCATCCTGATCTGGCGACGTAATTTCGCCGGGCGCGATGTCTTCGTGATCGAACACAGCGACCAGGTTGTCCTGCCCAAGGGGCCTCTTGAATCCGAGGAAGGAGAAGCCGCGGCAGCGACGCGACTCGCGGCCGTCTTCGCCGGGTCGCGGGTCTCAAACCTCCGGCACCTTCTTACGGATCATCCGGAGGGCCCCGGTGGACGCGCCTGCGTTGGCTGGTGGAGCGCGGAGTGGGTGGGAATCGCCCCCACTGCCGCAGACACCCTCTCCTCTCGAGGACGTTGGCTCGGGACGGGTGAAGCCTGCACCCTGTTGTGTCATGCACGCGAACGGGAGCTCGTGGGCGAGCTGGGTCCCTCACGTTTGGAGGGCCTACGGCGCCTACTGAAGCGCTGGTCCGGTGGGCCGCGAGACCTGACCGAGCGCGCTCTGGCGCACCGACGGCGAGCCATCCTGGGGCGTACGACGGACGCTGACCCCGATGCGCCCTGGCAGCGGGAGGCCTTGGAGCAGGTCGATCTGGCTGAAGGCTGCCTCGGCGCGGGTGATGGTTTGGGCTATCGCGAGGCCCTGGAGTCAGCCTGGCGCTTGGAGCTGCAGGGACGTGAAGACTGGGAGCTCGAACTGGCGGGCGAGGAGCTGGAGCGCGACGTCAAGGGCGAGCTGCACGGTCTGGAGCACAGACAAGCGCAGGCGCTCCTGAACGATGCCCGGGACGTTCAATCCCTGACCCGTGTGGCCTCTATCCTGGAGGGCGCACGCCGCAGGAAGAACCTGCGCAAGGCCGGCCGGTCCGAGCATCAACGCTGGCTTGGAATGACCCTTCTGGTTGGGGTCTTGGGGGTCTGGCTCACAGGCTCCGGAGGTGGCGCGGCAGATCCGACACACCTGGCACTCCTGCTGCACGGACTCCTGGGGGGTGCCTTGAGCGCCTTGCTCTGGCCTTCACCCGAGGCGGTGGACGCCGCCTTCCCGCAGGTCGGACGCTTGCTCATGCGTCCTCTCCTGGGTGTCTTGTGTGCCCTCGTTCTCTGCCAACTGTTGAGCGTGGGCGTTCTGCAGTTGGGCTCGAATTCCGAGAGCACCTGGCGTCTGGCTGCCTTTGTTGCGGGCTTTGGAGAGCGGCTCTTCTCCCGGCAGCGATAGCAAGGCCTTCGCCTCAGTCTTGAAGCGCGCGGATCCGATCCAACACACCGGCGCGGTCTGCATGAACAAGGAGCAGTAGCAGGTCTCCGGGCTGGGCCCACTCCAGGGCTTGTTCTACGCCCGCGGCTTCGCTCTCTGCGTGGCTGCAGCGTTCGGGAGAGAACCCTGCCCCCTCCAACTCCCGCTCCAAGAGGGCGACAACCTCCCCTTTCTCGCGGCCGCGACTGTGCACCTCCATGTCCTTGATGATCACGTGGTCGAACCCGGCTCCCGCCGACAGCCGCGCAAGCTCTCCGATGGCCTCATCCTCCCTGTCGCCAGCTTGCCCAAGCAACACGAGCCGACGCTTGGCGGGCAACGTGCAGGCCATGTTCAGCATCGCCTCGAGTCCATGGGGGTTGTGGGCGAAGTCCACGATGACGTCCACTCCCCCTACATTGAAGCGATTCATCCGCCCCGGATTGTCGGCGTCGTCTCCCCGGAAGCTACGCAGCCCAGCCGCGATGGCCTCCTGATCCAAACCCAGTCCCTCAGCGATGCCCGCAGCGGCCAGGGCGTTGGCAACATTGTGGCGAGCCGCTCCTCCAAGGCCGATGGGCAGGTCATCGAGATCAAGGAGCTTCTGGCACGCGTCCCCTTCGCGCCGCACCAGGCATCCATCTTCACACAGGTAGGCCCTTCCTCCACCAGAGAGCAGCTCGCGCAGCCACGGAGAGGGCGGCTGTAGAGAGAACCAGATAGTGGGCTTGCCCAGGGCGCGCCCCGCCCGCGACACGGCCTCGTCATCGGCATTCAAGACGATGAGGGGTGCCACGGATGTGACGACGAACTTGCCCTGGCAGAGGGCCTCCAGGCTGCCGACTCCCCACTCACCCAGGTGGTCGGCACCCACGTTCAGGACTGCGGCAACGTCCGCGCGCTCCACGGCCAACCCTCGCCGCAGCATGCCGCCCCGTGCCGTCTCCAAGAGTGCGATCTGCGTGCCCTTGTCCTGCAACACGCGCCGCGCGCCTCCGGGCCCCGACCAGTCCCCACGCTCCACGACCTCCTCACCCACCACGACCTGATCGGTGGATGAGAAGCCGGGCTGCAACCCAGCAGCTCGTGCTATGCACGCCAGGAGCCGTACGGTGGTGGTCTTGCCGTTGGTGCCCGTAACGAGGGCCAGGGGAACATCGTGGATGGAGTCCCACGGCAAGCTGGACGGATCGGGTAGCTCCGCCACCGGCCAGGTGAGTGAGCCTTGCCCCAGCCCCACGCTCGCCTGATCGTCGTCGGACAGGAAGGAGACACCATGTTCCTCTGCCTCCCGCCGCAGGGCGAGCAGACGTGGACGCGTCTCCTCACTGATGACCTGGCGCAAGCGTTCGGCCGCCGCGCTGGAGTCAGGCACCGGGTCGTCAGCGAGGCTGGCACAGGCCGACTCAAGTGCCCACTCGTTGACCTCGGTAGCGGCGTACAGGGCATCCAGAGGTGCGCTGATGGCGAGGCTGGCACCACCCTCGAAGCTGCGCACGCAGGTGTCCTGGGTCTGCCAACCCACGGCGTCCAGGATGCAGCGGGCCTGCCGTTCCCACGCCGCCAGCAGTCCGGGCCGCTCGGCTTCCTCCATGGCCACATCGATCACCGCCCCCGGCCGTGGCCAGAGCAGGTTCGGACCGGGTAGACGCCTGGAGTCGAGCTGCTCCATCAGTCGCTGGGTTCCTGCCGTCGAGCAAGGCGCACGCCGCGTTCATCGCGCACCAGCTCTTCTCCGACTCCGAGAGCGGAGTCCGTCAGGAGTTGGCGAGGAAGAGCAGGGGCAGGAGAAGCAGCGGGTTGCTCCTCACCACCTTCGGACTGGAAGCCCGTGATCTGCTCCCAGCAGCGCTCAATGGCGTCCCCGAAGATCAGGAGCAGGTCGCCGGGTTCGCCCAGCTCCAGGGCCCGATTCACGGCATCGCTCTCCTTGGGAATGATCTCAATCAACTTGGAGTCCACGCCCGCATCGATCAGGGCCTGACGTTGAAGCGTGGGCACCTCGTCGTCCCCGCGGCCGCGAGTGTTGTCGTCCCGGCGACAGATGTAGTGGTCGAAGTGACCGGCACAGTGGGTGGCGATATCCAGAATATCCTCGTCACGCCTATCCCCAGGCGCGGCAAGCACAAGCACCCGTTTGCCATCGGGCTGAAGGGCATCGCACAGCTGCACCATGGCCTGCACGGCCGCCGGGTTGTGGCCATAGTCCAAGATCACCTTGAAGGGGTGCTCGTCGCAGATATTCATGCGCCCTGGCGCCTGGAAATAGGTCATGTCAAACGTGCGCAAGCCGTGGCGGATCTCGTCCAACTTGACGCCCATGCTGAAGGTGATTGCCGCCGCGAACATGGCGTTCTGCACGTTGTGCATGGCTCGTCCCTCGAGCGTCGCAGGAACCAGATGCGTCCACAGCAACGGGATGTGCGCCCCATTGTCGTAGAGGGTGATCATGTGACCCGCCATACCCTCCTCCAGGACGAGAGCGCGCCCGCCGGCCAGGATGTGCTCGCGCACGAGGGCATGGTTGGGGTTCATGGTGACGTAACACAGGTGCTTGGCCTTGGTGTAGCTCGCCATGAGCAGACAGTGCTCGTCATCGGCGTTGAGTACAGCCGCGTCCTGCGCCACCTCCACCACGATGCGCTTGACCTTCGCCAGATCCTCCAGGGTGTCTATCCCTTTCAGGCCCAGGTGATCGGATTGCACGTTGAGCACGGCGCCGACGTTGCAGCGCTTGTAGCCCATACCCCGACGCAACAGGCCACCGCGGGCGGTCTCCAAGACGGCCACGTCCACGGAGGGATCGCGCAGGATCATGCGCGCCGCCATGGGCCCGGTCATGTCCCCTTCCACGGACTTATGTCCGTCGATGTAGACCGCGTCCGTTGTGGCCAGGCCCACGTGCTTGCCGGTCAGCTTGAAGATGTGCGAGACCATGCGCGAGGTCGTGGTCTTGCCGTTGGTGCCGGTGATCGACGTGATGGGAATGCGCGCCGGCTCGCCCGCCGGGAAGAGCATGTCCAATACGGGACCCGCCACGTCGCGCGGGGTGCCCTCGCTCGGAGCCACGTGCATGCGAAAGCCGGGGGCCGCGTTGACCTCGCAGATGGCCCCGCCGGTGGTTCGATAGGACTCGGTGATATCACTGGTCAGGAAGTCCACGCCCGCCACATCCAGGCCGATGGCGCGGGCGGCGCGCTCGGCCATCTCGCGGTTGTCCGGGTGGATCACATCGGTCACGTCCACGGCCGTGCCACCAGTGGAGAGGTTTCCGGTGGAGCGCAGGTACACGACCTCCTCGCTAGCGGGCACGGACTCGGCCGTCATGTCCTTCAGTTCAAGTAGGCGCAGGGCCTGGTGGTCCAGATCCAGTCGCGTGAGCACTTTCTCATGGCCGATCCCGCGCCGGGGATCCTGGTTGGTCACCTCCACCAACTCCGCGATGGTGTGCTGCCCGTCCCCCACCACGTGACCTGGCACGCGCTTGGACGCAGCCACCAGCTTGCCATCCACGACGAGGAGTCGGTGATCGAGCCCGGTGATGAAGCTCTCCACCAGCACGGTGCGGCTGTGCTCGCGGGCGTGGTTGAAGGCCACAGTCACGCTCGCTTCGTCCATCAACTCGATGGATACGCCGCGGCCATGGTTGGCGTTGAGTGGCTTGAGGACGACAGGATAGCCGATGCGGGTGGCGGCCTTCACGGCCTCCCGCTCGCTGTAGACCATGCGCTGGCGTGCGACGGGCAGCCCGAGGTCGGCGAGCAGGGTGTTGGTCTCCTCCTTGTCCGATGCGATCTCCACGCTGATATGGCGCGTCTCGCTGGTGATCGTGGCCTGGATGCGACGGCCAAATCGGCCGTGACCAAACTGGACCAGGCTGTAGCGGTTCAAGCGCAGCCAGGGAATATCCCGCTCCTCGGCGGCACGCACGAGGCTCGCAGTGCTGGGGCCCAGGGCCCGGCGTTGGGCATAACGGATGAACGCATCGCGCTCTTCTTCGAAGTCATACTCCTCGCCGCGGATGTCCTCGGGCTGCAACTCCTCGGGCAAGCTGTGGAGGATCAGGTCGAGCCCCAGCCGTCCCGCGGCCAAGCCCACGTCCTCCTGCTCGTAAGAGTAGACGACCTCGTACTCGCCTTCCACGTCAGTCCCGCGGGTGCGACCGAAGGTCACCTGTCCGCCGGCAATGTTCTGCAGTTCAATGGCAAGGTGCTCGAGAACGTGCCCCATCCAGGTGCCTTCGTCCTCGGTCAACCGCCGCAGAAAACCGCCCGGCTCGCGGTAGGAACAACCATGCTGGGCCAAGCCAGGCAGGGCAGCCTGGATGGCGTCGGTAAACCCTGTGCCGAGGCGAGTGGAGGAGTGTTGTTCCAGGACGCCCAGCTGCACCTTCAGCCGAATCACAGGGAAGAGGGCGTACAGGCTCGGCCCCAGAAAAACGGACTTGGAGAGGATCTTCATTGCGGTCACCTTCGCGCTGCTGAAGCGGGGCGCGCCTTGCGTGATTCGATGTCGTATGTGCCGCCCTGCACCAGGACGTGCAGGCGGATGTTGGTCAGGCAAACCGGGTCGCGGCTCTCGGCGGAAGCCATGGAGGAGAACTCCATGTCTGAGGGATCCACGATGGTGATGGCACCCGTCCCCACGACCTCCAAGCTATTGCTCGGGGCAATGAAGGCCGCGGTGTCCTCGTCGAGGCCGATCCCGACGGGACGGGGGTTGTAGGCGATGGCGGTCAGCAAGCGACCCAGCCGATCGCGCTGGCGGAAGTGCTGGTCCACGATGATGTTGCGCGTCAGGCCGAGGCCGGGCACCAAGGTCACCATGTCCCCTCTTGGGGTGGAGCCCTCCTCGCCGTAGGCGATCATGTGCTCCGCCATGAAGGAGGCACCGGCAGAAGTGCCGGCCACGTGCAGCCCCCCCTCCTGGTTACGCCCTCGCAGCAGCTCCGCCACGCTCGTCCCCCCGATCGTCGTCGAGAGACGTAGCTGATTGCCACCCGTCATGAAGACACCGTGCGCTTGTTCCAATTCCGCCAGCCAGTCCGCGCGCTCGCAGTCGGCGCGCTCCTCGAAGGGCAGGGATGCCACGTGCCCCACGCCCAGATCGGTGAAGATCTCCTCGTAGCGCACGCTCGTGTCAGGCATGCGTGAGGCAGTGGGGATGATGGCGATGCGCGCCTGGGCACCCCCGCACAGATCCACAAAGCGGCGCAGGATGGTGCGGCCGCTGATCTTCTCTTCGGCGCCCCCGATGGGGATGATGAAACCGGGAGTCATGCTTGAATTTCTGGAAAGGGAAGGCCTCTCAGGCCGGGTCGCTGGAACTCTCAAAGGGGCCCTGGACCAGGGCCACGCCCGCACGCATATGCCAGCGTCCCTTGACCATGACACTGTGGATCGAAGCGTCCTCGTCCAGCAGCACCAGATCCGCGGCGGCGCCCGCCTGGAGCACGCCGCGACCGGACAGCTTGGCCAGACGCGCCGGGTTGGAGGTGAATGCGGGGAGGAACTGCTCGGGACTCCGGCCGCTCTTGAACAGGTTCCGCAGGGCCTCCGCCAAGTACACCCCGCTGCCCACGTCCATGTGGGTCATCTCCCCGCTGGCGTCAAAGACGGGCAGGCAGCCTCCGCTATCCGAACTGACACTCACCTGATCCGCGGAGAGTCCAGCGTCCAGGTAGCGCGCCAGGGCCTGGTCGGCAGCCAGCCCAGGCTCGTCGGACGCAACGGGACCGGCGGTCAGGTCGATACTGCAGCCTGAACGCGTCAGCTCGAATGCTTCTTCGAGTAGGGCCTCACGACGGTTGACGTGGGTGGGGTGAAACAGACGCGCGGGTACCTCGCTGGTTTCCAGCGCGGCACGCACAAGCTCCAGCCCCCGTGGCCCGTCTCCCAGATGCAGATGCAGGAGACCCGCCTTGCCCGTCAGCATGCCACCCACCTGGGCCTCGGATGCCACGCGCAGGAGTTCGTCGAGGGTCAGCTGGCTGGACCGGAAGTCGCTCAGGGCCAGTTCACCCACCCCGATCACCTCCTCCAGGTGAACGATGTCGCCGCGCAAGCTGCCGGTCAGGGTGCAGGGAGGCAGGTGATAGCCACCGGTGTAGCACCAGGCGCCGAGGCCGGCCCGGCGCAGCGCTCGCACCTCGGCCAGGAGGGAGGCCATGCTGCGCGTTTCCGCATCCGTGCCCAGAAGCCCCACGACGGAGGTGATCCCAGAGCGCGTATAGCTCGACAATCCCGGGGCGGGCACGCGCGTCTCGGGCCCCGCCTCTCCCCCTCCTCCGGTGGGGTGTGCGTGCAGATCCACCAGGCCGGGAATCACTCGCGCCCCGTCCAGGTCAATCTCCTCCGCGACGAGGGCCGCGGGCACCTGGGGCGGCTCGTCACCGATCCACAGCACGCGCCCGCCCCCCAGGACCAGGGACTTGGTACCCACGCTGCGAGGCGTGTACAGATCAGCGCTGTGAAGGATGGTGAGCATGGCAGGTCAAAGGTCGGGGTTGCACGGACTCCCCTTCCCTTCAAAATTGGCGCGCGACTTTACCCGAAAGGGGTCACACGCGCGCCAGGAGGACCACATAGTTGTGACCGTAGACCTACGCGCAGCGGGGACAGGTGGTGTAGAAGGCGAAGAAATCCAGGGCCTCGTCCCCCTTGGCAGCCAGGGTGGTCGCAAGCTGTTTCCGCCAGCGACCCGCCCTCCCAGGGGCTGGGGTCGGACGCCCGGGCGGACCTGCGGCACGCACCCGAGGAGTGTGGAGGACAGTAGGGTTCCGTATTGTACTTCCATCGACACGATCACTCGGAACATTCAGGACATCCTCACCCACGCCATGAGCTGGGATGGATCGGCCAGCGCCCTCGTGCTGCACGACAGACAATGCGCGCTCGCCTGCGATCTCACGGCGGCCTACGAGCGCTGCCTGCCGGACGCCACGAGCCTTGACTATGGGAACTTGGAGCCCGGACAAGCGGGCAGCGCCTTCGATGCACTCAGCCCCGGCGATCTGGTGGTACTGATCCAGTCCACACGCTTCCAGGTCGAGGCCTTCCGCTTGCGCATCGAGTTGTTCAAGCGCTCCCTCAAAGTGATCGAGCATCCCCACCTGGCACGCATGGCACCCGACGAGGCACAGACCTACGTAGACGCACTGGCCTACGATCCTGTCTATACGCGCGAGACCGGCGTGGCCCTCAAGGAACGTGTGGACCGGGCCAAGGAAGGAAGCATCCTGGGCGACGGCCTCGAGCTTGTGATCGCGGGCCCATTGGAGCCCGCGCGACTCAACGTAGGCGACTACGCTCACATGCAGAATGTGGGTGGCCAGTACCCCATCGGCGAGGTCTTCACGGAAGCCCAACGACTCGAGGACCTGCACGGGCGGGCGCGTGTCTACGCTTTTGGGGACACGTCATTCTGCGTCAACAGGCCTGCGACCCCCATCACCCTGGTCATCGAGGACGGCCGCGTGGTGCAGGCCCTGGAGAGCACGGACGAGTTCGACCGGGTCCTGGCCCAGATCCGCCGCGACGAAGATGAGGTGCTGGTGCGCGAGCTGGGCCTGGGGCTCAACCGGGCTCTGACCCGGGAGCGCATCGTGAACGACATCGGCACCTATGAGCGCATGTGTGGGATTCATCTCTCCCTGGGCGCCAAACACCACGCCTACAAGAAGCCTGGCATCAACAAGAAGTTCACCAAGCACCATGTGGATGTGTTCCTGGTGGTAGACGGGTTCTTCTTGGATGGAATGAAGGTGTACGGAGATGGGGAGTGGTGTGTGCTCGAGGGCTGATGTCTCCGAGGGCAGGAACGCTCTGCTGCTGCCTCAGTGATGCGCCAGAAGTCGATCGGGCCGGAGACCGAGAGGCCGCCTCCCCCAGGGGCCGAGAAGCTCAGCGTCCCCCTCGACCGAGCAGTCGCGTGAGGACCACACCCACCAAGCACAGTCCCAGCGCCTTGAGGACCTGGGACACGCCAGGACGATAGAACTCCAGGGCCTCCCCATCTGCCTTGAGTTGGCCGGGGGTCTTCCCCACATGGTGCTCGCATGAGGCTGCGAACGCCTCGGGACTGAGGTCCAGGTCCCGGCTGACAATCACCTGCGCCGGATCCTCCCCAGAGTGGACGGCGACAATGGCCTTGCGCAGGTTCTTGTTGGCCAGCTCCGGATCGACTGGGGTTTGAAAAGGGAACAGCCCGAACACGGAGCCGCACAGGAGCCCCAGCAGCACGCCGTGGGAGACGCGGGAGTGGCGCTCAAGGACCCACTTCAACACGTTGGAGAGCAGACCAATCCCCGCGGCCGCGCCCACCACGATGGGAACCACCACAACCGCGCAGCTCTGCCAGTCCTCGCGCAGGGCCCCCAGGGATAGGCTGCCCACAACCGTGTCATACATGCCCAGGATCAGCAGAATGTAGGAGCCGGAGATGCCCGGCAGGATCATGCTCGACGCGGCCAGGGCTCCGACACACAGCAGGACGGGGATCGTAGCAGGCAGCTGGGCGCCACTCATGCTGAAGGTCATCCACGCCATGCCCGCCATGCCGAGCGCGATGGCCAGCCAGACGCGGCCCGCCCCCGGGGCGCCCACGCGCGCCGCACCGACAAGCTCGGGCACTCCGCCCAGGGTCAAGCCGATGAAGAGGCTGTACATCACCCAGCGGTGTTCGCTCACCAGGCTGACAGCCAACCCCGAGAAGGTCAGTACGGCGGCAACCAGACCCAAACCAACGATGCCGAGGAAGACCAGTGAGTCGCGCCGCATGCGCAAGCGCGTCACGTCCGCCACGGCGCCGATGAACCGATCGTACAGGCCGATAGCCAAGATCATCGTGCCGCCGCTGATGCCCGGAACCAGATTGGCCAACCCCATCAGGACTCCGCCTGCGAGGGAACGGAAGCCGGGCGGGGGCAGGTCGAGATCGTCGTTGGAAGTCAAAGGATCACCTGCTCGCACCTTAGCGGGACACGCCGGCCCGTACCAGAACAGCGACGCGTAGGCGCTCCCGAAGCGGCCGGTCTTTGGCCTCGCCCCCCAGGCGCTCCAGGGTCTGCCGCACATGGTGCTCTTGAGTCCTCTTGACGATGCGGCCCGCACCGACACTCATCAAGGCCACGTCCGGCAGCCTGCGCCAGGAGAGGTGGGCCGCGAAGGGGGCCTCGCTCGCGTCGGATTGCATCCCCAGTAGCTGCTCTGCGCCGCAGTCACCGGCACCCGAATCAGGCCGGGACTGGGAACGCGCGGTGGAGAGGTGCAGATGGGCAAGGGAGAGGCGCGGCAACTCGACGCGCGCCCTGAAGAGCCGGGACAGGGCCAGCCCCAGGGCCGTCACCCCGAGACGCCGGCGTGCCGGATCCTCCTCTGCCTCCAACCACTCGAGCACTGGTCGCGTGCCGGTCAAGGCGCGCGTGATGAGCGCCGATTGCTGGGCGAAGAAGCCCCCACCCTTGGCGCACCAGGCCAAGGGTTCGGGGGTGACGATCCCGGCAGACCGTAGGTGACAGAGCAGGTTCCAATCGCGCAGCGCGGCACTGTCCGAACAGGGCGCGGTCAGCCGCGTCCGCAGTGCATGACCAAGCCGGACGCTCGGGTAGCGGCGCAAGTAGACGAACCCTGTCCCGGCCCCGCGCGGGCGAGCAGGGGGCAGTCCCTGATCAGGCGTCCCTGGCAGCGGCAATCGAAACAGCGAGGACTCCTCTCCGCGCGAGACCTCCTGCGCCGCGACAGCCGTCTCCATTCCATCCCCGGCGAGCAGATCCTCTGGCCCACGGGCACCCAGAGCCGCCCAGTCAGGCACACAGGGGGCTAGCTTGGATCGTAGGGACATGGGCACTCGTGAATATCAGAAGGGCATCCGCAACGGGGGCCTTCTCCCGTTCGAAGCCCGCAGGCGAGCTACGTCTGGACGCTTGAATTGTTGATCTTCCACCCGACGGATCTCCGAGAGCGTGAGCGACACGCCCCTCAAGCTAGAAGCGGATCTCAGCCTGGCCATCCTCCTCGACCACTTTGAAGACCTTGGCTTTGGGACACGTAGCACCGATCGGCTTGCCATTCCGGGGATCGAAGCGGTAGTTGTGTAGTGGACAGAGGGCGTACCTCCCTTCCATCAGGGGACCCGGGACGAGGTACCCCCCCTCGTGGGGACAGCGGGTATCGACCGCGTGGATCTTGCCCTCGACCCGGCAGAGCAGGAGCTCGAGGCCACCGGCGAGCGGATCCCCGATGGAGACCTTGCGCGCCTGACCCTCTTCGAGGGCATCGGTGCCGGGCACCGCGACCCGCGCGCCCCTGATCAACCTGAGCAACTTCTTGAACATGGGTGCATCCTACCGGGGAAGGCGGAACGTCCTCCACACCGGGAGTCCGAGAGTGGACAGCGACCTGGACTCGTGCGGCCTCCGTGCTCGCCTCAGTCCAGGAGGTCCAAGAGCGCCTGGGCCTGCCCCTTTGGATCCTTGGTCTCGATGGAGTGCTCCACGAGGCCCTCGGGACCGATCACGAAGGTCAGGCGCGCGGGAAACCTCGCGTCGTCCTGGGCACAGGCACCGTAGGCCAGTGCCAGCTCGCGGCTCTCATCGCTCAGAAGCGGAAACCCGAATCCATTCTTCTCCGCAAACGCGCGGTTGGCCTTGGGGGAGTCAAACGACACGCCCAGGATCTGGATGTTGCGTTCAGCGTATTGCGGGATTCGATCACGGAACCCCTGGCCCTGGGCTGTTCACCCGGGAGTGCTGGCTTTCGGATAGAACCAGAGGATGTAGCGTTGGCCTGCGAAGTCCGAAGAGGTGCGTCGCACACCCTGGTCGTCCGTCAAGGAGAACTCGGGAGCAGCCATTCCAGGTTGCATGATTGAAGAGCCCTTGCTGGGAATCCAGCGCTTGACGAATCGGGGCAGCATGGCATCCACCTTAGCAAGTCGGAGCCTGGAGGAGTCGGGCTCCCGGATCACATTGCCCAGGGAGAGACGCAGGGTTCGAGGGGGCAGGCACAACTTGTGATCGCACACCTGAAACTCAAGCTGCACGCCCACCTCTTCGTCGGTCTCATCCAGGAGCCGCAGCTCACAGGTGAACTCGGCCTGATCCAGGAACCAGGTTCCGGCTTCGCCCGAAGGGGCTGGAAAGCCCCTGGACGCGCACTGCCAGTCACGGATCACTTCCACTCCAACGGGAAGGTCCAGGGAGGGTTGCATGGGGACGTACCCACTGGCGGCGGGCACCGTCTTGTAGGTGTGCCATCCCTCCTCGATGCTGAGCCGCGCCCGGACGCGAATAACGGAATCGTCCTGCTGCAGGGGTGAGGCGAAGAGCTCCAGCTTTGTCGGCCCGAATTCTTCTTGGTCAACCGGACGCCGGACGGAGACCGGCGCCTCAACCTGCGCCGCAGCACCCTGTCCTGCGGGAGCCTCGCGCAGGTAGAGCCAGACCCACCCATGGATGTGACTCTTCTTGCGTTCGAATGCGTGCATCTGCGCGGCCAGCGGGTCGAGTTTCTCGCGGGCGGCGGCACAGCGGGCCAGGACCTCTTCGGGGATTCCGCCGGGCTTGCCCACGTAGCTGTTACGCACTTCGATCTCGGCCCAGTAGGCGTCCCGGGCCGCGTCGTGGGCGGGCTGCAGAGCCTTCTTCCTGGCCGCCTCAGCCTCGGTCAAGGGCGGCAAGGTCTCGTAGAGCCACTGCACATCCCCCACGAGCAAATCCATGCGGCCATCGCCGTTCCAGTCGGTGGCGTGAACCTTGGTGCGCGACCCGGGCCCTGTTGGCCCTTCGGACTCCTTGCGCTCTTCGTAGGAACGTGTCTCCACGAGCGTGGCCGCGACACCATAGGAAGGGGCGTTGTTGGCGCCCAGGTTGCGGTGCCAGCGCACACCACCCGACTCGCTACCGACGATGAGATCGCGCAGGCCATCGCCATCCCAGTCCGCATGGTGCGCGTTCGATCCCTCGATGCGCTCGCCCTTGGCGGTCAAGAGGCGCGTGGGCTCGGGGGCCCAGACGGGCGCGGCGCGCGAACCCTCGTTCACAACGACGAAGACTCCTGAAGAGCGGGTGCCGATGACAAGATCCAAGTCGCCGTCGGCATCCATGTCGATCGCCTCGGGGGTGACGGACGTGCCCGTCTCGAGAGGGACCCCCTCGGCATTCATGAGATACCGCCCCGTCAGATACTCGCCGGTCTCCCCCCGTTCGAAGAGGTAGATCTCGCCCGTGTACGAGCCCGACAGAACGTCCAGGTCCCCGTCAGCGTCATAGTCCACGAACTGTGGACAGAAGCTGATGCATCACGTGGTCGGAATGGAGGCGTCTTCCTTTCCCGCCCGCAGGTACTTGAAGTCCTCGAAGCGCGGAGCCTCGGCACTGCCCACGTTGCGGTAGATGCGCAGCTTGCCCAGGTCGAAGGAGTCTCGGGCGAATCCGCCCATGTCTGCGGGCAGTCGCTCGCCGGGAAAGGTGCCGGTACCAAACTCCCCCACCAACAGATCCCGCAGGCCATCCCCGTCAAAGTCCATCACCAGGGGTGCAGCGTGGCCCACGGTGACGTCGATGGGCTCTCCCCCCGCTGAGAGGCGCACCGGAGGCCGAAGATCGCTCCCCTCCGACCCCTGGCACAGACCTGGTCCCTGAAGGCCGATCAGAGCCACCATTGAGACGCACGTGCGCCAGGCAAGGGAGGCGGGTGAGCATCCGAGGTTCATATCTGGTCGAGGTCGCATGGCCCCAGCGTACAACACCCCTCGCCCCTCTACTCCCCTTGGCCGCGGCACCCCCTGCAGCGGGGTCCTGGTGAATGCCCGATGGGTGTGCGCCTGCGGAGCGAGTAAGCTCAAGCCCATGGTCCTAGCCCCCGCCCTGCTCCTGCTCCCCCTGGCCGCTCCTCCCCAGGACTCGCTGGCCGAGCACGCCCTCTTCAGCCGCCTGACCCTGGAGGAGATCCCCTGCCATCGGTCCGTCCGTCTCCTCGTGCAGGCGCCCGTGCGCGCCGATGCGGAGCACACCGCCTCAGTCACCGAGCTCTACGGCCCCTGGATAGAAGCTGCGGCCAGCGCCATTGATAACGAGTACGGCATTCCCAACCGCCTGGAGAGCCAAGCCAAGGAACCGCTGGACATTGTGATCCTGGGCTCGATCCCCAGCTACAAGAATGCACAACGCTACGTCCCGCACCCGACGGATGACTACGAGAGGGTGGTCCTCGTGGAGCCGCCCGGCATCCTCACGACCCGCTGGGATCGGACCCTGAAGCGAGCGCCCGGGCACGAGCTACGCACACCTCTTCTTCGGCTCGCGACTCGCGAGCTACTCAAGGCCTACCAGGCGGTGGAGACACCTCTGGAACCCTGGCTGCTTGGGGGCATCCCAGCGTTCATCGTCCATCACGGCCCGGATGCGACGCCTGAGAGTCTGGCGCATCCGGCTCCCTGGGCAGCCGCCCTGGAGCGCCTGCGTGCGCTGGTCGAAGACGAAGAGCGCCGGGAGCAGTTCTTGATCCCCCTGGCTGAGCTGATTGACTGCCCAGGGCCGAAGGAGGCCGCGGAGTTGGGGATGAAGCACGCCCGACTGGCGGACATCAAGCTTGGCCACCATCCCTACGATCTTCCCGGCACTGAGATCTTCACCGAGCAGGCGGCCCTGTGGATCCACTTCTTCCACCAGGGACGAGGCGGACGCTACCAGGAGGCATTCCGCAACTACGTGGCCAAGGCCCTGCACGCCAACGGTGGTAGCGAGCCGCTGATGCTCACGCTCGGCCTGGGAGAGCCCGAGGAGCTGGAGACTCCGTTTCTGGCGCACATGGACATGTTGCTGGGCGGCAACGTGATCGCCCTGCCGGAGATCGTGCTTGCGCCCCGAGCCAAGGTCCACCATGCGGGGATCCTGCCCGAGAAGGTGGACGTGGACGGTCTACGCATCTCTGCTCTGGCCCGTGCGGTCGATGGAGACCTGGAAGGTGCCATCATGGAGTTGGAGAAGGCCTCTCTGGAGAGCACCGATCCGTCCCTTCGCCGGGGGCTCCTCGAGGAGCAGGCCCGTTTGATGCAGGCCCAGGACATGCGGCGCAAGTTCGTCGCCTCCCTGCTCGGCTCCTCGCGCAAGCTACGCCTCACACGCGGCGAAGAGTCCGTGAGCGTTGTACTAGCGGGCTTCTCTGACGACATCCTCTACTTCAAGCCCGGTCGCACGGACCTTGAGCAGCTTCCCATCGGCCAGCTTGTTCCGGGCGACGTGGTGCGCTCGATGGGCAACCGTGCTGCGGACCACGGGCCCGGATGGGTCGCGGTGTACCTTGCACTCCTGGATCAGGATGAACGCTGGGATCGGAAGTTCGATCGCGAGGCGGAAGGGGCCGCAGCATTGGAGCGCGCTCTTGAAGAGGGCCTGGTTGAACGCATACAGGCGGCCCACCTGCAAGCGCACCTGCGCACGCTTGCGACCACGCCAGCGCCCACGGCCCCGTTCGAGGCCGAAGCCCTGTTGGTCCTCTGCCGCCAGGCGACGGAGATGGACCACTCGGGCGCACTCGCCGCGGACCTGTGGAAATCCGCGCGACCAGCTCTGGCCCAGGTGGCCGGTTCCTGCTGGGCCTTCCTGTTCGATCGCGCCGGTGCCGAGGGGCTCGTCACGGTTCCCATAACGCCGCTCAAGGATGATCGGATTCGGCTGACCTACGACTTCAACCAGCCGGCTGAAGTCGAAGACTTTATGTCCGCGGGGGACTACCTGCTCGACCGTAGCCAGAAGCTCTTTACGCTGGAGAGCCAGGTGAGCACCCTGGCCGTGGCAGGCGGTGAGTGGCGCGGGCGCGGGCACGCCGCCTTCCGCCACCCCCTTGTTCTGCTGCCACCTCTGCGCGTCCGCTATGAGGTGGTCTACGGCCGGCCGCGCCCCGGCAAGGGCCTGGAGTCCACCGTTTTTGTGGGTATCTGCGACGACGGTGCGGGAAACTATGTGGGTGCCTGGGATCTCTTTGACCTGGAGGCCATCGACATTCCAAGCCGTCAGATAGAGCTGGACTACGAAGAGGGTGAGCGCTCCCTCAAGTCAGCGACACCTTATTCTATCGAGCTACGACACGACGGAAAACACGCCGAGCTCTGGGTAGATGGTAAGCCCAAGAAGAAGGTGGCCGCTGACGCACGCACCAGCGGGGCATTGATCGTGCTGGTGCACTCGCAGGTGACCGTGGCCATCCGGCGCCTGGAGATCGAAGGCAAGCTGGACCCCGAGGCCATGGGAGCCGCACGCGACTTGTGGGTTGCGGGACAGGTGCAGGGGATGGGGCTATGAAGCACCTTCTCCTGGCTCTGGCAACGCTCTGCACCTCCGCAGCCACCCTGTCTCCCGCCATCGCCCAAGGAGCTGAGCGGCCGCCCAACGTCCTGTTCATCATCTCCGATGACCTGACCGCCAGTGCCCTGTCCTGCTACGGGAACAGCCAGTGCAAAACCCCGCACATTGATGCTCTGGCTGAGCGCGGGACCCGCTTCACAAGGGCCTATTGCCAGTACCCGGTCTGCGGCCCCTCGCGCGCGTCCATGATGTCGGGCTTGTTCCCCGAGAGTGTCGAAATCCTGAGCAACGGAGCCTCAGCCAAGATCACAAAGAACCTGGGTCAACGCCCGACGCTTGGGCAGGTCTTCATGCGGGCCAACTACTTCTCAGCCCGCGTCAGCAAGATCTACCACATGCTCATCCCCGGGGACATCACGCGAGGCGTGCACGGCGCCGACCATGCGGACTCCTGGAATGAACGGTATTGCTTTCAGGCTCCCGAATGGAGCAGCGTTGGAGAACATGAACACCTGAGCAAAGAGAAGTTGATCACAACGGATAAGAACAAGCACTACTCCCTGGGCTTTGGCACCGCGTTCTATGTGGTGCAAGCGGAGGGAGACGGAGCGGAGCAGGTCGATGTGCAAGCGACGGACAAGGCCATAGAACTGCTGACTCGCGAGCACGCCATGCCGTTCTTTCTCGCACTTGGCCTCGTGCGCCCACACGTCCCCCTCGTAGCGCCGACCAGCTACTTCAAGCCCTACCCGGCACCCAGAATGCGCCTGCCCGTGACGCCCGAGGGCGACTGGGAGGACATCCCCCCCGTCGGCATCCCCAACAAGACCTCGATCAAGTTCGGGCTCGACAGCAACGAGAAGAAGCGCAAGGTGCTGCAGGCCTACTATGCCTCGGTGTCGTTCATGGACGCACAGGTCGGCCGCATCCTGGCGGTACTAGATGACATGGATCTACGGGACAACACCATCGTCGTGTTCACGTCTGATCACGGCTACCACCTGGGCGAGCATGAGTTCTGGCAGAAGTCGAGCCTGCACGAAGAGTCCGCGCGTATCCCGTTGATCATCGCCGCCCCGGGCAAACGCCCGGCCGTCTGCTCCAGCCTCGCCCAGTTGATGGACCTCTACCCCACCCTGGCCGAGATGTGTGGGCTGACAACTCCGGAGCACCTGCAGGGAAGGAGCCTCGCCCCCACGCTCGACGACCCCGAGGCCCGCATCCACGAGTTCGTCCACTGTGCCTACGGCCGCCAACCCAAGGTCCATCACCTCATCCGCACCGAGCGCCACGCCTACATGGCCTGGGCCAACGGCACGGCCGAGCTCTATGACATGGATGACGACCCGGAACAGTTCACCAATCTGGCCGGAGCGGAGGACAGCGACGAGGTCCTCGCCACCCTCAAGGGTCATCTAAAGTCCCATCTGGAGCAGGTAGCCCAATAGGGCATCGGGTAGGTTCCCCCCATGCCCCCCGCACCGCGCCCGCGACTCTTCCTGCTCGACGGCACCGCCCTCGCCTACCGCGCCCACTTCGCCCTGGCCCGCAGCGGCCTGACCTCCATGGACGGCAAGCCCACGGGAGCGGCCTACGGGTTCACCATGACCCTGCGGCGGATTCTGGAGCAGGAGAAGCCCGACGCCATCGCGGTGGCCCTCGACCCCAAGGGCCCGACCTTCCGGCACAAGCAGTACGCCGAGTACAAGGCCACGCGTGAGAAGGCCCCCGAGGAGATGGTTGCCCAGCTCGACGACATCCGGAACATCGTGCGCGCCCACGGGATCCCGATCTTCGAGGTGCCCGGGTTTGAAGCCGACGACGTCATCGGAACCCTGACGGTGCAGGCCGAGGCGGCGGGCTATGAGGTGCTGCTCGTCACGGGCGACAAGGACCTGATGCAGCTCGTCGGCGAGCACGTGCGCCTCTACAACATCTTCAAGCGTGGCGAGGACCTCGTCATGGAGGGCGTCGAAGAGGTCCACGCCAAGTTCGGTACCACCCCCGACCACGTCATCGACGTGCTCGCGATCATGGGCGACGCGTCTGACAACGTGCCCGGGGTCAAGGGCATCGGTGAGAAGGGCGCGACCAAGCTGATCGCGCAGTTCGGAAGCGTCGCGGGCGTGCTGGATAATCTGGACGAGGTCAAGGGCAAGGCGCGCGAGTACATCGAGCGCGACCGTGAGCAGCTGCTGATGTCGCTTGAGTTGGTGACGATCGATACGAACATGGCCTTGGACCCGGGAATCGAGGCCGTGGGCCCGGCCCAGCCCGACAAGGAAGCTCTGATCGAGGTCTTCACGGCCCTGGACTTCCAGGGCCTGCGCAAGCGGGTGGCCGGAACCGGGGCCAAGGCCTCCAGCGACCGCGACTACGTGACCATCCAGGACGAGGAAGGCCTCGCGTCGATGGAAGCCGAGCTGCGCGCCGCGGGGACCTTTGCCTGGGACTCGGAGACCACGGGCCTCGACTCCCTGCAGGTCGACATCGTGGGGCTCTCCTTCAGCGCCAAGGCGGGCCGCGCCTTCTACGTGCCGTTCAATGCCACGCCCCCGGTGCTGGAGGGCGGAGCCGCAGCGCTCCTGGAGCGCCTGACCCCCCTGCTGACGGATCCGGCTCTGAAACGCATCGGGCAGAACCACAAGTACGACGCCCTGGTCCTCGCCGGTCACGGCGTCACTGTCCCGCCGCCTTTCTTCGACACCATGGTGGCCAGCTACTGCGTGGCGGGAGCCACCCGGCGCCACGGCCTGGACGACCTGGCCCTGCACTACTTCAACCTGGCCAAGATCCCCACCTCGGAGCTGATCGGCAAGGGCAAGAGCCAGATCACCATGGCCGAGGTGCCCGTCGAGCAGGTGGCCGAGTACGCCTGTGAAGACGCCGATGTGACCTGGCAGCTCTTCGAGGTTCTGGACAAGGAGCTGGATGAGTTCGAGGCGCGCAGCCTGTTCGAAGACGTGGAGATGAAGCTCGTACCGGTGCTGACCGCGATGGAGCGACGCGGCATCACCCTGGACACCGCCCTGATCGAGGACATGTCATCTGGCCTGACCGCAGACATAGGCGCGGCGGAAGAGGAAGTTCGCGAGCTTGCTGGCGAACCAGGTCTCAACCTGGGGAGCCCCAAGGCGCTCGGCGCCGTGCTCTTCGAGAAGCTGCGCATCCAGGATGAGGCTGGCGTCAAGCGACCCAAGCGCACCAAGACGGGCTTTGCCACCGACCACGGCACCCTGACCCAACACTACGCGCGCGTGCCCATCGTCAAGCGCCTACTCGAGTACCGCGAGGTGGCCAAGCTGAAGAACACCTACGTGGACACTCTCCCGGGGTTCGTCAACCCCTCCACGGGGCGCGTTCACTGTCACCTGAGCCAGACCACGGCCGCCACCGGTCGTCTGGCCTCCAGCAGCCCGAACCTGCAGAACATCCCTGTGCGCACGGAGCGCGGGCGCAAGTTGCGCGAGGCCTTCATCCCGCGCGCAGCAGACGACAAGGGTGAGTGGCTCATCCTGGCCGCCGACTACAGCCAGGTGGAGCTGCGCATCATGGCCCACCTCTCTGGCGACCCCGGCCTCAAGGACGCCTTTGACAAGGGCCAGGACATCCATGCGTCCACCGCCCAGGTGGTCTTCAACGTGGGGCCCGAAGACGTGGATCGTGCCATGCGCTCCCAGGCCAAGGCCATCAACTTCGGGCTGCTGTACGGCATGGGCCCCCAGCGTCTGGCGCGCGAGACGGGCCTGACCCTGCTCGAGGCCCAGGCTTTCATCCAGCGCTACTTCGCTGCATTCCCGCGTGTGCGCGAGTGGATCGACGCCACCCTGGAGGGTGCGCGCGAGAACGGCTACGTGGAGACCCTGCTCGGCCGCCGCCGGACGATCACCGACATCAACTCCGAGAACCAGCGCGCGCGGGTCTTCGCCGAGAATGCCGCCGTCAACACACCCGTCCAGGGCTCGGCCGCAGACGTGATCAAGCTGGCCATGATCGGACTGGAAGAGCGCCTGACCGCCTCGGATCTGGCCGGTGAG
>PVBE010795803.1_pt1 | contig 25437 bp, 14 predicted proteins | sample 1631181 | NCBI WGS metagenome assembly PVBE01 (sample SAMN08397723, study PRJNA350692) | Marine metagenome, whole genome shotgun sequencing project. | isolation source: water | place: Pacific Ocean | collected 2012-04 | reverse complement strand
CGCTCTCATCCACTCCCTTGATGCAGCGAAGGTAATTCTTGGCATAACGCTGAAACTTCCAGCGGACGAGGCTGTCGGCAGTCAGCTTGCGAGCGTGGAAATCCTTATCCTTTGGGCCGTAGGCTGCCCGCCAGGTGGCGAGTTGCTGTTCGCTCATCCGCTGCATGTTGCGCCAGGCGGATTTGTCATAGCGGCCCTTAATCGCATTCCCGTCAAAACCGGCATGCAGGTCGACGAATAAATCAAAATTAAGATGCATGTGCCGATCGATTTCCAGTTCCTGGTACCTCGCCGGCGGAGCATTGTCATGCCACTTGTCGAACAGGGTATTTGGCTCCGGAATATCAATGTCGTCGTAGAGGTCCAGGTGGCGGGCTGCGGGCATCCAGTTTCGATGGGGTGCCTTGTGCTGCACCATCAGCATGAACGGCTTGTCGCCGTCACGGCCTGTCTTCAACCATTCGACTGCCAGGTCGGTGACGATATCGGTGCAGTGCCCATCGATCCGCTTCCGCCCCTGCGGGGTGATCATGTCAGGGTTGTAGTAAAGACCCTGTCCGGGGAGTACTTTCCAGTCGTCAAATCCTTGTGGCGTCCCCTTGAGGTGCGACTTGCCGTAGATGGCGGTCGTGTAGCCTGCTTTCTGTAGCAGCTTCGGGAAAATCTGCTGGTTCCAGTCAAAGGAATTACCATTGTTCATGAAGCCGTTCTTGTGACTGTGCTTACCGGACATGATCACAGCGCGACTGGGCCCACAGATGGAGTTGGTGCAAAAACTGTTTTCAAACAGCATTCCCTGCCGTGCCAATTGGTCGATCCTGGGTGTTGGATTGACTGGCTTGAGCCAACCGTTGTAGGCACCAATCGCGTGAGGCGCATGATCATCACTGAAAATGAACAGGATATTGGGTCGCTTGGCGGCCAGCGTGGCATTAGAGACCAAAAGTAACAGCAGGAGGGCCAGGCATATTCGTTTCATGAGTCTGAATCCATAAAGGGTCTTGGTTTTTGTAGGGAGTCCAGTGTAGCCTGCGGGACGGATGGATCCCAGTGTCGGTCGAAGAAAAGGGCCGAGATGGCCCGCAGGAGCAGGTGCTAGTCCTGGTCGGCCCGCAGTACAGAAACAAACGCCTTTTGGGGAATGTTGACGCTGCCAAATTGCTTCATCTTGGCCTTTCCCTTTTTCTGTTTCTCCAGCAGCTTCTTTTTCCGCGTGACATCCCCACCGTAGAGTTTTTCGGTAACGTCCTTGCGGAACGGGGCAATCGTGGTTCGGGCAATAATGTCACCACCGATGGTTCCCTGGATCGGGATCTTGAACTGATGGCGGGGGATCTCCTTGGCCAGGCGTTCGCAGTAGTGCAGTGCCCGAGGTCGCGCTTTTTCACGGTGGACGAGGCAGGAAAGCGTGTCGACCGGTTCCTTGTTCACCAGGATGTCCACTTTGACGACATCGGTGGTTCGGTACTCGATAGGCTCGTAATCGAAAGAGCCGTAGCCACGTGTAATCATCTTCAGCTTGCCGTAGAAATCAAAAAGTACTTCACCCAGTGGCATGATGCTGGTGACCTCGATTCGCGTGGCGGAGAGGTAGTTCATCGTCTGCTCGTCTGAGCGGTGTTCCCGGCACAGTTCCATGACGGGGCCGACGTAGGTGTCAGGAGTCAGGATCGAAGCCTTGATGAAGGGTTCGCTGGCGGACTCGATCAACGTTGGGTCGGGCCAGTAGGACGGGTTGTCTACGTCCAATGTCGAGCCATCCTTGAGTTCAAGTTTGTACTTGACCGAGGGAGCGGAAATCACGAGACCGATATCAAATTCGCGTCGCAATCGTTCCTGGATAACATCGAGATGAAGGAGGCCGAGAAATCCGCAGCGAAAACCGAAACCGAGGGCTGCGGAACTATCCTTCTCGTAGGTCAGCGCGGCATCGTTGATGGCCAACTTGTCCAATGCCTTGGTGAGTTCCGCGTAATCACCCGTCTCCATCGGGTAGATCGAGGAGAAGACGACTTGCCGAGCTTCCTGGTAACCAGGGATCGGTTCATCCGTAGGACGATCAAGCAGGGTGATTGTATCGCCGATCTCGATGTCCTGCACGCTTTTCACGCCAGCCACGACATAACCCACTTCGCCAGCGGCCAGTTGTTTGCGGGGGTTGAGCTTGAGCTGGTTGTAACCCACCTCGTCGACCGTGAAATCGCGTTCAGTGTGCATGAAGCGGATCGTGTCTTTTGGCTTAAGAGTGCCATTCATAACGCGTATTTGCAGGATGACGCCGCGAAACTTGTCGAAGTGGGCGTCAAACACCAGTGCCTTGAGGGGCGCGGCCGGATCGCCTGAAGGCGCAGGAAGCTTGTCCACGATTCCCTTCATCACCTCCTCGATTCCGATGCCGTTCTTGGCGGAAATCGGGATCGCTTCGAAGGGGTCGAGTCCAAGCTCACCGTCGATCGCCTCCTGCGCGCGTTCGACATCCGCAGAAGGCAGGTCAATCTTATTGATCACGGGCAGCAGGGTCAGGTCATGCTCGAGGGCCAGGTAGAGATTGGCAACGGTCTGGGCTTCCACGCCCTGTGAGGCATCAACGATGATCAACGCACCCTCGCAGGCCATCAGTGAACGACGCACCTCGTGGGAGAAATCGACGTGGCCCGGTGTGTCAATCAGGTTCAGGAGGTACTCGTTGCCCTCGGGGTCCTTGTAGTCGAGTGTTATGGAGTTGCTTTTGATTGTAATCCCACGCTCCCGCTCGATATCCATCGAGTCGAGCATTTGTTCGTGTAGGTCTCGCTGCGCGACCCCGTCGCAGGTCTGGATAAGACGATCGGCAAGGGTGGACTTACCGTGGTCAATGTGGGCGATAATACAGAAGTTGCGAATATGTTTCATGTGCGTAGTTTTACCAGATAGGCGCGGTTGCGACCAAGGGCGCGTATCGTTGAAGCGAATGGATATTACATCCGGGGCAGGGTGTCAGCATGGAAGCGTGACCGCCAGTGGAGGGAGAGGTCCTATTTCTTCGGTTGCGGTTGCGGTTGCAGGGCGCTACGTGGCACGAGGGCCATGGAGGTCGGTGTATAGTTGCAAGTGCATCCGCCAGAGAGATTCGGTACGTTGAGAATTCCGTTGGCAGGGAAAATGTTATTACTGCAGGCGCCGCGCAGGTTCCAAAGGGACTGGAACTGCATCGTGTCCAGGTCAATGTAGGCGGCCTGGCCCTGGTAACGCGTAGTGACCATGTAGGGGCTGGTACGCAGCGGCGTGCAGCCACGGCGGTACCAGCTGATCTTCTTCGCAAGTTTGACGCCGCTGGTTAACTGGTACATCGTGAAATTGTCGGAACCACCGATCAGCAGACTGTCTCCGGCGATATAACCACTACTCTTGTAGTTCCATTTGTCCTTGGTGGGATCGGCGATCACGGTTTTGCGGTGGACCGTGCCATCGAATCCCTTGTAGATGGTGGTGGCGGTTAACAGGAGGTCGTGGGTTTCACTGTACCGTAGCTCTGCACCGCCATCGCCTTGCCAACTCGTTTTACCGGTCGCAATATCCAGGGCATGAGTCTTCACACCGCTTTTGGCGATGGTCTCGCCACGGCGGGTGTTGAGTAGTTCTGAGATAAAAACACGATCACCACCGACGGCCAGGCTTAACTCGGGGCGCCCTGCTTGGAACGACCAGAGCAGCTTGCCGGTTTGTCGGTCCAGGCAGATGACCGTTTTACCGAGGTAGCTGACGAGGTAATTCTTCCAGAGTCGCAGATGAACCAGCGAACCGCCGACCGTGTCGGGCACCTCGAAACGTGCCTTCTGTTTTCCTGTGGCAGCGTCAAGGACGACGCAATGGCGGCCGGCTGCCACGTAAATGGAATCGGCTGTGGCGACGAATTCGCCAACCTTGCCGGCACCGGCTGCCTGCGGAAGTGGTTGGTCCCAGAGTCGTCGTCCCGTGAATACGTCAATGGCAAGCATGCGATCGGCCCGCACGAAGATGCGCCCGCCGGCCACGCGGACTTCCGTTTTCCCGGGCTGACGTTCCCAGCGTATGGAACCGTCGTACCACAGCAAGCCCAGGGGGCCGCGCAGGTAACGATCCTCGGAGCTACCGCTGTTCCCGGAACCGCCAGCGGCGTGGGACCAGTCTGCGGATTGCGAAAGTGCGCCGCTGCGGGTTACCAGCAACCAGCGTCGGTGCTCCTTAACCTGTGCGTTGCTGAGTTGAGCTGCAGTATCCTTCCATGCCTGACGTGCCGCGACAGGGACAGGCAGGCAGGCCGTTCCGCCATAAGGGCGCAGCGCGTGGTAGACGTGGGCGAGCGGGGCGGTCCCTTCCTCGGCGTTAAACCGCCGACTCGTTTCGGTGACCACGAGTTTTGCCAGGAATGGCGGAAGGTTGTAGGTCAGAGGGTCGCCATGAAGAAGCGTAATCCGCGTTCCATAGATTCCCTGGCTATGCCATTTCTTGCGCAAAGTATCGATTCTCGCACGATTGTTGTCGATGGCGATAACGGTGAAGTTGTGGGAAAGTGATTCCGCGAGTGTCCCATCTTTTAAGCCCAGTACCAGGCAGTACCCGTCATTGATCCCGGTAGCGTCCGTGATTTGACGGACGGTCTCATTCGCAGGGGCCTCCGGGCGTCTGGGTAGCGGATGGCTAATGGGTTTTGGGGCGGCCGCAGCGCCGAAAGCGTACAGTTGGCCCTCGCGCGTCGTGACAAAGAGGCGGCCGTTGGCGGATACCAGGGTGAGCGGGTCACCGTCAAGGGAGGCCTGCCACGATACGCGTGGCTGCCCGCCAGCGGTAGGGATGTCGATGGCAGCCACTTTTCCAGCAGCGGTTGCGTAAAGGCGGTTGCCAGACTGGATGCGAACTCGCAGGTCCGTTTCTAGTTTCCAGCGCCTTGGGAAGTCGGCTTGCCACTTATCGGGATACTTGTCATTGGTGCGACCTGCTCCGGGGGTGCGTGGCTTCAACTTGATCTCGGTGATATCCTCCGCGATGATTCCCTGGTCGGTGTAGAAGAGCGTGGTGTTGGAAAGAACAGGGCGTCGAAAATCACCGATCGTTTTCTGGTTGGTCGGTTCGATCTGAATGCGGGTCATAAAGCCGGGATAAAGCTTGCTCTTGAAATCAGGACGTTTACCCGATTTTGCGAATTTCTCGTCGTTTGGACGTCGCATGTCGTAGAGGTCGCCGCTGTGTGTTAATAGTTGACCAGCACCCGCCACGAACCACGTTCCCTTCGGGAGTCCCACCCGTCCGCCCCAACCCGTGGTGTATTTTTCAAGCTTTCCCGTCTTAAGATTGAAAATTGCTGGCAACTGGGTTCCGCAGGGAACGACGAGTTGGTTATCGATCACGGCCATGTACCCTTGCGGAGTCAAGCCGGTTTCTTGCTCGACGCCATGATCGAAGTTGGCCTTGTCGACCATGCTGCTTTCACCGTTGGACCAGACTAATTTTCCGGTTGCCGCGCGGACGGCATTAACGAAGACTCCATCCTCGGGCCAGAGGCCTACGCCGAAGTAAATGATTCCATCGTGAAGCACCGGGCCGCCTCTTACCGGCCAAATGGGGATCAACCTCCGGTTGCCAAGAAGATTGCGCTGACGGCCGTCAGCGGGCCTGCCGTTGTTTTTCCATCGCAGGTTGCCTGTGGCAGCATCGAGGCAGTAAAGGTGCCCATCGTCAGACCCAAAATAGACCGCATCGCGATGGGCGATGGGTGCAAAACGTACAGGTCCGCCGGCGAAGAATCGCCAGCGCACGTGCCCGCTGGACGTGTCCAGTGCGGTGATGCTATCCGTAACCATCGAAGGCACGAAAATCGTGTCACCCATCACGACGGGGTGATAGGTTGCGTCATACCGTAAACGAACGTCGCCAGGAAATGCGGGTGACGGTGTAGCGAATTCGCGTTTCCATTGGAGATGCAGCGTGGCCGCGAGCGGTTCCGTTGACACCGCCCCACGATTGGGGCCCTGGCGAAATTGTGGCCAATCGACAGCCAATGCTGCCGGACAGAATAACAGGGAAACGGCCAGGTACGATAGGATTCGTTGGATAGTATTCATGTCCCCAATTATCAGTCAATTGGAACCCGTTGGCAATGAGATGCCCGAATTCTTCACGTTTCACCAGAGCAGGGAGACGTTTAGGGATGTTCCGGTGGCGGATGACGGAGCGATACTACTTGCCCAGCGGCTGTTCCGGCGGTTGGACCACTACGTGATGGCAATCGATTGCCAAGTCCTCAAGTAGCTGTTCACGCTCATCACCGGGCCAGCGGATTCGGATGGACTCGATGGATTCCGCGGTTCCGAGCCCGATCTCCTGGCGGAGAGGTTTCGATCCAAAACTGCCACCACTGTTGACCCACCGGTAGATCGAACGGCTGGTGCCTTCTTGTGCGACCGTGACGTGAATTCGGGCCCCAAGCGAGCTGCGGTGGGAGGACCGTCCGTGTAGGCGCAGGGAGATCCAGTGGTGGTCATTACCCGGGTTGTGGTAGAGGGCATCGAAGTAACGGTCTCCAGGGAAGGCGCCGCCCATTTGCTGAAAGACATCCTGGTGCCCGTCCTGGTCAAAGTCAGCAAACACTACCGCATGACCTTTTTGCAGGTGCCCAAATCTTCCTGCCAGGGTAACGTCTACAAAAGATTCGCCCTGGCGATTGCGGTACATCAGGTTGGGCATGATGTCGGTGTAGCTGGTGTTGCCTGTGCCCAGGTAGAAATCAAGATAGCCATCGTTATCGAGATCTCCAAAATTAGAACCCATGGTTGCGGTGGGTGCGGTTAAACCCAGCGATTTGGAGACCTCATTGAAACCTCCTTTACCGTTCGATTGGTAAAGTTGGTTCAACTCGATGTTCAGCGGGAGATCGAGGTAGTCCTTTGCAACGTGGTCAATCGTGGCAGCGAAACTACTTACGTAAAGATCGAGGTGGCCATCGTTGTTGTAATCCCAGAACCAGCAGGGAAAACTTTCGCGAGGGCCCTGGACGCCAACATGCTTTGCCACGTCGGTGAACGTGCCGTCGCCGTTGTTCTGGTACAAACGGTTCTTGTCACCGTAGTTGGATAGGTAGATGTCGATCAGTCCATCCGCGTTAAAGTCGCCAGCAACTGTTCCTTTCGAGAAACGTTCGTTCGTGACGCCGGCCCGTTTGGCCGTATCCACGAACGTTTCATCGCCCTGGTTCATGTAGAGTTGGCAGGGTTCCATCTCGTTTCCAACAAAAAGATCCACCAGGCCATCGTTGTTGAAATCCGCCCAGGTCGCTGTCTGGGTGGGGGCATTGACCGTGGCCAGTCCGGCATGAATGGTGACATCCGTGAAGGTTCCGTCTCCGTTATTTCTCAGCAAGGAGTTCGGGTGCCGCCCAGCGGCGCCAAGCCAACCGCCGCGCAAAACAAGGAAGTCGGGGTGTCCGTCATTGTTATAGTCCGCGTGGACCAGGTTCAGGCCGCCCAGGATGCCTTTGAGCCCGGCTGCTTCTGTGTTGTCTGAAAAAGTACCGTCTTGGTTGTTGCGCAAGAACCTGACTTGCTCGACTTCGTTCCATGATGAAACGACCAGGTCGATCGCACCATCCCCATCGAAGTCTTCGCCGATCGCACCGCCGCTGGAGCTAAAACCATTGACGCCCATTTCCTGTGCAATGTTCGTGAACGGTGGAAATTCACTTGTTGATGTGAATTCTGCAGGAGGGATCTGGTATTGGCTGGGTACACCCCCGGGGTAATCACCGATGGTCATGGCGGCAATGTTGAGGAGCCACAACGCCCGATAGTAAAGAGGCGATTCCTTCGGCGTTTGCTCGAGAACGGAGAGGAACATCTTGCGAGCCTGCTGTGAGCCAGCAGGTTTGGTATGGATCGCTTCGTCGCGGATGGGGAGTATGCAACTACCAGGGGTCGCACGTCGGCAACAGTTTTCAGTTTCCCCGGTGCGAAGATGCGCAACGCCGAGCCAGAACAGGAGAGTAGGGGGCGTGGTGCCGTACATCTTCCTGGAAAGATCGATGGCGTGTTCGAATTGTTTGATGGACTCCTTCTCGCGCCCGAGGTGCAGCTCTTCCTCGGCCAGCGTAATCCTTAAGCGGAGTAGATTTTCGGGCGGCAGGGGATTGGTCGATAGCTGGGCAAGAGCCGCACGGAGACGCCGGGCGGTCCGGCTTCCGGTGTAATCGTTTTCGTCGCTGGAACGCCTGCCAATGTCCAGCAGGCGCTGGACCATTTGCCGGTGGCCTGGTTCCATGAGGGCGAGCTCACGGGAATTGAAGCTCGGGAAATTACCTGGAAGGGGCGCGGGTGGTAGCACGGTCGTGTGACCACCGAGTTGGCCAGGGAAAGGGGAGGGTTCGACAGAAGTTCCCGGTGGAGGGCTGTCGCAACCGGCAATCAGGACCAGGAAGCCCAGTAGAAATGATTTATGCATAGGCCGTTTTACCAGGTAGCCGCAGGATCAGCCCCCATCTTGGCTAGACGGGCCTGCGGATGCAAGAGTGTTGCGCCCTCGAGCCCGGGTTTCCTCGTGGTTTTCGTATTTCCTGCACGTGCGGTTTCTCTGTTTCCAGGGAACCGTGCATGCTACAATCCGAAGAGCCCCTGGCTGATCTATTCTTAACCCTATTGGATCGTAGTCGATGACAGTCAAACCTGGATGCCTGGCAAGACCCACGCATGGTGGGTGTGGTGCGCTTCCTTCCTGGCGCCTGGTGGTAGCGTGCTCGGTCATGCTGCTGATCTGTCGCCCAGGCAGAGCGCAGGATAGCCAACCGGAGTCGCTGGAGGACAGCTATCGGGCGACCGTCCTGCCGTTCCTCAAAAGCCATTGCCTCGAATGTCACGGACGGGACGAGCCTGAAGCTAAATTGGATTTGAGTGGCTACACCTCGGCGGCGACGGTGGCCTCGTCGCATCAGATCTGGGAAACCGTGCTGCATCGGATTGTAGCCGGGGAAATGCCCCCCAGGGACGCAGCGAACCAACCGACGGCCCAGCAGCGTAAGGCGGTGATTACGTGGATCCACGCTGCGAGAGAATACGAGGCGCGTAAGAACGCCGGTGACCCGGGATTAGTGCTGGCCCGACGTCTCAGTAATGCGGAATACAACGCTTCCATTCGTGACCTGACGGGTTTCGACATCCGGCCAACCCGTACGTTTCCGGTGGATCCGGCTAATGTCGCCGGCTTTGACAACTCGGGTGAGTCGCTGGCGATGTCGCCGGCCTTGCTGCGGAAATATCTGCAGGCGACTCGCGAGGTCGTGGACCATATGGTTCTGAAGCCTGAAGGTATCGCATTTGCGCCGCATTCGGCGGTCACGGATACAGACCGGGATCGTTATTGTGTCAAACGTATCGTGAAGTTTTACGAGCGTCAGCCGACAGATCTGGCCGACTATTTCCTCGCGGCCTGGCAATACCGGTTTCGTAAACTGTTGGGGCGTGGTCCGGAGACGGTGGAAACGGTAGCCAGCAGGAACGCGGTGAGCAAAAAATACCTGCAGTCTGTTTTGGATCTGCTGACGGACGAGGATCCACGGTTTTCCGTCGGTCCAATTCAACGTCTTCGGGAACTCTGGCCGGGAACTCCTGATGGAAATGTAACGCCGGAGGTGGCGCGACTGAAGTGCGAGCAAATGCGGGATTATGTGACGACACTTCGCGCCAAGCTCCGTCCCCGCGTAAAGGATCTCAAGCTCGAGGGAAATCATGTCGGCAGTCAGCCGTTCGTTTTGTGGAAGAATCGGCAGTACGTGGCGAATCGGCGAAGCTACGATCGGTCTCTTCTGCAGGTTGGAGAGACACCCTTGCCTAAGGGTGCTGTCGTGGATCCGGAACTGGCTGTTCCAATGGATGAAACTGAGCGGGAGCGATACGAAGCCGCCTTTGATCGCTTCTGTTCCGTTTTCCCGGATGCTTTTTATGTTTCTGAGCGTGGTCGTGATTACGTACAGGAATCAAAAAAGCAGATGGGTGAGAAGGGGCGGCTCCTGAGTGCCGGTTTTCACAGCATGATGGGTTATTTTCGCGACGATCGTCCGCTCTACGATATGGTCTTGACCACGGCACAGCAGCAGGAATTGGATCGGCTGTGGCGGGAACTGGACTTCGTTACCGGGGCCCCCATGCGGCAGTACAGCGGGTTTCTCTGGTTCGAGCGTACGGATTCTCGTTACATGCGCGAGCCTCAGTTCGATTTCGCCCGGCCGGAGAATCAAGAGTCGTTGCGGCAACCTATGATCCGGCAACTCAGTAAGGTCTATCTTGAAAAAGCTCGGAGAATTGGCGGTACCGATACCCAGCTTTCCGCCATGGAGCACTATTTCCGGGAGATCAATGAACAGATTCGCCAGGTGGAAGCAGCGCGTCGGAAAGCAGAGTCAAGTCATCTTCAGGGTGTTCTCGATCTGGCGGACCGGGCCTGGCGGCGCTCCCTTTCGAAGAGCGAGAAAAGCGGGCTCGTGGACTACTACCAGGAACTACGGCAGCAGGATGAGCTTAGCCACGAAGAAGCGATCCAGGACCTCGTCGTTTCCGTGCTGATGTCTCCGCACTTTTGCTTCCGAGTCGATATGGCCGGGTCGGGTAACGGGCGGACACCGCTTACGGACGATGAACTGGCCAGTCGCCTGAGTTATTTTCTTTGGTCAAGCATCCCGGACAAGGAGCTTCGGAAACTGGCGGCATCCGGACGTCTACGCGTTCCGGAGATACTCGGCGCCCAGGTGAAGCGAATGCTGCTTGATGACCGGGTCGAGGGGCTGGCTACCGAGTTTACCGGTAACTGGCTCGGGTTTCGACGCTTCCAGGAACACAATAGCGTTGACCGGGAGCGGTTTTCCGTTTTCACGGATGAGTTGCGACAGGCGATGTTTGAAGAACCAACTCATTTCATGGTGGATGTACTTCAGAATGATCGTTCTGTTCTCGAACTTCTCGACGCGAAACATACGTTTATGAACGCGACATTGGCCAGCCATTATGGAATGTCCGCCGAACGTTTTAAGATGGCCCTTGATGAGGGGGGCCCGACAAGTGGCGTCGAATCCGCGACAGGTCCATGGTTAAGAATTGGGGATGCTGACATGTTCGGTCGCGGTGGACTTTTGCCCATGGCGGTTTTCCTGACGAAAAACGCGCCTGGTTTGAGAACAAGTCCAGTTAAACGAGGATACTGGGTGGCGCGACGACTGCTCGGTGAACGCATTCCACCGCCACCACCCAATGTTCCTGAACTACCACAGGATGAGTCTGAATTGGGAGATTTAACACTGCGCCAGGCATTGGCACGGCACCGGGACAACAAGAGTTGCGCCGGATGCCACGATCGGTTCGATACGATCGGGTTGGCATTTGAAGGATATGGCCCGGTTGGTGAGCGGCGCACCAGGGATTTAGGGGGCCGTCCGGTCAGTACGCAGGCAGTGTTCCCAGGCGGGCAGTCGGGTAGCGGTCTCAATGGGCTCCAGGCATACCTTCGTGAATATCGGCAGGAAGAATATCTCGACAATCTCTGCCGCAAGCTGTTATCCTTTGCGCTGGGTCGCAGCCTGGTTCTCTCAGATGACCTGCTCGTGCGTGAGATGCGGAGGAACCTGGCCGCGAACGGTTACCGGTTTGGCAGCCTTGTGGAGAGCGTGGTAAGTAGCTCCCAGTTTTTAAATCGGCGCAGTGCTAAGAAGTTGGAAGGAAAATAGATCATGGCCACAGGGAAAGAAATGTTAGCCCGGAAGATCTCGAGAAGGTCCGTGCTTCGCGGTGCTGGTGTGACGATGGCGCTACCGTGGCTGGAGTCCATTCCGGTTTGGTCAGCGGGCACAGCACAGTCGGATTCGGGTCAGTTTCCGCTGCGGTTCGCTGCGATGTTCATGGCCTGTGGCATTCACCCGGATCACTGGTGGGGAAAAGGGGCCGGTGCCGAGATGGAATTGAGCCGCAGCCTGGCTCCCATGGAACCACTGAAGACCAAGATGAACGTGATCCAGGGACTGTTTAACAAGAACGCAACCGGGGTGGGTATCCATCCGGGACAGACAGGCAACATTCTTTCGGGAGCGTCCCTGCAAAAAGGCGCCGAGCTCAAAGGTGGCACGAGCGTCGATCAATTGCTGGCCGCGAGACTGGGGCAGGAGACGGCGCAGCCCAGCATGGTGCTAGGTTGCGAACAGCCGATTACGGGTTACCACGAAACTAACTTCTCGATGGCTTACAGCTCACATATTTCCTGGCAGAATGCCACCTCGCCAGTTCCCATGGAGGTTTACCCGGCGCTCGCCTTCGATAGTCTTTTTGACAATCGTGGCAGCCGGCGGAACCAGAGTGTCCTGGATCGGGTTCGGGAGCAGGCCGCCAGCCTGGGACGCCAAACGAGTAGCGCGGATCGTACACGCCTGGATGAATATCTGACCAGCGTTCGCGAAGTGGAAAAGGGAATTGAGCGCCAGAGGGTTCAGCAGAACAAGGCAGCCGATCGCGCCAGGGATCGAGGCAAGTCAGTGGTCTCCATGAAACGACCGGATAACGGTTTGCCAGAGGATATCCGTGACCATATGCGACTTATGTGTGATGTGATCGCCCTGGCCTTCCAGACCGATAAAACGCGTGTTGCGACCCTCTTGTTGTGCCGCGATATTTCTGGATTGTTTTACCCGTTCCTGGATGTCCGCAAGGCCCATCATTCAGCTTCTCACAGTGATCGTTCAGAGGACTGGGAAAAGATCTCGCGGTACTATTGCAGTCAACTGGCCTACCTGGCGGGACGACTTGACGCGATGCCCGAAGGTGACGGGACCGTGCTGGACCATTCCTGCTTGCTGTGGGTCAATAACATGTGGTCGGGTAGTCGTCACGATTCCACGAAAGTGCCGTTGCTGACGGCCGGAGGCCTGGGAGGGAAATTGAAAACCGGGCGTGTCCTGGATTACACCGGGCAGCAGGATGAGCAACGAAAACTTTGCAGCCTGTACTTGTCCATTGTGAACCGCATGGGCGTTTCGCTGGACGCTTTTGGTGACGCGGATACGCAATTGGCGGGACTGTAGACGGTCGGTTAGCGGTCCTGGCGACATCTGAATTGCGTGGACAGGACGATCTGTTCAATGACCATGTCAATCGTGTAACCGTCCTCTTGAACCCTTGGCAGGATCGATTCCAGGGAGACCCTGTCGAATGGTTCGAGCTGGCGGCCCAGTGCATAGGCGAACATCTTTTTAACGAAGGTCGTCGCAATCTCTTCCTTGTAGGTTTCCAGTAACAGGAGTTTCATTTCTCGCGGGGTACGAAAGGTTTTTCCGTTGGGCATGACGCCGTGTGAGACTACCGGTGCCTTGTCGGGATAACGTGTCCGCCACACGCCTTGCGGCGAAAAGTTTTCCAGTCCGAGCCCCAGCGGGTCAATGGCCTTGTGGCAGGAAATGCATTCGGCCCGGGAGACATGCTGCTTAAGTAGTTCCGCAACCGAAGGGTTTCGTTTAACGTTCAATGCCACTCGTGCCTCCTCGAGGGATGGGACGTTGGGGGGTGGTTCGAGCGTTCTTCCAATCACGGTACTTAAAACCCAGACGCCACGTCGAATCGGGCTCGTTCGGGTCTTGGAGGCGGTCAGTCGCATAATGGCGGGACTGGTGATGACGCCACCTTCGCGGTCATCTTTGGTTTTGACAAGCACGGGGGGATCATACTTGGCCCGCTTGTCCTGGCTCTTGCTTTGCCGGGTGGACAGAATGTCGGCGTAAACATTGTCGGCGGACTCCGGTTTGATGGCGACGTAACCGTGCCGTGTACCCTTCATGGCGGACGATCTCTTGTAGATCCAGTCGCTTTGCACAAGTTCCAGGAAGCTGCGGTCAGATTTGATCAGCTCATCAAAGAAGAAAAGTGCCTCATCGTAAGTGTCCCGGTTCCATCGTTCATCCCTGAAGTATTCATCGTTGGTAAGCAGGTCGGCAAAGCCGAGCCACTGTCCGGCAAATCGTTCGGAAAGGGAAAGCCTTTTCGGTGAATTAAGCATTCTCTTCACCTGCGATTTAAGGACAGCGTCGGTGAGAAGGCTGCCATCCTGGGCAAGTCGCTGTAACTCGGCATCGGGGGTGGTGGACCATAAAAAATACGATAGTCGGGTCGCCAACTCAAAGGCGTTCACGCGATAGGCTTCGTCGAGGTTGTTGCTTTTCTCGAGTCGATAGAGGAAATCGGGCGATACGAGAATCATTTCGAACACATGGTACAGGCTGGTTCGACTATTCTTCGTAACACGGTGGTGCTTGGTGTACAGCGGGAAGAAGGCGGTTGTTAAACCCGCAACTGTTTCGGGGTCGGCTCGATAAACGCGTGAGGCAAAGCGACTAATCAATTGCCTGGCCACGGTATCGGTGAGGGTATCTGGAAGCTGAGGCCTTCCCAGGACGGTGGTGAGCGCAGCCGGGTCGTTACTGAAGCGGTCCAGGGCGTGATGGACTGCCTCGGCTATTTCCTTGAGGGGTGGCTTAAGGGTCTGCATGCGATGGGCGTCGTTGTCGAATCCGGAAGGGCCAGGGATGTCGGAGGGAATCGTGGACTCGATCCGGGAAAGGTCAATGCGGCCGGTGATCGTATCACGGTAAGGTGACTTGAGCGTGATCGAGAGAACATCTTCGAGGGTGTTTTCGAGTTCCGAACGGGTTAGACGTCGCAACGGGGTGGGGCCGATATGGGGGTTTCCATCCCGCAAGATAAATTGATTGCGGAACGATTGTAGAACGGCATCTCGCTGGTCAGCGGCCAGGGGGGCCTCGTCGCGAGGGGGCATTTCGCGGCGCGAAACCATCCTTTCAACTTTGACCCAGAGCTCAAGGTTGCCCTGCGTTGATCCCGTGGCACCTGAAAGAATGGGCGTGAGATCAATTCCTCCTTCACGGCTGTCGCTGTCGTGGCAAGACATGCACCGTGCTGAGATAACCCGGATCGCATCGGTTGATTGCGCTGGGGATGCCTGCTGCGGCGCTAAGCAGAGAGCGAAGAACAGTAAGGATGCACGAGAAGCCGGGGTGGTGATTCGCAGATGCTTTGTCACGATTATTCCAACTCAACCTTGGTGAGCGAGACAAGAGTTTTCTTTCCGGCCACCGTTTTGTACTGGCCGGTCACGGTCACCACTTTACCGACGCAACGGTCGAATCGCAATTTATGGTTATTCATGTACGGGATGCGGATCTCCAGGTCAGTTTTGTCCGAGAGACGCAACTGGTAATACTCAAGTTCGCTTTCGATGCTGATTCGGAGTAATCCCTTGGCCTTGAGTGTGTTTTCGCCCGTGGTGACGAGCTTCCAGCTTCCGTCATCTGGATTTGCCGGGGCGAAATTAGCGTCCTGGCTGATGCCTGCTAATGGTCCTGTGGAATCACCAATGCTGCGGGGTTGGGCACCCATGATACCCATGAGAGTTACCAGTAGGTTCGCATAAGGCTGGGCCTTGGGGTAACGCACGTGCCGACCGAGCTTCACCTTTCCGCCGCCTCCACCGGCCAGGACGAGCGGAAGGTCGGTTAGGGAATGATAGTCGCCGTGCTTGATGCCGGATCCCCATAGGATCAGGGAGTTATCAAACAGCGTCCCGTTGGCTTCCCGGATACCTTTCAGTTTTTCGATTAAATACCTGAACTGCCCGGTGTGCCAGGTGTTGATCTTGTCGTATTTGGGCAAGACTTTTTTGTTTCGAACGTGGTGCGATACGTAATGAAATTCCGCATTCACACCCATGAAGTCATAATGGACACGGCTGTTGGTATTGGCAAGCATGCAGGAGATAACACGTGTGGAGTCTGTCCAGAAAGCAAGCGTGATCAAGTCCAGCATGGCCTTGATCCGTTCGCCGAGGTGGCCAACCTGGAGATTGGGATCGATCTCGGTGAGCTTCTTGTCTACGTCGAGGTTGCGGGCGTTCTGACGGGCCTGCTGGATATTGTTTTCCACGTCGCGTATCGAATCGAAGTACTGTTCCAGGACCAGCTTGTCTCGCGAACTAACTTTCCTGGATAACGCGGAAGAAGCTTCCTTGACTCCATCGAGCACGCTCAATAATTGTTCCTGCCGCCCTGCTCGGGTTGAATCGCGAAACATCATATCAAAAGCTGCCTGCGGATCGTGGTGTCCGCGGAGCGGCTGGTGGTTCTTGTCGTAGGAGAGGACATTCAGCCAGGGGTGCTGCTTCCAGACGTTGTCCGCGGTCAGTTGCATGGACTTGATCGGCGTATCGTTTCCGATGCGATCGGCGATTCGTTGATCGAATGAATACCGGTTATTGTCCTTGTGGCGGGTGGAACTCATGAAGGTGCCAGGGGCATCCATGTGGTCTGAGGACCCTTGGTTATCAAGATTTCCGAGTACCAGGATGTCGTCTCGCACCGCTTTTAAGGGCGTGAGGATTCTCGATAATTCGAACTTGCTTTCAGTTCCGCCGACAATGTCCCACGAGTGGGGATTGACCCCGCACCCTTTGTATAAGACGCACATTCTAACGGGGGCCTGGCGGGCTGGCTTGGCGTGCGTTAACGCGGGTGACATGATGTCGAGAAGCGGTAACGCCATGGAAAAGCCGGCGCCCTTTAGGAGTTGACGCCGTGGAATGAGATACGAGTTGCGGCTCATGCGAATCCTCAATTTGTCTTTTCGACGGTTGCTGGGGGTTCAGAGTCATCGATTCGACTCCGCCAATGATAGCATCAAAGGGTTCCCAAAGGCAGGCGAAAAGTCGGCGGCACACCCTTTTGATCGGTCAGCTGGCTGAGAGTGCGACCGTTCTTTTTAACTCAGGTTGCACGAATGGGCTAAAACGACGCTGCCATAAGTGGTTCGTGCGGTTTAGGAAGCCATCTTCCCTGTTGGGACACGTGACGCGGGACAGGCGGCGGTAGGTGCTTTGCTTACTTCAGGGATTCGTGAGATCGTTGTTCCGCGGGACAAAATCGAATTCGTAAGTGTCGCCGAGCTGGCATCGCGTCATGTGGACTATTTCCTGGGTGTGACCCCGGAAATGCGCTGTGGCGTGGAAGATGGCTTTTATTCCAGTGACATCATTTCCTTGCACGGTCCTGGTTCGAAGGAGATCCGCCGCAGAGGTTCCAGCGAGAGCAGTCTTTGCAGCGTCGACGGCAGTCGTAAGAATCGTCATTAGATGGTGTTTCGGCGTACTGTCGCGTTGGTCGAATTCTTCTTGTCGTTTTCGAACGTCGGGGGCGCCACCAACGCCTGAAACGATCCACTGCCGGACGTTTCCAGAGAGGTGCAGTAGCAGGTTGGCGATACTGTTCATCGATTCGGATGGGCGCCACCACGTTTGATCGTCGTTGAGCTGGTCCAGGCAGTGGGCGATGATACGAAGGGCTTCGTCAAATTCCTGGCAACCGTGACGTATTACTGCCATTGAGACGCTTTCGAGTGGATCGGGCATCAGGATTTCTCCGCTTGAGTTAAAGGGGGGGGAGGGTACCTGGGATACGCATCATTTGCTGTGGCTATGGCTGGTCTGTTTTTCTGGCGTTTGATGTGGCGGACCGGCTAGTGGCGTTGGGCCGGGCAATCTCCTGGAGATTAGTCAAGTTCTTTGACGGCTCTCGATGCCATTCGTATCGCAACGAGGGCATCCGCCGCCGGGGCAGAGTCGCTGTTTGCAATGGTGATACGGCCGAAGGGTTGACGCCCTTTCCGGGTAGAGTTGCCGGGTCCACCATACGAATAGCCGTGGGCCCATCGATTAACGGAAATGCTGGCAACGTCACGATCGAAATCGAAGCCCCCGGCCTTGAGCATGCCGCTCAGATGCTCACGGATCTCATTCTCGTAATCCTGGAATGTTAGCCCGAGCATCTTGTATCGGGCTTCACGGAACTGCTCCACGGCGGGGGCTCCCACGGTCTCCCCCGTCGGGCAGTTTACCATCTGCAGAATGCATGGATCGTTGTGGGTTTTAGTGAACTCGTAACCACCCATGGTGACAGGAAAGTCCATTTGGACGACCTGGTGCATGTTGCCGGGTGACATAGCGAGTCCGATCCCCAGATCTTTGATGGCCTGCCAGTTTTTTAACCCGACGGTCGTATATTGCAACGGGCTCTTGGTCTGGAGTTTCAGCGCGGCATGTTGTGCCTTGGGTAGGTCCGGGACAATATGCGGAATCATCATGTTATAGCAGGCCATTACGACCCCTTTTCCCTTGACCCGGTAGGGCTTGCCCCCCTTGATGTAGGTGACGGACACGTCCTTCGACCGAGCAGGAGTGCCGTCATGCCGCACATTGACCACCGTACTGTTGAGTCGGATCCGCACATGATTGCTTGCTTTATCTAGCTCCCGGTAGTTGAATCTTGCTAAAAGAAGCTCTTCGGCGTTGTTCCCTTCGGCTACATCCGGAACCATGTTTTTGACAAGAGCGCGGGCCACGGTGGCGTTGCCATCCGGGAAATGGTGAATGTAAGGATTGCCTTCATCGTAGGTAGCCACTGGTGCAAATCCCATCGCGCCACAACTCTTGGCGGATCCGATACTCATCACGTCGGTGCCGCCGCTGCCCCAGTCTGCAGCCGAGTGCCGGGCCATTTTTAAAACACCAGGCTCGTCCACCCGCAGGTGGGTCTTGAGGTAATCGTAGTAAGAATGTGAGCGGACGTAGCGGCCGACTTCCTTCTTGGGAAGCTTAAGGATATGCAGGCCGCCGTTTAATACTCGTAATAATTGCTCTTTACCACGTGCGTTTAGGGGAGCCTGTTGAGCAGCCTCTGCGTGGGATAGGGTGGATTGCGGTAGACCTTCGACAAAATTCGGATAGTTACAGTAGGGGTGTTTGACGATTTTGTCCTGGCCGAATGTGGTCTTATTGAAATACGTGACGGGTCCTAGTTGGTGTCGCTTGTAAAAGCCGCGGTCATAGGCGATTTTAAATCGGTCCAGGTCGACGCCAATATCCTCAAGGAGCGTGAGGACCGTTTTGCCGCCGCTCTGGGGGCTGACGAGTGTCTGGGAACCACCGTAACCAAGGCGTACCGTTCCATCAATCGTGTGCTCGTTTCTCTTCGCATGACCGCCGAAGTCATCATGGTTGTCGAGTATGAGCACCTTTTTGTCGCGGCCATGTGCTTTCTGGTAGAAGTAGCCTGCCGCAAGTCCGCTGAGGCCGCCACCGACCACCACGAGATCGTATTCTTCTTTAAGGGATATGGTGGAGCCCCAGTTAGACTTTCCTTCTAATGCCTTGCGGTGGGCCTGCGTGTTTGAGCCGGGGTGACTTCCGCGGAGCCCGGTGCGTGCGGGTGGATAGTAGGAGGGATCAAGTGCGTCTAACACGGCCTGGCCGCTGCTGGTGGAAACGAGCGATGCGCCGGTGGCCAGCAAGGTCCCGTTGACGAAGTTTCTTCTGGTGATCTTACTCATTCGCTAGTCTGTTCATTGCGACTTTTATACGGCTGGCTCGGCAGGGTGGCGAGACGGTGCGTAACTTCAAGGCGTCGTCTATTTTCGCTCCCCGTGGCGACGTCTGCAAGTCGTATCTCGGAAAAGGTATTGAGATCATGTGTTGCCGACATTGTCTTCGTCGCGCGGTGTGGGTTACAATTGTTGCCACTTGCTAATACGCGTTCACAATATTCCGGCGGGATGTAGTCAAGGGGATATTCGAGCACGTGTTTTGGCTTTTACGTGGACGCGAAAAACGAAGCCATGTCGACCGATGCACCAGCACAGGAGTCATTATGAGAAACAGGATTCACCTAACACTTTGTTTTGTTTTCTGCTTAACCGTGTGCGGGTCGGCGCAAGCCGAGAACTGGATGCGGTTCCGGGGCCCCACGGGGCAAGGTGTTTCCGGCGAAAAGAAGTTGCCGGTTTCCTGGTCGGCGACCAATAATGTCAAGTGGCAGACGAACCTCCCTGGAAAAGGTTGGTCGTCACCGATCGTCTTCGAAGATCATGTGTTCATTACAGCATCGGGCGAAGAAGGCGTCTCCTGCCGAGTGATATGCATCAACCGAAAGGACGGGAGCATTGCCTGGAACACAGAAGTCCATCGCCAGAAACCGGGGCCGATGAGGAAACAGAACTCATACGCCACACCGACTCCCGTCACCGACGGAAAGTATGTCTATTCCGTTTTTTATGACGGCACAGTGATAGCCGTTGATTTCGCAGGGAAGGTTGCCTGGAAGAATAGCGAGGTGAACTTCTTTAGCTTGCACGGTCTCGGTGCCTCGCCCATCCTGGCCAATGGCCAGGTGATCATGCCGTTCGATGGAAGTAGTCGCGACGAGACGAAGGTTGGTTGGAAAATCCCCTGGGAGAAAGCGGTTGTCCTGGCACTTGATGCCAAAGACGGTTCGGTGCGATGGAAGGGCCAACGCGGGAAATCACGCGTGGGTCACGTTACGCCGATTCTCGTTAACAAGGGAGGTACCCTGGTCAGTGCAGGAGGGGACCGCGTCCAGGGTTTCGATCCGGCTACCGGCAAACGTATCTGGTCGGTTTACAGCCAGGGCGAGGGGGTGACGCCGTCACCCGTGTTTGGCGACGGGCTTATTTACACCTCCTCCGGCTTTGAGGCTCCCACATTGCGGGCCATTCGGCCGGGCGGAAAGGGCGATGTTACCAAGAGCCACATTGCCTGGGAACAAAAGAACGGTGTCGCCGCGCTGTCTTCGTTACTGTATGTCAAGCCGTATCTCTACTCGATTTCCAGGGACAATATCTTGCATTGTATCGAGGCAGCGTCCGGCGAGATTGCCTGGAGGAAGCGGCTGTCCGGTACCTACTGGGCTTCACCTGTTTATGCAGACGGCCGGATTTACATCTTGTCCGAGGAGGGCGTGACGATCGTTTTGCGGCCTGGATCAAAGTACGAGGAACTCGCGCAAAATGAACTCGGGGAAACCTGTTTTGCGTCCATGGCGGTGTCGCAGGGTAACTTCTATATTCGGTCGGCGAAGAAGCTTTATTGCATCGGCAAGTAGCTGCTTGCTATTGCATGATGGTTAGTCAGCGACCGTATCGACGTGCGTTGGAGATACGGATTTCACCGATCTGGCCGAAGAAGTTGCCATAGCCCAGGTAGTTAAAGTCGCCGCCATATTTCACGGCACCGCCAATGCGGCTGAAGACGCTGAATTGGGAATTGTGCTGCCGATCGTTGACGAGCTGGCGGCCGTCTGGAGTTTTTAGTTGCCAGATCAACTTGCCGTCCAGGAATAACTGGTGGAGATCTTCCTGGTAGCTATACTGCCAGGCGACATGATGCCACTCGATATCCCGTATTCCAACTTCTGACTGCCGGGCAACGATACCCTTGGGTCGTTTCCAGGGATGAAGATCTTTCCAGGTGTAATTGGAACTCTGGAAATGGATCCCCGGTGCCATGCTGCCGTCGGGTGAATCAACCTCCGACAGGTAGAGTTCCCAGACGCCGCGCTCGCTCTTGTCATAAGTGCCACACACGTGACCATACTCGAATTTCTTCAAGGGGATATCGTTAAAAGCCTGGTAGGGGCCGCCACGGCGAACCCAGGCTTCCACGGTCCATGCCTTCGAACACGTTTTCATGTCGAGCCTGGGAACACCATAACCGAGCGATACGTAGCCATGCTCGCCGTGTCCGGTTTCCTGGGGAAAACGTCCGTCCCGTCCGGTCCATTGATAACGGCGGTCAGCTCCCATGTTGGTGTAGGTTAAGGTTGTCGCTTCGCCCCCGGCAATGCGTTCAGGAATCAGGCGGCCGCTCGGGCCCTGCCAATTGTAGAGCGCAACCGTCTGTGGATCCGCAATGATGGTGCGTAGATTTGCTGGTAGGACGCGGAAGATCAGGGTACTGAGAGTAGTTTGCCCATTGGCATCGGTGGCCTGTATTTTCAGCCGGGTATTACTGGGCTCGCGAGGAGTCCCACTGATGATTCCCGTTCGGGGATCCAGCGACAGGTTGCCTGGCAGCGTGTTGGTCACGATCTGCCAGCGTAGGGGTGTGGCGAGGTGTTCGGCCTGGAGCGCGGCGCGGTAGGGCTGTGAGACAAAGGCGGAAGGGATCGACTCGGAAACGATCCGACCCGGCGCTACGCTCAGGACAAAGGTGTGTTTGTCGGTATTTCCTGAATCGTCGTTGGCCAGAATGGTCATGGTTCGGCCAGTGACCAGTTCCGTGGGCGTGCCGTGGAGCCTGCCCGTATCATCCAGCACGAGCCCTTCGGGTAAACTCGTGGGATACATCATTTTCCAATGGACTTTACCAGCGGGTGCATCGGCGCCCAATTGGATCGTGTAGGGAAGTCCCCGCCCAGCCGGAGGTAGTTTCTGGCGGATGATTGTAAGCTTGGTAGCCACCGGGAACCGCATGATCCTGGAAATACGCAGTTCGTCAATTTCCCCTTCCATGTTGTACATGGTCATGCCGAAGTCACCGGGCTTCCAACCAGGTTGTTTAGTTGGGCGGAGAAAACCTCCTACCTGGAAGGGTATGTCGCACGTTTTTGCGTTGTTCTCGATAATGCGAGTCGGGGCGCGTCCGGGTGCAGGCAGCGGTACCTTGCGAGTCATCTTTCCGTCCACGAACATGTAACCAGTTTGATCACGGTAGCGGAATTGCCAGGCGACGTGATGCCAGTTAGTGTCATAGAAACGGCCCCAGTCTTTTTCGAGCCAACCGTGACTGTAACCGGGCCAGAAGGCGCCACCGACATCATTGTTAGGGTCTTTGCCCTTGTGGGATCCGAGAAAACGGGCGCCAGGCAGTAAACCTTTCTTGAGGGTCTGGTTGCCAAAGGATCCGTGTGTGCGCAGGTAGAACAGCCAACCGTGGCGGTAACCATCCGCGAGTCCGGCTCCTTCCTCGTCGGTTCCACAAATGTTGGCAAAGGTGTAGCCGTTGTTGAGCGCAGTTGAATTGGCGCGGTCCTTTCCACCAGGACCAGTGTACCGGACCCACGCTTCCACGGTCCATTCCTTGTCACAGGTGCGAAAGTGGAGCTTGTCGTTGTTGGTGGGTCCAATCAGGAGGTGATCGTTTTGCCTGTCAAAGCGGGCGGTGTTGCCGAATCCGGGGCGCTTTCCCCAGAGTGCTTGTTCGTACCCCTTGAGGGTCAACTTCGGATCACCCATCGCATCGTGAGCCTCGTTGCCCTCGCCCTCATCGAAGTGATAGAGCACCACGGTGTGGGGGTCCGGGGTAAACGGCTGACGCCATTCGTCGGCGGCATCCAGGTGTGCCGCGCTCATAGCGACTAACAGGAACGACAGCGTACGGGTTCTCTGGAAATACCTGGTGTTCTTCATGAGTATCATCTCCACGGGATCGCTTCTAGATTGCCGGTGTATTTTCACATGCTGAAGGGTGCTCCGCAAGGTTCGCAGCGAAACCATGTGCCGGTGCGCTTTCATCGTCCAGTTGCTGGCCTGTTGCAGGTCGGAGTTGATTCGATGATATGGAAGGATGTGCCGAGGACTAGTTGTTTCCGTCAGCATCGTCAGTGACAAGAAGCTTGAAGATGAAACTCCCATTGTCAGAGCGGACTCCAACAGGGCCCTTGATGTCGGAGATGTGTTTCGGGTCGATGTTACCGGACCAAACCTTGCGTCCGTCAATGGTCACGGTGCAGGTAAACTGCCCAGCCGTTTCCGTAACCGACGCACCGAGTCGATGAGGTTTTTGGGTCGCAGCGGTGATGCCAAGGGGCTTTAAACGAACGCGGGCTAATTGCATGTAACCGTTAGCCTGGCACTCCTTGTAGGTAACCTTTCCGGGATTTCGCTTGAGGGCGATGTAAAGCTCTTCCGTGGGCTTAATGCGCCACATGATATACAACAGGTTGCAGGTGTTCATGGCCCGCATCTTCAGTCCGATCTGGCGCACCAGGGACCCGGAGTCGAGCAGGGCAGTTTTTTCTGATGGACCGCGATAGCGGAACTGCAGTACGGCGCTCGAATGCTCACCGGAAGTTCGGACGGCGCGTTCCTTGGGTCCCACTACAGTGAGATAACCGGATTTTGTCTGCGAGATCTCACCCAGGCTAACACGGAGATCAGAGCGGGGCGTGTCGATAGGTTGTCCAGCTCGGAGGTGGCCAGCAAGAATCAGGGCCAATAGGGGCAGTAATAAATTCTTCATGGTTTAGCGAACCTGGTTGCTCGGTGGAAAAGACGAATGATGCGGGTCTATCGGCAGGCGCCCTCCCAGGAGGTGACGCGGAGTTACTGGTTAATTGACTGGATTACCCGGCTGCGAATACGGGGAACGATTTCTTTTCCGTCGGTGAGGTTCGGCTTGTCCGCGATACCCAACTCGGCCGGGGACTTTCCCACCCATTTGCTGTCGCGACCCTGGACCGTGATGCGGGCATTGGCAGGGTCGATGGTTAGCGTGGTGAAAAGGCTGTCGCGGTAGGGGCACGTGTATTCGACCCAACGGAACCTGGCATGGATGTCAGCTGGGTAGCTCTTGTTGCGGTAGGATCCTCCGACCCACTTATAGGATGCCGAGTTGACGTGTAGGTAGGAAAGCTTTCCCGCACGATCGACATGGTCGATGTGCGTGTGTCCGTTCACTGCCAACAGGACCTTATCCGCGGCGGAGTCGAGTAGAGCCTGGACAGCCGGGGCGTTGTCGATCGCGGAGGGACCTGCGAGGGGCTGATGGCAAATGACCAGGATGGGGCCCTGTAGTGCCTTCAGTTGATCCGCGAGCCAGGCAAGTTGCGTCTCGCCAATGTGCGCTGGATAACCACCCTTATGGTTCTTTGGCTTCTCGTTGCCATCCAGGACAACCAGGTTAAGTCCGTTGACATTCTCAGTGTAGTAGCGTCCCTTCATTCCCCAGAGTTTCGCGACCTCGTCGAAGCTATGACCTCCATCAATCTCGTGGTTCCCAAGCACGTGAAATGTTCTTGGGTGAGCCGTTTCAAAAGCCTTGGTCACCGTTTCGTTTTTCTTTGTGGGGTAGGCGAAGTCACCGAGTTGGATCAGGGCGTCAGGCTTTTCTTTCTTCATGGCATCGAGGAAGGCCTTGAGTCTCTCAGGCCCATCATGCATGACGTCCTGGTGCAGGTCCGCGATCATGCCCAGTTTGATGGGTGTTTTAATTCGTCCGAGGGAAGCCATTATTCGGCGAGGCAAGACAATGGATGTCGTTAGGACACCGGTGTTGCGCAGAAAGGCACGTCGTGACGTGTTCAGTGGTTTCATCTCAATACCTTCACGCGTGGAAGAATGGACAGACGCAGGCACGACCCCTATCTTCACATCCCGCGGACCTCATGGAAAGCTCTCTAGTCGGTAAATATGCCTTTCTGCCCAGATATCTCGTCATGGAAAACTTGTTCATGATTCAAGGGAAATTCACGACTTCACCGAATCCGAATACAGGTTCCCTGTGGGCAAACAGCGCTGCATCCTTGAAATCTCCCCGGGTGGATATTACGTG
>PVBE011813844.1_pt1 | contig 25438 bp, 22 predicted proteins | sample 1631181 | NCBI WGS metagenome assembly PVBE01 (sample SAMN08397723, study PRJNA350692) | Marine metagenome, whole genome shotgun sequencing project. | isolation source: water | place: Pacific Ocean | collected 2012-04 | reverse complement strand
TGGCGACAGCTCTACAACCGGGTAAGGCCCCATAGTGCCTTGGGCTACCGGCCGCCGGCGCCGGAGGCCATCGAACCACTGCCTCTGGGCAACCCTGAAATTTCGGACATCGAGGAGAAGAGACTAACTCAAAAAGTGGTATAACTTTAGGGGGCAGCGCAGACGTCTTGTCCAGAAAGGGCAAGACCCCGTCGAGCTTCTTGGTCTGAAGGGCCGTCCAGATCCGGCTCTCGATGCGGAGAAGCTCATCCAGGACGTTCGCCTTGGCCTCCTGTTGGGCGGAGGAAGGCGCCGCCGCCGACAAAACCAGAGACATCGATAGCCAGAACGCGAACCACGCTTTCCTCATACGGCCGGTCCTCCCTGATTGGGGAGCCAAGCGGGCGCATCGACGGGGATTCGGGTCCTCGCCAAAAGGAAAGCCCGAATCTTCGTCTTTCCGCGCCCGGATCCATCCAATCTTCTGATTAGACACCATTGTGCGGGTCGGGTTCTCGGAAATCTCGAGTTTATTGGTTGCAATCCGTATGCCGACGAGCGGGTCCAAATCCCTTCAGCCTCAATCACGACCTGATGGAAAACGCCACGATTGCGGCGACAAAGAAGCCCAAGCCGACGAGCTTCGGCCGGGTCAGGGGCTCCCGCAGGATGGCGGCCGCCCACCCGATTGTCACCAGGAAGCTGAGCTGGGCGATCGGGACCACCACGCTCGCATTGCCGCCGCGCCGAAAGGCATAGAGAAGGGTGCAAAACGCTATGGCCTTCAGAAATCCCGTGATCGGAAGGAAGATCCAGTTGTCCCTCGGCATCACGAACTTTTTCCGGGCCGCCGTGAGCACGACCGCGCAGCAAGACCAGGAGAAGGCGGCGAAGGCGATGAGCCATCCCACGTTCGCACCGTCCCGGATGCCGATCTTCAACACAACGTTCAAAACAGCAAAGAGGACCATCCCGAGGAGGGCAAGGCCGATGGGCCGGCGGCCGCCCGCGATTCTCTCCCCCCCGCCCCGCTCCAGCAGGGTCACCGAGCCGATGGCCAGTATGGCGAAAACCAGCCCCGCCCCCACCGACACGGTCCAGCGTTCTTCCAGCCACAGCGTCGCGAAGATGGCCACGAAGACGAAGTTCAGCCGAAAGATCAGCGTATTGACACCGACCTCCCCTGTTTTTAGAGAGGTGACGAAGCAGAAGATGGCCCAGAAAGAGAAGACACCGGCGATCAGACCTATGATCACGGTGGTCCAGTTCAGAAAGAAACCGTCCAGGAACGTGCCCATGAGCAGGGCCGCGGCCGCGAAGGGCGCGGATTCGACCATGAGGTACGTCTCCAGAACAATCCCCCGATCCTGCGCCCGCTTATAGACGAAATCGGAAGTGCCCTGGGCCAGCATGCTGAAGACCGCCAAGAGGATGTTGATCACCTTCGCACTCTCGCTCAGGGAAACTCAAAGGCCGACACCGGGATAAAACCGCCGCGAGCCATCCCACAACCCATCACACCTTATCATTCAGGCGGGGATTGCGGCTCCATTCGAGTCCGGTGGGGGGTCAGGAGGCATTCGCGTAGTCTTCTTCCGAAACCGCTTCCATCCACTCGGTCGCCCCCCCCATCGAGTGGGCGATGTGGTCCATCCCCTCCCCGGGCGACGCCCCGTGCCAGTGCTTCTCATCCGGCGGGATGTAAACGACGTCGTCGGGACGGATGACCTCAGCCTTCTTCCCGTTTTCCTTGTCCGCCCAGGTCTGAACCCACCCGGCGCCCTTCACAACGTGGAGGACCTGTCCGGCCGGGTGCGTGTGCCAGTGCGTCCGCGCCCCCGGCTCAAACGAGACGGTGACCACCCGCACCAGGATCTTCTCGTTAATGCTCGCCAGCGGGGTCATCCCCACCCGCCCCGTGAAATGCTCCCGCGCCTCGGGGGCCGCGCGCGGGGCGTCCTCTCTCCGAATGATTTTCATGTTCGCTTCCTTCTGTTGTGCGCCTCAGACATGGAGGACGTCAACGGGGACGCGTCGTCGCTTCCGGCCCATCAATCGGCCCGCACCCCCTCGAACGAATCCCGGAGGATGTCCACCGCCCGGTCGATGTCCGCGGCGTCGATGTTCATGGGCGGGGTGATCCGGATGGTGTTGCCGTGAATCCCCCCCTTGCCGATGAGCAGCCCCCGCTTTCGGGTCTCCTCGAAGACCCGGTTGACCGCGCCGGGCGCGGGCCGCTTCTTCTCGCCGACCAGCTCGAGGGCCTGCATCAACCCCATTCCCCGCACGTCGCCGATGATGGGGAAACGCGCCCGGAGCTCTTCCAGGCGGCCGCGCAGGTGCGCGCCGGCCAGCTCGGAATTGTGGACGAGCTCCTCGCTCACGATGACGTCGATGGTGGCGCGCGCCGCCTCGGTGGAGACCGGATTGCCGCCGAACGTCGAGAGCGTCAGTCCCCTCATGTCGTCGGCCACCTCGGGGACGGCCACGGTCGCCCCGATGGGCGCGCCGTTGCCCAAGGTCTTGGCCATCGTCATGACCTCGGGCTCGACGCCGAAGTGTTGGATGCCGAACATCTTCCCGCCCGTCCGCCCGAATCCGGTCTGGACCTCATCGGAAATGAAGATCCCGCCGTATTTCCGGACGATCTCGACCGCCACCTGGAAATACTCCTTGGGGGGGACGATGAACCCGCCGACGCCCTGGATGGGCTCGGCGATGAACGCGGCGATCTTCCCGCTGGTGGACGTCTGGATGACCTGCTCCAGGTCCCGGGCGCAGAGGAGGTTGCAGCTCGGATAGGTCTGCTCGTAGGGGCAGCGATAGCAGTAGGGGTTGGCCAAGTGCACCACGCCCCCCACCATACCGGCCCCCGCCATCCGCCAGGGCGCCTGGCCCGTGAGGCACATGGCCACGCCCGTCCGTCCGCTGTACCCCGAGCGCAGCGCCACCACTTCGTGGTTGCCGGTATGGCTCCGGGCCGCCAAGACGGCGGTCTCGTTGGCCTCGCTGCCGCTGTTCGTGAAAAAGGATTTCTGAAGCCGGCCGGGCGTGATCTGCGCCAGTTTCTCCGCCAGGTGAACGTACGGCTCGGTCAGATAGAGGCTGGAGGTGTGCTGAAGCTTCGCGGACTGCTCGGCGGTCCGACGCACGACCTCGGGATGGCAGTGGCCGACGCCGACGGTGAGAATGCCGCCGAAGAAGTCCAGGTACTCCCGCCCGTCCGCGTCGATGACCGTCGCGCCTTGGCCCTTCTCGATGACGAGGGGCTCCTCGTAATACGTGAAGGCCGCGGGAAAAACAAACTCCTTCGCCTTGTCGCGAATCTCTTGGGATTGATGGGTGGAACCCGCCATGATGAGCGTCCTTTTCGAGTGGGGAATGCGCGGCCTGAATGTCCAACAAAGATTTCGTCGAGGGCGCGTGACGCAATCAGATCAACCGTCACCAGCCTCGCTTCCGAACCCGGAGAGAACGGGCGCCCAAGCCGGCCGACTCTCGCCCTGTCCCTGAAAAGCTCCACGCGGGAGCTATCCCGCCGGGACCTCTTCCTCTTCCCCCTGGGCCGACACCAGGACCTTGGGATCGAGCAGGTCGGAGCCCTCGAAGCGGTGGGCGTTCTCGATAGCGTGAACGATCTTGGTGTAACCGGTGCAACGGCACAGGTTACCCCCGATGGCCTCGTGGACCGCCTCTTTCGTCGGGCGGGGGTCCCGTTCGTAGAGGGCCTTGGCGGCCATGAGCATCCCGGGGATGCAGATCCCGCACTGGGCCGCGCCGTAGAAGACGAACGACGCCTGAAGGGGATGGAGCTCATCGATCGACCGGGCGAGCCCCTCGACCGTCGCGACCTCGCGCCCGTCGCACTCGGCGGCCAGCGTGAGACAGGACAGCGCCAAGCGTCCGTCGATGTTGACCGAGCACGACCCGCAGTCCCCCGTATCGCAACCCTTCTTGCTACCGGTCAGTCCGAAGATCGCCCGGTTGACGTCCAGGAGAGACCAATGGTCCTGGATTTCCTGTTCGTAATCGACGCCGTTGACGCGGAAAACGACGGTTCGTTTCATGACGGGGTCTCCATGGATTCCAAGGCGGGTGATTCCAAGCCGCACCGGGAAGCGGCGTCGCGGATTGCGTCGCGGACGATCAGCTCGAGCATCTTCTTGCGGTGAGGGGGCGGCATGACCGTCGTCTTGAGCGGGCGGGCCTGGGCGCGCGCGGCCCGGGCGGCCCGGGCGATCACCTCCTCCGTCAGGGCCGCCCCGAGCAGGACCTCCTCGACTTTGGGCGAGCGCTCGGGCGCGCACCCCACGGCCGTGAGGGCGACCTTCGCGTCCACGCAGACTTGCCCTTCGTCCAGCCGGACGGCGGCCGCCGCGCCCGCCAGGGGAAAGTCCACGCGGTCGCGCAAACGGTATTTCCGGTAGGCCGACCCGGTTCCGGGTGCAGGGGCCGGAAGATTCACCTCGACCAGGACCTCGCCGGGCTTGAGCGAGATGGGGACCTTCCCGTCCCCCGTATAAAGGTCGTCCACCGGCGCGGTCCGAACGCCGCCGGGGCCGGCGATCTTCACCTCCGCCCCCAGGACGATGAAGGCCGGGGCGGTGTCCCCGGAGTAGTTGGCATAGCATTCCGTCACGCCCTTGACGACGAAGCAGGCGTCGCCCTCGAGCTTGAAGCACGCCCCCAGGGTCCCGCGCCACATCTCGGACTGGTTGAAGTACCAGCACCGGGTGTCCAGGCAGAGGTTTCCACCCACCGTCCCCATGCTTTGCTGGGCGACGGCGGCCACGCTGTGCGCCGCCTCGGACACGGCCGTGTAGCGCGCGCGGGCGGCCCCGTTCTCGCTCAGGTCCAACAGCTTCGTCGAAGCGCCGATCTTGAGCCCCTCCTTCTCGCTGAACGCCAAACGCCCCAACTCGGGCAGGCGCTTGAGGTCCACCACGTATTTCGGCGTGAAGACGCGCTGTTTCAGCGAAACGAGCAGGTCCGTCCCACCGGCCAGGATCATGGCGTCGGAACCGTGGGTCTCGAGGAAAGCGCAGGCCGCCTCCAGGGATGCGGGGCGGACGTATTCAAACGCCGGCATCGTCATGAGCGGGCCGCCTTCTTCTTGCCCAGGACGGCGAGGACCTTGTCGGGCGTGATGGGAAGGTCGTGGATGCGGACGCCGACGGCGTCATAAACGGCGTTGGCGATGGCCGCGGCCGTCGGGATCTGGATGAACTCGCTGACGCCCTTGGCGCCGAAAGGCCCCTCCTCCTCCCGGGTCTCGACGATGTGGGTCTCCATCTCCGGCATATCCGACACCTGGGGCAGCCGATACTCCAGCAAAGAGGGGTTCAACATCAGACCGCCCTTCGTATCGAACCCTTCCATCAGGGCCTGGCCGATGCCGCCCGAGACGGAACCGTCGACTTGCCCTTCCACCGCTGTGGGGTTGAGGGCGACACCGCAGTCGATGGCGCTCGTCATCCGGACCACCTTCACGCGGCCGGACTCCAAATCCACCTTCACCTCCGCCACCTGCGCGCCGAAGCTGTACGCCAGCGAAGGGTTCCCGACGCCCGTCTCGCGGTTGATGCGGTCGGTGGGGGGGTTGTAGGCCCCCCGGCCCACGATGGGGACGCCCGCCACATGCAGGAAGTTGTGCCGGATGACCTCCTCGACCGTGGCGCTGCGCTCGGGGGCCGATCCGACCCGGACCGTCCCGTTCTCGATGACGATGTCCTCGCGGGCCGCTTCGAGCAGGTCCGCCGCCGCGTCGAGGAGCTGCTCCTTGGCGTCCGCCGCCGCGCGCTTCACGGCGTTGCCGGCGATGAAGGTGACGCGGCTCGCGTAGGAGCCCAGGTCCATCGGGGTGACCTCGGTGTCGGCGGTCGTCATCTCGATCCGGTGATAGGGAATGCCGAGCTCCTCGGCGGCGATCATGGCGAGGACCGAGTCCGAGCCCTGCCCCACGTCCGAGGCGCCCGTCAGGACATTGGCCGTCCAATCGTCGTTGAGCTTCACCGTCGCGGCCGAAGAGTCGTGCGGCAGCAGCGACTTGAATCCGCAGGTGTGGTGACCGCAGGCGAGGCCGATCCCGTGGCCGAAGGGCAGCTTGCCCCACTGGCGCTGGAAGTCCGTCGCCTCGCTCGCCTTTTCCAGGCACTCCCGCAACCCGCACGAGGTGATGATGGCCTTGTTGGGCGTGACGTCGCCTTCCTCCCGGACGTTGATGCGCCGGAGCTCGACCGGGTCCATCCCGATTTCCGTCGCGATGATGTCCATCTGGCTGTCGTCGGCGAAGCGCATCTGCGGGCTCCCGAATCCCCGGAAGGCGCTGCCCGGCGGGTTGTTGGTATAGACCAGGTAGCCGTCGAAGTGGATGTTCGGCGTGCGGTAGAGGACAGTGATGTAGTTGGGACAGGACGCCAGGATGTCCGGGCCTCTTCCGTTGTAGGCGCCGTTCTCCATGATCATCGTGCAGTCTTTCGCGACCAACCGGCCGTCGTTCGTCACCCCGGTCTTGAGGGTGATCTTCGTGGGGTGGCGCTGGCGCGTGGTCGAGAACACCTCCTCGCGCGTATAGGTCACCTTGACCGGACGGCCGGTCTTCATGGCCAGGAACGCGGAGCAGAAATCGTTGGCCATCATCTCGCGCTTGCCACCGAACGCCCCGCCCACCTTGGGCTTGATGACCCGGACGCGCGTCAAGGGCATCTGGAGCGTCTTCGCCATGTTGCTCCGGATCAGGAAGGGCGCCTGGCACGAGGACCAGACCGTGATTTTCCCGACCGGGTCGTACTCGGCCACTGTGGCGTGGGGCTCGATGGCGGCGTGGTTGACGAGCTGGGTCTCGAAGGAGTGCTCGAAAACGTGATCCGCCTCGGCGAATCCCTTCTCCACGTCCCCGTACGTCAGGTGGGTCCGGAGCGAGATGTTCCGGGCGGCGTCGTAGATGTCGTCGTTGGGCTCGTGGATGACAGGCGCGCCCTCCCGCATGGCCTTGACGGGATCCTGAACGGCGGGGAGGACCTCGTACTCGACGTCGATGTGCGCCAGGGCGGCCTCGGCGGTCTCCTCGTCCACGGCGGCCACGGCCGCCACCTCGTCCCCGATGAAGCGGACCTTATCGATGGCCAGACCGTACTCGTCGGGGATGGTCCCGTACTTGATGCCCGGGGTGTCCCGGCCGAAGACCACGGCGCGGACGCCGGAGAGCGCAAGCGCCCGGTCCGCGTTGACGCGCACGATGCGGGCGTGGGCGTGGGGGCTTCGGAGGACCTTCCCGTACAACATGCCGGGGAGGTAGAAATCGTCCGCGTATTTCGCGGCTCCGGTGACCTTCTGGAGGCCGTCGTTGCTCGGAAGCCGCTTTCGGATCGCCGTCGTCATCAATATGCTCTCCAAACCGAGAGGAATGGCTGAAAGACGCGCGCTTTGGCGGAGATCGAGCGGCGAGACGCCCGATCCTCCGCGGAGGCGCTTTCAGGGGGCGGCGATCGACCCGTGGGGGTCACAAATCGGCCAACACCCCCCTTATCTCCGAAAAGATTCTAGCCCACGTCGTCTCGGGTGCGCAACGCACGCCGTCACTCCAAGCCCGAATCCCTCACCATTCCCAGCAGCCGCCCGCCGGCGTCGTGAAGCGTCTCGTCCTTCTTGGAGAATGTGAACCGGATAAAATCCTTCCCCCCCCCCATTCCCGGCGAGTGATAGAAGCTGCTCCCGGGAACCGTCGCCACGCCGTGCTCCCGGACGAGGCGCATGGCGAAGTCCACGTCGTCCGAGGCCCCGAAACCGGAAACGTCCGCCATGATGTAATAGGCCCCTTGTGGCTCGATGAACGGGATTTCCACGCGCTGAAGGTAACCCTGCAACAACTCCCGCTTGGCCTGGTACATCGCCGCGAGGTCCGCGTAATACGCGTCCGGCAGGGAAAGAGCCGCCGCCGCGGCTTCCTGGAGGGGCGCGGCCGCGCCGACGGTCAGGAAGTCGTGGACCTTCCGGACGCCGGCCGTCACTTCCTTGGGGGCGAGGACGTACCCCACCCTCCAGCCGGTCACGCTGTACGTCTTGGAAAGGCTGTTGATCGTGATGGTCCGCTCCCGCATCCCATCCAGCGAGGCCAGGCTGACGTGCGTCCGGCCGTCGAACACGATGTGCTCATAGACCTCGTCGGTGACGGCGAAGACGTCGAACTCGACGCAGATGTCCCGAATGCTCTCCAGCTCGGCCCGGGTGAAGACGTGTCCCGTGGGGTTGTGGGGGGTGTTGAGGATGACGGCCTTCGTCGCCGGGCCGACGGCGCCGCGGAGATCCTCGGGGTCGAACGTGAAATCGGGCGGCCTGAGGGGGACAAACCGGGGGACCGCGCCGCTCAGGTGGGTGTCGGGGCCGTAGTTCTCGTAAAATGGCTCGAAGATCACCACCTCTTCGCCCGGGTTGATGATCGCCATGAGGGTGGCGATCATCCCCTCGGTGGCCCCGCAGACGACGGTGATCTCCGTCTCGGGGTCGGGCTCGAACCCGTTGAAACGGGCGGTCTTGCGGGCGATCGCGTTGCGGATGTTGGGGTTTCCCCACGTGATGGCGTACTGGTTCCAGCCGTCGGTGATGGCCCGGCGGGCCGCCTCCTTGACCTCCTCCGGCCCGTCGAAATCGGGAAACCCCTGCGCCAGGTTGACCCCGCCGTATCGCATGCACTCCCGGGTCATGCCCCGGATGACGGACTCGGTGAACCGCTCGACCCTTTGAGAGAGCATCGAGTTTCTCCTACAACATCGGGACGGCAACCGGATTTCCGATACGCCGTCTGATCGGATTTACGGAGGGTCGTCTTCGAAGACCGGATGGGAGGGGGGTGGATCGCCCGGCCGGCCCACGCACGTTTCGTAGACGGACGGATCGAAATCCGGCGTGGACACGCGCCGATACCGGTCGAGCTCCCCCGGGGGGACGGTCGCGTCCAGGACCATCTTGGTCCGGACGCCCCGCGAGACGGGAACGTACTCGTGCCCCCGCGCGCCCGGGAAGAGGATCAGGTCGTTCTCGGCGTTGAACCGGGTGGCCACCGCCCACTCCACCTCCTCGGGGTTGTGCGGGTCGATGTCTTCGTCCACCAGGGTGATGAGGTCGATGTCCTTGAGCGCGGCCACGGCGGCGAATACGGCGTTCCGCTGAAAGCCTTCGTCCGCCGGACGCTCCTTCTTGACCTGGATAACCAGGTGGAAGCGGCAAAGCCCCCCCGTGGTGAGACACACGTCCTGGACGATGGGCACGGCCGCCTTGGCCATGCTGAGGATGCCGGGCTCCATCAGGGGTTTGCGGATCACGCGGACTTCGCTCCCGCTGATGTCATAATAAATGGGCCGCTCCCGGTGGGTCACCGCGCGGATCTCGAAAACCGGCGAGGGGCCCTGGGCGGCGTAAAGTCCGACGAATTCCAGAAAGGGGCCTTCCGGAACCCGTTCCCGCGGGAGCATGACGCCCTCCAAGACGATCTCCGATTCGGCGGGGACCTCGAGGTCCACCGTCAGACACTTGACCAACTCGAGCGCCCTCCCCTTCAGGCCGGACGCCCACGCCAGCTCGTCCCGGTCCAGGGAAATGTGCGCCCCCATGCTGGCCGCCGCGAAGAACAGCGACAGGTCCGGACCGAGGACCACAGCGATCTCAAGCTCCCGGTCCTCCTCTTCGGCCCGTTCATACAGGGTGCGCAGGTGCTGGCCCAGGTCCAGTTGGACGGCCGTCCGGTTCCCACCCAGGAGTTGGAGGCGGTGGAAAGAGGCGTTCCGGACACCGGCGCCGTCTTTGGCGATAACGATCCCCCCGGTGACGAAGCGGCCGGAATCCTCCGGCATGTGGAAGGGAATCGGGAACATCGCCCCCAGGTCGATCCCGTCCATCACGACCACTTCCTGGCACCTTCCCTTTTCCACTTCGACGGGAAGGATGGGGTGATCGATCGCCCGCCGCACGGCGGCGCGAAGTCCGTGGAGGTCCACCCCCAGGGCGACCAGGGCGTTCTCCTGACTCGCGAGAAGGTTGCAGCAAACCGGGACCTCCCACCCTTCAACCCGCTCGAAGAAGATGGCCAGGTTTCCGTCGCGATTCTTAACGAAGGCCGGAAGATCCAGGTGGGGATCAATGGGGCTCCGGACGCGCATCACCCGGTCGGCTTCTTGCAAACGCCGGATGACGGACCGAAAGGCAGTGTCCAGTTCACCGAGCCCGCTCACAGATTCCCTCCAATCACGAAACGCAGGAAGCGAAACCCCTCTTCCCCGCAATCGGTGAAACGGCAGGTCTCGCCCGGATCGGCGTAGACGCCGTGTCCCGTGCGGACCGGCCGGCGCTCGTCCCCCAACCGGACCTCCGCCCGGCCGGCCAGGACGTAAAAGAACTGGCGCTGTTCATCCGATTGGAAAGGCGGGGACGAAGCGCCGCCCTCGAGATCATGGGCCTCTCCCCCGACGTGTTTCGCCCCGACCGATTCAGGGGAAATGATCTTCCGCATCGCGGCGCCCCCGGCGGCTCCATCGACCGGGAGGACCGGAAGGTCTTCGATCCGAATCACGTGAACCATCCGCCCCGCTCCTTTCAGGTCTGCTTCCAGAGACGCCCGTCCGCATGAAACCAGCGCAGGTCCGTGTCTCCCCCCTCGAGGATCACGGTCTTGAAGCGGTTCGGAACCTGAAATTCCAGGAACTTTAGGGGGCTCCCCTCCGACTTCATCTGATGCCTGTCCCCCTCGTGGATGAAGATGAGGGTCCCCGGACCGACCGGGATCTCGCCCTCTTCCGTCACGACAACCCCGCTTCCCTCCAGGATCAACTGAAAGTGTTCACACCCCTCATGATAATGGTAGGGAGAGGAGGTCCCGGGCTGATAGGTCAGCTTGCCCGCCAGGAATTCGTCCGTCCCGGCCAGCGCCGGGCTGACAAAAAACACCCGCTCCCGCCCGGGACGCTCAGACACCAACCGCTCCAATTCCGATTCGTGGGCGATGTACCCCAACGGCGATCCCCGTGGAAATGAGTGAGCCGCTTCTCTCCCCCGGGAAAGGGTGGAGAATAGACATTCAACTCCGCTAGTCTAGTCCTCCCCCCGATCCGAAGGCAATCGTCGGAATGGATGCGGCGTCCGGAATTCGGGAACGTGTCCTACACCAAACCCCCGCGTTCACTTCAGGCCTTAAGAGATGGGGCCGGTGAACCGATAAAGATAAAAATGGTGCGCCCAAGCACAAAAAGGCTGACGGATGCCGAGATGTACGAGCTGATCGGGCACGAGGACGATTCCGTGGGGATAGCCTTGGAAAACCCGACGGATCAACCCGAACCGAATCTCGACCTCGGCAAGCTCCGGCCGATTCAAATGAGTCTGGTCGCCGCGTTTCCGCTCCTTCCATTTCCAATTTACATCCATTCGGATTCCGAAAAGGGTTATTCCCTCCTGGTTTCCAAAGGCAGCCGGCTCAGCGAGAACCTTCAGAAAAAAATTAAACGGCAATCCAAAGGGTCGATCTACGTCCAGGCGAAGGACTATGCCCTGTACGCCGCTGAAACCGAGCAGACGATCAACCGCCTGCTGTCCGATCCCAAAAAAGACGCCCGGGAGAAGGTGCCCTTATTTTTCTCTTTCGCGACAGAGCGCCTGGACGACGTGTTCCGGCGGATTTCCGAAGAAGGCGGCGAGAACGCGATGCTCGTTCTTCCTATCGCCGAGCAGGCGCTCGATTTGATTCAGCAGGATTGGAAGGCGGCTTTTTCTCTTCTCCGGCTGGCCCAGACGGACCCTCGAGCGTACGCCCACGCCCTCAACGTTTGTCTATTCGGCCTGAGCTACATTCACAATTTCCTTCCGGGGTATTCGGAATGCGACCTCAAGGAGATTGCCTTGGGATTTCTCAGCCACGACATCGGAGAGCTTGTGGTCTCGAAGGACTTATTGAACCAACGCTCCACGCTGAACCCCCTGGAGCGCAAGATCATCCAACAAATTCCGTTGCATGGCGTGAATGTTCTCAAAGAGGCGGGATGCGACTATCCACTTGCGGTTGACATCGTTCTGAACCATCACGAGCGGGTCGACGGCCAAGGCTATCCTCGCGGCTTATTTCAACATCGAATCCCCCTCATCGCCCAGGTCTGCGCCATCTGCGGGAGCTTCGACACCATGACAACCCCGCAGCCTTATCGCCACGGGACCACACCGCCTTCGAGGCCCTCAATCACATGTCGAGAGACAGGCCCGGCCAGTTCGACCTTCACGTTCTCGGCAATTTCATCCGAATGATGGGCGGCAATCAACAACCCGAAACGAACGGGACGCCGACAAACGGATCGCGCGTCTCGGCCGTCATAGTCGCATCCCGATAATCCCTACGGGGTCGTCCGTCGCCGGCATCGCGCGCGCTCACGATTCGCCCTCGCTCCTCACGAAGAAGGGTTGTGAGGAGTCCCGGTGAAATCCTTGTGTGGAATCTGCGGCTCAAAAAGGGGGTCGGACACCGGCGCGCTCAATCCCGAAAGGTCGAACCCGATTCCCCCTTGTCGGTCTCCCGAACGACATGGGTGAAGCGCGAGATCTTCTGGAAAAGGTGCGTGAAATCGTTGGCGCGTTCCAGATGCGCGTTGTAGCGGGACGGGTCCGAAGGGTCCCACCTCGATACGAAAGCGGGGCCGGGAGGCCCCGACCAGCCCGCCTTCGGAACCCGCTCTCCCCACTGGCCCTTGAACCCGAACCAGGGTTGATTCTCAAGAATCTCTATCGCTGACCGGGGATAGCCCACGTATTCCAGATCCTCGGAGCGGACGCCCGAAAAGACCAGAAAGCGCTCCACCATCCTCCGTGGCACGGACCACCCGGGCGCCAGACAAAATCGGCCGACAACGCGCTCGTCGGCGGCGGCGATGACGTTGTCCCCGCCGAGCTTGAAGCCCCCAATTCGGATCTTCGGCACACGCCCCTCGAAGAGGGCGAAACCGGGCGTGGGGTAAGCGCCGTGGCCCCCTTTCACGATGAAGGACATGGGATGGGTCTTGAGCCGATAGACGGCCAGCGGGTCCGTTCGCTTGGCGTAAGCGTCGATCTGTGATGAGGTGTTCGGCCAAAGGACCAGCCACTTCTGGAAATCAGGCAGCTTTTTCGGATAACCCATGAGCCAGTCTTCGTAGTGGAAAGATTGGGTCACGTAGGTGTCGCCCCCATCCCGCCGGATGAGCACCTGGACCGTCGCGTCCCAGTCCCCCTCGTGTTGGTTCCAGAAGTCGTTGTAAAGGAAGAAAAAGAAATACTGAACGATATCGTAGAGGCCCGCGCGGACGAAGCGGTTGTCCACCTCGACGCCCTCGACCACGCGGGCATAGATCCTGGGGACGTAGGGCGGAGGCGGGACCTTGGAGCGGACGCCCCCCTTGGGATAGCGGGCGGCCAGAATCTTCCGGGCGGCTTCCCTGACGCTTTCGGGTCCCTGTCCCCGGATGTCGAAGGCGCGTCGCACGTGGGGCTCGACGGTGAAATTCCTCATCCCCAGGGATTCCAGGTCGAGCGAGCTGCCGAAGACGTTCTCGCCGCGGTGGGCCGGGTCCCGGAGAAGGGCGTTCAACTCGCCCAGGTTCTTCAGCATCCTGAAAGGGCTGCCGTTCAGCCTGCGCCAAATGACGTTCGATCGGTGAAAGAGGGTCTCCACGCCGACGGGGAGGAAGTAATCGCTTTCGTGAAACCAGAGGATTGGGGCGTGTCTTTGAACAAGGGCCCGCTTGGCCGCGGGGGTGAGGGCCTTCTTGACTTGCAGGGGAACAGGGGCGCATCCGCCGAACAGGCCGGCCGAGGCCGCGCCCCCGGCAACGGACTTCAGGAAGGTCCGGCGGGTGACTCTGCGCGGCCGTTGAGATTGAGCGCCGTAGGGCTTCATTGTGGGCGTCTCCAAAAGGTCCGGGAAAATGGGACCCGCTTTCAGGTTGAGGGCCGGCCCCGATTCGCGATGGCTTCGAGGACTTCATCCGTCGAATCGGAACCCCAGTAAGTCTTCCCGTCCATGACGTACGTGGAGATGCCCGTCACGCCCCGCTCTTCTCCCCGCCGCCTGAGCTCATCCAGCTCCCCTTCGTAGGTCTCGACGTCGAGGGCTTCACGCAGGGCCGCCGCGTCCAAGCCGACCCGCTCGCCGATCGAGACCAGGATCCCGGGATCGCCGATGTCCAGGTCTTGCTGATACCGGGCCTCGTAAACGGCGTCACGAAACTCCTCCATCCGGCCGTGATCCCGGGCGAAAAGCGTCGCCTGATGGGCCAGGCGGGTCCGGCACTTCTTCCAGGGGAAGATCAGGTCCACGCCGTATCTTGCGCCCACGGCCTTGTGCTTGGCGAGGATCTCTCGCGCCTCTTCCGGCGTCCGATCCAGGAACGAAACGCCCTCCGGACGCCCCTCCCAGGGAACCCACCGGACTTTGACTCCGGTTTCCTTCTCGACCTGCGCCATCCCCCGGACGGCGATGCAACAATACGGTCAGGTGTAGTCGGAATATTCCAGGATTTCTTCTCGTCCGTCGGCCATTGAGTTCCTCTCCCGAAAGTCCACCCACCGGATTTGAAAAGGATTGAGCCGACGATCAATCCTAGACAACTCCCTGCACGATCGCAATGGACGATGTTCTTTGCCGGCTCGCATCTATTTCCTTCGGGTAAGGGGTGAGGTCCGTCCTCGAGTTTTCCTTTCCTTTATCCGTGGGGCGCGCGTTCCTTGAATTCGACAACCGTACGCCCTCAAAAGTTCTCTCAACCGCTCGGATGACCCGGAGGACGGGGCCGCCCCGCGTGAAGACACGGGGGGGCTCCGCTCTGGAGCCCCCCCGCGCCGGACCGGGGTTCTTTTCAGGTTGCCGCGCGCGCGGACGCCGAACCGAAGCCCGGAGCCCTACGGGTTACTTCGCGCTTTTGGGAACGAGCTTTCCGGGGAGAAACCGGTTCGTATAGACGTCCCGGATGTTCACCGCCGAAGACCCCATTTTCCCCTTCATGTATTTCGTGACGATCTCCTGGGTGAATCTCATCTTCTTCTCTTCCATGTAACCCAGGCCGGTCTTGAGGCTCTGCGGGGTGGCGACGAACCGGATGGTGGTCTTCCACTGCTCCAGCGTGTTGTCGTAACCGAGCGCGGGTTTGCTCTGAACCACGTATCGGACCGCCGCCTCGGGGTTGTCCACCGCCCAGGTCAGGGCCTCCAGCGTCGCTTTGACAAACCGCCGGACGAGGTTCGGATTCTTCTCGATCAGGGCTTCCTGCGTGATGATTCCGTTCCCGTAAAAGGGAAGTCCGTATTCCCCGTAAGGAATCTCCACGACCTCTCTGCCCATGGCCTTTGCCTTGCGCTTGACCGATACGGCGGTCAAAGCGAACGTCAGGATCATGTCCACCTTCCCGGCCAACAGGCTCGAGCCCAAGGCCGCCGCCGTCATCGTGATGAAATTGATATCGGATTCCTTCAGGCCGTTCTTCGCGAGAAGCGCCGGAAAGATCGTCCGCGTCGAGCTGGCGGCAACGTCGCCCACGCTCCGGCCGCGGAAATCGGCCGGGGTCCGAATCCCGGAACTCTTCATCGCGGCGACCTCGGATTGATCGTTGTGGTAGATCATCCCGACCTGTTTGACGTTCACGCCCCGGCTGCGGGAAATGATGCTCGTCCCCGTTCCGGCCTCTCCGAACTGGCTTTTCCCGGTGAAAATCGTCGCGATCGTCGCCTTGGAGCCATACCCCCGCGTGATGCTGACGTCCAGACCCAGCTTCTTGTACCGGCCGCTTTCCAAGGCCGTAAAGAAGGGCGTGTGCCCGCCGTGAAAAATATAGGACATCGTCGCGAGGACCTTATCGGCCGCCAACGCCGCCCCGATGGTCAGCCCGAGAACCATCCCGAAAACCGCCGCGCCCGTCATCCATCTCTTCATCGCTGCGCCCTCCTTGATTAAAGCGATCCCGCCGCGGGAACGCTGATTGCCCGAGGACATCTCAATCGGTGCGGGAGTGCAACGTGCCGCGCCCAAACCATATCACGCCCTTGCCTCCTCCTTGCGCGCGGCCGAATCCACGGCCCGGATCCACGCACTCTCCACCTCATTCGCCGTGGCGACGAGGCCGAAATGCAGCCGGATGTTTTCCAGCGTCGCGTCGTGGCGCGCACGGCTGACGCCCGCGCAACAGTCCGAGACCACGACAATGTCATAATCCCGCATGAAACTCTCGCGGGCGGTGGACTCCACGCAGACATTCGTCGCGACGCCGGCCAGAATCAGCCTCCCGACGCCGAGTTCTTTCAGGACGGCGTCCAGCTCCGTCTCGGCAAACGCCCCGTAACGGGGCTTCGTGATGACGACCTCCCCGGGCCTTGGGGTGATCCGCTCATCGTAGTACTCGGCGCCCCAGGTCCCCTCCTCCACCAGGCGGATATAGTCCTCTCCAAACTGGGCGCGAAAGAGCCGATCCATCGCCGGCCACTCTTCCAAAGCCATCCTGGCAAGCCGGATATGGATGACGGGAACGGCGGCCTTTCTGGCCCTTTCGATCAAACCGTGCAGCCGCGGGACCATCTCGGGGACCATCGAAAGATCGTAGCCCCTTTTCCCCAGACCCCCTTCCGGGTGACAAAAATCATTCTGAACGTCAATCACCAATAAGGCGCAGCCCCCCGGCTCGGCCCACCGTTCGAGGCTCTCATGGCTCATGGTTCGCCCCTCCATCCGCTCCGGCCGGGAAGCTCATGAACGGCGGGCGGATTCCCACCTCTTCAACCCTGGAGACCCGCCTGTCTCTCCCTCGCATGAGTGAACGCTATCCTCCCGCTTTCCGATTGTCAATCGTCTTTTTCCGCTATCCAGGCGGACGCCGGAGACCCAGGCGAAACGGTCCGTCGCGGCCTTTCCAATCGGCCCTCCCTCCGGACCGGACCGATCTCCCCCGCCGGATGAGGCGGGGTGTTATGATGCCCCGCGGGAACGGGAGCCCGGTCGGCTCGCTTCAGGACCCTGAGATTCGCGGGAAGCCTCCAAATGGTTGAAACGGAAAAGGCCCCCGAGACCGGCGTGGAAGAAGCGCTGCCGCTCGTTTCGCCCCGTGACCGGGAGCGCCTGCTGACGGACCTTCTGCGCCGCGTGTCGAGGTCTTTCTATCTGACGTTGCGCGTCCTGCCGGCGGGTCTGCGGGGGCCCGTGGGTCTGGCCTACCTGCTCGCCCGCGCCGCCGACACCATCGCCGATACGCGCATCCTCCCGCCCGCCGAGCGCCTGGGCCGTCTGCGGGCCTTCCGGGCGCAGGTGTACGGACCGGCGAAGGCGTCGGCGCTTCGCGAAATTCAGCAAGCGCTCCTGAAAAGACAATCCACGCCCGAGGAGGTCGAGTTGCTGTCCTCCCTTCCCAAGGCGTTCTCGATGCTCGAAGGCGCCGACGAAAACGATCGCGGCCGCGTCCGCTCGGTCGTCGTGCGGCTCACCCTCGGGATGGAGACCGATCTGACCACGTTTCCCCCGGAGGACTCCGGGCGGATCGAAGCGTTCCGGGAAGAAGCGGACCTGGACCGGTACATCTATTACGTGGCCGGGTGCGTGGGCGAGTTCTGGACGGCGATGAGCATGGCGCGCGCCCGGGGCTTGAAATCCTGGGACGCGGAGCGGATGTCGGAAATCGGCATGCGATTCGGGAAGGCCCTTCAGTTGACCAATGTCCTCCGGGACGTCCCGAAAGACCTTCGGATCGGCCGCTGCTACCTGCCGGAGATCGAGCTTTCCGGCGCGGGGATCTCCCCGCAAGACCTGCTCAATCCGTCCGCCGCCGAGAAGGCCCGCCCGGTTCTGTCCGGATGGATCGAGACGGCTCTCGGGCACTACGCGGCGGCGGAAGAATACCTCCTGGCGATCCCCCGACGATGCCCGCGCCTTCGCCTCGGGGCACTTTGGCCGATCCTGATCGGCCTCGCAACCCTGGCCGACCTGGCGCGCAATGAGGCCTGGCTGGATCCGGACAGGCCCTCGAAGGTCAGCCGCCGGTGGGTTTACCGGATGATCGTCCGCTCGCTCCCCGCCGTCCTTTCGAACCGTGTTTTATGCGCCTGGATATCGCGATTGCGAAAGGAAGTCGAGGCCCCCCTGAAGCAGGGCCGGTTTTGATTCCGTGAAACGGAAAGAAGGGCGTCGCGCTTGAAGCCTCCTGGCGCGGCAAAATCAAAAGAACACTCCATCACCTGTTTCGCCGTCGGCTTGCGATCTGGATTTGCGATAGAAATTTTTTGGCTTATCCGCAATCACGCGTTGGCCCCCGTCCCTTGGCGACATATCTTAACTTTGGGTTGATGTGACATCCCGGTATTTGGTTTCGTCGATTTTTCACGCGGCCGGACGTTGACCTGAACAATGAGTCGAACGCACATGGCGCCTCGCAACCGAAACCGATCGAATTCCCCTTCCACGGGCCATTCGAGACCCAACGCAAAGAAAAGGCCCTCGCGAAACCGCGGCAGGGCTTCGAGTCGAGCCAGGCGCAAGAATAAGGACCGGCGTTCTGACCCTTCTTTGGATTCATCGCCTTTGCGTTCGTATTCGGTCTTGCGTTGAATTACATCTGGAGACATTAAGCCCAACCGCCGGTTGACCACACCCGCCTTCCCCTTCCCTCCTCGGGTTCGCAAAACGCATCCCGACGCAACCCTTATCCAGTCAGCTCCCCCGGGCGGGAATGCGCCGACGATTCGCCTCCCCCCTCCCCCCCCGGCGTTGCACGGGGCCTTGGCGCCCGCTTTGTGCTAACCTTTCGGGAAGATGCAAGCCTCCCGATTTCGAAGAGGACGCCGGGGCGAAAGGATTCAGGAGGACAGACCATGGAGAAGTAATGCAAGGCGAAGGTCTTGGAGCTGCACCAATTCTTCGTCGAGTGGCTCACCGGGGCCTTGCCGCGGACGGAGGAGTCGTTTGCGCGATTCTTGGACGGCATGGCCGAAGGCTTTGTCTTCATCAACCCGAGCGGCGTCCTGTCGGAGAAGGCGGCCATGGTCAAAGACGGCGAGGCAGCCCACGGTGTCCACAAGGAGAGGGGATTCCGGGTCTGGATCGAGGACATTCAATGCCGCCCACTGGCGGACGACCTCTGTCTGGCCACGCACAAGGAGTGGCAGGAAATCTCCGGCCTCATCAACGGCCGTCTCAGCACGGCGCTGTTTCGCTCCCGCGAGGGCGCGCCGAACGGCGTCGAATGGCTTCACGTTCACGAGACCTGGCTTCTCGGGCATGAGGGAGCCTCCTGAAGCAGGAAGTAAACCCGGCCCCCCCGTGTGACAGCAGGCCCCCGGTCCCCGGGGCATTTCATCCGCTCATCCACGGAAAAAGGAGCCGCCCTTCACAAAAAGGATTTCAGGAGGCGTTTTATGGAAAAACGGGTCGTCCACCCCCAGCCCCCGGCGGCGGACATGCCCTTCGTCCCGGCCATCACGGTCAAGGGCGATCACACCGTCGTCTATGCCTCCGGATGCACCGCCTCCCCCCTTTACCACAGCCACCCCCACGTCGAGGAGGAGCTTCGGGTTCCCGACGACATCCGGGCGCAGACCCGCATGACGTTCGAGAACGTCCAACTCGTACTGGAGGCCGGCGGAGCGACGCTCAAGGACGTGGTCCGGACAACCGTATACCTCATCGACCGGGCGGAGATGGACGCCATGAACGAGGAATATGAGAAGGTCTTCGGCGGCAACCTCCCGGCCCGGACGTGCGTCGTCGTCAACGGCCTCGTCGCCCCGAACCTCAAGATCGAGGTCGAGGTCACGGCCGTGATTCCGGGTTAGCCGGGAGGAGGAGGGGGGGGGAGAATAACCAAAGGGGGTCAGATACGATATTCGCTCTGTCACCGGACGATTCCGGCCTACTTCCGGGCGGCCGATCATGACCAGCCCGCGCGGATGGCCAACCCCGCTCCCCCTCGGTCGGTTCCCCTTGCCCTGACGGCATGATTATTGCGTCTTTTAATCACTCAGAAATGTCTTCCAGAAAAGGTGAAATATAGAACAGGTCCTTGGTTTTCCACCTGCGCGAGGACGGGAGCGATGTCCGAGAACAGGCAATACCCCAGATTGGGTCTCCTCCTTCCCTCCAAGGTGAGGTCCTGGAATGCGAAGTCCAGGAGGTTTCGATCAACGGCGTCCGGTTTTCCAGCAAGGAGCCTCTCCCCCCCAACACGGTGAAAGAGATGACGCTGGACACGGGCGAAGATGAGAAACTGAAGGTCCAGGCCGCGATCCGGTGGTGCAGGCCCGCCTCCTCCGGCGGGTATGAAGTGGGCGCGGAGATTTCCTTCCCGGTTTCAGAGCCCTTATCATCCACAGATTGCACAGATCATTTGAATTCATCGCATCGATGATAATGCGCGTGAATCACGGTTTGGCTTGTTGATAAAATCCGTGGATTGAATCATCCGCTCCCGGGGCGCCGGCCGGCCCATTTCGCCGCAACCTTGAAAATCCCGTGTCGAATCCTACAGACTGTGGGATAAAGGCGCTTCCCGACCACCGGCATGTGATTTTCATATGACTGCACCCCCCCTTCTTCTCGAACACGGCGCGGTCCTGACCCTCGACCCGCAAAACCGGCGCTTCGACGAGGGATGGGTCTACATCGAGGACGGACGCGTCGTCTCACTCGGCGGCGGCCGGCCCCCGCCCCTCCCCCCGGACACCGAGCGCGCCTCCTTTCGCGGCAAGGCCCTTCTCCCCGGTTTCGTCAACTGCCACACGCACCTGTTCCTGTCGGTCCTCCGGGGGACGTTCACCGGACTCCCGCTCTACGACTGGCTGAAGCGCACGTATTCGGCCGTCTCGTTCCTGACCGAAGAGGACTGCCGCGCCGCCGCGGCCCTGGGCTGCTTGGAGCTTGTCCGGAGCGGCGTGACGACATTCGTCGACCACCACTTCATGAACCCCCGGCCGGGGCTGGGGCGGGCCATCCTCGACGCCTACCGCCGCGTGGGGATCCGGGGGTTTTTCTCCCGCGGGATGATGGACATGGGCGACCTCTGCCCCGCCGAAGGGCTGGAAAGAGCCGGGGACGTCATTGAAGAATGCCGGGGGCTTTTGGCCGAGCTCAAGGCGCCGGTGGAGCGGAAGGAGGTGGGGGTGTTCATCGGCCCCAACTCCCCGGGCTACAACGTCACTACGGAGTCCCTTCAGGCCTGCTCGGAATTCGCCCGGGATACGGGCTTCAAGATGACCGTCCACGTCTCCGAGACGGTTCACGTCCTGGAAGACGTCCGGCGGCGCTACGGCCACGGCGGCGTCGTTGACTACCTGGAAGAGATCGGCGTTCTCGGTCCCGAAGTCCTGGCCGCCCACGTCATCCACGTCTCACCCGGGGAGATCGACCTTTTGGCCTCGCGGGGGGTCTCCGCGGCCTATAACCCCGTGGCCAACATGTACCTTGGAGACGGCGTCGCGCCGGTCGGCGACCTGACGGCCGCGGGCGTCCAGGTCGGCCTGGGGACCGACGGGGCCGCCAGCAACAACTCGCTGGACTTCTTCGAGACGATGAAGTTCGGCTCCCTGCTCCAAAAGGCCCATCACCTGGACCCCACGCGGCTCCACGCCCGAGAGACCCTGCGGATGGCGACGCTGGGCGGGGCCGGGTGCCTCGGGCTCGAGGATGAAATCGGCTCCATCGAGGCAGGAAAGCGGGCCGACTTGATCATCGTCCGCCCTTCCGGCCGGGCCCACACGACGCCCCTTCACGACCTCGAAGCCCAGCTCGTCTACAGCGCGAAGAGCAGCGACGTGGAGACGGTCCTGGTGGACGGACGGTTTGTCCTGAGAGACGGAGAATTGGTGACGACCTCCGAGGAGGACATCATCGGCGAGGCCGAGGCCTCGGGGGAGAGAATGCGGCGCGGCTTCCAGAGGATATGGGGGCCGTCGCACTGACCGGACGGCAATCCCGTCTTCCAGTGCAGAACCTATCTCAAATTCCCTTTTCATACTCCCTGGGTTTTTGATCGTCATTCCCGCACAAGCGGGAATCCAGTGATTTCAAGCTTCTCTGGATGCCCGCCTATGACATGCGGGCATGACGGTTCGGGCACGACCGATTTTGGGATAGGTTCTACACCAGAAACACCCGATTCAGCCGATCACCCCGTTCGGGCCCAAGCCGCTGAACGCCTGGGAGTGTCCTGGCTGACCCTCTCCCGATGGGAAAACGGACGGACGCGCCCGAAGTCGGTCAACCACGTCCGGGCCTTGACCGCCATGCTGAACGACGCGCAAGCGGGCATGGTGGCCGGAGGAACCCCGTTTTGAGGAATGAACCACGAAACCGGAGAAAGAACACCCGGACGTTTTGGAACGCAAGGGACAGATTCGACTCATGTCGGACCTGGGGCTGCGTGAGGTTCCGAAGTGGAGAGAAAAGGGACCGGACAAGGGGGCCGATGACTTGCCCCTGTTCGCTGAAAACGATGATCGACAGCTTGAGATCGAGGGGCCGAAATGACCCCGAATTTTGTTCCCCATAAGTTCAATTTGAGGAAACATGACCCGGAGGAAAACCGATGAATGAGACCGCCGTTTCCATTCTGAATCCGTCTCCGCGTCCAAACCCGAGACCGGACACAGCCCGGCTCATTGACGCCTTTCTGTCGGGGCGGAATCCTCGGACCCTTGCGGCCTATCGACAGGACCTTGAGGACTTCCGCACCTTCACGGAGACCAACACCCTGGACGAAGCCGCCCGCCGTCTCTTGGGTGCGGGCATGGTGGCGCGAACGGGCTTGCACTGGCCTACAAGTTGGCGCTGGTGGACAGAGGGCTTGCGGCTAATTCGATCAATCGACGCTTGGCCGCTCTCCGGTCACTCGTGAAATTGGCCCGGACCCTCGGACTGGTTCCCTGGACACTTGAAGTGGGGAACGTCAAGGCGCAACCGTACCGGGACACTCGGGGGGCTTCGAGAAGCTCTTGACTGGGCCATTGGAAGGGGGTGCAATGTTATCAAACCGCAAAGGGGACCGGAAGGACATCGGCGGAAGTTGAAAATGGGAAATTCCCGTTGAGATGACGAAACATTTCGAGGTTGGGGTTATGGTGCGTGTGGGAATCGATCCGGAGATATCAGATTGACTCCGGCACCTATCAGGAAAAGGAGGAAGAAATGAGCAAGCGTTGGAAACTGCTGAGCGTGGCTGTTTTGAGCGTCTTCCTGATGGCCCTGAGCGCCGTCCCCGGCGCGCACGCCCTGAAGCCTCAGGCCAAGATCAAGGCGGCCTTCGTCTACGTTAGCCCGGTGGGTGACGCGGGGTGGACGCTGGCCCACGACAACGCGCGTAAAGCGCTGGAAAAGGGCCTGCCTTATGTGAAAACGGCCTTCACGGAATCCGTTCCCGAAGGGGCGGAAGCCGAGCGCGTCATCAACCAGTACGTGCGCAAGGGTTACAACCTGATCTTCACCACCAGCTTCGGCTATATGGACCCAACCATCAACGTGGCCAAACGCAATCCCAACGTGGTTTTCATGCACTGCTCGGGATTTAAGACCGCAAAGAACGTAGGGACGTACTTCGGCCGGATGTACCAGCCGCGCTTCCTGACCGGAATCGCCGCCGGGAAGATGACCAAATCGAACATCATCGGCTACGTCGCGGCGCACCCGATTCCGGAAGTCATTCGGGGGATCAACGCGTTCACCCTCGGGGCCCGGTCGGTGAACCCCTCGGCCAAGGTGCACGTGGTCTGGACGCAGACTTGGTACGACCCTGCCAAGGAGCGCGAGGCGGCCGAGAGCGTGCTGGACATCGGTGCGGACGTGATCGCCCAGCACCAGGACACCCCCGCGCCTCAGCAGGCGGCCGAAAAGCGGGGCCGCTACAGCGTCGGCTACAACTCCGACATGTCGTTGTTCGCCCCGAAGGCACACCTCACGGCCCCCGTCTGGAACTGGGCGGTCGTTTACAAGAAAGTCGCCCGGGAAGTCCACAACGGGACCTGGAAAAGTTATGCATACTGGGGCGGCATGCAGGAAGGCGTGGTGAACATCGCCCCCTTCGGCAAGATGGTCCCCCAGACCGTCAGGGAGCTCGTGCTCGAGCGCAAGGCTCGGCTCACCCAGGGAAAATATGACGTCTTCGATGTAGCTCATCACGGCCCTATCAAGGATCAGGCCGGGAAGGTCCGGCTCGCGTCCGGGCGGATGTCCGACAAGGCCATGCTCAGTATGAACTTCTTTGTCCAGGGCGTTGTCGGGAAGATCCCCAAATAACCTCTGTCTAAAATCGCCCGATTTCGCATATCCTATATGGGCGGGCTCCGACACAGGCCGGAGCCCGCCCCCGTGGATAATTTCTCATCTATAGAGCCCTGACAAGACGTATCTTCCTTGAGATAATTGAGTTCAGGCTTAATGTCTGAAGGTTTTGCAGTTTGGGCTCAAGAGTCGTATAACTCTAAGGAAGAAGCTACATATTTTTAGCATTTTCTATCAAGACTCCAAATCTACCCATCTCGAATCCCATCGCTCTGTGCAGTTCTCACAAGAAGTGAGTAATTCTACGCAAAGATGCAATCCTCTCGAAACGTACATGAGGAAAGTTTTCAGCTCCTTTCCTTTATTCCAAGCCCGATCAGCATACCTGTACTCGCTCGAGGAGAACCGCAATCAACGATAAGCAATATAAGGAAGCCAGATTACTAGTTGTGGCCAGAATACTACTGCGAGCAACCCCATAAGCTGTAATACGATAAAAGGAATCACACCCTTATATATGTCTAAAAGCTCAATTTCTGGTGGGCTTACACCCTTGAGATAAAAGAGAGCAAAACCTACTGGAGGAGTAAGAAAGGAAGTCTGTAGGCTTACAGCCACAAGAACAGTAAACCAAACCAACTCAGGATTATCGACCACACCGTAACCTTCAACCTTAAGGTCTAGGGATGAGATCACCGGAGCTATTAGAGGTAGAATGATAAGAGTTATCTCAATCCAGTCCAGGAAGAAGCCAAGCGCAAAGACCAACAACAGGATTACAGCTATAATTCCATAATTCCCAAAAGGAATCGCCCTAAGGAGAGCCCCTATAGTCTCGTCGCCACCTAATCCTCGAAGAACAAGGGCAAAACATGTTGCCCCAATAAAGATACCAAAGATGAACCCAGTAGTATTGAAAGTTTCATGAACAACATTCTTTATAACTTTCCAGTTGAGTTTTTTGTTGAACAAAGCCAGCAATGTTGCACCTAAGGCGCCTACACCACTGGCCTCGGTAACAGTCGCGATCCCCATGAATATTGATCCGAGCACAGCAACTATAAGACATACAACTGGCAGTATTGTAGCAATTACATGCCAAACCATATTCAGTTTTACAGGAGGCCTATCAATGGCGAGAGGAGCCGCTTCGGGTTTGAGATAAGAGTAAATCAGGATATAAAGAATAAATAGAGTTACGAGGATAAACCC
>PVBE011661908.1_pt1 | contig 25441 bp, 21 predicted proteins | sample 1631181 | NCBI WGS metagenome assembly PVBE01 (sample SAMN08397723, study PRJNA350692) | Marine metagenome, whole genome shotgun sequencing project. | isolation source: water | place: Pacific Ocean | collected 2012-04 | reverse complement strand
CCCCGTCCGACCGCTAGGCCTCGTCCGCCTTCACGATGAAGGCGAGCGCATGCTCACTCCATGTACCCCATGGCGTGCAATGCCTTGAGCACCTCCTCGTCGATCTGGCCGTCCAGGGCCTCGAAGTCGCGCTCACCCTCCTTCAGGGCCTGCATCTCGGCCTTGAGGCGCTCGACCACCGCGGGGTGTTCGGCTGCCAGGTTCCTCAACTCCTCGGGGTCGGCTTCCAGGTCGTAGAGTTCCACCTTCCCCGCATCCATCGGGTAGCCCTTGTAGATGCGGGTGGTCCGCAGGTGTTCGATGTACTTGAACCGGGGGGTGACCACGCCCTCCATCTGTCGGCCGGTGTGTTCGAGATAGGCCGCGCCTCCACGCTTTCCGACCAGCTTCAGCAGATCGACCCCTCGGGCAGCCTCGGGTGTCTCCAGGCCCAGGGCGCTCAACACCGTCGGCATCAGGTCCACCAGCGAGACCACCGCTCCTACACGCTCCCCGGACGGGGCTCCCGGTATGCGCACGATCATCGGGATGTGCGTGGTGCTCTGGTACAAGCCCGCGTGAACAAACCACAGGTCGTGCTCACCCAGGCTCTCCCCATGGTCGGAGGTGAAGACAAAGACGGTGTCCTCCCAGAGACCCAGTTCCCGCAGGCGATGCATCAGCAGTCCCACGTGAGCATCGACCCAGCTCACCGAGCCCTTGTAGTTGCCCACCAGGTAGTCGGCGCTCTCCACCCCAGCGACCCACCGCAGAAAGGCATCGCTCTCGCGGTGGTCGTCCGGGAAGAAGTCCCACACCTCCTCCAAGCGCGCACCGGGGCCCTTCTTTCCACCCTGGTAGTACATGTCCTCGTAGCTGTGAGGGGCGTGGTAGGGCGTGTGGTTGTCTACATAGTGGACCCAGAGGAAGAAGGGCTCGTCGCGTTCCGCGGCCCCTCCCAACCACTCCTCGACCCAGGGGTTGGTGCGGTCGGCCTTGCGAATGTGGGTGTAGCGGGTCGTCTGGATGCCCTGGGGGAGATTGCTCACGTCGGAGGTGAGCCACGGCATGTTGATGTGGGCACCCGTGCGCCAGCCGTGGTCGCGGAGAATCTCGGGCAGCGTCGTGACGCGCTCACTCAGGGCGCTGACGTTGTCATAGGCCTGGTGATCCCGTGCATAGAGCGAGGTGAACAGGCTGGCGTGGGCTGGAAGGGTGGTGGTGATGGGTGTGTAGGCCCGGGTGAACTCGAGGGCCTCGGCCTTCAGACGGTCGAGGTTGGGCGTCATGATCTCGTCGTTGTCGAGCACCATGTCCCCACGCAGGGTGTCGGCGGTCACGATGACCACATTGAGCCGGCGCGGCTCCTGTTCGTCGGCCGCCGCACACAGAGCCAGCACGGGGAGAAGGAGGAGCCAGCGCTTCACGGAGTCTCCACGAAGAGGGGGCTGGACCAGGCCAGCTCGGGCAGACCATCGACCTGGTCCACCACCCGAAGGTAGTACGTCCTGCCCGGCTTGCTGTCGCTCCAGCTACCGCTGGACTCGCTACCGGAGACCGGGAAGGTCTCCACCACCTCTCCATCACGAACGATGGAGACCTCGCTCAGCGCCGTGCCGCGGGCTTCCCAGGTGAAGTCCGGTCGGGGGATGACATCCCCGTTCATCGCCTCGCCCGAGCGAAAGAGTGCCACGGTGCGCGAGCCGCTGGTGGCGAAGCTGTGCCTGGCGTACAGCGCATCCCACAGCGCCTCACGACTGTTCTCCGGTGCGATGACCCCCGTGAGGCCACAAGCCCAGGGGTCTTCCTTCCGCCCGATACCGTGGTGCCACAACAGCCCGTGAGCATCGCTGCCACCCAGGAAACCGAAGCGGAGGCTCTGCAGACCCACACTGGCGAAGCCCTCCTCCTGGTCCCCACGGGAGGGAATCTCCGTCTGCCAGGGTGCCTCGTTGAGCCCGTGCACGCTGATGATTTCCAGGTGCCGCTGGATCTCCGGATCGGCCTGCTCCCAGTGGGTTCCCGTCCAGGTGGTGTGGTGCGGCGCTGTGAAGACCTGCTCCCCCCGGAGAGCCTCCCACAAGGCCCCGCTGTCCGGAGCGCTGCCCTTGTGGCCCGGAACAGGGCTGGGCGCCGAACCCCGGAAGTAGGCGTTGCGGTGACCGTCTCCGTCTCGGAAGAGGGGCGGCGTGGTCCACTCGTAGGCGTGCAGGGTGGTGAAGCCGGGCAGCGAGTCGAAGCGCTCGGTCAGCCAGGCGATCTCCTCCTGCTCCGAGGGCAGCAGCCGACTTCCCAGGACAAAGTCGTGCTCGGTCATGATGGCGAAGTCCAGACCGCGCACCCGTGCTCGAGCGTAGACCTCGTCCGGGGGACCGGTGCAGTCACCGATGGCGGAGTGCATGTGGACGTCACCAAACCACGGCGCGCTCCCCGGAGGCAGGGCCTCGAGCCGCTCCGGCTCGGTCGGCTCCACCGGGTGGAAGAGAGGAGCAGCGATCGGTGGAAGGGTGAGTTCCTCCAGAACAGTGGCGGTCCTCGCCTTGCGGGCGACGAAGAGCGTGTCTCCCCGAAGCACCGCCGAGGCGCGTATTCCGCGGGCACCCCACGGCTTCCGGGTGAGGTCCCAGCCCTGGGCTCCCGCCGTCACGAGTGCCCCTTGCGAGGAGCGACTGAGCATCACCACGCCCCCGGAAACCGTGAGCACGGGCTCGGGAAACTCGGCGCCCTGGTTCTCACCCTGCGGCACGGGCACCTCGACCGGCTCGGCCTCCAGCACCCCCTTCGCGGTCACCAGCCGCAGACGAGGCCACTTCACGATGCCCATGGGGAGGCTCCGATGGTAGGCCACCATCACTCCATCCGGATGGGGCAGCAGGCGAGGCGCCGCCGCGATGCCGTCCGGCGCATCCACCAGGCGCACCCCACCCCAACCCGTGCTCGTCTGCTGCCGCACGACCACCCGCGTGCGAGGGTCGCGGGCCCCGGTCGGGGTGGTGTCGGAGAACTCATCCCAGGCCAACCACAGCGTGTCCCCGCTCCACACCACGGCGGGGCGGCGCGCCAACCAGGCCTCACCGTGGGCTTCCTCCCCCCGCTGCTCGCTCCAGGTGGCGATACGCCCCTCGCTCTCCCAGGCCAGGTGAACCCGGCCCGCTCCGTCTACCAACAAGTCTGGATCGCAGTCCCTTCCCTCACCGCTGGACACCACACGCGGCTCCCCACCACGCTTCATCAGCCAGATGTCCGTATTCAGCGTCCCCCGCGGTCCTTCCTCCTCTCGGCCGCACCAGGCCAGCCAGACCTCACCCTCCGGTCCAGCAGCGATCTGCGGGTGCCAGGCCCGTGCCCCCTCCCACAGAAGCTCCCGAGTGCCTCCGCCGAACAGAAGCACCTTCTCCTTGTCCTCCCAGGCGATAGCGACCACCCAGGGCTCGCCCTGGACCAGGGCCACATCCGGCGACTCCAGCTGCCCCAGCTCCACCGGCTCGGCCCGACGAAGCCCCCGAGCCTCCGATCCGGGCTCCACCAACATGGAAGTGAACCGCTGGACCTGGATCGGTGTCGGCACATCTTGTGGTCGCTCGAGCGTGGCCGGCTCGGCCGTCACGCATCCGACCAGGAGAAGCGCTAATGTTGACAGGTAAAGGAAAGCCATGAGCATGCTGGTTCTGTTCTTCTGCTCCAGTGCACCGCAACAGGCAAGCGAGCCTACCCCCATCGTCGAGGCTCCCACCCTTCTGGTCGAGGCCGAAGCCGTCCCACCGGCGCTGCAGATGGACGAGGAACTGGCCACCGCCTTGCGCAACGAGGACCATGCCCTGGCGGCTCTACGGCTGCAGGACCTCCCCGCGAGCCCGGAGCGTGACCTGCTGCTGGCCTGGGCTCTGGTCCACGCCGACCGCCCCGAGGAAGCCGCGACCTTCAGCGCGCTGGACGGTCCCGCTGACATGGTGGACTTGATCCAGGGTCGCAGCCTGCTCGCGCGCAACCGGACAAAGGAGGCGGAACAGACCCTGGGGCGGATCCCTGCCGAGAGTCCCCTCTACCGGGAGGCGCTGACCTACAGAGCCGAGGCCCTGACCCGCCTGGGCGATGAGCGTGCTCGGGAGATCCTCGAAGAGCTGGCCAACTCCGCGGAAGCCGACGAAGCTCAGGGCGAAGCCTTGCTGCGACTCACAAGTCTGGATCCGGGCGGTCCCTGGGCCATGAAGCTCTGGACGACCCACCCCCATCGCAAGGGGCCCGAAGTGGAGGTCAGCTGGCGCGAAGCGAGCCAGCGAGCCGAGGCCCTCATGAGCTACGGGGACTGGAACGGGGCGATCGCTAGCCTGGATGGCTTCACCCCGGAGGGAGAGGGCATCGACGCCTGCCGCTTCCGCTACGTCAAGGGGCGCAGCCTCTACAAGAAGAACGACAAGGTCGCCGCAGAGGCCGCAATGAAGGGCCCCTGCACCGACCCCGAGTACGGACCGAAGCTGGCCTACCTGCAGGCCAGGAACGCCTACCGTCGTGGTCACCACAAGACAGCAGCCGCCCGATACACCGCGATGACCGCGGCCTGGCCCGAGCACAGCTACGCCGACGACGGCCTTGTGCTGGGCGGCAGGGCTCGGATGAAGGCGGGCGACCGGGCGGGAGCCCAGGCCCTGTGGCGGCGTGCGCTCGAGGAGTACCCCGAAGGCGACATGAGCGCAGAGGGAGCCTTCGAGCTGGGGTGGACCCTCTACCTGGACGGCAAGGGCGAGGAGGCAGAAGAGGCGATGCTCGCTCTCGGCGAGCTGGCGGTGGCGGTGGATCCGGTGCACGTCACCGGCGGTCGCTACTGGGCCGGTCGCCTTGCGCTCTACCCGAAGGTGGCCTCCCCCAACACCCCCCACGAGGCGGGGCGCGAAGTCGCCATCGAGCGCTGGGCCTCGCTGGTGGAGGAGCAACCCTGGTCCTACTACGCGGTGCTGGCCCAGGCCCGGCTGCTGGAAGAAGCTCCCGAGAGAGCCTTGACCGAGCGCACCCACTACGAGATCCCCAGCACCTGGACGGTGCGGCGCGAGCTGGCGGAGGGGCCGGCTGCGCAGATCCTGGCCCTGGGCCTGGTGGACCTGGCCACGGCCAGCCTGCCCGAGGACCTGGACCCCGTCGAGCAAGCCTGGTGGTACGCCAGCCGAATGGCGGTGGGCGATGGCCTGGAGGCGCACCGGGAGATGCGTCGCTGGGTGACCGTGCCCGCGACACCCGACATCCAGGCGGTGCAGCTGCTCGACACGGCCTATCCAGACACCTGGTACGCGGAGGTCGCCAAGGCCGCCGAAGGCGATCGTTACCCGGTCCGCTACTTCCACGGCCTGGTGCGGGTGGAGAGCGACTTCGACCCCACAGCCATCAGCTGGGCGGGGGCGCGCGGGCTCTGCCAGGTCATGCCCGCGACGGGCAAGGGAGTCGGCGACTGGATGGGCATGACCGTGACCAAGGAGGACCTGCTGGACCCGACGATCAACCTCAAGGTCGGCGCCCGCTACATGGACTACCTGCACGAGCTCTTCGACAGCAATCCGGCCCTGGCCGCCGCTGGCTACAACGCCGGTGAGCACCGGGTCGAGCAGTGGCTCGAGGCCTGGGGCAACCTGCCCACCGACGAGTACGTCGAGCGCATCCCCTTCGACGAGACCCGGGGCTACGCGAAGCGGGTGGTCGGCACCTGGCAGACCTACCACTGGCTACGAGGAGAGGGCGCGCCCATCGTGGACCTGAGCGCCTACAACCACAAGGCGGTCCCCTCGCGCTAGCTAGAAGTGCCCCGAGAGCTGCACCATCCTGGGTGATGCGGCCACCGCGACCTGTCGCTCCGTCGCGTGGAGTGTGGGCACCAGCCACCCGATGCTCGCCCCCAGAACCGCTCCCGTGAAGACGTCGCTGGGGTGGTGCTTACCGGCCGTGACGCGCAGGGTGGACACCGCCAGCGTCACCGCGGTCGCCGAACCGTAGCCGACCCAGCGCTGGGTATTCGTTCCACCCGAGAGGTCCCACATGCGGGCTGCGGTGAAAGCGCTGCACGCCACCGTCGAGGCGTGGCCGCTCGGGAAGCTCATCTCGCTGTCGACGTGGGCCAGCTTCTGGTCCAGGGAATCGCTGTAGCCGGCGCCGAGCTGTGTGTAGGGCCGCGGGCGGTCCACCGCCAGCTTCATGGTGGTCGTCAGCATCTGGTTGATCGAGAAGGCCTCCAGGTAGATCAAGCTGCGCGTGCCCACACCCTCGCCGTCCAGCAAGCCGTCGGCCACCACAGCCCCCAGGCCGATGCCCATCATCGGGTAGAGAATGAGGTCCGAGGCCTTCGAGTGGGTGGGCTCGTAGCGGGGGGTCACCAGGGCATCGAGACGCTTGGGGTCGGAGACGCGTCCCACGGGCTCCAGGTCCAACTGGGCGTGCGTGTAGAGCATGGTCCAGGTCACGGTGGTCGCTGCGGTGATGGGCACATCGACCGCTGGATCCCAATGAAAGGCCTCCTGAGCGAAGGCCATGGAGATGAGCAGCAGCATCAGGGCTCCTTCAGCATGGGCAGGTGGGGAATGCCGTCCTCGTCGTAACCGGGCCCACAGACCCGGTAGCCCAGCGAGTTGTAGAAGCCCTTCAAGTAGGACTGGGCTCCCAGCTTCACCGGCGTCGGTCCCCACAGCACCTGGCTCCTGAGCCAGCCCTCCTCCATCAAGGGGCGCCCCAGGCCCTGCCCCCGAAAAGCAGGGGAGGTGACCACTCTCCCGATGGCGGGCAGGTCCTGGTACTGAAGCCCCGGGGGGAGCAGCCGAATGTACGCGGCGAGCGCCTCGCCGAGCGTGCCGAGCAGGTGCTGAGAGGAGGAATCCAGACCGTCCAGATCCTGGTAGGCACAGGCCTGCTCGACCACGAAGACCTCCTGCCGCAAGCGCAGGAGCCCGTACAACTCGTCGGTGTCGAGCTCCTCCCAGCGCCTCCACGCAAAGCTCAGGACCGGACCGTCGTTCAAGGTCCCGAGACCTCGGCATTGCATCGCATGCCGCATCTTACGCTTGCGAGCCCTCGGTGGAGAAAAAGGGAGGATCGTCTACAAGAAAGTGCTTGCGAGAGGACTGTCATCGTGTGAAATCGGGTCCTTCACTCGCGTGGCATCACGTGCTCACGGTTCGGCGTGGAGACCCTCGAATGAGGAATTCTCCCGCGCCCGGTTCCTCCGGTTCGAGGAACCAGTCGCCCCGTATCAGGAGTAACGCGGCCCGCGTTTTCCCAGGCAGAGCGCAGCTCTGTCCGTACGGAGATCGCCATGCGTCACATCATCCTGTCCCTCTCATTCCTCATCAGCAGCGTCGCCCTGGCCCGCAGTTGGCAGTGCACCCTGGATGACTGTGTGCTGCCGAACCACCTGCACCAGCTCGAGGCCTCTCCGGTGGACGGCTACACCTGGATGCTCCACGACCTGGCCCTGGCCCGTCAGGCCCTGCGAGAAGGCGACCGGTCGCGTGCCGGCCAGATCGCCAACAGCCTGCACTTCACGCTGGAGCGCCAGTCCCGCCGCATCGTCGCAGCCGACGGGGAGGACTTCGTCCAGGCCATGCACACCGAGCTCGCCGAGATCCTCGACGCGAGCGGCTTCGTGAGCCCCAGCCCCCTGTACTGAGACGCGACCGCGCCTACCTGGAGCTCCGTGCATCTGCTGGGGCTGCTCATCACCGGCGTCCTTCTGCTGGCCCTCCGCGACAAGCGGGGAAGAGCACGCCCGCTGTTGGTGATCAGCCTCGTGCTCTTCTGCGGTCAGGCGCTTCTGCACCAGAACACACTGGAGTTGTGGGGGCTGATGATGCGGTGGACATCCCTGGGTGCCGACCCCTGCTCTGCGGTCGTCGACGCCGTGCACGCCGTCCTCCAGGTCGCGGGTTGGGTTGCCCTGGCCGCAACGGTCGTGACCTGGCACACAGTGGCGGCCCGCCGCGATAGACGGGCTTCGTGAATGCGCCGAGCCGGCTGCAGTTTCGCGATCTGGCCAACCTCGCGGGCCTGCTGACACTCTCGCGTCTGCCGCTGGCCTTCGCGACCGCCTTCACCATGCACGACACGCGGCTCTTCTTCGGAGTGTTCGCGCTGGCGATGCTCACCGACGTCCTCGACGGGCCCGTGGCCCGCTGGACCGGCACGCAGAGCCGCGCAGGCGCCGTGGCCGACGGCTGGGCCGACAAGATCTTCCTCATCAACTACGCGTGGACCATGCAGATGGCCGGCCTGATCGAGGGCTGGCACATGTGGGTCTGGTTCGCTCGCGAACTCTTGCAGGGTGCCTGGGTGCCCCTGGTGGCGCTCGACTACGCCTACCGCCGCAAGCCCTGGCCCGCCCCCAGCACCGTGGGCAAGGTCAGCACGATCTGCATCACGCTGGCGATCACCGCTGCTTTCCTGGAGTGGACCACGGTGCGCGACCTGCTCACGTGGTCCGCGGGGCTGTCGGGGCTGAGCGCAGCCTTGATCTACCTGCGGCGGGACCGGCCATGGGAACGCTTCACCCCCGGCGTGTAGACGTGGAATGGCGGGCAGGATCGCGATAGGCGACAGGGTTCATGCATCCGATCATCCAAGAAGAAGAGCGCCTGCTCGAAGATATTCGGGCCGAGCTGATCGAGCGGCCGGTCGTGGCCCAGGTGAGCGAGCGCGATCTGGTGGTCGAGCTGAGTCGACTGCGCATCGACCTGGGCGCTGCAAAGCAGGAGGACCTGGGCTCCATGCTGCAGCAGTACGACCAGCTGCACGCCCTGCTGAACCAGCTCCGGAGTGCCCGAAAGACCGAGGATGTCGATCCGGACAATCCCTACTTCGCGCACATGCGCCTGGAGGAGGAAGGCCGCACCCGCGACCTCTTCCTGGGCAAGGCCACCCGCATCGACCATGGTCTACGCATCATCGACTGGCGAAACGCCCCCATCGCCCAACTCTTCTACCGCTACCAGGAAGGCGAGGAGTACGCCGAGGAGGTCGGTGATCGACTCTTCGAGGGCATCCTGGCCGCTCGACGCACCCTGAGCGTCAGCACCGGCCGTCTGGACCGCATCGCTGCACCACAAGGGATCTTCAGCCGGGGCCAGGACGGCAACTGGGAGGAGATTCCCCGGGCCCTGCCCAAGCTGGCAGGCGGCGAGGGCAGCAGCGTGCTCCGCCACAACGAGGTCAGCGGCCAGAAGCGCAGCCTGGGGATCGGCCCGGTCCAGGGCCGACGCCGTGACAAGCACCTGCCCGACATCGCCGCACTCATCGATGCCGAGCAGTTCGATCTCATCACCAGCCCCGATTCCGGGTTGGTGGTCGTCCGCGGCATCGCCGGCTCCGGCAAGACCACCGTGGCCCTTCACCGGGTGGCCTACCTGGCCTACCAGGAACCGAAGCACTTCCGGGCCGATCGCATGATCGTGGTCGTGTGGGGGAAGGCGCTGCGAGACTACATTTCCAAGGTGCTCCCCGGCCTTGGGGTGGCCGGCGTGCCCGTGGTTACCTGGAAGGACTTTGCACGGCGCCTGGTGCGGCGGCACTTCCCCTTCCTTCCACGCCACCAGGCCAGCGACACGCCGGAGATCGTCTCGCGCATGAAGCTGCACCCGGCCTTCCTGCGCATGATCGAGGATCAGGTCGCACTGACCGATTCGCCCCGCAACGCCGATGGGGTGTTCGAGGACTTCCTGTCCGTGACCTTCGACTTCCAGCGCATGGCCGATACGCTCGTGCCGGCAGGCTTCACGATGCGCGAGGTGGAGCGGGCGTGGGACTGGTGCCGCCGCCAGCGAGAGCTGCTGGGGAGTTGGGTCGCAGGCGACCGGGACGAACAGGCGGAGCTCGACGAAGAGGACGACGCCGTGCTTCTCCGTCTGTGGCAATTGCGGACAGGGGCGCTACGCGGGAACGGCCGCAAGCCGCTGCGCTACCACCACATGGTCGTGGACGAGGTCCAGGATCTCTCCCCCGTCGAGGTAGCCGTCCTGCTGGACACCCTGGACGAACGCCGCAGCGTGACCCTCTCCGGCGACACCCAGCAGCACATCGTCGAACAGGCGGGGTTCGCTGACTGGCAGGAGTTCTTCAGCCACCTGGGCATCGAGGGTGTCGGAGTCAACACCCTGAAGGTGAGCTACCGGTCCACCCACGAGATCACCACCTTCGCCAGAAAGGTGCTGGGTGACCTGGCCGAAGACGACACCCCGCCCACCACCACCCGCCCGGGCGAGCCGGTGGAGCTCTTCCGCTTCACCGATCACGGCGCCTGTGTGGCCTTCCTCGCCGACGCCCTGAGCGATCTCGTTCGCGTCGAACCCCTGGCCAGCGTGGCGCTTCTCACACCCAACTCCAGCCTGAGCGCACTCTACAGCGACGGGTTGATCCGCGCGGAGGTGCCCCGCGTACGGCGCGTGTACGACCAGGAGTTTGCCTTCGCTCCAGGGATCGATGTGGTCGAAATCGCCGAGATCAAGGGGCTGGAATTCGACTACGTCATCCTGGTCGAGGTCAGCGTGGAGCACTACCCCGAGAACAGCCACAGCCACCGCTTGATGCACGTCGGCGCAACCCGCGCGGCGCACCAGTTGTGGCTGACCTGCGTGGGCACTCCCAGCCCGCTCATTCGGGACTGAGCCCGCCGCTGTCGTGCAGCTCTTCCGGCACCTCGTCCGGACCCAGCAGGTCCTGAAGTTCGGTGCCGTCCCCGTAGGGATCGAAGCTGACCTCCACCGGCTGAACGATGTTGGTGAGGCCAAGAAGGGAGAGAACCCACAGGCAGGCGTAGACGATCAGGGCAAAGACGCCGAGCATGCTCACGGTCGCGAGCACCAGCAGTGCGCGGTTGGGGCCGGAGGGGCGACGCTGTTGCTGGATGTGGTCGAACACGCTCCCCCCCTGATATCCCTGGTTCATGCCCGAGGCGGACCAGTTGCTCGCGAGCTTGCGAGAGGACGACGAACACCTGCGCAGCCTGGTGTCGCTGGCCACGAACGACCTGCTCCAGAGGAGCGTCCGCGAGCTGGTGGACCCCGAGTGGCTGGCCGATCGTATCGCGGAAGGCCTGCGCGCGAGCGCCGACGACGAGCGCACCCGGGACTGGATCCGTCTTCGGGTGAGCGACTTCCGCGAACGTCTGGAGGCCGAGCCCGGGGCTCCCCTGGAGCGAATCGACCCCGAGTTGGTCGAGCCTCTGAAGGAACTCCTGGCCCGCCCCTACTCACCCAACCCAGAGGTCCTGCTCACACTCCTGGATCACGCCGCGATGCGCGAGCTGGTTCGCGAAGTCCTGCTGAACACGCTCCAGGCCTACGCCAAGCACTTGAAGGTGCCGGACTCGGCAAAGCAGGCCATCAAGTCCAGCGGCCTGGGTCGAACGCGCCTGGCCGCCTGGGCAGGTGCGGCCCGCGTGGCGGCCAACATGGTCGGCCAGGAGGTCGAGAAGCGCGTGGAGGGACGTCTCTACGACTTCGTGGACGGGGCCATCTCCAACGCCATCGAGGTGGGGGTACTCCACATCTGCGATCCCAACAAGGCCGAGGACTTCGGCCGCATGCGAGCGGACGGCCTGGACTCCCTGCGCACCCTGCCCGCAGCGACCTGGGCTGCCGAGCTGGACAAGCTGCAGGTGGACACGCTCATCGACGACCTGCACGCCCTGGTGCAGAGTCTCGCCAGGAGCCCGGACACCTCCCGCCAGCTGGCGAAGCTGCTGACCGCCGTGGTCGAGGAAGCGGGGGAGAGTACAGCCAAGGACTTCCTGGACGGCTCCGGTCTGGAGGACGGCTGGCGCCCACAGCTGGAAGAACTGGCCCTGGAGCGGACGAGGGCCTTCGTGGCCACCGAGGCCTTCGAGCTGTGGCTGAGAGCTCTGTGCGACTCTTCGACTTCCTGAAGCCCGCCGTGCCCCTGGTCCCAGTGGGCCCCACCGACCGCGAAGCGATCGAGGCCCGGGTCCAGGACATGAGCACCGCCGAGCTTCCGGCGCTCGTCCTCAAGCAGGTGGTCGAGCAGGATCTCTTCGATCTCTCGACGGCCTTCCGCGGCGCTCTGCGGGTTCCCGACGAGGAGCTGGCCTGCGAGCTTTACATCCAGGCCTTCATCGGCTTCCTCAGCGCAGCCGATCACCTGGGTATGGACCTCGACGCGGCCACGGATCGGCTCGAGCCTCACCACGCCGCCCTGCGGGAGTACGTCGCATTCGGTCACCGTGAGCGCTACGACCAGGGACCGCTGGGCACCTGGACCTTGAGCCGCAAGATGGCCGGTGAGCGCGACCCCACGCACGTGGCTCTGGGAATGGCCGCAGTCCGCCTGGGGGTGACCCGTCGGCGGGGAGCGGTGGAGGGCATGATGCGCCTGGGCATGCTCGCGCAGCTGGCCGGCTACGGCCTGGGCGAAATCTCATGCTCCTGATGCTGCTCACGGGCTCCTACGGGGCCGACTGGTCTGGCGAACAGCTGTCCGGCGCCCCCTCACCGCCACCGGTCGTGGAGGAGACCCCCGAGCCCGAGGTCTACGCCTACCGGACGCCTCTGCCCGAAGTCGACATCGCAGCGCAGGTGCTCCTGGAGAGTGCGCCGGGACAGAGCTTCGACTGCACGGTGGAGGCCCTGATCGATCCCTACGGTCAGCTGCTCGATGCGGTCGCCCCAGAGTGCCCTGTCGCCCTACGCAACAGCGCCATCACCGCCGTACGGCAGTGGGAGTTCCATCCCCCGACCCTGGACAGCAAGGCGGTCCGAGGCCATCTCACGACCCGTTTCGTCTTCGTCTCCAACACCGTCCTCAGCGAGGTGCCCACGGCCGAGAACGTGCACCTGGTGCGCGTCGCCCCCACAGCCACACCCCAGTGGCCCAAGCCGCCGCGCCCAGGAACCCCAGGGCGGCGCCTGATGAGGGATCTCGGCGTCGATCAGGTGTCCTGCACCCTGGATCTCTCCGTCGATGAGCTCGGCTTGCCCGTGGGCATCGAGCCGGTCTCCTGTCCCGAGGACCTGCAGGTCCGCACGATCCGACGACTGCAGCGTTACGGCCTCGAAGTAGAGGGCGCCTCCCTGGGTGACGGCACCCGCTTCCGCCTGGAACTCTGGTTTCCCTGAAGGCTCCAGCACCCGGCTCGGAAGTGTGAGACCCTCTGGCGGGTTTCACGCCTCAGCCCTGAGAGATGCTCATGCTGCTCAACGCCCTGATCGCCACCGCTCTAGCCGGTGAGGCGAAGTACGACCTGGGTGGCGTACTGTACGTCCAGGTCTACAAGGACCCCACCACCGTCGCCCAGGCGCTGGCTCATGACCACGTGGTTCAGGCCAGTGGCTGGACAGGCGTCGCCACCTACGATCCCGACAATGTCGGGGCCTGTGACATCCGGGTCAGCGTGCCGGCCAACCAGCTCATCGTGGATGAAAAGAACCTCCGCAAGCAGCTTGGCTACGACACCTTCCCCAGCGACAGCGAGCGCGAGGACATCAAGAAGGAGATGCTCGGCGCCAAGGTCCTCGAAGCCAGCAAGCACCCCACCATCACCTTCGTCAGCACCAAGTGCGAAGCCGAAGGCTCGCGGGTGAAGGTGACCGGCGACATGACCATCCATGGGGTCACGAGCAGCATCACGATGCCCATGGCGGTCAAGGCCGACGAGGTCAACTTCAGCGCCAAGGGCTCGGTGAAGATCAAGACCTCAGACTTTGGGATCGCTCCCTACTCCGCGGGCTTTGGTGCTCTGAAGAACCAGGACACGATGATCCTGGTCGTCAGCCTCCACGGAAAGCCCAAGTAGCTGGGCCGACGACGACGCTACACACCCCCCTTCGAGCTTCTGATCGAAGGCCTCTCAAGCAAGGGCTGTGGGGTGGGCAGCCACGAAGGGAGCACCGTGCTGGTACGCGGCGCCCCCCCAGGCGCTGTGGTCCGCGTGGCGCCCTTCAAGCGCAAGAAGGGCATCCTCCATGCCCGCCGCCTGGAGCTCATCCAGGCCCCGCCCGATGCCGCAAGCCCGAAGTGCGAGGTGTTCGGCCTGTGTGGCGGCTGTGCCTTGCAGGAGTTGTCCCTCGAGGTCCAGCGCGACGCCAAGCAGGCCATGGTGTTGGAGGAACTGGGTGAGCTGGCCGGGGTGGAGGTCCATGACCTCGTCGGTCCGCCCAAGGCCTACGGCTATCGAAACAAGGTGGAGCTGAGCTTCGGCACCGCCCGATACATGTCCGAGGAAGACCTCGCTCGGGAGCTGCCCATCGATGGCAGCTGGCTGGGCTTCCATGCACCGGGACGCTTCGACCGGGTGGTGGACACGGAGCGCTGCGAGCTCGTATCCGAAGAACTCAATCGAATCATTCGTACGGTGCACGACCACCGCAGCGCCTTCGCTCCCTGGAACGTGCGCGAACACACCGGCTTCTGGCGCCACCTGCTGCTGCGCGAGTCCAGCCTGGGCCAGCGTCTCGTGGCCTTCTACACGGCGGAACCACCACCAGGAGCCACCGAAGAGCTGCGAGTCCTCGCCGAGAAGATCGAGGCCGACGGCGTCCTGCACTTCGTGAACCCTTCGGTGGCGGACGTCGCCCAGGGCGAGTTGCGCGAGACCCTCAAGGGTCGGGCCTGGATCGAGGAGCGCCTGGGCCAGATCACCTATCGCCTGTCCGCAACGGCCTTCTTCCAGACCAACACCTCTGGTGCGGAGATGCTCTACGGGATCGTGGCCCGGCTGGCGGGTGGCGGGCGGCGGCTTCTGGACCTCTACTGCGGAACAGGCGCCATCGGTCTGTACCTGGCGGACCGCTTCGAGGAGGTGCTCGGCATCGAAATGAATGAGCAGGCGGTCGACGACGCCCGGAAAAACGCCCACCGGAACGGACGAACGGTCCGGTACATCGTCGGCACGGTCGAAGACAACCTGCCGGAGTTGCGGCCGGATGACGTGGCTGTGGTGGACCCACCGCGCGCTGGACTGCATCCACGCGTCGCCGATTTCCTGGCTGAAGCACAGCTGCCCCGGCTGATCTACGTCGCCTGCCGCCCCTCCAGCCTGGCCAGGGACCGGAAGGTGCTCGAAGCCGGGGGGTGGAGACTGCGCGAGCTGTACACAGTGGACATGTTCCCCCAGACCACACACGTCGAGGCCGTCGGCCTCTTCACCCGCTAAGCCATCAGCAGGATTCCTCGTCTCCGAGGGCACAGGCTTCCCGGTAGGCCTTCCGAGCCTTCCGACGGCTCCGTTTCACGCCGACTCCGTGCTCGTAGGCCATGCCCAGCAAGCGACAGCCCTTCGGCGCACCCAGATCGCAGGAGCGCTGGAAGTTCAGGAAGGCCTGGTCCGGATCGACCCCGAAGGCCGTGCCTTCGAGCCAGGCCGCTCCGAGCATGGCGCAGGCCTTCCCGTGCTCTTCCGCACACAGCGCGCCCATCCGGGTCGCACCGATCGTGGCGTCAAAGGGCTTGTCCCGGTCGTCCATCAAGATCAGCGCCTGGTTGAAGCAGGCCTCCAGGTCCCCGAGCTCGTCGCAGTAGCGACCGAAGTGCTCAAAGGCCCCGGCTGTGTCTCCGTCCGCGAGCATCGCCAAACCGATGACGTTGCAGCTCTCGGAGTCGCCCCGGTCACAGGCAACCTGGACACGCACTGGCCCCGGTGACTCCCGAGCCACCGCAAAACAGGCCTCGTCCAGACCCAACTCACAAGCCTGGTCCATGGCCACCAGGGCGGCCTGTCGATCCATCTCCAACAGGAGTCCTGAGCTGAAGAAGCAAGCCCAGGCATCCCCCAGCACACAGCCCCGCGTCGCGAAGACGACGGCCTCCTCGAAGCTGCCTGCAAGCCTGCCGTCGATCATCAGCCAGGCGAGAGAACCACACGCCACGCCCGCTTCGGCCTCACAGGCATCCCGAAGCAGCGCTTCACCCCGCGAGGGATCGCCCTCCACCCGGCCCTCGGCCAGGAGCATCCCCAGCTGCCCGCAGCCCTGGGGGTCTTCCAGCTCGCAAGCCGCCCCGTACCAGCGAGCGCTGAGTTCCCAGTCCTCCACCACGGCCGCTCGGCGACCCAGTTCGTAACAGGCCTCCTCCATGCCTCCCGTGCAGAGCGTCTCCACGCGCTCCTCGCGGTATTCGGGCCCCTCCGTCTCCACGAGCAGACAGCCGGTGATGCTCCCGCTCTCGCATCCTTGCTGGTAGAGCGCCAGGGCCTTGTCCTCATCCTCCGGAAGCCCCTGACCGCTGTGGTAGAGCCTCCCCAGGGTGGTACACGCTGCCCCGACCCCCGCCTCGCAGCCCTGGAGCAACCAGCTGCCCCCAAGGCCCGCGTCTCGTGCCATGACGGACCACCCCAGGGCGTAGCAAGAGAAGGGCTCCCCAGCCTCGCAGCTCTCCCGGTACCACAGCTCGATCTCTTCCTGATCCTGCTCTGCATCGAGAAAGCGCTGAACGGCACAGCCGTAGGTGCTGCCCGCCTCGCAGGACTCCTGGAGCTGCTCCAGAGCGCCGTCCTCGTCCTTGGGTGCGCCGCTTCCGAAGAAGCGGGCGTAGGCAAGACGGGCGCAGCCCTCGGCATCCCCGGCGTCGCAGGCGATCTCCAGCAGATCCGCTGCCTCGCTCAGCCGCAGATCGGCTCGGGCTTGGGCCGCCCTGGCAAGGCACTGTTCGGGCTCACAGGCCCAGGTGGCGGCGACGAGCAGGACCATCTACCAGTCGCCTCCGGGCCCGCCGTGAGCGCCGATGTCCGATCGGGAACCGTCCGGGTCGCTGAGATTGGGGTCGCCAACGTCGATGAGCGAGCTGCTGGAGCCCAGTACGAAGTCCCAGACTTCCGGATCGGAGCCCGAGACGTCGGTGTAGGCCGGGTCCTTGGCGATGTTCCCGTTGCTGTTGGTGGGGTCGGCCAGACCGAACCAGTTGATGTCGTTGCCGAAGGAGTTTCCGTAGGCGAGCGACGCCGTGGAGTTGTTGACGACCGTCACCCCGGACGCGAGCATGCCCCCCGTGCCGTGGTTGTCGGAGATGCTGACGTTCAGAAACTCCAGGTGGCCGAAGTAGTAGCTGCTCGCCCCGACCCCATAGATCGTGTTGCCGGTGGCCTCGTTGGCGTGGATGACCCCGTTGACGAGCGTCGCTGAGCAGACGCTGTAGCACCACACTCCGGTGGAGTAGATGACGGGAGCCGTCGCCGTGTTGCCCGCGACCACGAAGTTGGTGATCGAGGGGTAGCTGGTGTAGTTGATGGACAGCCCAACGCCGGTGATGAAGTCGGAGCTCTCCGCCGTGTTCCCACGCACATCCAGGTGGTTCCAGACGCCGCCGGCCTTGGTGGCGTAGAGACCCGCCGCCCAGATGGACGACCCCACAGCCTCGTTGGACAGGATCTGGACCCTGTCCAGAGAGGGGTCACCACCGTCGATGCTCAGGCCAACGCCGTAGACCGTGCCGCCGCTGACTCCTCCCCAGTTGTCCTGGATGAGCACGTCCTCCAGCGTGGCGTCCGAGTTCTGGAGGTGCACCACACCGCGACAGGTGTTCGACGGGCAGATGTTGTTCTCGATGACCAGGTCCCGCAGCACCGGATCGCTGTTGTCCACGAAGATCGCAGCGCCACTGGAGCCCTCTCCCCCCGTCAAGGTGAAGCCCATCAGCGTGGACGGAGCGCTGGACTGGAAGGTGGCGACGCTATCGCCGTTGCCGTTGATCGTGGCCCCAGGGGCGCCTTCGACCGCCAGAACCACATTGCCAAAGTCCAGGTTCTCCCACCACGTGCCGGCTTCGACACAGATGTGCTCGTCGGATGAGGCCCCGTCGATCGCGTCCTGAATGGTGGAGAAGTCGGTGGGCACCCAGTGGTCGAAGTCCTCGGAGCCATCGCAGTCGTTGTCGATGTGATCGCAGATCTCGGGCGCGCCCGGCGAGACCTCTGCCTCCCCGTCGTCGCAGTCCCCTCCCAGCTCGCTCATTCCGGAAGGCGCCTCGCACAGGACGACGCCGTCGCCCGCACCGTAGCCGTCCCCGTCCTCATCGAGGTACCAACGGGTGCCGTCGCTCGGCTCCTCGTCGATGATCTCGTCGCAGTCCTGATCGGCGTCGTCGCAGAGCTCATCCTCGCCGGGATTGACGGTGGGAATGCTGTCGTCACAGTCACCCCCCTCATCGACGTAGCCCTCCGGTTGCTCGCAGGTTCGGATCCCCGAGCCCCGTCCGTAGCCGTCACCGTCCTCGTCGGGGTACCAGGTGACCGCATCGACAGGCCCGTAGTCGATCAGACCATCGCAGTCGTCGTCCACCCCATTGCAGAGCTCCTCAGCACCGGGGAGCACGTGACGGTCGTGGTCGTCGCAATCCTCACAGGCCGCGGCACCATCTCCGTCCTTGTCCCTGTAGACGGTGGAGCCATCGCAGTTGTAGTCGACCGGGTCCGCGCAGTCGGGCTCGGGAGCCCCGGGGTAGACCGCTTCGTTCCCGTCATCGCAGTCGCCACCGCGCTCGAGCAGGTCGCCGACCTCACAGGCCCAGCGACCCTTCCCACCGAAGCCGTCCAGATCCTCGTCGGCGTACAACCAGGTGCCAACCTGTTCGTCCACCTGCCCGTCACAGTCCTGATCGACGCCGTCACAGGCCTCGGCTGCGTCAGGGTAGACGCCAGCAGCCTCGTCGTCGCAGTCCTCGGTGATCGGAAACCCGTCGCCGTCCGCGTCGTAGCACCCCAGGAGTACCAGCAGCATCGGGACCCAGTCTACAGCCTGAGTCAGCCCACCGCACCCGGCTCTCCCAGGCTGCCGCTATGGCTCACCCGAAGCGCCAGCCGGCGCGTCCGTGTGACCGGTCACTTCGAAGCCGATCACGCGCGGCCCCGCCTCGGTGACGAGGAAGAAGGCCTCCACCTCATCCCCCGCCTGCACCGTGCGGCTCAGGTTGGGGTCGCTGGCGAAAGGGGTGGTGCCCGCATCGATCACACCGTCGACACCCGAGTGCTCGATGGTCACGGTGCTGCCCCCCACCTCGACCACGGTCCCGGAGAGAGGATGGTGGTCAGCGATGGGGATCGTGCAGGCGACAAGCCACAGTGCCAACATGGGCCCCACCTAACGTGCTGCTGCTCGCCGCCGCCCTGGCCGGCTCTCTGCCGGACCCGCTCCCCGCCGACACCGAGCTCCTGGAGGTGCAGGAGACTCCGGAGTACGTGCGCTACCACCTGCGCGTCCCGGAGACCGACTTCTGGATCGAACTCACGGCGGGGAGCGGCGGGGGAGCGGTGTGCGAGGGCAAGAACGTACAGCTCTGGGTACGCCGCAGCCTGGAGCAGTCCGAGAGCTTCGAGTGGGAACCGCTCCCCGAGGTCGTGGATCTCACCTGCGAGCGCCTGGAGGAGCACGCACCCGAGCTCTCCGAGACCCGCAGGGCACGGGTCGGCCACTTCCGCTGGCTCTACCTGCTGTCCATCCCCTGGCTCGCGATCCTGGGCTTCTGCCTGCCGCGCAGCCGCGAAGCCCTGGGCATCGGCTTCACCGCTCTGGCCGTACGCATCGCGTTCAGCCCGCACACCGTGTTGCTGGGCGGCGACGCGCCCTACGAGCGTCTGCTCTCCGCCCGAGGCCAGTGGACGCCCGACCTGTACTACGGAGACACCTGGGCCTCGGTGATGCGTCTCTTCGCGGGGCAGGTCCACATCGCCAACATCGTCTTCAGCGCGCTCACCGCCCTGCTGCTGGTGGGCGTGGTCGAACGGCTGGCTGGCCGAGTGTCCGGTCTCGCCGCCGGGCTGCTGATGGTCTTTCTGCCACTCCCGATCGCCCTGGCGGGCACGGAGATCCACTTCGTGCTGGTCGCGCTGCTGCAGGTCTCGGCTGTGCTGGGCGCGCTGCGGGAAGACCGGGCCGGGGATCTCCTCGCCTTCTGCTCCCTGGGCCTGCTGGTCAACCTGCGCCCGCTGCAGATGGTCTTTGCGCTGCTCCCCGTTGGTGTCCTGCTGCTGCGCCGCCGCTGGGTTCCAGCCGTGGGGATCCTCGGGCTGATGGGCCTGCGGGCCTCCTCGATTCCGCTGGCCGCGGCCCAGGTCTTCGACTGGAGCACCCTGCCCGGCCTGCTGCTCCGGGCTCTGGTGCCCGGCCCGGGCGCTCTGGACAAGGTCCTCGACCCCACCGTCACCCCCTTCATGGTGCCGGTGCTCGGCCTCGGGGGGGCGCTGGCCTGCCTTCACCGGGATCGCGCCCGTGCAGCTCTCATTCCCGCTTTCGGCGCGCTGCTCGCGCTGCTCCCCTACCTCCCCAAGTGGCAACCGCTGGGCGACCCTCTGCGCTTCCAGCTCCCCGTCCAGACCTGGTGGGTGGCCCTCGCCGGGATGGGTCTCGGTGCGACGAGGCAGTGGGGCCGCGCACCCTTCGTTGCCCTGGGGACTCTCTTCGGGGCCTCGCTGTTCTGGGCCAGTGAGCCCGTGCCGCGCTGGGTCTGGATGGATGAATATGCGCGACTGAACGAGCTGACTCCCAGCGGTGCCTTCTACAACGACCTGGAGGACCCGAACGGACACTTCGGATCCTGGACCGACATGGACGCCTGGAGCGGGAAACTCGAAGAGGGAGATCGGGTCTGGCGGGGGACCACGGATGCTCTGCACGGCTGGCCGTGGGCCCACTGCGCGCTGAGCCCTATCGAGATCAGAGAGGTCAACTCGGCGACCGACGGCTGGATCGAACTGGGAACCGCACCCGTGATCGTTGGTCTCTACCAGCTCGACCAGGACTGCACGGCCCGCGTGACCGAGAGCCCGGATCACTGATTCGACACCTGCCACGGCCGTTCGGCCAAACTCAGAACCGCCCAACCGGTACACTCCCACGATGCTTCTCCTCCTCGCCTTCAGCTGCAATCCCACCCAGCCCTCCGTGGCCATCGCCGCGCCCTCCGCCACGGCTCCGTCCGTGAGCATGGACCGCTTCATGCGGGAGTTCATGGACCTGCACAACTGCAACGCTCCCACCCCCCTCACGCAGTACGTCTCGGAGAAGGGCCTGACGACGCGGAGCATCCCCACCCAGGGGCAGCAGATCAACAACTTCTGCTACGACAACTGGAGCATCGTCTCCTACAACCCAACCCGCAGCGGGACCGAGGTGGTCGCGACCATCGCGGGCAGCAGCTACTGCCACGAGCTGACCTACAAGGTGATCGAGGAAGCCGGCGGCTATCGCCTTGTGCCGGGCAACTGGCACAGTGACGTCAGCTACGTGGACCCCTGGATCAGCGAGCGGCGCGACATCTCGGATTCGACCTGTCCCTCCTCTTCAGGGTCGACCACCACCACGGGGGGGGTCAACGCCAGCTCCCCCCGAGAGTTCATGAACGGCTTCATGGACCTGAACAACTGCAACGGTACCGGCCTGGAGTACCTGTCCTCCTCCCACATGACCAGCCGGTCCATCCCCACCTACGGCATCGAGGTCAACAACTTCTGCTACGACTCCTGGAGCATCACCAGTGAGCAGGCGACCGGGCAGGGCACGAACTTCACCGCCACCATCGGCAACGAGTACTACTGCCACGCGCTCACCTACACCGTGGTGGGGTCCTCCGGCTCCTACAGCCTCATTCCCGGCACCTACCACTCCGACACCAGCTTCGTGGACCCCTGGGTCTCCGAGTCTCGCGACGTGACGGATCCCAGCTGCGCCAACAGCACGGCAGCGCCCACCACGACCACGACCACGACCACGTCGGGGAGCGGCACCGACAGCTTCATCGAGAACTTCCTGTCCGTGAACAACTGTGAGGCGCCGACTCCGCTCACCAGCTACCTCAGCGAGAAGGAACTCATCGGGCGCAGCATTCCCACCTACGGGCAGCAGATCAACAACTTCTGCTACGACGGGTGGAACATCCACTCGAAGCAGACCAACGGCGCAACGACGGTCTACAAGGCCACCGTCGGCAACCCTGGCGGCTTCTGCCACGAGCTGACCTACGAGGTCATCTCCGAGGCCGGTGGCTACCGGCTCGTCCCCGGCACGTGGCATGACGGCGTGAGCTACGTCGATCCCTGGGTCGCCGAGCGACGAGACCTCGGGGACTCCACCTGTCCAACCACCAGCGGGGCGCAGAACACCTACACCTCGGGGAGCCTCTTCACGCCACCCAGCAACAACACGGCGTCGCCCGGTGCTGACGGCTTCATGGTGGACTTCGTGTCCCTGAACAACTGCAACGGGCCCACACCCACGACCAGCTACGTGTCCCGCAATGGCATGAACGCCAAGAGCATTCCGCACACCGAGACCATCAACAACTTCTGCTACGACGCCTGGAACGTGTTCAGCCGAGAGCAGCAGAGTGGAAAGGTGGTCTACAAGGCCATGATCAGCCAGCCGGGCCAGTGGTGCAACGAGCTGACCTACGAGGTCGTGGAGGAAGACGGGGGCTACCGGATGATGCCGGGAACCCACCACTCCGACGTGAACTACGTGGACCCGTGGGTGGCCGAGAACCGCAGCGTCACCAGCCCCCACTGCCCCACCTCGGCAGGGGCTCACAACAGCTTCACCCCGGGCACCACGAGCACCGTGGTGACCACCCCCCCGGTGTTGACGGGACCCGTGACCGACCCCAACGCCTTCCTGGCGACGTGGAAGGAGGCCGGAAACGGCTGCACGGAGGCGAACCCCTCGGTCAGCTACATCTCTCCGAGCGGTCTGCAGGCCATGGGTCTCGACCCGGCAGGCGTGATGGTCAACAACTTCTGCTACGAGGTGTGGCGCGAGACCAGTTCCCGCAAGACGCCGGAGGGCACGGAGTACACCGTGATCATCGGCATGCCGCAGTCCTGGTGCCATCGGGTCACCTACGTGGTCACGGCGGATGGTCTGAAACCCGGCGAGTGGCACTCCGACACCGGGTACCTGGACCCCTGGGTGAAGGCAGATCAGTGGATCGAGGATCCCGCCTGCCCCTAGTCGCCGCGGTGTGACGCAGGCTGTCCACCGGCTACGTTGGATCGGTGCTCTCACGACGCACACTGCTGGGTGGTCTCGCCGCGATGGTGGCGTGCCGCAGTGGACCACCAGCATCGCCGAAGCGCTACGAGGTGCTCCGGATCGGCGCGATCCTGCCGCTCACGGGTGCCATCGCAAGCTACGGAACGGAGACGTGGAATGGCCTGCGCATGGCCATCGACACCTTCGCAGGGAAGCTCGAAGTCGAGCTGAAAGTGCGCGACAACGGCAGCGACCTGGGGCGCACCGAGCAGGAGGCCCTGAGGCTCATCCAGTCGGAGGAGGTCAACGTGTTGGTGGGGGCCGTAGGGAGCTCCAACACCGCCGCTGGTGCCCACCTCGCCCAGCGGGAAGGCGTTCCCCTGATCGCACCAGGGGCAAGCCACGAGGACGTGACTCGGGCCGGTGAGTACGTCAGCCGGGTCTGCTTCGTGGACTCCCAACAGGCTCGTGCCCTGGCCCGCTTCATGGTGGAGGACCTGAAGCTCTCCCGGGCCGTGATCGTCGAAGACCAGGGCAACCCCTACTCGCTGGGCCTGGCGAGGAACTTCCGCGAGGAACTGTCCTCCCTGGGCGGAGAGATCATCAGCCGGGAGCGCTTCGCCACCGGAGAAGCCGACTTCAGCTCACTCATCCAGAAGGTCCGGACCAGCCGGCCCGAGGTGGTCTTCCTGCCGGGCTACTACGGGGACATCGGCCCCATGCTGGCGCAGTCCAGAGAAGCCTGGGAAGACTTCGCTCTGCTGGGTGGCGACGGCTTGGACAGCCCCCGCTTGATGGAGCTCGCGGGAGACCTTCGGGCTCCTCTCTACCTGAGCACGCACTTCGCTGCCGACGAGGAGCGTTCCGGGGTAGAGCACTTCGTCGCCCGCTACATCCGGCGTTTCAAGAGCGAACCCGGGGCCTTCGCTGCGCTGGGCTACGACGCAGGTCTGTTGGTGCTGGACGCGCTGGGCCGTGCCGGCAGCGTAGAACGGGACGCGCTGATGCAGGCGATCAACACCACCGCCGGCCTGGAGGGTCTGACCGGCAATCTCACGATGGACGAGCACCGCAACCCCTCCGGCAAGCAGGTGGTGGTCTTGCGCGTGGGGCCGGACGGGCGTCACTTCCAGGCCCGGATCTGAGCACCGATCTCTGGCGGCAACACCCGGTTGGCACGCGGCTTGCGAGCGCCCTTTTGACATCGGCCGGGTCTGGCTGCATCTAGAGGCACCTCCAACTGGAGAATCGATGCTCGTCCTCCTTGGCCTCCTCGCCTGCTCCCACGACAACGATCTCGCCCAGGAACGTCCGCCCGCTCCGACTCTGGAGCTGATCGAGCCCGCACCGGCAGCCTGGCTGCCAGCCGGTGACGTGCAGGCGAGCGGGACCTTCGCCAACATCGAGAGCGTCGAACTCAACGGCTACAGCGCCGACCTGGACACCGAGACGGGCACCTTCAGTGGACGCGTGGCGCTGGACCGCGGAATCAACATCATCGAGGCCTGGGGTGTCGCCGAGGACGGTGAGTACCGCTACGAACGCAACGCGGTGATCGCCGGTGACTTCGCCGATCCCGGTCACACCGTGGAGAGCGCCGCTCTGCTTCGGGTGAACCAGGAAGGCGTGGACAAGGCCCTGGACTGGGCTGCTGGCATGGTGGACCAGACCACCATCGCCGATGCCGCTCGCGCCAAGAACCCGGTGTACGAAGACAGCTACGGGGTCTTCGGCTGGGACGCTGTGGAGATCGCGGCGGACATCGACGACATCACCTTCTCCCCCCTCGAGCTCAGCGTCACACCCTCCAAGAACCTGTTGGCCTTGGAAGCGGTCATCCCCGACCTCTACGTCGACCTGCAGGCCTACGGCGAGGCGGTCTGGGTCGACTTCGACGTGGACGCCAGCCTGAGCGCGGACCGGGCGGTGATCAACGGCTGGCTCATGATGGACGTGGACGACGACGGCAACCTGGTCGTCGAACTGGTCGACGCCACCGTGGAGCTGGAGGGCTTCAGCTACGACACCAGCCTGCTGCCCGGTGACGTGGAGTCCTACCTCTTCGTGGACACCATCCGCGGCACTCTCGAAGAGATGCTGGTGGAGCAGATCCAGGAGCTGGTCCCCTCGCTGCTCGAAGAGCAACTGGCGGGTCTGGACCTCTCCTTCGAGCTGGACCTGCTGGGGGTGCCTGTCAGCGTCGCCGCAGACTTCGCCTCGGTGAGCATCGACGAACACGGCATCGAGCTGGTCACGGACATCGACGTGAACGCTCCCAGCGACGGGAACCACAACTACGCCGGCTACCTGAGCGCACCCGCCACGGCACCGAGCACGGTGTCCACCACGGCCCCCATCAGCGGCGCCCTGCACGACGACCTGTTCAACCGCGTCTTCTTCGAGGTCTGGCGCGCCGGGATCGCCGAGATCACCTTGAGCACCGAGGACGGAAGCCTGGACCCGATCATGCTCGGAGCCCTCAAGGCGGATCAGGGAAGCATCGCGCTGAGCTCCAAGCTGCCCCCGGTCATCGT
>PVBE012626859.1_pt1 | contig 25448 bp, 21 predicted proteins | sample 1631181 | NCBI WGS metagenome assembly PVBE01 (sample SAMN08397723, study PRJNA350692) | Marine metagenome, whole genome shotgun sequencing project. | isolation source: water | place: Pacific Ocean | collected 2012-04 | reverse complement strand
CGGATCCCAACGGACCCGGGCGGAACATCGCGATCGACGCGATCACCTCCTCGATCCGGTCCGGTTTCATCTGCTGGATCAGTTCCCGCATCCCGCGGGAAGTCTCCAGCTGGAAAACGCCCTTCACCCGCCCCTTCGCCAGCATGTCGTACGTCTTCCTGTCGTCGATGGGGATCCCGTCGAGGTCCATCCCGGGATCGATCAGGCGGATCGCCCGGCTCAGAACGCTCAACATCTCCAACCCCAGGACGTCGATCTTCAGCATGCCCAGCCTGGTCAGGATGTTCATGTCGAACTGGGTCACCTCGTCCTCGTCCATCATGTAGACCGGAACCACCTCGTCAAGGGGACGATCACTGATGACGATGCCCGAGGCGTGCTTCGACGCGTGCCTGTTCATGCCTTCCAGCTTCAGGGAGATCTCCCAGAGTTCCTTCTTCCGGGGATCGGACTCCACCTCTTTCTGGATTTCCGGCTCCATCCGGATGGCGTCCCGGAGCGTGATGTCGAGAACCTGCGGCACCTTCTTCGCCAGCGCGTCCACCTCCCCGAGGGGGATCCCGAGAACGCGTCCCACGTCGCGGAGGACCGCGCGCGCCTTCATCTTCCCGAAGGTGATGATCTGCGCGACATTCTCCTGCCCGTACTTTTCGCGGATGTAATCCATGACCGCCTGCCGGTCGTCCCCGGCGAAGTCCAGGTCGATGTCGGGCATCTCCTTCCGGGAAGGATTCAGAAACCGCTCGAAGATGAGGTCGTACCGGAGTGGGTCGATTGAGGTGATCCCGAGCAGGTACGAGACGAGAGACCCCGCCGCTGAACCCCGGCCAGGACCGACACGGATGTCGGCTTCCAGCGCAAACCGCCGGAGATCCCATACGATCAGGAAGTAGCCGGCAAAGCCCATGTTGCCGATCACCCCGAGTTCATGATCCAACCGGGTCATGACATGCTTCGGGATCGGATCGGCATACTTGACGCGGGCGCCCTCCTCGCACAGGGTCCGCAGGTGGGAATCGGCCGTATCCTCCTTCGAAGGGAGTTCAAACCGCGGAAGATGAACCTGGTCGAAGAAGAGTTCGACGTTGCACTTCTCCGAGATTTCCAAGGAAGTGCGGAGCGCCTCCGGCAGATCCGGGAAGAGCGCCGCCATCTCTTCCGGGGATTTTACGTAGAATTCCGGGGTCGGGTACCGCGTTCGCTCCTCTTCTTCGAGCCGTTTTCCCGAGGAGATCGCCAGGAGGGCGTCATGCGCCCGGGCGTCATCCTTGTTCAGGTAGTGGCAGTTGTTCGTGGCGACGACCTTGATCCCGAGTTCCTTCGAGACCGACAGGGCGCCTTCCAGGAGGACCTTTCCGTCGGAGAGACCGTGGTTATGGATCTCCAGGTAATAGTTCCCGCTTCCCATGATGTCGCGGTAGTCGGCCGCGCACCTCAGGGCCTTGTCCATCTGGTCGGACTTCAACGCGCGGGCGAACTCGGAATGGGGGCACCCGGAGAGGGCGATCAATCCCTCGTGATGCTCCGCGAGAACCTCCCGGTCGATCCTTGGCTGGTGGTAAAAACCCTCCCGGTGGCTGATCGAAGTGAGCTTCAGAAGATTTCTGTATCCCATCTCGTTCCGGCAGAGGAGCGTCAGGTGGTGGCTCGAATCGCGCATGCCGGGAGCGTCCTTCTTCTCGTGCAGGCTCCCGGGCGCCACGCAGGCTTCCATCCCGATGATCGGCTTTACGCCGGCGGAGAGGGCGGCCTGGTAAAACTCGATTGCGCCGAACAGGTTCCCGTGATCGGTCAGGGCGCACGCCCGCATCCCCAGGTGGCGAACCTTCTGGACCAGGTCATGGATACGACACGCCCCCCCGAGGAGGCTGTAGTCGCTATGGGTGTGCAAATGAACGAATTCTGCCATCCGGTGGAATTCTAGGGCCCGAAACCGCCCCCGTCAATCAAAGGCGACCCCGATTACGAATCCGCCCCGGAAAACTGGGTGCGGTAGAGCTGCCGGTACCTCGTGCTCCTGGAAAGCAGGTCCTCGTGCGTTCCCGACTCCGCGATCTCGCCGTCGTGGAGCACCAGGATCCGGTCGGCGGACTCGATCGTGGAGAGACGGTGCGCGATCACGATTGTGGTCCGCCCTTCCCGTACCCGGTCGAGCGCTTCCGCGATATGCATCTCCGACGTGGCGTCCAGGGCGGAAGTCGCCTCGTCCAGGACCAGGATCGGGGCGTCCTTCAGGAACGCCCTCGCGATGGTCACCCTCTGCCGCTGTCCGGCGGAGAGGAGCGCGCCCCGGTCGCCCACGACCGTCTCCAGACCTTCCGGGAGTTCCCGAATGAACTCCATCGCGTGCGCGGCGGTCGCCGCGGCCGTAACCTCCTCGTCGGTCGCCCCTTCCAGTTCTCCGTAGGCGATGTTCGCCCGGAGCCTGTCGTGGAAGAGAACGACGTCCTGGCTGACCATCGCGATGTTCCGCCGGAGAGCCTCCAGGGAAATGTCGCGAATATCTTCCCCGTCCAGGAGGATCGATCCGGTTTCCAGTTCGTAGAGCCGGGAGACCAGGTGAATCATCGTGGTCTTGCCGCTCCCCGAGGCCCCCACCAGGGCGACGGTCTGCCCCGCCTCGATCACGAAGTCCAGCCCCCGGAGAGTAGGCTCCGCCTGACCCTCGTAAGAGAAGGACACGTCGCGAAACTCGATCCGCCCCTTTACTTCGCGGGGAATCTTCTCGCCCCGGTCCTTCTCCGGTTCCCGGTCCATCAGCCCGAACACGCTCTCGGCCGCGGCGATCCCCTGCTGGAGAGCCCGGTTCACCCCGGTGATACGCCGGATGGGAGGAAGAAGCAGTCCCATCGCCGTGAAAAAAGAGATGAAGTCGCCGATGGTAAAGGACCCTTCCGTCGTCTGCCGCATCGCGAAGTAACTGCTCACGGCCAGCGCGAGGACCGCGAGGAGTTGCACGAACGGCTTCAACGCGGAGTCGGTGATCAGCGCCTTCATCCCGAAACTCCGGACCCGGTTGGCCGCATCGCCAAACCGCCGGATCTCGTTCGCCTGCCCCCCGTACATCTTCATGATCCGGTTCGCGAAGATCGCTTCCCCGACCGCCTGCGTGATCTCCCCCATCGAGTCCTGGATCGCGTGGCTGAGTCGGCGAAGCCGGCGGTTCACCGTCATCAGGAGCAGGACGATGACCGGCGCGATCACGACGATGATAAGCGCGAGCTTCCATTGAAGGTAAAACATCCATCCCACGAGCCCGAGGATGGAGAGCGTGTCCCGGACGAGCACCAGCAGGCCGTTGGAAGCGGCGGTGGTCACCTGCTGGACGTTGTAGGAGAACTTCGAGATCGTCGTCCCGGCGGGATTCCGGTCGAAGTAGGAGGAGGGAAGCGTGACCAGTTTCTCGAACATCTTCAGCCGAAGGTCCATCACCACGCGCGACGAAATCCATCCCAGCCCCGCGCTCGTTCCGAAAAAGCTGATCCCCCGGACCAGGAACGCGCAGACCAGGAGGCCGAGTGTCAGCAGGGAGGTGGAGGGATCCCGGTCGACGAAGGTCCCGTCCATCATCGGCTTCATGAGCGCCGCCACCGCAGGTTCCGTCGACGCCAGCACCATCATGCTGACGAGAGAGAGCAGGAAGATTTTCCAGTAGGGCTTCACGTATCTCAACAGGCGGGCGTACATTGAGGAGGTCTTCATTCCGACTTCCCGTCCAACACTTCGCAAATGATCTCGACCGTCCGGGCGGTGGATCCCCGGAGACGTTCCACCGTCTCCAATCCTTTTCGCCCCATATCGCGCGCCCGTTCCGGATCGGAGAGGAGAAAGTCCAGTTTCCGTTCCATCTCCGCGGAGTCCCGAACCCAGTCCGCCCCGCCGCTCTCCACGAGCATCTCCCCCACCTCGGAAAAGTTTTCGATCTGGGGGCCGAAGACCACGGGACGTCCCAGTCCCGCGGGTTCGATCATGTTCTGCCCCCCTCTCGGAACCAGGCTCCCTCCCACGAAGACACAGGAAGCGATCCCGTAAACCCGGGTCAGTTCCCCGATCGTATCGACGATCAGAACGCGATCCCCCAGGGATGCGTCGGTCTCCTGCAGAACCGACTTGCGAACCGCCTCGAAACCCGCCCTGGCTGCGAGCCCCGCTATCTCCTTCGCGCGATCCGGGTAGCGGGGCACGATGACGAGAAGAAGTTCCGGGTGTTTCTTCTTCAACGCCGCGAAGGTGGAGAGGATGATCTCTTCCTCCCCCGAGTGCGTGCTTCCCGCCACGAAGACGGGTCGCCCCTCCGGCACGTGCAGGGAGTCGCGGATCCCGGCCTCTTCGCCGGAGGAGATCGGAAGCGGAGCGCTGTCGAATTTCATCGATCCCGTCACGGCGATCTGGCTCTCCGGGATATCCAGTTCGAGGAAGCGCTGACGGTATTCCTCCGTCTGGACGCAGTACCGGCGAATTTTGGTCAGCGGCTTGAAGAGCAGTCGCTTGACCTTGAGATATCCCCGGTAGGAACTTCGTGAAATCCGCCCGTTGACGAGGAAAACCGGGATCTCCTCCCGGTAGGCGCGGGAAAGAAAATTGGGCCAGATTTCCAGTTCCATCAGGACGACCGCGGAGGGTCGCAGGCGCTGAAAAAACCGGTTTACCGCGAAACTGATATCGAGGGGGAAATAGCTGACAGAGGAATCGGGATACGCCTTCAGGGCCATCTCGTGCCCCGTCGGCGTGGTGGAGGTGACGATAAACTCCCACCCGGGAAGCGCCTCCATGAGCCCCTTGAAAAGCGTCCGCGCGGCGAGGATTTCCCCGACGGAAACGCCGTGGATCACCATGAGGGGGCTCTGCGATTTACGAAAAGGCACTTTTCCAAGCCGGGCCAGCAGGCTCGACCGGCTTTTCGGCGTCGCCAGGATCTTGTAGAGGAAGTACGGAAACCCGAACAGGATGGCCGCCAGGTAGACCATGTTGACCACGAAGGAATTCACCGGGAAATTGAATCAGACCCTTCCCCCCGAGTCAAGCGCCGCCCTTTCCCTCCCGGAAATCGGTCCCTGTCACCGTTTTTTTCAGGAGGACTCGCGGCCCGCGAGGGAGCGGTGGTGGAGAGCGATCATGGAGGCGACAAGCAGAACGGCGAGCCATCCGCAGAGGAAGAGAACCGCCTCGCCGTATTCGGGCAGATCGTAGTTCCGGACGTGGCGGAACCACCGTCCCCGCTCCCCTCCCAGCGAAACCGGCACCGCGATTCCGTAAAGATTGTTCGTGATCGTGTACGCCGCGAATTTCATCGGCATCATGTAGGTCACCACGACCTCCCAGAGGATCGAAACGATCAGCGCCACCGCGGCGGGCCTTCGAAACGCAAATCCGCAGAAAACGAAAAACGCGAGGTGGCAGGCGAGCCCGAGCGTCGCCGGAATCGCGTACCGAAGTCCGAGTTCCTGCAGGAGAAGAAGATCCTCCGCCCCCCGCGTCACCGCCGCCGCAAGCCCGGTCAGGCAAAGGCTCAGCAGGGTGATCACCGAAAGGAGAATCCACGTGACGGTGAAACGGCAGAAGAGGATCGCCCACCGTGGGAGAACCCCCGTGTAAAGGTAGGCCGACGTCCCCTCTTCCATGTCGGTCGAGGAGATGGACAACCCGTGGGTCAGGGCAAGGAGGAGCAGGTAAATCCCCAGCACCAACCGGAGGGAAACGGCGTTCATCAGCCACTCGGCGTCGAAATCCCGCCGGGCGGTCATCCCGATGACGACCGCCATGACCGGGGGAAGCCAGACAAGGATCACGCTCATCCACGCCCGCTTTCCGCTGAAGAAGGAACCGAGGGCCAGGCGCTGGATCGCCGATACCGCGGGGATCACCTTCATCATTTCTCCGTCAGGTACCGAAAGACCGCTTCCAGGTTGTCGTCCGGGGACGAAACTTCCTCCACCGGACACCCGCTCTCGAGCACGATTCCGGGAAGCCGGGCGTAAAAGAGATCGGGCTTCGTCGTTTTCACGAGGAGCCGGTCCTTTTCCACCCGCACTTCCTCCACCTCCGGTTCCCCCACCAGCCGGGCCGCCAGTTCCCGGGGCCGCGAAGTTCCGATCCGGACCAGGTGAGGATGGCGGTCGATCAACCGCCGGATCTCCCCGATATTTCCCTCAGCGAGAAGTCGTCCCCGGTGCAGAAGGACGATCCGGGAGGTGATCGCCTCGATCTCGTGAAGAACGTGGCTCGAAACGAGAATACTTTTCCCCTCCTCCCCGAACCTCCGAATCAACGCGACCAGTTCGCGCCGGACGAGGGGATCGGAACCGACGAGGGGTTCGTCGAGAATCAACAGTTCTGGATCGTGCACGATCGCCTGTGCGAACTTCAACCGCTGGCGCATCCCCCGGCTGTACGTCGCGATCTTCCGGTCCGCCACCCCGACGAGCCGGACCCTTTCCAGGGCCTCCTCCACGCGCCCGCGATCGCCGCATCCGCGAAGCCCCGCAATCGCCCGAACGAAGTCGCGCCCGCTCATCCACTCGTACATCCCGTCATGTTCCGGGCAATAGCCGATGCGAAGGGCCACCCCGGACGCCCCCCACGGATCGGTTCCAAAAACGCGGAGAGACCCGCTCGAAGGTTTCATCAGGCCCATCGCGATCCGGAGAAAGGTCGTCTTCCCTGCCCCGTTCGGACCCAGCACGCCGGTGATCCCCTGGGGAATGGAGAGCGAAACGTCGTTGATCGCGATGACCTGGCGATACCACCGGCTGAGGTTCTTCGCCTCGAGGATCATTCCTTCACCTCCGCCCGCCGGAGTTGAAAACGGATGACGAACAGCCCGACCAACGTCGCCCCGGCCAGGATGAGGGCGGGAACGAGGGGTCCCATCTCGAGCGGAACCGGGATATCCAGGCTCGTCTCTCCCCCGATGGGAATCAACTTCGCCATGGGCCGCTCCTCGTAGAAGACCTCCCCGACCCGCGCGGTCAGGTTCTGCCACCACAACAGGCGGCACCACTCCCGGTCGACCGTGTGTTGAAGTATGGAGGAGAAGATCCACGTCAGCATGTAGAAGAGGACCCAGAGCATTCCGGCGACATGGGGACGTTTCGTCAGGGAGGAAAAGGCGAGCACGACCGCGGTGAAGGGAACGGTGATCACCAGCGAATGAAAAACGACCGCCCCAAGATCGCGCAGACGACTGGTGAAGGAGATCTCCTCCGGCCCCATCCCCCACTGGCCCGCCCAGAGAACGACCGCGGGAAGAAGCGTCACCTGCAGGAAAAAGAGAAGCAGGGAGAGGAACCGCGCGGCCAGGTAGTCCCCCCGGGAAATGGCCTTCGAAAAAATCATCAACAGGGCGTTGTGCTGGAAGTCCCGGGAGATCATCGTCGCCCCTACCGTCGCGGAGAGAATCATCAGGAGAAACCCGAAAAGGCCATGATTGAAAAACCACGAGCGGTAGAGGTTGTTCCCCATCACGAAGACGGGCGGGAGAGAACTCGATACGAAAATATAGAGAACGAAAAGCCACCCCAGGATCATCAGGTAAATCATCCCGATAACCACGAGGTTCGCCCTGATGGAGAAGGGAAACCCAAACCCGCTCACGGTGAGCGCCCAGATACGGCCGAGGCGGGATTGCAGTTTCCCCGACCAACCCTCGTATGTCTGTTCGTGGATGCCCATCAGGAGCCCTCCACCCGTTCCGCGAAGAGATCTTCCAACCGGTTCCGGGGCCGGGCCAGGTAGCGAAGTTGGACCCCGGCATCCCGCGCCGCGGAAAAGATCGGGCCGGTCCCCTCCCCGGGTAACGCCACGAGCCACCCGCCCCCCTCCTTCTCCGAAAGATCGGCGCCCGCCACCTCCAGGATTTCCCGGAACCTCCGGTCATCCCCCTCGACCCGGACCTCGTACGCCGCGTTCCCGGTCGAGACCAGGTTCCGGATCTCGTCCTGGACGATCTTCCTTCCCTTGTCGAGGATCACCACCGAATCGCAGACCGCCTCCACGTCGGGGAGAATGTGTGTGGAGAGCAGAACGTCGATCCCCTTTCCCCGCGCAACCTCGCGGATGATGGCGAGCATCTCTTCCCGCGCGGCCGGATCAAGGCCCGCCGTCGGCTCGTCCAGGAGGAGAAGGCGCGGGTGATGCACCAGCGCCTGCGCGAACTTCACCTTCTGTTTCATCCCGGAGGAGTACCCCTCCACGTTCCGGTACCGTTCCTCCCCCATTCCCAGGTAGTTGAGGACCATGTGCGTCCGTTGCATCGCCTCCCTCGAGGACATCCCGACGAGGCGACCCGCGAGGCGCACGTAGGAGACCGCGGTCATTCCGGGAAGGAAGCTCTCGTTCTCCGGCATGTACCCGATCTTCTGCCGGATCTCGAGGGAACGGTTCCGGACATCCATCCCGAAAAGCGACGCCCCGCCGGAAGTGGGGGAAAGAAACCCGAGCAGGACCTTGATCAGCGTCGATTTCCCGGCGCCGTTGGGTCCGAGCAGGCCGACGGCGCCGCCGCCGATGGAGAGGGTCAGGTCGTCCAGCGCGCGGATGGGACCGTATTCCATGGAAAGGGCTTCTGTCTGAATGACCTGCATGACGCGCCATCTTAGCCGCCGGTCGCCCGCTTGCAAAGCCTCCGGAGCGCGCCTATACTGACCCGATGCTGGTTGACAAATCCCTTCGTGAATTTTTCGACGAGGTCGCGTCCCGAAATCCCACCCCCGGGGGAGGAAGCGTTTCCGCCGCGGCCGGATCGCTCGGCGCCGCACTCGGCGTCATGACCGCGCGTTTCACGAAAGATCCCTCGGCCGAGGAAGCCTCCGTCCGTCTCCAAAAGGAACTGGGCGACTTCGTCGGACTGATCGACGAGGACGCGGAGGCGTACGGAAAAGTAAACAGGGCTCTGTCCCTTCCGAAAGAGACCGCGGAAGAGAAAGCGGCCCGGAAAGAAGAACTCCAATCGGCGCTCAAGGAGGCCTCCGAAGTGCCCCTGCGGGGGATGGAAGTCGCCGTCCGAAGCCTCCAGGCGCTCGAAGACGTCGCGCGCGTCTGCAATCCCCGTCTCGTCTCCGATCTCGGCGCGTCGGCGCTCCTTCTCGAAGCCGGACTTTTCGGATGCAGTCTCAACGTTCGCGTCAACGCCCAGTCAATCAAGGATCCCGCCTTCGTTGAAAAACTGGCGCAGGAAGCGGGAAAATGTCTCCAGGAAGGGGGGGCGGCGCGATCGAGAATCATGCAGGAAGTGGAGCGGAGTTATGGCCGGCAATAGGAAACCCGCAAGAAATCGCCCCTTCGTCAGCGTCCTGTTCGAGTGTTGTCACATTTATCAGCGCATCTACCTGAACGCCTCCGGGAAGGCCTTTGTGGGGTGGTGTCCAAAATGCTGTGGAAAAATCGAGGTCAGGGTCGATCCTTCCGGATCGAAATCCCGCTTCTTTACGGCCTCCTGATCCTACTCGCCTCCTGTACCGGTTCGCCCGCAAGGCGCGACACCAAGGCGAATCCGATCGACCCGACCCTGATCCTCCATTACGAAAAAGCCTTCGTCGAATACGTGGCGGCGCTTCTTCTTCTCGACAGCAAGAACCCGGTGGACCGGTTCGAGGCGGGGCAAAAACTGGAAGCCCTCTCCTTCTCCTACTTTTCAGACGACCGTCTTCTCCTCCGCACCTTCCTGTCCGGAACGCCCGCGGATTCTGAGACAGCCCGGAAAGAACTGGCGCGGCGTGGAACCATGCTCGATACGGTCAAGATTTTCACGGAACCCTATTCCCGCGTCGTCTGGGAAGGGGCCCGAAAAAAGATGATCTCCCTCGGCGAAGATTCCCGCTCTTTCATGGTCGTCTCCCTCCTGCGACTCCTGATCAACAGGTTGTACAAGGAGACCTGGCCCCAGTTGCGCCACCAGCTCGTGGAATGCGGAGGCATCGCGCTCGAGACGACCGCCGAACTCGCCCGCAAGAAGGCGGATGCCAGCCCCACCACGGCGATCTGGAAACAGGACGACCTCGTTCAACTGGTCATGGTCCTCGCCACCTTCGGAAACCCGGGCCGCCCCTTCCTCGAGAAGCTCGCCGCATATCCCAACGGGAACGTCCGGAAAGCGGTCGCGACGGCGATCGGAAAATCCCTCTCCGGGGAATACCTGGATCTCCTCGAAACGTTGATCTCCACCGACCCGGACTGGCAGGTGAAAGCCGCCGCGGCGGAGGCGCTCGGCCATTTCCGCTTCCTCCGGAATCGCGTCGGAAAATTCCTGCTGGTGCGGATCCAGGAGGAGAAGGACAAGTTCGTCCTGCACAAGATCATCCTCGCGATGGGCCGGATCCATTACACGAAGGGGATCCCACGGATGGTCCAACTCCTGGAACTGCCCGACTCCGATACTGTCGGGGTGATCATGGAGGCTCTCTACGACCTCACCGGGGAGAGACTGACCACGCCCATCGCGTGGCAGAAATGGTACCGGGACGACTATCCCGCCTGGATCCGGAAACGGGAGAACCCGTGACACCCGTCACCCGGGAAGTGATCGAGGAAATCGACCGGCGCGCGCAGGAGGATTTCGGCATCCCCGCCGACGTCCTGATGGAAGCGGCGGGAAAGGCGGTCGCGAAAGCGGTCCTGGAACGGACTTCGGGCCCGGTGGTCGTCATTTGCGGGAAAGGAAACAACGGGGGGGACGGGTTCGTCGCCGCCCGGGTTCTCCGGGAGGAGGGCCGTTCCGTCCGGGTCCACCTTCTCTCCGCTCCCGCGCCCGGCACCCCTCCCGACCGAAACCACCAGCGTGTCCGGGACTTGTGCGGCCCCCTTTCCGAAGGCGTGATCGTCGACGCGATCTTTGGAACGGGACTTCGACGCGAAGTCGAGGGCAAATACCTCTCGATTATCGAAGAGATCAACCAGCGTGCCACCCCGGTCGTCGCCGTGGATATTCCCTCGGGGCTCGACGCGAATTCCGGCGAACCGCTCGGCGCGGCGGTGAAAGCGGACGTGACCGTGACCATGGGACTTCCCAAGACCGGGTTCGAAAAAGGGGGCGATTACACGGGAGAAGTAATCGTCGCCGACATCGGATACCCGGAAGCGCTGGTCGGGCCCTACCGCGAATGAGCGACATCGCCATCGTCGGCGCCGGGGCGGCCGGAATCGCCACCGCCATCTTCACCGCGAGGCGGGATCCGAAACTCTCGATCGACCTCATTGACGGGGCGAAAAAGATCGGCGCGAAGATCCTCGTCAGCGGCGGAGGCCGATGCAACGTGACGAACGAGGTCGTCATGCCGGAAGATTTCAGCGGCGGAAGTCGCAACGCCATCCGGAGAACCCTCCGGGCATTTCCGGTGGAGAAAACCGTGAAGTTCTTTCGCGAACTGGGAGTCCCTCTTCACCGGGAGGAGGAGGGGAAACTCTTTCCCGACAGCAACCGGGCGCGAACGGTTCTCGACGCGCTCCTGGAGGAGGTTCGACGACTCGGGGTGAACCTTCGAACCGATCACCGGGTGAGCGGGCTGAAAAAAACCGGCGCCGGTTTCGAAGTGAAAACGTCGCAGGGAACGGTCTCCGCCCGGCGCGTGGTGCTGGCGACGGGAGGCAGGTCGCTCCCGAAATCGGGAAGCGACGGCGCCGGGTACCGCATGGCGACGGACCTCGGCCACGATTTCGTCGAGACGACGCCCGCGCTCGTCCCGCTCGTGCTGGAAGGTTCCTTTCATGCGGGCCTGTCGGGAATTTCCCATCCGGTCGAACTGACGGTTCGTGCGGAGGGAGAGAAACCGGTCCGGTCGGGCCGGGCCATGCTCTGGACCCACTTCGGAATCAGCGGCCCGGGACCGATGGATCTTTCCCGCGCGTGGTTGAGACCGAACCTGCCGGCGGTTTTGGCGGCGAACTTCCTGTGCGACGGAGATTTTGAAGAAGACCTCCTCCGGGGAGCGAAGGAACGTCCGACCGCTTCCCTCCGGAACGAACTGTCGAAGCGCCTTCCCGCCCGGCTTGCAAACGCCATCCTCGACCGTGAGAAGATTCCGAGGGATCGCACCTTCGCGCACCTGGGACGGGAGGAACGGAAACGGCTCGTGCGGGCATTCTGCGATTGGCCGGTCCCGGTGGTGAAAAGCCGCGGATACAATTTTGCGGAAGTGACTGCCGGGGGAATCCCCCTCTCCGAGGTGAACCCCGTGACGATGGCCTCCCGGAAATGTGACGGGCTCCACCTTGTGGGGGAAATCCTCGACGTGGACGGCCGGATCGGGGGGTACAATTTCCAGTGGGCCTGGTCGAGCGGATGGGCGGCCGCGACCGGCCTGGCGCCCGCCCTTGATCCCCCTTTCCCATCTGCTAGGATGGTCGACGCATGAAGATCCTCCTGGCGGACGACGAAAAACTGATCGCGATCACGCTCGGGGACGCGCTCATCGCGGCCGGGTACGCCGTCACGGTGGTGCATGACGGGGAGGAGGCGCTCAAGGCGATCCACCACGACACGTTCGACGTGGTCATCACCGACATTCGGATGCCCCGGGCGGACGGGTACCAGGTTCTCGAAAAGGTGAAAGAGATCCAACCCGGGGCGCACGTGATCCTGATCACCACCTTCGCCAGCGTGGAAGACGCGGTCGGGGCGATCAAGGAAGGCGCGTACGACTACCTCCAGAAACCCTTCGTGAACGACGAGGTGGTCGAACGACTGAAGAAACTGGAAAAGCTCGTCTCGCTGGAGCAGGAAAACCGGAGGCTCAAGGACGAGATCGAGGGACGCCGCCAGTTCGGGGCGATCGTCGGAAAATCTCCGCGGATGCAGGAGGTGTACGAACTGATTACCGCGGTGGCGACGCGGGACGGGAGCATCCTGGTCGAGGGGGAGAGTGGTACGGGGAAGGAACTGGTCGCCGAAGCGATTCACTACAATTCCTCCCGCCGGGACCACCCGCTGGTCAAGATGTCCTGCGCGGTATTCCCGGAGGGGCTGATCGAGAGCGAACTTTTCGGCCACGTGAAGGGCGCCTACACCGACGCGCGCTCCGACCGGGCGGGCCGGTTCGAACGCGCCCACCGGGGATCGATCTTCCTCGACGACATCGACGATCTCCGGCCGACCGCGCAGGTCAAACTGCTGCGGGTACTCCAGGAAAAGCAGTTCGAGCGGGTGGGCGGCTCCAAGACGATCGACGTCGACGTCCGGGTGATCGCGGCGACGAAGAAGGATCTCTGGAAACTCTCCGAGGAGGGCGCATTCCGGGAGGACCTTTTCCACCGGCTGAACGTGGTGAAGATCGACCTGCCGGCCCTTCGCGATCGGGAGGGAGACCTGCCGCTTCTCGTCGAACATTTCATGCGCAGGAAGGGAAAGGATCGCGACTACCAGATCGAGCCGTCCGTGCTGGAAGCGCTGGAGCGGTATTCCTGGCCCGGCAACGTCCGCGAACTGGAACACGCGGTGGAACGGGCGATCACGCTGGCGGGAGAGGATATCCAGCTGCAATTGAAACACCTGATGAAGCCCCTCACGATGGCGGGCACCGGCGTGGTTCCCGCCGGCCGTCTCTCCCCGCTTTCCGACACGGTCGCGGAGGCGGAGGCGAAACACATTCGCAGCGTGCTCGCCTCGACGGCGGGCCACAAGGGCGAAGCGGCCCGCATCCTGGGCATCTCCCGGAAGAACCTCTGGGAGAAGATGAAACTCTACGTGATCGACCGCAAGTAGTTGACGCTTTTCCGCCGGTTGGTAGGATGTCCCCCCTATGCTTGACGTCAAGTTCATCGTCCAGAACCCGGACCTCGTCGCGAAGAACGCGGCGGACAAGAACGAGAAGAAAGCGGACATTCCCCGCATCTGCGCGCTTCAGGAGCGGAAGAAGGAAATCCAGCTGCAACTCGACCAGGAGCGGGAAGCCTCCAACCGGAAAAGCCAGGAGATCGGCCAGCTCGTGACCGCCGCGAAGAAGGCGGGGGAAAAGCCGGACGCAGCGAAAATCCAGGCGATCAAGGACGAGGCGAAGGGCCTGTCGGACGGGGTCAAGGCGATCGAGGCGGAAATCAAGCCGATCGACCAGGAAATCCGCTCGCTCATGGAATGGATTCCCAACATGTCCCACGGGGACGTGCCGGTCGCGCCGGACGCCACCGGGAACGAGACGGTCCGCACGTGGGGCAGTCGCAGGGAATTCTCCTTCGAACCGAAAGCGCACTGGGACATCGGCAAGGACCTCGACATCCTCGACGAGGACCGTTCGGCGAAGCTGTCGGGCTCGAACTTCCTCCTGCTCAAGGGACCGGGCGCCCGGCTGGAGCGGGCCCTGATCAACTTCATGATCGACCTGCATACGGAGAAGCACGGCTACACCGAGATCTGGCCCCCCTTCGTCGCCAACCGCGCCTCGATGTTCGGCACCGGCCAACTTCCGAAACTCGAGGACGACATGTACAAGTTCGAGAACGACGAGATGTGGCTGATCCCGACCGCGGAGGTCCCGGTGACCAACCTCCACCGCGACGAGATCCTCGACCTCGACCAGTTGCCGCTTCACTACACGGCGTACACCGCCTGCTTCCGCAGGGAGGCGGGCGCCTACGGACGGGATACCCGCGGCATGATGCGCATCCACCAGTTCGACAAGGTCGAGATGGTGAAGTTCACCCATCCCGACAGGTCGTGGGAAGAACTGGAAACGCTCACCGCCAACGCGGAGGAGATCCTGCAACTTCTCGGCCTGGAGTACCGGGTGATCCGACTTTCGACCGGCGACATGAGTTTCGCCAGCGCGATGACCTACGACCTGGAGACCTGGGCGCCCGGCATGGACCGCTGGCTGGAAGTGTCGAGCTGTTCGAACTTCGTCGACTTCCAGGCACGGCGGTTGAACACGCGCTTCCGCGACAAGGACAGGAAGGTCCGGCACGTTCACACGCTGAACGGATCGGGACTCGCCCTTCCCCGCACGGTGATCTCGATCCTGGAGAACTACCAGCAGGAAGACGGGAGTGTCGTCATTCCCGAACCGCTCCGGCCGTACATGGGCGGGCGGGAACGCATCTCGAAGTAGCCTTACTTCTCCGGCTCTTCTTCCGGGGGGGCTTCCTCCGCCTGATTCCGGAGCAACCGCCGGTCCACCGTCGGCAGCATTTTCCGGATCGCGTCGTCCAGCGCCAGGCGAAGGATCAATCCGCGGCTGTCCTCGGTAATCTTCAGGTCGGCGTCGGAGCGGGTGCTGATTCCGACGATCGACACGCCCGTGGCTCCGATCGAGTCGGTGCGCTTGTACTCCCCGAAATCGGCCGCGAGGATCGTTCCGTTCGTGGGATCCACCAGGCGAAGATCGACTCCGCATTCCACCGTGATGGTCGACTTCTTGTTGTTGTAATCGAAAACCGAGTGGCCGCGAACGGTCAGGATCTTCCCGAGGCTGAAGCCAGAAGCGGTCTTCTCTTTCTTTACCCGCATGTTGGTGATCTTCCCGATGAAGATGTAATCCACCCCGCTCACCCGGCCCGGTTTCGCGAGTTCCGCGGGATCGACGATCCCTTCCAGGCCCTGCTCTTTCAGGAGCTGTTCCATCTGCGCCCGCTCGATCATTTCGAACCGGTCGGTCTTGTCCGCGAGCGTCGTCAACTGGTCGGCGGCATCCCGGGAGATATCCTTTCTTTTGTAGTCCAGCCCGGAGATCACGTTCTCCACGAAAAACTGCGGAACCCCGACCCGGACCCGTTTCAGGCCTGCGGGGGGCATATCATATATTCCGATGTGCGAGGTCAGTTCGTCCCTGCGGGCGGACTCCGTGGTTTTCGAACAGCCGGAAATCACCAGAAGGGCCATCGAAAGCGTCAGGATCGATCTCATGTTTTCCTCCCCGGCAATGCGCCTCAAATACCTTATCAGGTCGAAACGGGGATGTGCAAGTTACTCCTCTTCCGCCCGGAACGATTTCCAGATCTCGGCCATGGGAATCGCGTAGACCGCCCCGCGCAGGGGGGAGAAGACGTTCATCCCGAGAACCCGACCCTTCCGGTCGACCACGGCGCTTCCGAACTCTCCCACCGGGATCACGGCGTCATGGAAAATCACGTGCGGGTAGGAACGCCGGTCCAGCGCGGCGAGATTGTTTTTCAGGATCTCCACCATGTCCTGGAAATTCAACGGGATCGCCATGATTTCGTCGATCTTCGTTCCGTTCGTCGAGAGAAGCCCCATCCCGTGAACGCGCCCCCCGGGTCCGACGCTGAGAACGAAACTTCCCCGCTCGACCACCTTATCGTCGGCCTTCGCGACGGGAACCAGCTCTTCCCCGGCCGTGCATTTCAGGAAAGAGAGGTCCCGGTGCCGGTCTTCCTTTACGAGTTCGGCACGCCACCGGATCCCCGGCCGGACCTCGATTTCGTAGACCGGCTTCTTCTTCAGGAAACCGCGCAGAAGTTCCCGGAGCGTTTCGACGTTCCGAAGGTAGCCCTTCAACCGGTTTACGAGCCAGTCCCATCCGTCCTCGCCGCGAAGAACGTGCCGGACCGTGACGACGTTTCCCCGGTCGTCCAGAAGCAGTCCGTACCCGATCGCTTCCTCGTCGCGGTATATGCGCACCACCGACGGGGAGACCTTCCTTGTCACGGCCCGGAATTTCCCAGGGAAGCGGTCCATCCGCCGGTCCCCGGCCGACCCCGTCACCTGGGGAACCTGCCTGGATTGGAACAGGGACTTGAGTCCTTCCAGGAAAGCGTTCACCCCGTCCTTCGGGGGCATGGAAATGTTTTCGCCCTTTTTTAATTGGGCGTAAACGGCCGACATCCGGTTGCTGGGAACCGAGTAGGCCTGGATCACGGTCCCGCGACTGATCGCCCCGTTGAGCCCGACCAGTTTCCCTTCCCGGTCGACCAACGGCCCGCCGCTGTTCCCGAACGCGAGGGGGATGTTCGAGAGAATGGATCCGTTGTAATCCTTGCCCCCGGTTTCGGTGACCACCCTCAGTTGCGCGTCGAGGCTCGTCACGTTACCGAACGAAAGAGCGGGCACACGATTGCGCCTGCCCTTGATCCCCACGATGCCGATCGGATGGCCGAGTGCGAGGACCCATGAGCCCCGTTTCAACCGGGAAGAATCCCCCCACGCGAAGAAGGGGAGGTTCTCGGCCTCCACCTTGAGAACGACGAAGTCCCGGCGCGAATCGCGTCCGAGCGTCTTCGCCTCGAGCGTCGTCCCGTCCGGGAAGAGCGCGCCGAGGGTCTTGTCCCCCATCCGTTCCGCGGCCTCCAGGACGTGGGCGCAGGTGAGAATGTACCCGTCCGCACTGACGACCGCTCCCGATCCGATCGCGACTTCCCCCTGCGGCAGTTTCGCCGTCAGGCAAACCGTCTTGGGAATGCTCTCCGCGGAGACCCGCCGGTACATCGCCTCGAGATCGTCGAGGGAGATCTCCTGCGCGACCGCCGGAAGGGAGAGAAGAAGGGTGAAAAGGGGAGCAAGGCGCAGTCGCATCCGGACCTCCGTGAAGAATGCCACCATTGTACCACGAAAAGAAAAGGGAGGCGCGGTGGAAACCACGCCTCCCTTCCCGGAATTTCGCAAAATCTATTGCTGCTTCTCGCGCAGCCGCCGATCGAGCCGCCCGCTTTGAACCATCTTGCGGACGCAGTCGTCAAGCGCCAAACGGAGGATCTTGCCGCGGCTGTCCTCGGAGATGCGCATGTTCACCGCACCGCCCCCCCCGACGAGGCCCAGTACGTTCACACCGAGCGCGCGAATCGAGTCTGTCCGCTTGTACTCGGCGAACTCGGAGATCAGGACCGACCCGTTGGTGGGATTCACCAGCCGAAGATCCACCCCGCACTCGACGGTAATCCGCGTCCGGGCATCCCGCCAAGCCACGATGAGAATCCCCGCCCCCGACCGGCTGCGTTCCGCCTTCACCCGCATGTTGGTGATCTTCCCGATGAAGAGGTAATCGACCCCGCGAACCCTTCCGGGCCGCGCCAGTTCGTTCGGATCGACGATTCCTTCCAACCCCTGTTCCTTCAGAAGCTGTTCGAGCTGGGCACGTTCGATCACCTCGAACCGGTCGGTCCGGTCGGCCAGCGTCGTCAACTGGTCCGCCGCGTCACGGGCAAGTTCGGTCCGGTTCCAATTGTTCTGCGGCACTTTCCTGTCGATCTTGAACGGCGGCACGCCAACCCGGACCCGCTTAAGCCCGGCCGGCGGCATGTCGTACCGCCCCACGTGCGTCGTCATGGTGTCGCGGGAGGCGGTCTCCGACGACGACGTGCATCCGGTCGGGGCGAGCGCCATCGCGGAAAAAAGGATCGTCGTCGCAAAGTGTCTCATGGCATCCTCACTTTTCGGAAAATCAAACGTTCAACCCCAGCGCCTGGTGGAGTTGGGAACGGAGATCCGAAACCAGCTCTTCGTTCTTCAGATCGATGACGGGCGTCTTGTCATACTGCTCGAAGAATACGCTGGAGGGAATCTCCTTGGGCACATCGAGGGCCGCCCGGATCCGGTGGTTGTCGGGGACGAAGCCACGGCTGGCCAGCCGAATGATCGTCTGGCCGATCGTTCCCTGCAGGCCGCAGATCAGGACCGCGGCGTTCTTCGGATGGAGCCCGCCTTTCCCAAGACCCATGCGCGCCTCGGTCTCCTCGATCCGGTCCGGCTTGAAATAATCTTCCACCCGTCCGGCGTCGCCCTTCCAGTCCAGGGACTCCTTCGGTCGGCTCACGGTCGGCAAGTAAAAAGCGCCGTTCTCCGTGAACGATTTCATCTCGTCCTCGTAACCCAGGTCCGCCGGGTAGGAAGCGCCGTGCAACACGGCGTAATCATCCAGTTTCACGTTCTCGTCCCGGATCCGGTCGTGCCGGAGCATGCTGATGAAGGGCGCGAGACCGGTTCCGGCCGCAACACAGACCTTCAAGCGGGAAACGTCCTCTCCCAGGCACTTCGGAACGGTAAAAACCCCCGCCGGTTTCGTGGTCATGAAGAGGCGGTCGCCACCCTTCGTCTTCCACATCAGGTGGGTCAGGGGATTGTCCGAATCCGGCTTGGAGACGAACCGGATGTAGAATTCCAGCGCATCGCGCTCCTGGGGTGCGGAGGCGATCGACATCGCGCGTAGAACGGAACCCTTGTCCGTGTCGACCTCGTTGTTCATTCCCAGCACCACGTACTGCCCGGGCACGAACCAGGCCGGGTCGACGAGCGCGTCGTCCGGCTTCACCTTGAATATGGAAAGCGCATCGGTCAGGTCGATCCGTTCCGTCAGGGTCGCATTGTACGTCAGCGGTTTTGGCATGGTCTTTACTATATATACCCAGCCCTCTTCCCTGACAAGAAACTCTTCCCCGAAAATGGGGACATTACTATTTACGTAAATTATGGGGGATGCCCCCCAAAGTCTTTGGCCTAAAGGGGGTCATGAGGGGAGAGTTGCTCATTGACAAGGGCACCCCCAGCCATTATTTTGGCGCTCTCTCTAAGGGAAAAATGATGAAAAAAGCACTTCTCTTGTCGATCCTGGTAATGGCCGGTTGCGAAAGCGGCCCGGAAAAGACTGACTCCGGCCTGCGGAAAAAAGCGGTTTTCCCCGACATCCCCGCCTACGAGAGCATGGAATACATCTCCGGGATCGGGAAACCCAATCCCCCCGTCCGTTCGTACAGGCAGGTCTACCGGGGAAAGGCCTCCGTCAAGACGGTCGCCCGCTTCTACCACGAGGCGATGCCCTCCCAGGGATGGAAGGAAGTCTCCTCAAACGGGGATGATCCCGTCGTGATCACATTCCTGAAAAATCACGAGGAATGCGAGGTCCGTGTCGAAACCAGTCCGGCCCGGGATACCCTCGTCACCGTCACCGTCGGATACAGGGGATAGATGACTACCCCGAAAGAGCAGACGGGCGCCCCGGAGCTCCTGTCGCCCCTGCAGAAACTCAACGCGTTCGGCGACCGGCACGCGAAAGTGATCATCCTGATCTCCAGCATCCTCGTCATCGTCATTGTCGGCCTCGTGGCGAAAATTCTCTACGACCGGACGATCGCCGAACGGGCAGCCCGGGACATCGCCGAGGCACAGACCGTCGAAAGCCTCGTGGACCTCAAGGCGAAATACGCGGACTCCCCCATCCGCGCCGAGATCATCTACCGGCTCGGGAACAAGTACAACGAGAAGGGGGAACTCAAGAAGGCCCTCGCGGAATACGAGGAGTTCCGCGCCGACTTCCCGAACCATCCGCTCAAAAGCCCCTTCGTCGACCGGGCCTGGTCACAGGTGAACACCAACCTGAAGTTCATGGGAACGGAACGGGCGGCTCTTCTGAACGCCCCGACGCTCCAGACACACCCGGAAGAGGACGTGAAAAAACTTCCGGAGATCGGAGAGTACATCGACCGCCTCGTGGAGGAGAAGGTCTCCCCAGACTTGATTCCGACCCTCCTCGTGGGACCGGAAAAGGTGGAAAACCCCCTGGTCCGTTTCAACGTGAAGGACAAGGGCGGATTCGTCGTGGAACTCTTCGAAGACGACGCCCCGAACGCCACCTGGCATCTCGTCAAGCAGATCGAGGCCGCCGCCTTCGACGGCATCAAGGTGGAAAGAGGGGGAGATACGCTCACCTTCGGAAAACCGGCGAACTTCCATCTTCCCATGGAGAAAAACGATCTCGCCGCGGAAAAATTCTCCGTCATCCTTCGGAAGGCGAAAGACCGGGAGGATCTCTCCGCGGGCGTCTTCGAAATCCTCCTCCGCTCCTTTCCGAAACTGGAAGACGCCGTCGTGGTCGGGAAAGTCACTTCGGGCGACGCCATCGTCGGTCAACTCGCCGCGGAGGACACTCTCGAAAAGGCGATCGTCGAACGCAAGCGGGATACCCCCTACGAGCCGAAGACGGTCCCCGCCGAAGAGAAAAAATAACGGCGTCCCACGGCACGGATAGGGAGGGTGGCCCGGGAGGGCCTACAGAGGGACGCGCCGTAGAACGCCGAAAACTTCTTCGTTCCCCTTGTCTTACTCCACCACCGATGACCCCGATGCAGAAATACATCTTTCATGCATCAACGATATTATCGGACCATGCGGAAGCCGATTCAGGGATTTCACCCCGCCCCTCCTTTGCAGACCCGCGAATTTTGGGCTACACTGAAAAGCGATGAAGGCGACCCTTCTGGTCATGGCGTTCACGCTGGCACATACCATCCCCGCCGATCTCTGCGCCTGCTTCTCGTGCGAATCTTCCTCGGATTGCAACGTTCCCATGCCTTCTCCCCAGCCCGCCCCGGGAGGCTGATGTTCGGAACCCGCGGTTCCGGAGGAACCCTGCGCCTGCACCCACATGGATATCGATACGGACGGAATCGTCGTCGCTTCTTTCCTCCCCGATATCCAGGCCGTCGGCACGATCGATCCTGATCGTCATCTCCTTCCCGCGTCTGCGCTCCCCGAACAACCTCGACCGGCGGAATCCCCCCCTCTCCGGGCCGGCCCCCTCCAGGCGACCCTCTGCGTCTTCCGCCTCTGATACCGCCGCATCGCTCTCCGTTTTACTACAGGAAAGGTCCATGCGATGCGATATACCCTTCTTCTCCTCCTGGCAGGATGTACCTGGTCGGAATACGCCCCGGAAACGAACGCGCTCCGGGAACAGGCGCGGAACCACTCCGCCTGGACCCCCTCCGGGAAAACGACCCCCACACCCCTGCCAGATCTCTCCGACAAGATCGCCTTCCCCTCCCTCGTCCCGCTGGCGCTCCGGAGAAACGCGGAACTCCGCGCCGCCGTGAAGAGGTTTGAAGCCGCCATAGAACAGGTTCCCCAGAGCGCTTCCGCGCCCGATCCCTACCTGGAACTGGAATTGTCCATCCAGGACTTCTTCCGGGACATCACGAAGACGCTCATCGGACTGGGACAAACCCTGCTCTTGCCGGGGAAACTGGAAACGCGCGCCCGGATCGCCCTCGAGAAAGCGCGCGCGACGGGAGAACTCCTCCACGCGAGGATCCTCGCCCTTCGTCTCCGCGTCGCTTCCGTCTACGGAACCCTCTTCGCCCTCGACCAGGCGTTGCACATCACGCGGGAGAACCGGGACCTCCTCGATGAACTCGAACGGGCGGCACGCGTCCGATACGAGGCGAACCAGGTTCCGGAACAGGACGTTCTGAAAGTGCGCCTTCAAAAGGAGGCCCTCCAGCTCCGGATTCTCCGACTCACCCGGGAACGTAAAGAGGCGGAAGCGGACCTGGGGGAACTCCTCGACGCCCCGGCCGGAACCGTTTTCGGGAAAAGCCTCCTCTCCGAAACGGTCGAAGGAATTTCCGACCTCGAAACGCTCGCCGGGAAAGCGCTCCGGCAGCGGCCGGAAACCGCCGCGCTCACCCACCGGTTGCGGGAAGCGGAAGCGCGCATCGAACTTGCGGAGGAGGATTTCCTGCCGGATATCTCCGGAAGGGTCCGGGGCGCCTTCCCCTCCGACGGAACGGACACCTGGATGCCCTACCTGCGCATCCCCCTCCCCTTCCTCCGCACCACCCGTCGCGCCGCCGCGGTCGCCCAGGCCCGGGCGATTCTCGGGGAAGCGTGGCACCTTCACCGGGCGGCCTGCGCGAAAATCATCCGCGAAGTGGCTTCCGCCCATGCGCGGGTTCGCGAACAGGCCGCGGCCCTCGCGCTCATGCAGAAAAAACTGCGCCCCCTCGCGAAACAGAACTACGAGGCCGCCCTCTCCGGGTACCGTGCCGGCGAACTGAACTTCCTCACCGCCATCGACGCGCTGATCGCGTGGCAATAGATCGAGGAGGAATATTTCCGGAGGGTCGCCCGTTACTTCGTATCGACCGAGGAACTTCGAAAAGCGACGGGAGACCAGAACGATGAATAAGACGATCCTGATCGGACTCGCGATCCTCCTCCTCGCCGGGGGCATCCTCTTCGCCACCGGACAGGCGCGGAACGTGGCCGTTTTCTTCGGGCTCGCCTCCACCGAGCGGGAGAAACAGATCTATTGGTGCCCCATGCACCCCTTCTACAAGGTGAAGAAGTACGGGATCTGCCCCTACTGCAACATGGAACTCGAAGTCTACACGCCCAGTCCCGGGGCGGACGAAGCGGACCCGACCCTGATCCTTACCCCGCAACAGGTCCAGCAGGCGGGGGTCCGGACGGAAAAAGTCGAACGGCGCGAACTCGTCTCCGAAATCGAAACGACGGGGCTCGTCCAGCTCAACCGGGAAAGGGAATGGACCATCGACGTCCGCTTCGAGGGATGGGTCGAGGAACTCTACATCAACAACGAGGGAGACCCGGTCCGGAAGGGAGATCCGATCGCGAAGGTCTACAGCAACAAGCTGATCGCGGTACAGGACGATTACCTGCGAAGCCTCGCGGCGGGAGATCCCGTCCGGCTGGAATCCACCCGGAAAAGACTCGAGCTGATGGGGATCGATCCGGAGGAGATGAACCGGGCGATCACGCAACCGGGCATGCCCAACTGGTTCCTGATGCCGATCCAGACCCGGATCGGAATGATCACCACCGGCATGCGGGGATACCTCGGGTTGAAAATATTCGGAACCGATTACGAACGGGTCGAAAAGCTGGGAATCGACCTGGAGCGTATCCTCAACGAAGACGTGCCGGGCACGGTCTCCGCGGTCGCAGACCGGGCGGCCACCGGGGGCTACTACCTCGACGTCGACATCGACCAGGACGCCTGCGGCCGGTTCAACATCTCCACCGACGAGGTGGAGAGGGTGATCGGAACCGCGATCGGCGGGATGCCGGTGACGGAGACGATCGAGGGTCGGTACCGGTTCTCCGTCGCCGTCCGGTATCCCCGGGAGCAAAGGGACGATCCGGAGAAATTGAAACGCATCCTCGTCCGGCTTCCCGGAAAGGACTCCAGGGTCGTCACGCTCGGCCAACTCGCCTCGTTCGTACTGAAGCGGGGCCCGATGGTGATCAAGAGCGAGAACAACCTTCTCGTGGTCTACCTGCCGGTGGAATTCGAGGGGATGAGCCTGGGAGAGTACGTGGCGGGCGCCCGCAAGGCGATCCGGGTAGCGATCGAGGAAAAACGGGTGATCGTTCCGGCCGGGTACACCACGAAATGGAGCGGGCAGTACGAGATCATGGAGAAGGCAAACCAGCGACTCCTCTGGATCGGCGTCGTGACCCTTTTCGTGATCTTCGTCATCATTTTTCTCTACTTCCGAAAACTTTCCCCCACGCTGATCGTCATGGGAGGAACGCTCCTTTTCGCGCCGGTGGGGGCGGTCTGGCTGACCTGGTTCCTCGACTACAACACCAGCACCGCGTGGTGGCTCGGGGTGCTTCTCCTCATGGGCCTTTCCGCGGAGACGGGGATCATCATGCTCGTCTACCTCGAGAACGCCTACAAGGAGTTGCTGAAGAAGCACGGGAAGATGACGCGGAAAATCCTCGACCAAGCGATCGAGGAAGGCGCGACCCAGCGTGTCCGGCCAAAGGTGATGACGGTGGCAACCGACATCCTGGCGGTCGTGCCGATGCTGTTGGCGGCGGGCGCAGGTGCGGCGACGCTCCAGCGTATGGCCGCCCCCCTCGTGGGAGGACTTTTTACGAGCCTGATCCTGACCCTTCTCGTGATTCCCGCGGCGTACCGTATCGTCCGCGGGTGGGGACTGAAGTAAAGGGTTCCGGGAACCTATTTTTCGCCGGAGATGGTGAGGCGGTGGGAGAAATGGCCTTGGGCGAAGAGGTAATCCAGGCCGGTATGGCGGATCAACTCCCGGGCTTCCTCGACGCGCAGTGATTTCTTGACCGAGAGCGGGCCGTCATTCTTCACGATCCGGTTGGCGAAAGCGGTCATCACGACGGAGCCGAACCAGGCATGCCATTTCCGGGCCAGGTCGTTGATGACGATCCCCCGGAGGGCGATACCGTCCATCGCGCGCAAGACGTCCACGATCTGCTCGTCGGTGAGGTGGTGGAAAAAGAGGGACGAGGTGACGTAATCGAACGCGCCCGGGCGGCAGGGCATCCGGAGGACGTTTCCGGCAAGAAAGTGCATCCCCTCTTCGCCGGCGTCTTTCCGGGCCCACTTTAGGGCATCTATATCGATGTCCAGAGCAGTCACCGTCAGGGAAAAACCACGTTCTTCAGCCCACGTGATCAGGGCACGGGGAATGTCAGCAGATCCGGCGCCCACATCAAGAACGCGAATCCGTTCTCCGGGGGACCAGGTTCGGGAGAAGTGTTCAAACCAGGAGAGGGTCGCCGAGACGCCGCCCAGCCAGCGGTTGACGGCCTTCATCCAGACGTAGCATTTTCTCAGCTCGTCCGGGGACGGCGTCTCGACATCCAGAATCTCTGGCTCATAAGTACGAGCCCGCATCCACATGGGAACAGACTACTTGTCGTCCTCTTGGGACGGGGGTTGTTCTTCCCCGCTTTCGCTCTTCAAGGTCTCGAGATTTTTCTCCATCTCGGAGATGGTGCGGGCATGCCGCCTGTT